>Ga0256914_1003770_pt1 | contig 11810 bp, 10 predicted proteins | sample HulkmetaG_FD_191571 | JGI IMG/M metagenome (GOLD analysis project Ga0256914, IMG submission 191571) | Hydrothermal chimney microbial communities from Main Endeavour vent field at the Juan de Fuca Ridge, Pacific Ocean - Hulk | ecosystem: Environmental > Aquatic > Marine > Hydrothermal vents ...
CATGTTGGCAAACCCGAAGATAGCTACGCTTAACGGGAGGAAGGCAATAATAGATCTAACCACGACCATACCGTATGTTAGCTCTTACAACGATGGAAACCCTGTGTTTTCGACTGTATCGGCAGGCCCAAAACTGGAGATCACACCTTGGATTGGTCAAAATGGAAAGATTACTATGGATATAGATGTTAATGCAAGTACACTGTTGGAATGGAAGAAGGTAGGTAACACAACAGTCCCCGTGACTGGAAAGAGACGGGCGAAAACTATTCTTCGAGTGAAGAATAACCAGCCAATAATAATAGGAGGACTTATTAGGGAGCAGGATGTTGTCAATCTGACTAAGGTACCTGTTTTAGGTGATATACCTATCTTGGGGGCGCTATTTAGGAATAGGAGCCACACAAAACAGCGAACCGAAGTTATTATTATAATAACGCCACATATAATGGGGGAATGAATTATGGACTATCTGCACAGGCAGGAGGCATTGAAGAAGCGCATTGAAGAGGACGGGGCAGATGCATTCTTAGTAAGTAATAGGTATAACTGGTTTTATCTCACTGATTTCTACGGAGACGAAGGATTATTACTTCTCACTAAAAATGGTTGCTATTTGTTTGTAGATTTTAGATATGTAGAAGAGGCGCAGGTGGAGTCTAATGGATGTGAAGTCGTTCAGGTCCAGCAGGGTGAATTTTATACTGCGGTTGGTAAGGTCCTTAATGGAGGTATGAGAGTTGGTTTTGAGGATAAGCTCTTATATGCTGAGTATGAGAAGTTGAGAAAAGAGTTGTCTTTTGTTGAGTTGCTCCCCTTTAGTGAGGTTGTTGAGAAGATGAGGAAAGTAAAGGATGAAGATGAGATTCAACTTATAAGGGACGCTTGTAGTGTAACTGATGAGGCTTTTGCTTACATAAAAGGATTGGTCAAGGCGGGAATTAGCGAGATAGATGTGGCCTCTGAGTTGGAGTACTTTTGCAGGAAGAAAGGCATAGAAGGTATGTCGTTTTCCTCTATAGTATTGGGTGGTCCGAGAGCGTCATTACCCCATGGCAAACCATCTAATAGGAGATTGAAAGAGGGAGAGCTTTTGCTTCTGGATTTTGGGGTGAGGCGTAACGGTTACTGTTCAGACATGACGAGAATGGTTGCTGTTGGGGAGGTGGATTCTGAAACGAAGAAGGTTTACAATACGCTTAAGTTCGCCCAGCAGAGGGCAATAGATGAGGCAAAGCCACATATGGAATCAGGTGAACTGGATAGGTTGGTAAGGGAGTGGCTTGGTGAGTATGCAGAGTATTTCGGACATGCACTTGGTCATGGGGTAGGTATCGAAGTGCATGAATATCCTTATGTTTCTCAAAAGAGAAGTGAAACGCTGTTGCCGGGTATGGTGTTCACTATAGAACCCGGGATTTACATGCCTGGCAGGTTGGGAATGAGGATAGAAGATATGGTAGTGGTTAAGGAAGATGGTGTTGAGTTGCTGTATAGCTCGACAAAGGAGATATAGGGGGTAATGGCATTGGAAGATATAAGGGTGGATGTGGAAAAGCTTCAGAAGGAAATGGAAAAGATAGAAGATGGGAGTATCAAAGCAGTGTTGAGTGGAATATTGTCTGTGCTGCGAAAGGTGGATGTAGTTCTTGATGAGCTTTCTGATCAGATCTCTGTGATAGATGAGGATCTTTCCGAGATAGAGGATAGCTATAGGACAGATACAGAGTTCATGAGTATGAAGTGTGTACACTGTGGTGAGGAGTTCTTTGTTGCTGCAGATGATTATCAAGATGGCAATGAAGTTATATGTCCTAACTGTGGAGGAGTAAATATTATCAGGTTGTAAGGGGAGGTTAAGCCATGGTAGAAGAGGGTATAAATGAACACAGGGATGATGAGGTGAAGGGTGAGGTATACATTTCTGAAGATGTGGTCTATACTATAGTGGCCAAGGTGGTATCCGAGTGTAAAGGGATTGTCCCTATAGGTGGGAGTTTGGTTGAGGAGATTGCGCAGAAGTTCAGTAAGAAACAGCCTCCTAAGGGGATCAAGATAGATATGAAAGATAAGGAGGTCCGTGTAGACTTGGTAATACAGATCGAATATGGTTACAGGATACCCGATGCTGTTTGGGAACTCCAAGAACATGTAAAGAGTGAAGTCGAGAAGCTTACGGGATTAAAAGTGGTATCTATAGATGTATCTGTAGAGTCCGTATATTTCCCCGAGGAAGGTAGTAAAGACAAAGATGTTGAGTAATGAGTTTGGAAGGGTAAGCATAAAGGATACATTGATAAAGCAGATAATCTATCGGTGTATCCCTTCTGGTTGTGTAGTCCAAAGTGTGAGTTTTGAGGAAGGGTTGGTCGTTGTGAGTGTAGACTGGGTAGGTGATGAGAGTTCCTTCAGTACTGCGTGCATCCAGCATGTGTGGGACGAGGTGGGTGGAAGTGTATTTGGTGAGCTGAAGATAGAGGTTAAGAGGGTTAGTGGAGATGTGTTGTTTAAGTGGTGGTGTGCGCTTAGCAGGAAGAGTCAGGGGTTGGTTGTTGGTGTGGTAATTGCCCTATTATGGAATATATTTGGTGTGTGGGGTATGCTTTTGGTTGTTGGTTTGGGCTTGGGTGGTTTCTTTCTTGGAAGATTTGCAGAATCCATTGGTGGGTGGAGAGAGATACTCAAGCGGTTGCATCTTTTTAGGTGAAGCATGACGCAGCGAAAAGCAAGAAGAGTAATACTTCAACTCTTGTTCCAGTATGATATTCATCCGGATAGCACATTTGAAGACTCACTTGAACTTTTTCCCCCTGAGTTCTTAAAAGGGATAGACCTCTCTTTTGTTAGGGAGTGTATAGATGGTCTTCTTGAGAAACTGGATGTAATCGATGAAATAATAAATAGGCATGCTGTTGGTTGGAGAGTAGAGAGGATGGGTGTAGTTGACAGAAACATAATAAGGTTTTCTGTTTATGAGACCTTGTTGGAATGTAGAGTCCCTGTTTCCATATCTGTCAACGAGGCAGTTGAGTTAGCAAAGCTGTTTGGAGATGAGAAATCTCGTAGTTTTGTAAATGGGGTTCTATCGAAGATATTTAAGGAGGAGGGACTGATTTCTTCTGAACAGTAGAGAAAAGAGGTATTGGGGTGGGTATTTCTTTTACGAAAACCTTTGGAAGCCCATGGGAAGATTGATAGAAGATTTTCCTCACCTTATAGAGGAGGGAGACAAGATATTAGTAGCCCTTTCTGGTGGGGAGGATAGTATAACCTTAATGGATGCGCTGTGGCGTAAGAGGAGAAAGTCGCCTGTGAAGTATGAGTTAGGTGGTGTAATGCTTGCTATGGGATGGAGTAATACTAATCCAAAGGAGTTGGAAAGCTACCTTGAGGAGAAAGGGATACCGTTCTACTTTAGGGAAACAGATATAGCTGGGGTCGTTGAGAGAGGGAAGCAAAGGAGGAACCCTTGTTCAATATGTTCGTCGTATAGGAGGACATATCTGTATGGTCTTGCAGAAGAATTTGGCTACAACAAGTTAGCACTGGGGCATCATTTAGACGATATCATATCTTCTTTTTTTATGTCTTTGCTCTACACGGGAGAGATTAAAACTACATGTCCTATGGTGAAGGCTGAAGACAGAGATATCTATATTATAAGACCATTATCCTATGTGAGGAAAAAAGTTATATCAAAGTATGTTAGAAAGATGGGGCTTCCGTTGGTGGACAACGGTTGTCCGTATTCTGAGGACAATAATAGGAGCTGGATAGAGGAGTGGTTTTATGAAGTTGAAAAGAGAGTAAAGTTTGCCGATGCCAATGTCTTGGGGGCTTTGCGAAGGAGTGGTATAATTTTTAAGGAAAGGTAGGTGTACATTTTGGTTCCTCGGACGCTGGAGTGGAAGGGGGATTACCTTAGACTTGTGGATCAAAGGTACCTCCCGAGTGAGCTTCGTTTTTTTGATTGTTATAGGGTTGAAGATGTTGTGTATGCCATAAAGGAAATGGTAGTAAGGGGGGCACCTGCAATTGGTGTTGCTGCTGCCTATGGTGTTGTTATTGGTCTTAGAGAGGTCAAGAAGTTAGATGAGATGGATTCAGTCTTTCGTGTATTGAGTGAGACACGCCCAACGGCTGTGAATTTGTTTTGGGCTATTGAAAGGATGAAGAAGGTTGTTTATGGAAGTGAAGATACGGATTTTGAGCATATTTGTGTTGCTGCTTTAGAGGAAGCAGAGAAGATAGATAAAGAGGATGAAGATATGAATAGACGTATAGGTGAAAATGGGCATATACTCTTAAAGGACGGGTTTACTGTTCTTACTCATTGTAATGCAGGTTCCTTGGCAACATCTTACTATGGCACGGCGTTGGGGGTTATTAGAGCTGCGGTTTCTCACGGCAAGCGGATAAAGGTTTTTGCTGATGAGACAAGACCAGTGTTGCAGGGAGCAAGGATTACTGCGTGGGAGCTTAAAGAAGATGGCATACCTGTTACTTTGATAACTGACAATATGGCGGGTTATGTGATGTCAAAGAGGTTGGTTGATGCAGTAGTGGTGGGTGCTGACCGCATAGCATCTAATGGGGATGCTGCAAATAAGATAGGGACATACACACTCTCGGTTCTTGCAAAGTATCACTCTGTGCCATTTTATGTAGTGGCGCCTTCGTCTTCTATCGATGCTACACTGAAGAGTGGTAAGGATATACCTATTGAGTATAGGAAGAAGGAGGAAGTTACGCATATAAGAGGCGTTCAGATAGCGCCAAGTGAAGTAGATGTCTTTAACCCTGCCTTTGATGTAACTCCTGCAGAAAATATAACGGCTATCATTACGGAGGAGGGGGTATTCAGGTATCCGTATAAATTTGAGGGAGGTTTGAACTCATGAGATACATGTCTGGCAGTGAGATTAGGGAGAGTTTTTTGCGTTTCTTTGAGAGTAAGGGACATAAGAGGTATCATAGTTTCTCTTTGGTTCCCGAGGATCCGACTATCTTGCTGACGATAGCGGGTATGGTTCCATTTAAGCCGTATTTTTTGGGTCAGAGAAAGTCTCCGGTTTTGAGGGCTACTACATCTCAGAAGTGTATAAGGACTAATGATATAGAAAATGTTGGTAAAACGGCAAGACATCACACTTTTTTCGAGATGTTGGGAAACTTCTCCTTTGGCGATTATTTTAAGAGAGAGGCTATTGCTTGGGGTTGGGAATTTCTTACTGAAGTCTTGGGTTTGCCAAAGGAAGATCTATGGATTACCATTTATAAGGATGACGATGAGGCTTTTGACATCTGGCGTAACGATATAGGTATACCTGAAGATAGGATTGTGCGTAGAGGAGAGGAAGATAACTTCTGGAAGGTAGGACCTATTGGCCCGTGTGGGCCGTGTTCAGAGATTATCATAGACCTTGGTGAGAAGCGTGGGAAGAAGATAGAGGGATGTGGAATTGGGTGTGATGATGATAGGTTTTTGGAGTTGTGGAATTTGGTGTTTATGCAATATAACAGGAAAGAAGATGGAACATTGGAGCCACTACCAAAAAAGAACATAGATACAGGTATGGGACTTGAGAGACTTGCATCTGTTTTGCAGAATAAACCCTCTGACTTTGAAACAGACTTGATATTCCCTATTATAGAGCAAACTTCCGACTTATGTGGAATAAAATATGGTAGTACTGCTACCACTGATGAGGCATTTAAGGTGATAGCGGATCACATAAGGGCTGTAGTTTTCATGGCGTCAGATGGTATAGTGCCTTCGAACGAGGGTAGGGGATATATATTCAGAAGATTGGTCCGAAGGGCTATGAGGTACGGAATAAAGCTTGGCTTCGATGAGCCATTCCTGATAAAGCTGATACCTTCTGTTATTGATGTTATGGGAGACGAGTACCCTGAGATAGCCAAAGATGTGAATAGAATAAGGGATATTATATCTACAGAGGAGCAGCGATTCAGGTATACTTTGCATCAGGGCATGGGTATACTTACGACACTTATAGAGGATTTAAAGGCTAAAGGAGAAAAACGCATATCTGGTAAAGATGTCTTTAGGTTGTATGATACATATGGTTTTCCTGTGGAGTTGACAAATGAGATAGCCGCTGAAGAAGGTCTTGTGGTGGACAAAGAGGGCTTTGAAGTGGAGATGGGAAGACAAAGGGAACGTGCGCGTGCTTCTTTGAAGAAAAAAGTAGATGTCCTTGAAAGTGGGGAATATAAGGGGAGAAAGCTTCCTCCGACGGAATTTGTTGGTTATGACACTTTCGATGTTGAAGCTAAGGTTTTGGCCGTGTTTGATAGTGAAGGGGTAATAGAGGTCGTTACTGATAGGACACCCTTTTACCCTGAGAGGGGTGGACAGGTTGGGGATGTTGGAGTTATTACTGTTGATGGAAGAGAATTCAAAGTGATCGATACAAGAGAACCTGTGAAGGACAGGATTGTTCATATTGTAGAGGAAGGTGTAAGTGCTGTTGTTAAGGAGGGCATGCGTGTGGGTCTCAGGATAGATGTCCTTAAAAGGATGGAAACATCAAGACATCATACGGCTACCCACCTATTGCATGCAGCGTTAAGAAACAGGCTTGGGAAACATGTAAAGCAGTCAGGTTCTTTGGTTGCATCTGATAGACTGAGATTTGATTTTACTCACTTTGCACCTTTAACCAAGGACGACATAAAGTATATAGAATCTGAGGTAAATCAGAAGATATTGGAGGATATAGAAGTTCAAAAGCTTATTCTTCCTTACGAAGAGGCGAGACAAAAGGGTGCTCTTGCATTCTTTGAGGAGAAGTACGGAGATGTGGTCAGAGTAATAAAGATAGGTGATTATAGTATGGAGCTTTGTGGGGGTACGCACCTTTCTAGGACAGGGGAGATCGGCTTGTTTAAGATAGTGAGGAGTAGCAGCATAGGTTCGGGTTTGAGGAGAGTTGAAGCAGTTGTTGGTAGGGCGGCTTTAGAGTATGTGTGGAAGGTGGAAGATGAATTGGATGAGATATCTTCAGTTGTAGGTTCGTCTGAGGCTGTTGCAGATAAGGTTAGAGAAGGTTATGCAAGGATAAAGGAGCTTCAGAAAGAGGTTGAGGATCTGCAGGAGGAAGTGATAAAGAAAGATGTGTTAACCCTGGTGAATAATGCTAAAACAAAAGGTGATGTAAAGATTGTTTCAGGTGTGTGGAGAGGAGTAAGTGTCTCACTTTTGCGTAAACTTACAGATGAGATTAGAAGAGTGGCACCAAAGTCTGTATCTGTGCTTGGTAGTAGTTTGGAGGACAAGGGTGTGTTAGTTATATCTGTGTCTAAGCAGCTTTTGGCTGAAGGGTTTAGCGCAGTTTCCGTGGTGCGAGTGCTTGCTGAGACTTATGGTGTGAAGGGTGGAGGCAATGAGAGGATGGCACAGCTTGGTGTTGAAGACCCAAGGATCTTAAAAGATATAATAAGGAAAGCAGAAGAGGTATTATTGGGGGATTAATGGGAAGAGTGTTGGGTATTGATTGGGGAGAAAGGAGAGTAGGGGTAGCTCTCAGTGATACAAGGGGTGTTTTTGCCCGTCCATTTTCGACTTTGAGCAATGATCAGGATTTAATCCAGAAGATAAAGCAGATTTGCTTGAGTGAGAATATTGAGAAGATAGTAGTGGGCCTTCCTGTCAGGACTGATGGTAAGGTTGGGAGACTGGAAAAGCTGGTCAGGAAGTTTGCTGAGAGACTTGAAAGGGAGATTGGGATAGAAGTAATCTTGTGGGATGAAAGGTTTTCTTCTGCAGCGGCTTCTTATTACATGTCTTCCATCAGAGAAATAGATTCCAGGAAGATCAAAGATAAAGTAGAGGCCTCTATCATACTTCAGGGATACTTGGAGAGCGTTAGGTCATGAAATTAACCCCTATGTTAAAGCAGTACCTTTCCATAAAAAACAACTATAAGGATACCATACTTTTCTTTAGAATGGGTGATTTTTATGAGACCTTCTTTGATGATGCAATTACTATATCTAAGGAGCTTGGAATAGTCCTTACTACGAGAGACAAGGAAAATAATGTTCCACTTGCAGGTGTCCCTTGGCATGCTGCAGATGGATACATAAAGAGACTCGTAAATAGAGGGTATAAAGTTGCGATATGCGAACAAATGGAAGAGGCACAAAGTGGCAAGATTGTAGACAGGAAAGTTGTGAGAATTGTTACCCCGGGGACATGGATAGGTGAGGATAATGATGAATCTGTCTTTATTGCCTCTGCTTGTAGTATTGGTGGAGTTTATGGTATTGCCTTTTGTAATGTGAGTAGTGGTGAGTTTGAAATGGCAGAGTTTACAGATGAGGTTGGTTTTAGTGGGGTTCTTTCGGGTGTATCTCCAAGAGAGTTGGTGCTTTCTAATAGAGGTAATGTGAGGGAGCTGATTAACCGTCTGTTACCCGAGGTGATTATTACTGAGGTTCCTTCTGAGAGGTTTGACTTAGAGTATGCAAAATCTCTAATATCTGCACAGTTTGGTGTGAAGTCAGTTGATGCACTTGGTTGTAAGGATATGCCTGCTGGTGTCTCTGCTGCAGGTGCCCTACTCACTTACCTTAAAGATACACAAATGACGAATGTCCTGCATTTGAAACCTTTGAGGCCGTTTTCTATGAGTAAGTATATGTTAATCGATTCTGCTACGCAATACAACTTGGGGCTTGTGGAAGGTGATAATTCTTTGTTTCGTGTGATGAACAGGACACTAACACCTATGGGCAGGAGGATGCTAAAGCAGTGGATACTCAGACCCATGAAAACGAGTAAGGACATATTGTTGAGGCAGGCTGCGGTTGACTTTTTCTTCAAGCATGCCAGACTGAGGTATCAGCTGAGAGAAATCTTGGCAAAAGTAGGGGATGTTGAGAGGGCATGCAGTAGGATGGGACTCAATAGGGGAACGGTAGCAGATTTGTTTTCTATCAGGAACTTCCTGAGGTTGCTTGTGAATGTAAAGATGTTGATGGGAGAGGTGGAAGTTTACACATTAAGAGAGAGTTTGGATAGGCTTGCTATGTTACCGGAGTTGCTTTCCCTTCTTGAGGATGCGCTTGTGGATGACTATACAGATGGTGAAAGATTCATCAAAGAGGGTTTTAATGAGGAACTCGACTTGGTTTATGAGCGTATTGAGGATAATAAACATTGGTTAGAGGCATTGGAGGAAAGGGAGAAAAGGCTTACAGGGATAAAGACTTTGAAGGTTGGTTACAATAAGGTATTTGGCTATTACATAGAGGTGTCAAAATCCAACCTACACCTTGTTCCGGACAGGTATCACAGGAAGCAGACCTTGGTTAATGGTGAGAGGTTTATCACACTTGAGTTGAAAGAGAAAGAGGCCTCTATACTTGAAGCAGAAAGACAGATAGAGCAAATGACTGATGGGATACTCTCGGAGTTGTTTGTTGCCATAAAGAAAAATCTGTCTTTTATCCAGCAGGATGCAGAGATAGTCGCATATCTGGATGTGCTTTCTTCTCTTGCCCAGCTTGCCGTAGATAATAGGTATGTTAAGCCTCATATAGATGATGGAGACGAGATAGTACTCAGGAATTCAAGGCATCCCGTTTTGGAAGTAGTTAAGGGCGTACATGAATTTGTTCCGAATGATTGTTACCTTGATGCAAATGGGCATAGGATAATTATTCTTACGGGGCCCAATATGGCTGGTAAATCTACTTATCTTAGGCAGGTTGCACTTATAGTGCTTATGGCACAGATTGGGAGTTTTGTGCCGGCGGATGACGCTAAGATAGGTGTGGTTGATAGAGTATTTACCCGTATAGGAGCGAGGGATGAGCTTGAAAGAGGACAGAGCACATTTATGGTGGAGATGAACGAAGTTTCGAATATACTGAGGAATGCTACTACAAAGAGCCTGGTTATTTTGGATGAAGTGGGCAGAGGAACGAGTACATATGATGGGCTTAGTATAGCTTGGGCTATGGTTGAGTATTTACATAGCAGGATTGGTGCCAAAGTTATATTTGCTACTCACTATCATGAGCTTACTGCACTTGAAGGTAAGTTGGAGGGGGTTAAAAACTACCATATGGCGGTTAGGGAAGACGGAAAGGAGCTTGTATTCTTGTGGAAGGTGAGTAGAGGAAAGGCTCAGAGGAGCTATGGAATAGAGGTTGCAAGAATTGTAGGTCTTCCTGAAGAGGTGATATTAAGGGCATCTATGATACTGGGTAAGCTTGAGAAGAGTAGGAAGAAGGCTCGTAAGCGAGTTGAGGAGTATATAGGTAGCTTGTTTGATAAGGAGGTACCTTTGTGAGGATACATGAGTTAAGTGAAGATGTTATTAGCAAGATTGCAGCTGGTGAGGTTGTAGAAGCACCTTACTCTGTTGTAAGAGAGCTGGTGGAGAATGCAGTAGATGCTGGTGCCGGCAGGATAATTGTTAGGATATATTCTGGTGGAAAGGAGAAGATAGTGGTCTCTGATGATGGTGTTGGGATTCAGAAAGAAGATCTATCCCTTGCTGTGAAGAGGTATACTACCAGCAAGCTCAGTGTGATAGATGATTTAAACACAAGTAATATGCTGGGCTTTCGGGGTGAGGCACTTGCAAGCATTAGTGCAGTTTCTCACTTTGAGTTGTGCTCGTTTCACGAGGAAGGGGCTTATAAGATAGTTGTGGATTTTGGTCAGGTGAGAGGTATCAAACCGTGCTCTTTGGACAAGGGAACAGTTGTGATTGTAGAGAATCTGTTTGCAAACTTTCCTGCAAGACTTAAATTTTTGAGGTCTGCTCAGTCTGAAGGGAAGAGAGTTGCTTCGGTGGTGGAGTCATACATACTTGGTTTCCCCTCTATATCTTTTGAGTTCTGGTCGGATGATAGGAGAGTGTATAGTAGCAATAGAGATTCGGAACTGTATGATACATGGGTTTCTGTTTTTGGTAAGGATGTGGCTGAGAAACTGAATCTTGTAGTGTCTGAGGAGGAAGGTAGGAGAGTTATGGGGATTATATCTTCTCCCTATTTGGAGAGGAAAAGACCTTATATCTCCTTTATGGTGAATGGGCATCCGGTTAGAAGTAATCTGCTGAGGAGAGCTTTGGTAGATGCTTATGCTGGGTACTTGCCGCCGGGGTGGTCTTTTGTGTCATTTATCAGAATAGATATACCGCCTTCGGAACTCGATTTCAATGTTCACCCTGCTAAGTGGGAGGTCAAGTTTAGGGATGATTCCTCTATATACAAGTTTGTTTACAATGTTGTCCGTAGTTCGTTGGGTAGGATAGTCCTTCCAAGAGGTGTGGAGAGTAAGAATAAGGTAGTGGAAGATGAAAGTGTTGTCCTTGAATATGATAAAAAGTATGGAGGCAAGCTTCCAATTAAAGAGTTGGAAGTCAAGGAGAGTACCTCGTTATTTGGGGTAGGTGGTAGGGATTTTAAGGTGTTGGGTCAGCTTTGGGATACGTATATACTGGTAGAAAAGGGTGACTACTTTTATATAGTGGATCAGCATGTTGCCTCGGAGAAGATTATATACGAAGAGCTTATTTCGACGCTTGAAGGTGGAGATGTGGATAAGCAGAAGTTGTTGTTTCCGAAAGTGATAGATTGTGGGTTAGACTACAATTATGTTGATATACTTAGAAAGTGTGGTTTTGAGATAGATGAGTTTGGGGAGGGTAAGTTCATTGTAAGAGCTGTGCCTTCTATTATACAGGCGTACAGAGATGTTCCTGTTGATGTTTTGATAAGGGAAGCAGTAATGCAGAGCGACGGAGGCACGTCTTCCCCTTTGCATT
>Ga0256914_1003771_pt1 | contig 11810 bp, 8 predicted proteins | sample HulkmetaG_FD_191571 | JGI IMG/M metagenome (GOLD analysis project Ga0256914, IMG submission 191571) | Hydrothermal chimney microbial communities from Main Endeavour vent field at the Juan de Fuca Ridge, Pacific Ocean - Hulk | ecosystem: Environmental > Aquatic > Marine > Hydrothermal vents ...
CACTGTGTTTTACCTTGATTTGCACTGCATTGCTTGACTTTCACGCATCATACCATGGAGACGGCGCAACGCAACGGGTCCAGTCCCACACGTCCGGTACCGCCATCCGACCCTGGGGCGGATACGGGACTGATTACAACCAGGGTGGACAACCGCCGCCATGCTGCGCTGCTGGTGAAGCGCCACACCTGTGTGCCAAATAGGGGTCGACAACCATTCCGATCGATGCAAGATGAGTGGGCATGCTGGACCTCGAGTCCGTGAACCAGAGGCACGAGAACCCCCAGGACCTGACCGAAGGTGACAGATATGGAAAAGAAGAAGGACATTCTGGACAAGGGAGCCATCGTCCAGCGGGATGGCCGGACCTATGCGGTGACGCCTCGTATTCCGGTCGGGCTGATCAAGGATTTCGATATCCTGCGACGTATTGCCGATGTGGCCGAACGCTACGGTGCAGAAGCGATCAAGGTGACCTCCTCCCAGCGCTTGACCATTCTGGGCATTCGAGAGGAGGACATCGACCAGGTGTGGGCGGAACTGGGCATGTCCCCAGGCATGGCGAGCGGTCTGTGTATCCGGAGCATCAAGGCATGTCCTGGAACGTCGTTCTGCCGTCTCGGGCAGCAGGACGCCATGGGGCTTGGACTCCGGCTCGAGGAGCGCTACGCGAACATGGCCACACCGAACAAGCTGAAGATCTCGGTGTCCGGCTGCCCACTCGACTGCGCGGAGGGCCGACTGAGAGACATTGGCCTGGTAGGAAGCAAGAAGGGATACACGTTGTATGTGGGCGGATGTGGTGGGGCTTCTCCGCGCATCGCAGAGCCGGTCGTGCGGAACCTGGACGCGGCGGAGGCGGAACAGATGGTGGACCGGTTGGTCGCCTACTATCAGCAGAGCGGGACCCGCAAGCGACTGGGAGACCACCTGGCTCGAGAAGGCATGGAGTCACTCAAAAAGGCGCTGGACCTGTAGGGGGCAACCGTGTGGTTCCTGGTCGGTTCGAGGAGAATCGTCCGGGGGCGGTGAGAATATCACGCAGACGTTGACGCAAGCGCTCGAGTTGTGCTAGCGATGTACGACGGACCGGCGGGGGCGAGTCGGCCCGGGTCCGACGGGCCTGCCTGCTCGAGGATGCACAATCGAGAATAGAGGTACGAATCCGATGCCCATCATTGCGAAGAAGCAGGAGAGGGACGAGAAGGAGCAACGGTTGTACGAACTGCGTCACAGCACGGCGCACCTGATGGCCGAGGCGGTGCAAGATCTGTGGCCGGGTACCAAGCTCGCGTTCGGCCCTCCGGTACAGGACGGTTTCTACTACGATTTCGAGACTGAGCATACCTTTACCGAAGAGGACCTGCCCAGGATCGAGAAGCGCATGCGGGAACTTCGCAAGCAAAAGGCCCGGTTCGTGCAGCGCAAGGTCTCCAAGGAGGAGGCACTGAACTACTTCCAGGAGCGCGGCGAGCGGCTCAAGGCGGAGCACGTGGAGACGCTTCCGGATGACGAGATCACCTTTTACGAGAGCGGGAAATTCGTCGACCTGTGCGCTGGACCGCACGTCGAAAACACGGGACATATCCGTCATTTCAAGCTGCTGAGCGTCTCCGGAGCCTACTGGCGCGGGGACGAGACCCGGGAGCAGCTCCAGCGGATCTACGGGACCGCCTGGGAAACCAAGGAAGAACTCCAGGCCTACTTGAAGCGGCTCGAGGAAGCACGCAAGCGGGACCATCGGGTCCTCGGCAAGCAGCTCGAGCTGTTCGAATTTCCCCGGCTCGCCGGCCCCGGCCTCCCCTTCTACTTGCCTCGTGGCGCGCTCATTCTCGATGAACTCAAGCGCTGGATGTGGGACCTGCACCGAACCGGCGGGTATGGGCACCCGGACAAGACCTACTTGCCCCTGGCCACGCCCCACATTCTCAAGACCGACGCCTGGTACACCAGCGGCCATATCCAGAACTACCGCGAAAACATGTTCATGGTGTACAGCCTGGACGAACTCGATCAGGGCTTGCTCGGCCGCGACGGAGGCAAGGAAGGCCTGGGCAACTACGGCCTCAAGCCGATGAATTGCCCCGGACACGTGATGCTCTACAACGTGGGTACCAAGAGCTACCGGGACCTGCCGCTGCGCTATTTCGAGTTCGGCACCGTCTACCGGTACGAACGGGCCGGCACCCTCCACGGCATGCTCCGCGTGCGCTCGTTCACCCAGGATGACGCCCACATCTTCTGCACCCCGGACCAGTACGCCGAGGAGATCGAAGGGGTGTTCGACTTCTGTTGTCACATCCTCGATACGTTCGGGTTCGACTACCACGTGGGCCTGAAGACTCGAGGTGAGAAGCGGATCGGCAGCGACGAGATCTGGGACATGGCCGAGGACGGCCTCCGTTCCGTGCTGGAAAAGCGGGCGGCGGGCAAGTACTACGTGGAGGAAGGAGACGCCACCTTCTACGGTCCCAAGGTGGACTTCGTCATCCAGGACAGCCTGGGCCGCGAGTGGCAAGGAGGCACCATTCAACTGGATTTCAACCTGCCCGAACGCTTCGACCTCACCTACGTCAACGCCGAAGGCGAACGGGTCCGGCCGGTCATGATCCACCGGGCCATTCTGGGCAGCTTCGAGCGCTTCTTCGGCCTCCTGATCGAGGAGTTCGGCGGTGCATTCCCGCTTTGGCTCGCACCAACCCAGGCCCGCATTCTACCCATCAGCCAGGACCAGCTCGACTATGCCTTCTCCGTGGCAAACGCCCTCCGGGACCTGGGCGTGCGCACCGAGGTGGACGAGAGTGCAGAAAAACTCGGGAAGAAAATCCGACTCGGCAAGACCAGTAAAATCCCTTACCTCGTCGTGGTCGGCGCCCGGGAACAGGAACAACAGACCATCACCGTGGAAAGCTACTTCGACGGGAAGATCCCGTCCCTGAACACCGTGGAGGCGTTCGCCGCCCACGTCCGCGACGAGGTGGCGCAAAAGGTTGCCAGGCGCCGCGCCTGACCCGGCACCACGGGTCGCAAGACCCACCGGCACACGGGAGCGGAGGCGAAGGGCCGGGTACAGACCGGCCCGGTTTCGGAGTGCAGGAGTCCCATGTCCGCACAACGTTCTCAATCGGATCGACTCGGCGAACACCCGGACGACGTGGCCCGTGTGGAGGCCCTCAGCCAGGCTCGAGACCGCATCGTGACCGAACTCCGCAAGGTGATCATCGGTCAGGACGACGTGATCGACCAGCTTCTGGTCGCACTGTTCGCTCGAGGCCATTGCCTGTTCGAAGGCGTGCCCGGCCTCGGAAAAACCTTGCTGGTGAACACCATCGCCGAAATCCTCGACCTGTCGTTCAGCCGTATCCAGTTCACCCCCGACCTCATGCCGTCGGACATCACTGGAACCGAGGTGCTGGAGGAGGACCGCGCCACAGGAAAACGGGTCTACCGGTTCATCAAGGGGCCCGTTTTCGCAAATATCTTGCTCGCAGACGAAATCAACCGGACCCCGCCGAAAACTCAGTCGGCGCTGCTCCAGTCCATGCAGGAGTACCGGGTGACCGTGGCGGGCGAGAGCTACCCGCTCCCCCTCCCCTTCCTGGTTCTCGCAACCCAAAACCCGATCGAACAGGAAGGTACGTATCCCCTGCCCGAGGCCCAACTCGACCGCTTCATGCTCCACATCGTGGTGGACTACCCCTCCATGGACGAAGAAGTGTCCATCGTGCTGGAAAATACGGTCAGTCGGCACGTATCCCTGGAACGATTGCTCACTCCCGAAAATGTCATCGAGTTCCAGGAACTGGTCCGCCGCGTGCCAGTCCCAGACCACGTGGTCCGCTATGCCACACGCCTCGCTCGAGCCACTCGACCGGCCCTGCCCGGTGCTCCCGACTTCGTGCCTCGCTGGCTCGAATGGGGCGCAGGTCCTCGAGCCAGCATGTTCATGATCCTGGGGGCAAAGGCGCGCTCCATCCTGGACGGCAGGTACAGCGCGCGCCTCGAGGATATCCGCGCCCTGGCCCGACCGGTCCTCCGGCACAGACTGGTGCTGAACTACCACGCCGAGGCCGAGGGCATCACCCCGGACCAGATCGTCACCCGACTGCTCGAGGTGGTACCCGAAGACGAGTGAACCCGTGCCATCACGATCCGTCCAGTTCGACCGCGACACACTGGCCAAGGTTGGCAGGCTGACGCTCCGTGCACGCCGCGTGGTGGAAGGTCTTCGTGCCGGCACACACCGGAGTCCCTTGCAAGGGGCCTCCGTGGAGTTCGCGGAACACAAGGAATACACGCCCGGAGATGACCTGCGGCACATCGACTGGAAACTGCTCGGCCGACTGGACAAGTACTACATCAAGCGGTTCGAGGAAGAGACGAATCTGGTCGCATACCTCGTGCTGGATACCAGCGCATCCATGGGATTCCGTGGCCTGGACGGGCCTCGAGCACCGTGGTGGACCCGCATGGGGCGTCGTTTTCGGTCCGCCGGGCCTGGCATGGCGGGGACTGTGGACGGTTCGGATCGAGATCGGAACGAGGGTCGAGGGGAGTCGAAGCACGACCATGCCGTGCTTCTTGCTGCGGCGCTGGCTTACCTGCTCATGGGCCAGGGCGACGCGGTTGGGGTCAGCACGTTTGGTGGGGGTGACAGCCGATTCGTGCCTCCGCGGGCGCACCGGTCCCACCTGAATGTGGTCATGGAGGTGCTTTCGAGCATTCATCCAGCGGGTCGGGGAGGGATTGCGGAGGCTCTGGCCGAATTTGCGCCTCGAGTCACGCGGCGGAGTCTGGTGGTCCTGATTTCCGACCTGCTGGAGGAACCCGAGGCCATCCTGGAGACCATGAAGACGTTGCGGACTCGGCGGAACGATGTGGTGGTTTTTCACCTGCTCCACCCGGACGAACTGACGTTTCCCTATGACGATGTGAGCCGTTTCGTGGACCCGGAGGAATCCGATGGAGGTCTTGTGGTCGACCCGCGGGAGATCCGGGAGGGTTACCTGCAGGAACTGGATGGTTTCCTGAGCACGATTCGTCAACGGTTGCTCGAATCTCGTGTGGACTACAACTTGATCGACACCGGGCGACCGGTGGCCGATGCGCTGGCCACGTTCCTGGCCGGGCGGCTTCGGGAAGGGGGTCGGAGATGACTGGCCTGCGGCCCGACGGGGAAGGACGTTCGGCGAGAAGGAGGGAGGCGCGGTGGGCCTGAACCTGCTGGCACCGCTGGCGCTCCTGGGCACCGTCTTGGTTGCGGTGCCGGTGGTTCTCCACCTGATCGATCGCCGACGGGTGCCTCGAGTGGACTTTCCTCCGTTGCGCCTGCTGCTTGCAGCCCAGAAGCGACTCAAGCGGCGAAGGCGCATTCGGGATCCCTGGCTGCTTGCCATTCGGATCCTGGTGCTCCTGGCTCTCATCCTGGCCTATGCACGACCGACGGTGACCTACGAGAGCACGACGCGGGCCGGTGCGGACCTGGGCGGCAACGTGGTATTCCTCCTGGACACCTCGCTGTCGATGGGCTACGAAGTGGAGGGCCAGACGCTCCTGGATCAGGCGAAGGCCCGTGCGCTCGAGGTCCTGGGCAGGATGAAGGGACGCGGTCGTGTCGGGCTCATCGTATTCGGGTCTCGGGCCGAAGATCTGACTGGAGGCGTGACCCCGGATCTGGACCGCGTCCGGGATCTGCTCAACGACGTATCGATCACCTACGGGGCGACCGATCTGAAGGGCGCGATTCTGGCGGGGCTTCGGGCCATCCTGTCGACCCCGGAAGGAGCGGGAGACCTCTACCTGCTTTCGGACCAGTGCTTGCATGCGCTTCCCCCGGCCGGGAGCTTCACACTGCCCGGCCACCTGGAGGGGAAGGTCCGGCTGGTGGTGAGCGAACTCACCTCCGGCCCGGTTTCGAACCGCACGATGGCCGGCGTCCGGGTGGAGACTCGAGAAGGCGAAGGCGGCGCCCTCACCCTGACCGGGCGGGTCCGGTGCCAGGGGCGTGCGGCCGAAGAGGAGGCGCTCCTGGACCTGGCCGTGAACGGCACGATCGTGTCTCGAGGCTACGTGAAGCCTGCCGAGGGTAGCGAGGTGGCGGAGAAGGTTTTCACGCTGCCTCCCCAGGCGGACGCGGTGAGTCGGGCCACACTGACGCTCGCCCACGACGCGCTCGAGGCAGATGATGCCCACTATTTTCTGCTGGAGGCCCGACGGGACCTGCAAGCGGTGGTCATCGACGGGGACCCCGGCTACACCCTGGCGGGAGCGGAATCCTATTACGTGGAACGGGCACTCAACCCTCGGAAATCATCCGGGTCCCGGATCACGCCCATCGTGGTGGCCGAAGGCGAGTTCCTGACCATGGACCTGGCCGACGTGGCGGTGATCTTCATGCTCAACGTGGCCGACCCGTCCCCGCTGGCGCCCAGGTTGACCCGATTCGTGACTTCGGGTGGCGGGCTGTTCATCGCACTGGGGGACCGGGCGCGCAAGGAGCGCTACAATCGGTCGCTGGCGGCGCTGCTTCCGGCGTCGCTTGGCGACGTCAAGGTGGCCTCACCGGATCTGACCGGGGAGAAACCGCCGGCACTCAGCTACCCGGAGTTGACTCACCCCATTTTCCAGGTATTCCGGGAGGCAGGCGCTCCGGTGTTCGGCACCGCCGAGTTCTACCGACTCGTGCCCACCGCTCCGTTCCTCAAGCCAGGTGCACGGGTGCTGTTGAAATACACCCACGGTCTCCCGGCCCTTCTCGAGCGGACCGTGGGCAAGGGTCGAGTCCTGCTGTTCACCTCGAGCCTGGACCGGGCCTGGTCGAACTTTCCGCTCAAGTCGGTCTTCCTCCCGTTCGTCCAGGAGTCGGCCCACTACCTGGCCCACAATCCGGCTGGAGAGACCGCGCCGCGAAGCTTCACGGTAGGCCGACCCGTGGTCCTCGAGGTATCCTCCAGGCAGGGCAAGCTGGTGGTGGTGGACCCTGGAGGGGGAGAGCATGGACTGACCCGAACCGATCATGCAGACGCATCCGGGGCGGAGCAGCAGGAAGGCCCGTACCGGATCGTGTTCGAAGGTGCACAGGTGCCGGGACATTACCGGGTGTTCGAGCGTGTGGGCGAAACCTCCGAACCGGTGGAGCGAACGGACCTGGATTTTGTGGTCAACGTGCCGCTCCCCGAAACAGACCTGACCCGGGCCGGTCTCGAGGAGATCGAGGCTCGAGTCCCCGGGTTGCCGGTGATTCAGGAGGGACGGTCCGAAACCCGAGACCTGGTGAAAATCGAGCGCACGATCTCCTTCACCTACGGCTTGCTTTGGGGAATGCTCGGCCTGCTCGCCCTGGAGGGGATCCTGGCAGTGGTGAAACGGCGACGCAGGCCTGCCCCGGCCATCCCGGAAGCGCCGGGCACGGCGGGGGATCACGCCCCTTCCGGGGCCGGGGGTCGGAACGCACCGCCCGCAACGCGGCCGGGTCCGGACCGCAGGAACCGGCCAACGAAGCAGGGGACGGCACGGGGTCGCCCACCACGGCCCGATGCTGCCCAAGGCAACGAATAGCGACTCGAAACGGGGAGTATCAGAGATGACCTTGAAGATTCATGACACCTTGTCCAGGATACGGCGCGAGTTTCAGCCGATCCAGGAGGGCCGTGTCGGCATGTACGTGTGCGGCGTCACGGTGTACGATTTGTGCCACATCGGTCATGCCCGCTGCTACGTGGTGTTCGACGTGATCGTCCGATATCTCCGTCACCTCGGGTATCAGGTCAAGTACGTCCGCAACTTCACCGATGTGGACGACAAGATCATCCGGCGGGCGGCCGAGCAAGGGGTGACATGCGAGGAACTGACCGGCAGGTACATCGAGGCGTTCCACCAGGACATGGACGCCCTGGGGGTGCTGCGTGCCGACGTGGAGCCCAGGGTGACGGAGCACATCCAGGACATCATCGCATTCATCCAGAAAATCCTGGACAACGGCCACGCCTACCAGGTGGGCGGTGACGTCTACTTCTCCATCGATTCGTTCCCGGACTACGGCAAGCTCTCCCAACGAGACCTGGACAAGCTCGTGGCCGGAGCAAGCGGCCGGGTCGATGGCAAGGCGCTGGTGAGAAACCCGCTCGATTTCGCGCTGTGGAAAGCTTCCAAGCCTGGAGAGCCTTCCTGGCCGAGCCCCTGGGGGCCCGGTCGCCCAGGCTGGCACATCGAATGCTCCACCATGAGCGCCCGTCACCTGGGTCCCACGTTCGACATTCACGGGGGAGGCCAGGACCTGGTGTTCCCTCACCACGAAAACGAGATCGCACAGAGCGAAGCCGCCCACGGTACGGACATGGCGCGCTTCTGGGCCCACAACGGGTTCGTCAATTGCCCTGTCTACGTCTATTTCACCGACCCGGAAGACGATTCCAAACGATACAGTCATCGTGAAGTGAACTCGGTCGAAAGCCAGTTTTTCCACAAAACCACCGGCCAGAGGCTCAAACCCGTCATCGTCGAACGGTCCGCCGTCCGGTTCCAGGACGAGGACGGCACCCGGACCGCATGGCACCGGGACTTCGACGACCTGGAACTCAAGCTCGAACACAAGATGTCCAAGTCCCTGGGCAACTTCTATACCATCCGAGAGATCCTCCAGGACTGGCACCCCGAAGCCCTCCGCTATTTCCTGCTCACGGTCCAGTACCGGGCACCCCTCAATTTCAGCCGCGAAGCACTCGCCGAGGCCACCTCCCGGATCGAATACCTGTACGAGACACTCGCCAGAGTACGCCGCCTCGTCAGCCAGATGAAACCACGCCCCTCGGACACCCCCCTCCAACCTCAGCGACTCCAGCGTATCGCCGCCACCTTCTCCGAAGGCATGGACGACGACTTCAACACTCCCAAGGCCCTCAGCGCCCTCGCAGACGCACTCCGCTTCGCCAACGAGATCGCTGACAGGAAAGGAAAGGCCGGGAAACGAACCACCCTCGAGGCCATCCTCACCACCATGGAACCCATGCTCTCCGTCCTCGGCATCGGAAACGCCGACCCCGCCAGGGTGCTCGACGAAATCCGCGATCTCAAACTCCGCTCACTCGACATCTCCAAAAGCGAAATCGAACGACTCGTGGCCGAGCGAACCGAGGCCCGCAAGTCCAGGGACTACGCCCGGAGCGACGCCATCCGGGACCAGTTGCTTCAAAAGGGGATCATGTTGATGGATACCCCGGGGGGAACACGATGGAAGGTCGGATGACCGGGCACGCCTCGAGGAAACGATCACGAGACATCTGGGCCGCCTCCCTGGTGCTTTGCCTGACCCTGGTGTTACCTGGTTGCGGGAACTCGAACCACGGCTCGCCCACACCCCGGCCGGCCACGCCTGCTCCAGGAAAATCAACCCCTGAGGACAAGAACCCCGGAACCGGTCCAGAAGCCGCGGACCAGGCCGAGGTGAACCCACCCCCCTCCCCCGTGTATGGAAACCCGGACGAGGAACCGGACCGACGGATTCCCGAATCCACGTGGGAGGAACTGGCCCGGACCGTCTTCCCCGCAGGGCTCCCGAACGTGCAGCGCCGCCTCACCATGGGCCTGTTCGAACAGGCATGGAAAGAAGGGAAGACCACGCTCTCTCTCCGCTCCAGCCGCCTCTCCCGTATGATCGACGTTCCCGCGGCAATCCGATTCGTTCGACAGGTTCACGACGACGGCGGCATCAATCCGGTGAACGCCGTGTGCACCCTGTACCAACTGGGCGACCCGTTGCGCGACGCGGACGAACTGACCCGGGGCCTCATCTGGCGCATGCAAACGAATCCCTACATCCTGTTCACCTCCTTCCTCGCAACCAGGCGCTCCCCGGACCCCAACGTGGTCGGACGCGCGGTACAGTTCTTCTACAAGGAACTGCTGGAACTCGCCGCTCGAACCTCGGACGTGGTGACGCTCAGCGAACGGTTCGAGGCCGCGGTCCGGCTGGAGGCGCTGCGGATCCTGCGGGCCCCCATCCCACCCGAACTGGTGCAGATACTCTCGAGACGGCTGGATTCGCTCCCGGATTCTGAAGACTTCCCTCCGGAGCGAATGGCAACGCTGAGCTGGAAAGCGCACCTCGGAACGGTCACAAACGCGGATCGAGCCTGGTTGGAGGCGTTCATCGCGCACGGGTGGAACGGTCGGTCGTTTCCCGAGGAAGGCTGTGGGCACCAGCACTGTGCGACGAAGTACCTGCTTCGCGTGGTGGCGCTATCGTTCTTGCTGGACGTGGATCTTGGTCGCACGCGGGCGACACAGATGGCGGCGTACGTGGTGGCATTGCAGAATCCGGACGGCAGCTTTCGCACGGATCTCGAGGGCGGGGCACTGGAGAAATCGGTGGACCCGCTCCTGGAGTTTCGTTGTTCGGAGTTTTGCCAGATCCACGAGTGGCGCTACATCAACACGCTCAGCTACCTTGCGGAACGATACGATCTGGAACCCGAGGAAGTGCGACGCGCGGCGCGCATGCTCCAGGGTGAGACCAAGGACGATTGAACGTGTGAGCGGGAGTCAATCCAGCCTGGTGAGTTCCTCGGGGTCCAGCTCGAGATACCACCTGTCGCCCTCTCCGAGGTACCAGCGCTGTTTGGCGGTGACCTTTCGGACGACGGCCTGGTTGGAAATCATGAGTTCGTAGCGAATGAAGGCGGTTGCGTGGGCGAGGTCATCGTCGAGCGCGATGCGGTAGATGGTGACGTCGCCGATGGTGGCGACCCCCTGGCGGGAGAGCAGGTACTCCCACAACCGGCCGCGGTCTGAGTCCTTTTCGAGGTATTCGACTGCCATGTCGTAGTATTGCCACCGGAGAGCGTGCCAGTAACCCTCGACCAGTTCGGCCAGGACTTCCTCCTGCCGGGCTTCGCGGCGCACCTGGGACCGCTCGGCTGCGCAAGAGCACGCGGTGAGGCCGAGGAGGAGCGCCAGTGCTGCGCCGGTCCAGCGGTCGTACCCTGTCACTTCTGGTCCTCGCTGTTGTCCATCGGGCTCAGGCACTCGGGGTCGCCCGTCCCGTTGACCTTGTAGTCCTTGTACCCGTCCCCGTCGTTGTCCCTGTTGTCGTCGCACTGGGCCGCGAGGTTGTACTCGTCGACCTCGTAGGGATTGTAGGTATCCTCTCGAGCCGGGACCTGACGGCAGCCCGGGTCCTGGCCGTCGATGTACCCGTCCACATCGTTGTCCTGGCCGTCGTCGCAAGGGAAGGCGTTGGGTGCGGGCAGAGGCGGCGGCTGGTACTTTTCGTCGTCGTCACGGGGGTCGGAGCACCCCGGATCTCCAGCTCCTGTGATGACCCGATAATCGATGTACCCATCCGCGTCGTCGTCGACTCCGTTGTCGCACGGCAGCGCTTCCAGATCTCCGAACTCGCTCGTATCACCCGGCCCGTCACAGCCCGGGTCCCCATCGCCGGCCGGGGAATAGTCCACCTCGCCGTCTCCATCGTTGTCCTGGCCATCGTCGCAGGCCAGGTCCGCCTCTCGCTCACTCCCGTCCTCGACGCTGACGCAACCCGGGTCGTGCGTGGCGCTCCCCGGACGATAGTCGGTGCTGCCGTCCGCATCGTTGTCCAGGCCGTCGTCGCACGGATATTCACTGGAGGTCTCGAATGGGTCGGATGGAGAATCGCAACCCGGATCCCCTTCGCCGTTTCGGGAGTAGTCTGCCAGACCGTCTCCATCGTTGTCCAGCCCGTCATCGCAAGGGAACATACCGGTCTGATCGACCTCGCTGTCGTCGAAAGTGTCCGGGTCGCACCCGGGATCGTCGGCGTCGACCAGGCCGTC
>Ga0256914_1003772_pt1 | contig 11808 bp, 9 predicted proteins | sample HulkmetaG_FD_191571 | JGI IMG/M metagenome (GOLD analysis project Ga0256914, IMG submission 191571) | Hydrothermal chimney microbial communities from Main Endeavour vent field at the Juan de Fuca Ridge, Pacific Ocean - Hulk | ecosystem: Environmental > Aquatic > Marine > Hydrothermal vents ...
AGAAACAGGCCGTGGAGGCCACTATTGCCCAGCAGATAGAAAAAAGGATGGCACTTGGCACCCTTAAAAACCGTCTTGCGGTTCTTTTGGGAAAGGCCCCTGAAGAACTTGATGTGAAAACGGACAAGACCCTTCCGGATGTACCTCCTCTTCCTGATGCCGGCCTTCCCGTGGAGCTGGTAAACAGGAGGCCTGATTGCAGGAGCGCATTTTTCAGGCTGAAGGCTGCCAACGCAAGGCTTGCCCAGGCCGTTGCACAGCAATATCCCAGGTTTTCCCTCACAGCTTCCATTGAAACGGATTCTTCACGGGTAAACGACCTTTTCGAAAACTGGATTGCCACACTGGCGGCCAACATGCTTACGCCTGTTTTTGAAGGCAGACGCCTGGAGGCGGAAGTGGAAAAGATGCAGGCTGCCTCCAGGCAGGCGCTTTTCCATTATGGAAGCACGGTTCTTTCAGCACTAAAGGAAGTGGAAGACGCCCTGATACAGGAAAGCCACCAGAGAAGGCTCCTTGAAAACATGGAACAGAGGCTGGAGCTTTCCAGGAGGTCACTCCAGCAGATCAGGGACCAGTACGAGGCCGGGACGGTGGAATTCCTCCGCTTTCTTGCAACCGAGTTAAATACCGATGCCCTGGAGACCCAGCTCATAACAGAACGGCTCAGCCTGATAAAATATCGAATCGCCCTTTACAGGGCACTTGCAGGCCCCATCCCGCACCAGGAAGGGAATGGGCAGATCTCAAGCTCCGACGGGAACAGGGGAACATGAAAAAGAAAATCTACCTTGCAGCCCTGGCAGCCGTAATTGCCGTGGCAGTCATATTCTTTTTTGCCTCAAGGGGAAAACATCAATCCCGGGAAGGGGCACTAAAGACCTTTATAATCAAGAGAGGCACCATCCATGAGGCCATCGAGGCCACCGGTGAGATAAAACCCTGCACAGGAGCCGAGATAAGCCTTGGCGCCAGGGTCACCGGCATGGTGGTGAAGGAACCCATCCAGATAGGAGACCGTGTCAGAAAAGGCGACCTGATTGCAGTCATTGACAACAGGGAACTGAGGGAAGCCGTGGGGAAGGCACAGGCCTCCCTGGACAAGGTCAAGGCAAACTATGAAAATTCCATAACCAGGCAGCAGAAAAAACTTGAAAGAAAAAAGCTCCTTGAGCTGAATGCAGAGCTGGAATTGAAGGCTGCCAGGCAGGAACTTTCCTTTGCCAAGTGGGACTTCAACAGCCAGAAGGCACTGTTTTCACGTTCCACCCATTCCACTTCAGAAAAGGCCTTCCGCAAATCGGAAGCAGACCTTGCAAGAAGGCTTGCCGCATTCAAGCAGGCACAAAACGGCCTTAAGGCGGCAAGGCTCGAAGTTGAAGAGGAAAAGGCAGAGCTTAACAAACTGAAGGAAGAATACAGGCAGGCCCTGAAGGTAGCCCAGGCAGAGCTGAACCGGGCAGAGATCAGGTTTTCATACTCCACCCTCCGGGCACCTTTTTCCGGGGTGATTTCCTACGTGTCCACACAGGAAGGGGAAACCGTTGTGGCAGGCCTCAATGCCCCACAGTTCGTGAAGATCCTGGACGACTCCAAGATAGAAAACCGGGTCTACGTGGATGAAACAGAGATAGGAAAGATCAAAGAGGGGATGAAGGTGAGATTCAGGGTGGATGCCTTTGTAAGGCAAAGCTACGCCGGTGTCATAACCCAGATATACCCGGCTCCGGTAATCCAGAACAACGTGGTCTACTACATTGCCGTGGTAAACGGCTTTGACAACAACCCGCCCCTCAGGGTCCAGATGACCACCCACAACGAGATCCTCATAGGAAAGAGGGAAAATGTCCTGATGGTGCCGAACAGCGCGGTCAAATTCCAGGATGGCCACTATGTGGTCATGGTCAGGCAGAACGGGAAGAAAAAGGCTGTTCCTGTGGAAGTTGGTGTCAGCGACAGCAGGTTCACCGAAATAAAAAACGGTGTCCAGGAAGGGCAGGAAGTCCTCTTCAGGGAATAGACTTGGCTCTCATCCAGCTCAGGAAAATAAACAGGATCTTCCACCAGGGAGACCTGGAGATACAGGTCCTTAAGGATATAGATCTCGACATAAATGAAGGTGACTTTGTGGCCATAATGGGTGCCAGCGGCAGCGGAAAATCCACCCTCATGTACATTATTGGCTGCCTGGACAGTCCCTCCTCAGGGTCTTATCACTTAAAAGGTGTGAACGTGTCGGACATGGATGACGACCACCTTTCCCTTGTCAGGAATGAAAGCCTTGGATTCATATTCCAGTCCTTTTATCTCATACCCTATCTGAATGTCATGGAAAACGTTTTGATCCCCACGCTTTACAGCTCCAAAAACATGGATTTCAAAAAACGGGCCTCGGACCTCCTGGAGGAAGTGGACATGGCGGAGCGAATGAAATTTCTCCCCTCCGAGCTTTCAGGCGGCCAGAAACAGCGTGTGGCCATAGTGAGAAGCCTCATAAACGATCCGGAGATCGTGCTTGCGGATGAACCTACCGGCCAGCTGGATTCCAGGAGCTCCGGGCAGGTAATGGAAATACTTTCCCGGCTGAACAGCCGGGGCAAGACCATCATCCTGGTCACCCACGATCCGGAAACAGCCCGCTATGCCAAGAGGACGATATTTCTGAAAGATGGCCGCATCTCTCCTCAATAAAAATCTTTTTCTGGTCTCGGTGGTAAAGGCCCTGAGGCAAAACCCCGCCAGGAGCCTTTTTGCCCTTGGAGGCATAAGCATGGGCATTGCTTCCCTGGTGTTCATCGTCGCGGCAATAGAAGGAAGCAACCAAAACGCCCATAATATCATAAAGCTTCTCGGTCCGAACAGCATTTTCGTCCGCTCGGGCTTTGGTGACAAAAGCAGGGTAAGGAGGCTGACATACCGCCTTGACCTTCAGGATTTCCGAAACCTCAAGAGGATTTACGGGGTCAGCTCGGCGGCATTCCTGATGCTGAAACAAAGACGCATCTCTGCAGGCGGGCAGGCCAGGAATGCCTACGCGGTCTCCGCCACCAGGGACTTTCTCCAGGTCTTTGACTACGAACTTCAAAGGGGCCGCTTCTTTGAACCGGAGGAATATTCATCATTTCCAAAGATCTGTATAATCGGAACCGAACTGTCCAGGTTCCTGTTCGGCAACAAGAACCCGGTGGGGAAAAAGGTGCAGGTCTCCAGGACCACCCTGACCATAGTGGGGGTCTTTGCCCCCAAGGGAAAGCTGCCAAGCGGAAAAAGCCTCGATGACAGGGTGGTGATACCCATCAAAACCTACCGGAAATTCATTGAACCGGAATACAGGAGGCTATTCGCAGTCAAGCTAAAGCTGGAACCCGGTGCCGACTACGACCACGTGGTATCCATGGTAAGACAGGTAATGCTCGAAAGGCACAAGAAGGATGATTTCGTGGTGGTAACCCCTGAAACCGTACGGAAATTCCTGAACATATTCAACTGGACCCTGTCCCTGTACCTTGGCCTTGCAAGCCTTATTGCCCTGTTTATAAGCGGTTTCGTGATGTCAAACATCTTTTCCATAAACGTCAAGGTAAGGGCCTGGGAAATCGGCATAAGGCGGGCACTTGGAGCTACAAGACAGGCCATACTCTACCAGTTCATGGCAGAAGCCCTGGCCATTTCAGTCATGGGCGCCGCACTTGGAAGCCTGGCGGGTTTCATGGCCGTCCACTGGATTACTCCGCTTTTGAAGATCCCAACGGTCTATCCTGCAAAGTCCCTGTTTCTGGCAATATGTTTTTCAGCCGCCACCGGCCTCTTGTCGGTACTCATGCCTGCACGCACTGCAGCACGGCTAAATACCGTGCATGCGCTAAAATCAAGGCTTTAGGCCGCGGTATGTGCCCTGGAAATCTCAAAACACGCGGTTTCAGTCCGGCCTCAACGGCAAAGTGGAACATTTCCTGGCAGGAAAGGTTCCATCCAGGAGCGGTATCATGAAAATCCTGGCGCTCCAGGAACTCATGGCCTATTTCAGGCACGAGAAAAAACGTATTATCATTGCAATGCTCGGCATTGCCATAGGGGTGTTGTCCCTGGTGCTCATGGACAGCATCAGCGGGGCAATGTCCGGAAAAATAGAAGCAGAACTTGGGAAAATGGGCGGGAGCCTCATAATGGTACTTCCAGGCGAGATACGCTCGGTTGGGCACCGGAGGATAAGACTTTCCAAGTACACCACGCTCAAACCCGCGGACGTAGAATCTATAAGAAAGATCACACTGGTCAGGAAGGCGAGCGCAGTCAAGCAAAAAGGCCTTCCTGTACATACCTCGTGGAATTCTTCCAGCCTGTCAGTCAAGGGGGTGGAACCCTGCTACACCGGCCTTCTGGATTACCGGCTGCGCTACGGCAGGCCTCTTGTGAAGAAGGATCTCGAAACATTTGCCAAGGTTGCCGTAATCGGATCGAAAATCGCAGAGGAATTTTTCCACTGCAACCCTCTCGGAAAGACAATCTATCTGAAGGGCATGCCCTTCAAGGTGGTTGGCGTACTGGCTGAACGTGGAAGCTTCAGCAATGAAAACTTTGACGAAGTCATACTTGTCCCCCTGACGACACACATTAGAGTGCTTGAAAACGTGGACTACCTGGATGGCGCGGTAGTACTTGCCAGGGACAGGGATTCCATAAGAAACACCATCAGGCAGATAGAGACTATCCTGTTCAAGAGGCACGGCAGGAAGGACTTCACGGTGAGCACCTATCAGGAACTTCAGAGCACTACCTCCAAGACCCTTCACCTCTTTTCAGTGCTGAGCCGCGTGGTCGCCTCCATTGCATTCAGCGTGGGAACACTGGGTATCCTGGCCATCATGGCCCTTTCCATATACGAAAGAATACTTGAAATCGCGATAAAAAGGGTGGCGGGCGCAAGGAGGAAGGACATCTTCCTGCAATTTCTGACTGAATCCATGGTCCTGAGCGTGGCAGGCTCGGCTGCAGGAATAGTCATCTCACTGGTACTGGCGGTTATAATACAGCTTCTTGCCAGGTGGCCCCTGTTTGTCCCCTGGAAGACGGCTATAATATCCATACTTCTTTCCATAACAATCGGGATCGTCTCCGGCCTCTACCCTGCCATGAAAGCCCTGGATTTTGAACCAAAGGCAATACTTCGCATGTTTGAGGAAGGATAGGCATTGAACCGGGATGGCGTTTAATGATGAATCAGGACGAGACGGCGGCTCGATGACAGATAACGAAAGAAGATATTACCTGATCATCCTTGGTTCAGTTGCGCTCATACTTCTAGGCAGCCTGTACCTGGCATGCACCAGGGGGCTGACAGAAACCCTGGAAGCAGAATCTGCTGAAATTGCCAGGGAATTTCTCCAGGGAGGGTCTTTCCTGGTCAATCACCTAAATGGACAGGAAGACCTGGACAAACCACCCCTTTTCTACTGGGCCATAGCCATCTGTTCCCTGGCCAGCCCGACCTGGGAAGTGGCAGCCAGGGTGCCTTCCATTGTTTCGGCCTTCCTCGTCCTTTTCCTGTTCAACCGCCTGGGCCGATCCATGAACTCAAGGATGCTTTTTGCCACTTCGGCACTGGTTTTCATGACAAGCCCCAAGGTCTTCTGGATGTCCCAGGTTGCCAGGATAGACATGAGCCTTACTGCCGCCTGCTTCCTGGCCATCTGCTCCCTTTACATGTTCCTGGAAGATGCGGAGAAAGATACCAAGCCAAAGGCATATACCGGGGTGCCAGTGGCTTTTTTTATTTCCGCGGCCGTAGCCGTCATGCTGAAGGGCCCGGTTGGTGCGATTGTCGTCTTCACGCCCGCACTGATCTTCCTGATGATGGAAAAAAGGTGGACACTCTTAAGGAAGATCTTTGCAGGCAGGGGCATGGTGCTCTTTCTTTTTTTGGCCGTTCCATGGTTCGTGGCCGCAAGCATCGAAACGGACCACCGTTTTTTCCACCGGTTCATACTTGAAGAAAACCTGTCCCGCTTTACCAGTCTGATCCCCGGGGGCACCTTCAAGGAATTCAACCATTCCCCCCTCTACACCTACCCGGTTTACCTTCTGACCGGCTTTTTCCCATGGAGCCTTCTCGTGCCATTTTGGTTCTATGACATCGTAAGAAACTGGCACTCCAAGGACCCCCTGTCCAGGCTCTTTCTTATTTATATTGTATTTATCCTGGTCTTTTTCTCCATGGCCATGTCCAAGCGAAGCGACTACATACTGCCCCTGTATCCTGCAGCGGCATTCCTGACGGCCCGTTACATCATGGAGGCCAGAAGCGGGACGCCTGCCATGGTCCCACCTGCGATAACAATGGCCCTCGTTACGGCAGCCGGAGCCGTTCTCTCGTTAACGGCCTTCCTTGTAAAGTTTGGGAAGATCCAGATCCTGCTTTCCCTTGCAAGTGATGTAAAGAGGCCAGAAATACTGACATCCTTCCTGGAAAACGCCCCGTCCTTCATCCAGGTGTTCCTGCTCCTTTTTATTGCAGGCATTTTTGGCCTGTATTTTTCCAACAAAAACATGAAGATGCGAAACAGCCAGGGAATCCTTGCCTCCTTTGCACTCCATGCATCCGTCATCTTCCTGGTTTCAGGGCTGGTAATTCTTCCTGAAATATACCGCCAGAAAGATGCAAGAAGGTTTTGTAAAAGTGTCTCTCAAATAGTGGCAGACAGCCCTTTGTATTACTTTGGTTTCTGGGATGAGGAATGCTCTTTTTATCTCGAGAGACGAATAAACCGAATCTTTCCACGAGAACTGATAAAAAGAGTCAAGGGCAAGGAAAGGATCTTTTTAATCGTAAGGCCAAAGGATCTCAAAAAACTCCAGGATAGCAACTTGAGTTTCCCTTTTGAATACAAGAAAGATTCCCCCCTGCTAAGGCCCTTGATACTGCTTTCGAATAAGTGCTCATAGGGCCCTAAGCGTATCACCTAGAGCTTGCTGTTGCCCAAGAAACTCCTGTCATAGACAAAATCCAACCGAACCTCGGACCATTTTGCCGGCTATCGGCCGATTTTGGATTAAAGCCCTCGTCTTTTTTTCACCGATAAAGAAATAAGGACGAAACGATTATGATGAATACAATGAAAAACAATTTGGCCAGTGAAGAGGCACGGCACAAGATTGCGGAACTGGAATACCTGCCTGCACCAAGCCCCATTGTGGCAAGGCTCCTTGCATCTATAACCGAAAAGAATACCACCTTCCAGGACATAGCCTCCATAATAGAGTCCGATGCCGCCGTCACGTCCCAGTTATTGAAGATAGCCAACAGCGCCTATTACGGCTGCAGGAACGAGATACAGGATCTGAACAGGGCGGTTATGCTCATAGGCATCCAGGAGGTCCGGAACCTGTGCCTGGCAATATGCCTGGTGAACCAGTTCAGGCCCCAACTCCTGCCTGAAGGTTTCAAGCTTTACACCTTCTGGACCCATAATCTCATGACCTCTTTTTGTTGCAAGGAAATCGCCAGGGAAAACCAGTGGCTCCAGGAAGACGAAAGCTACCTTTTAGGGCTGCTTCATGACCTGGGGCGCCTTGCAAGTGCGGCCAGCATGCCCGGAAGGTTCAATTCTATTGTTTTGATGAGCAAGAAAAAGGACATTCCTTTGAGCATTGCCGAAGAAGCCCTGGGGTTACCTCACACGGAAATAGGAAAATGGCTGGCAATAAAATGGGGATTTCCGGGAAAATTGAAGGCCGTGATGAGATACCATCATGATCCTCTTTCATCCATTCGCTATTCCAGGGAGTGTTCCGTGGTCCTAACAGCTGCTTACGTGGCAAAACTACTGGAATTCCCTGAGAAAAAAGAAGATCTTGTAAAACCTGACCCCAAGATAGCCGCGCTTGCAGGAATAGGGATGAACGAGATTGATTCCCTGGCCCAAAAGGCCGAAAAGATTCAGGAAGAAGTTTACCAGCTCGCCTCGGTCCTTACAGGGCAAAAATAGGGCTTGGCACCAATAATGAAGCTTGATTCTGAACATATAGATCTGGCGAAAGTCCAAAAGACCATTCTGGAAATGGAACACGACCGCATGGGGCACATGGAAGCCCTGGGTATCGTACTGCGGCTGATCGAACTCAACCCGGGTGACTATTCCATCCAGGAGCTCTGCGGGATTCTCATTGATATACTGGCAGAAGAGACTTCCTTTGAAAACATCTCCCTGTTGTTATATGACCCCAAGAAAGAAGTCTTGAAACTTGCGGCAGCAAAGGGACTTCACCAGATTTTTACGGAGATCGATGATGACCGCAATTACAATAAAGATCTCTACTTCCGGCGGGGCAACAGCATAGCATGGAGCGTCTTTGACTCTCAGCAGCCGCTGTTCATAGAAGACAGCTCCCAAGACACGATCCCGCAGGTTGAAAATGCAAAATTCGTCCCTGCCTCCCTTGCGTGCCTGCCCATTTCATCCAAGGGTGTACTGAATCTCAGTTCCTCCAAAAAAAGGAAATTTCCAAACCATCTCAGGCGTAATCTCATAATAATAACCCAGGTGATGGGGCATATTTTACAGGAAAAACAGTTTCACGAACTCCTCAACAACAGTCATTACCATATCCAGAACATAGTTGAAGCCAACACCAGGGCCATGGCCCAGCGTGGAGATGGCGGCAGGCAGAACATAGAATACCTGGAGGCCGCCATAGACAGTGCCCCCCAGGGGATCTGCCTTACGCAGGCGTCTGGAGAAATCACCAAGGTAAACAGGGGCCTTAGAAAACTCCTGGGCTGTGATGAAGAAACCATTTTAAAGGAGGGCCTGGGCAGATTTTTCTTCGACGCCACGGCATTCCTCTCATTGTCAAAGGCCATCAAGGCGGAACATTTAGCCAAATTTTCCGGAATAAGGCTTATAAGGCCCGATGGCACCACGTTCCTGGCAGATATATTTTTCCATCCCATCATTGACAAAAATGGCAGGAAGCAGGGTGGTATAATAGTAATTCACGATATCTCAGACCAGCACAGGGATTCCGAGCGCAGGATCCGGGAAGAGAAACTGAGGGCACTCGGGTCCATGGCGGCTGGGATTGCCCATGATTTCAATAACCTTCTCATGGCAATTCTAGGCAATGTAGAACTCCTGCAGCTGGATCTGAAGGGCACCCCCTATGAAAAACGCCTGAACAACATCGAGCTTTGCGTGCAAGACGGCGCAAAGACCATAAAGAGGCTCCAAAGCTTTGTAAGACACACCCATACTCCCAAGACTGAAAATGGCCAGGCCACATGCGTGGCACACATTATTTCCGAGGCCATAGAACTTACCAGGCCAATGTGGAAGGACAGCTGCCAGAAAAAGGGCTGCCTTATAAAAATCGAAACAAATCTGGACGAATCCGTCATGACGGACATCCCAGGATATGAACTCAGGGAAATCCTCACCAACCTGATACTTAACGCAGTGGATGCCATGCAAAATGGAGGAAAAATACGCTTGAGCACCTATATCAGGGATTCAAAGGCCGTTATTGAGGTAGCAGATAACGGATCAGGCATGGACTCGGAAACCAAAAAACATATTTTCGACCCCTACTTTACCACCAAGGAGGTTGGGAGCTCCGGCCTGGGCCTGAGCATAGTCTACGGCCTGGTCACGAATGCCGGGGGCACAATCGAGGTGGAATCAGAGCCGGGCCATGGAACCACCTTTTCAATAACACTCCCCTGCCACTGTTCAAGTGAGAAAAAAGCAAATAAAAACAGGAACAAGGTCCAGGAGGAGCAGGGAAAGCAACTCAGAATACTTGCAGTGGATGACGAAACACAGATAGTAGAACTGATACGGTTGATGTTGAAGGAAGCAGGGCACCAGGTGGTATCCTGTAGTGACTCCATCAAGGCCCGGGAAATGATAAAAGAAGAGAAATTCGACCTTGTCCTCACTGACCTGGGAATGCCTGGAATAAGCGGGTGGGAGATTGCACGGGCCGTGAAAGAGAAAAACCCCGGAACCCCCGTGGTCCTCATGACTGGCTGGGGAGCTGGTTACGAAGGCAAGGATCTTTCAGACAAGTGCGTGGATGAAGTCATCTCGAAACCCTTCAGGATGAAAAACATCCTGAACGTCCTTGGCAGGCTTTTTCCCGAATCCTGATTCCGGCCTCATCCCGGTAATAAAAATCGCACGAGCCGGCCTTGAACCAAAATCGGCAAAAAACCGGCTGGCCAATTCCAAAATACGGGCCGGGAGAAAGCCCTGTAAACCAAGCGCAAAAAGAGGTGCCGGGCAGGCACGCTCTTTCCAATTCTATTTAAGGGTATAAAGCCCAAGGTCTGGACAGGGTACCTGAACCTTGGGCCATCAGTTTGCCTGAAGGCAGAATTTTCGTGAGTGCAATAGCTTCCTATTTGCCCAGTTCCTCGGCCCCCTGCTCGAGATTGTGCCACAAAGTGAAGAGCAGGTCCTTGAGCATCTTGACCTCGTCCGGGCTCATGCCTTTGATGGCTATCTCGTGCACCTCCCTTCCCTTCTGCATCAGGAGCTCTTTCATCTTTTCACCTTTTTCAGTAAGAAAGATGTGAAATGCCCTCCTGTCTTCTGGCACGCGGCGTCTTTCTATCAGGCCTGCTTCTTCGAGCCTGTCCAAGGTCCTGACAAGGGTAGGACTTTCAATATAGAGCCGGTGGGCAAGCTGTGTCTGCGTAAGTCCCTGCTCTTCAAACAGCTTGGTCAGGACACAAAACTGGGCTCCGGTCAGATTGAATTCCGACAGTTTGTGATCCAATACCTTTAAAAAGGATTTCACCAGACGGTTTGCTATGAACCCGAGACAATTGTCCACGCTGAATGTAAACTCTTCCTTACTTTGTTTGATCTTTGCCACTTTTCTTCCTCTTTTCTCTTATGGTATTCAGTATCTTTTCTATAACTTCATCAAAACCCAAATTTGTGGAATCTATTACGAAGGCATCTTCTGCTGCCCTCAAAGGAGCAACCTGCCTGTTACTGTCTGCTTTATCACGTTTTTTAATTTGTTGCAATATAATTTCATGCTTTATAATATTTTTTCCCTTCTCCGCCAGTTGTGCGGTACGCCTACGGGCCCTTTCCTCGGGAGAAGCAGTTAGAAAGAACTTGAAATCTGCCTCGGGAAATACCACCGTGCCCATATCCCTTCCCTCGGCAACTATATTGCCGGTACGGCCCATCTTCCGCTGCAGCGCGGTAAGTCGCTGGCGTACTGGCGGAAAGCGAGAAACAGCAGAAGAGGCCTGGTCTATCTCCGGTGTCCTTATGAGACGGGAGACATTTCTTGAATCGATGTAAACTGCACCATTTTCAAGGCGTATTTCCACGTCTTCGAGGTGTTCCAGCACCTGGGCCTCATCATTTATATCGACCCCTTTTTCCAGCATGTAAAGGGCAAGAGCCCTGTACATGGCTCCACTGTCAAGATAGGTGAAACCAAGTGCCCTTGCCACTGCCTTGCTAACTGAACTCTTACCTGCCCCGGCAGGTCCGTCAATGGTAACAATCACCTGAAATTTAGTTTCCTCAATATCCAAAACCTGTCGTCTAGCCCCAGCTGGAGAAGAAGCTAGCGAAAAAAACACCCCGGTTCGCAGCACCGGAAAAACAACGGCCCCAACTATACACTTTTTTTCAATTAGCTCAAGAATACTTCTTCATGATATTTTTAATTTTTTTTGATATCATTTTCACAAATCAAGCTTTTACCCGGAACTATGGCAATGTAATCATCATGCTGGAGATATTCAAAAATCATTAAAAAATTTCCCTGAAGGAACTTATCATT
>Ga0256914_1003773_pt1 | contig 11807 bp, 9 predicted proteins | sample HulkmetaG_FD_191571 | JGI IMG/M metagenome (GOLD analysis project Ga0256914, IMG submission 191571) | Hydrothermal chimney microbial communities from Main Endeavour vent field at the Juan de Fuca Ridge, Pacific Ocean - Hulk | ecosystem: Environmental > Aquatic > Marine > Hydrothermal vents ...
CTCCCGGCTCCGTCGTCCCCGCAAAGCTCAGCGTATTGTCGTTCGTGATGAAATCGCCAACCGCCCCGCTGTCCTCGCTGATCGACGAAATCGTCACCGCAGGTGCCGTCGTGTCGAGTGTAAACGAAATCTCCGTCGGCTCACTTGCATTGCCGGCCGGATCCACTTCCCGCACCAGCACACTCTTTTGGCCATCATCGCTACCGTCTGTCGGCCAGCTCGGTGGTGTCGTACTCCATGTCTCTCCCCCGTCGGTACTGTACTCCACCCGATCCTCCGGATCGCTTGGAGTCACATGCAGTCGACCGTCGTTGGTAATACCGTCACCCGGCACACCGCTGTCGTTCGACAGCTCGACCGCAGGCGATGTAGGCGCCGTCGTATCGATCGTGATCGTCTGAACCGTACTCTGTTCGTTGCCTGCCGGATCGATTGCAGTCACTTTGACCTCGACCGGCCCCTCCTGCAGAGGTGAAACCGTATCGTCCGGAAGCGTCCAGGTCCCATCTCCATTGTTGACGGCCGTATATTCCACTCCATCGATCGTAACGACGACTTTCGCATCGGGGTCGTCTACCGTACCGGTCAACTCGGGAGTGGTATCGTCGGTCGTCTTCGGGTCGACGGTTGCCAGGGGCGGCGTAGTATCTTTGACGATGGTATCGGTCGCGACCGCACTGTCGCCGGCGGGACCGGTCACCGCCACCTGAACTTCCAACGTTCCATCATCGAGCTCGGATACATCGACACCATCCACCCTGAAACTGCCGCTTCCGGAATCGTAGGTCAGCGCCGATACGGGAATATCGATTGTATGGGTTCCATCGGTGATCGTGACACTTTCGATCCGGCTATTCGGAGGAACGGCTCCTGCGATCGTCAGATCGCCCTGCTCCGAAGCACTGATCACTCCGTCCCCGGTAACATCCTCTGCATTCAGACGACTCTCAGAAGCAGGAATCGCCGGTACGACCGTAGGCTGCAACCCGGGTGTCGCCACGGAGTTTTGGAGTCCATCTTCCGGAAGCGGAGCCGGTTCTGTCTGGGGTGCCGGTATCACCGCGACCACGGGAACGGCGACAGGGGTCTGGAAAACACCCGCACCAGGTGCGGATCCGGCTGCGACGAAAGGATCGGGCCCCTGCTCCAACGTATAGGAGTGGGGCTCGGAACCATCGAGATTGGAAGAGACCCTCGACTGTGCACCATCCTCTGTTGCGAAGCGGTCTTCCGCGCCGTGGGAGCGGGCATACATCTCTCCTTCTCCGACAGCGGTTTCATCGACACCGAGATCTCCGAACTCTTTCAAAAGCGTATCGATGGGATCGACCTCTTCCGCTACGGCTGCCGTAGCGGCCGCCTCGGGTACAGGCGACTCCGTCACCACTGTGGAGGCGGGGTTGAAAACGGTGTCGTCGAAGATGACATCCGCTTTTCCGTCAAATGTAATATTTTTTTCGGTAAAGACCAGATCGATCTCGATATGTTCGGCAGGATCTCTTTGCTCGTTGAAGACATGATCGTAGGCGTAGATCGGATCACCCACCTTCAGCGTCCGTACGCTTCCATCTTTCGACTCGGCAGTGAAATTTCCCTTGACCGATACGACATATCCTATAATCTTGGCCATCGTTTATCCTTTTGATGAAGTTTTTTCCATTGTTTTGGTATCTTACCTGCAAACGGTATGGGTGTCTACTGTACCAAAGGACAATATCCCCGCCTACCCTCCCTTGAGCCTCAGCAGCAAGTCGACCCGCCCGGAGACACCCATCTTCCTGTAGATATTGGCTAGATGCGCTTTAACGGTCCTCTCCGTGATGGCCAACCGCTCGGCGATCTGCCGGTTGGAGTCTCCCCTGAGCAGTTCTTTGACGATCTCCTGTTCACGGCGTGTCAAACCATCGGGCAATTCAACCGGTTCCTGGAGCCGGGGAGCCAAAAGGGAAACCATATAGGAGACCAGCTCCGGATAGACCCATATCTCCCCGAGCGATACCGTCTCGATACAGGATCGCAAATGAACAGGTTGCATGAAGGCGTTTCCATATGCACGGGCTCCCGCCGCCAGAAGGTGCCGTCCCCTCTGGGGTGAAGGGGCACCCTCGAGAACCACGAAGAGTGCTCTGCTCTCCATTCTCAAAGCGGCCAGAATCTCCGTGCCACAGGTCGCATAATCGGCGACCAGAAGAGTCTGGGCGGAGAACTCTTCCACCGAATCGACGACGACCGGGGCGTACCTCTTCAACGCATCCTGCCAATGGTGCAGTACGGTCATATCTTCACTCAATAGTTCGATCTTCATCAATGCTCCGTAAAAATGTAGTCTTTGCTCTTGAGCATCGGTTTGAGCAGATAGTCCAGGATGGTCCTCTTTCCGGTAATGATATCGGCATTGACGACCATTCCCGGAATAATCTTCAATTTCTGCCCATTGGAGAGAAGGTGGTTGCTGTCGGTTTCGATTCTCACGATGTAGAACGTTCGGTCTTTCTTGTCGGTCACCGTATCGGGGCTGATACCGACGACCTTTCCTCCAAGACCTCCGTAGATCGCAAAATCGTAGGCCGTAAACTTCACCAACGCTTTCTGTCCGGGATAGATAAATGCGATATCCTTCGGACTCACCTTCACCTCGGCAATGAGATTCTTGTCCAACGGGACGATCTCCACCAGATCCATTCCCGGGCGGACCACTCCTCCGATCGTGTTGACATAGAGCTTCTTGACCAGACCGTCGACCGGTGATCGGACAACGGTCCGTTCAACGGAGTCCCGGAAGGCTCCGATCTGCTCTTTTAGTCTCTCCATCTCTCCAAGTGCCTTGTTCATCTCCTTTCGCGCCTCGCTTTTGAAAGCGAGCTTCGTCTCTTCGATCCGACTCTCGATCTCCGCGATCGAAGACCTGATCCTCGGAATCGTGTTTTTGACACTATCTATTTCTGTCTTGACCGCATTCGCTTCCCGCTTGAGTTTCAGAAAATCGACCTTCGACTTCACACCCTCTTTGACCATCGGCTCGCTCATCTTCACCTCTTCGAGGATAAGAGCGTAGCCGGTTTCGAGATTTTTCAGTTTCGCCTTCGCCTCTGCAAGCTGCTCCCTTTTTTGGTGAATCTGCCTTCGATAGGTTTCGACTTCGGCACGAAGTCTGTTCATGTTGGCTTCGTAGAGGCTCTTTTGCCGTTTCACCAAATCCGGATGGGACGCGGAAAAAAGTGTATCGTAACGAAGAGGACTCCCTTCCGCCTGGGCACGCAGACGAATACTCTCGGCCTGTAGTTCGTCGTATCGACTCTGATAGCCGGCCAATTCAGATTTGGATTTGAGGTTCTTGATCTTCAAAAGAGTGTCGCCCCGGGCGATCGCCTCCCCTTCCCGGACATTGATCTCTTCGATGATCCCTCCCTCGAGATTCTGCAGTATCTTGTTCTCCCCCGATGGAACGATCTTCCCTTCGGAGCGGACGATCTCGTCCACCTGGGCGATGGAGGCCCAAAGAAGAAAGACGGACACGGTAAGCAGCCAAAAGTAGAGAATGAGTCGGCTTCGCCTCGGTGTGGAGTGAAGGACGGCCTGACCGAGGCTCCGAAGATACTTGAGCTCTCTTTCGTTCAACTTCTCTCCCTTACCGGACACGGCTCTCTCCTTTGAGCGCTTTGAGAACCTCATCCCGATCGCCATCGAGCCGAATCTTCCCTTCATGGAGCACGATCACCCGATCGACGGCCGAGAGGAGTGAAAGTTTCTGGGTAGAGAGAATGAGTGTTCGATCTTCGAAGAGACGTTTGAGCGAATCGGTCACTCTCGCCTCACTCACCATATCCATCGCATTGGTCGGTTCATCCATCAACACGATCGGCGCATCCCGCAACAACGCCCGGGCGATCGCCACACTTTGCCGCTGCCCTCCCGAAAGGCCCGCTCCCTGCTCCCCGATCATCATCTCATACCCTTTTGGGTGTTTGATCGCAAACTCATGCACCCCTGCCGCTTTGGCGGCTTCGATCATCCGTTCGTCGTCGATATAGGGATTGGCGAACTTGAGATTCTCCTTGAGTGTCCCGCGAAAGAGCTTGACATGCTGATCCACATAGGCAATGTTCGACCGCAGATCGGCGGGATCGATCTGTTTGATATCGATATCGTCGATGAGTATCGCTCCGTCGCTCGGCTCGTAGAGATGCATGAGCAGTTTCAGCAGTGTACTCTTGCCCGAACCGATCCGACCGATGACACCAACCTTCTCCCCGGGACGAACAAGACACGACAGATGCCTGAGGGCAGGACGCTCCTCCCCGGGATAGGTGAAACTCACATCGTTGAGTTCGATCTTTCCTTCGAATTTCGGTTTTTGGACGAACTCCCGCCCTTCGATCCTCTCGACGGGGCGATTGACAATCTCTTCGAGCATCCGGTAGACACTCTTGACATCCTCGAGGTTGGCGATGAGTGCCGCCGCCTGACCCATCGGGGATACGGTTCGTGAAACGAGAATGACGATGGCGATCAGATCTCCCATCGTCATCAGATTGTCACGAATGAGATAGACCCCGACGACCACGACCAAAACGGTGTTGAACTGCACCAGAAACGAGGTGATCGCCGGTACGGAAGCGGACATGAGCCTCGAAGCGAGACTCTTTTCCGCAATCTCTCCTGTTGCCTCTTCCCACTGCCACTGCACCTTTCCGGCTGCTCCCAGCGTTTTGATCGTTTCGAGATTGTGAAGAGCTTCGATCAGCACTCCATTCTTGTGGGCCGCCGCTTTGTGGGTCTCTTCGATTCGTCGGTAGAGGGGCTTTCTGATCAAAACCGCATACCCAAGAATCAGAACAATCGTCACGACAGGAACCCAGACGATAGGGCCTCCGAGGTACCAGATCACGAAAAGGAAAAGAATCGCGAAAGGTATGTCGATCAGGGTCGTCAGCGTTGCGGAGGTCAAAAAAGAACGGATCGCATCGAAGTCCCTGAGATTGCTGGCAAAGGATCCGATCGACTTGGGAAGCGCCTCCATCTTCATATCCAGAACCTTCTCGAAAATTACCGATGACATGATGATATCCGACTTCTTCGCCGCGACCTCGAGAAAATAGGTCCGGGTGAATTTCAAAAAGAGGTCGATCAGGTAGATGGTCACGACACCACCGGCGAAATACCAGAGCGTTTCGACCGCCTGATTTGGAATCACGCGGTTGTAGACGGTTCTTGTAAAGAGCGGTGTGGCCAACACGAAAAGATTGATCAGTATCGAGGCGTAGATGACATCCTTGTAGATGGGATAGGAGTATTTCAGACTGTCCCAAAACCAATGGCCTACGTTGAGTTCGAGCTTCTTGTGGTCGTGCTCGCCATAGTCGTAGATTCGTTTGAGCAAAAAACCGTAGCCGGTATACTCCCGCTCCAACTGCTCCACATCGACCCACTCATGGGCATCCTCCATATCGGGCAGTATGATCTTCGCTTTCGTCCGATCCTCGTTGAACCGTTCAAGAATACACGAATGGTGGTTTTTGAGTAGTAGAATCATCGGCAAAAAGAGAGGAGAAATCTCCTGCAGACTCTTTTTGACAAGCGTAGATCGCAACCCGGCACGCTGGGCTGCACGGGACATCAGACCTCGGGATTTTTTCAGACTGTAGAGTACGAGCCGGTCCCCCTCCTCTTCGAGCGGGAGGCCATGGGTCAGAGCCTCCGCAGAAAAAGGTTTGTGATAGAGGCGGGTAAACTGGACCAGGCTTTTGAGTAACGGGTCATAACCTTTTTCCTGTTCGATCATCGCTCCTTTGGATCACAGCACTACCTGGGACTCTTGACGATATGCCCCAGCGCACGATCGTTCTCCTCGAGTTCACCCATCGGCAACGTATCCTTCGAACGCGCATCGTTTTCGGCCAGGCCGACGAGGGCGTTGAACTGATCGATACGTCCGACGACGAAGGGAACCATCGTACCCATCGCATCGAGTACCCGGTATTTTGCGAAAAGATAGTTGTACTTCGTCGAAACGATCTGGGTCTTTGCATTGATCAGATCGTTCTGAGCCGAAAGCAGATCGAGCAACGAACGGCGTCCCATCTCGTACTCTTTCGAATAGAGTCTCAGTGTACTGACGGCATGCATCTTGTACTCCTGAAGTCTTTCGAGCTTCTTTTTCAGATAGGTATGGGCCGCCCAGGCCAGATCGAAACTCTCCTCGGTCTTGCGCAGAAGATCGTACCGATTCTGGACTTCTCGCTGAATCGTGCTGACACTCTTTTGTATAGAAGCACGATCGGCAAATCCGTTGAAAAGATTATAGGTGAGTACGGCAGAAATTCCATAACGGTTGTCGTGCCCTGCGTTCGCGTTGCCGGCATTGTAGTTCCACGAGGTACTGGCCCGGATATCGAAACTCGGAAAGTAGCCGCTTCGGTTGGCACTGTACTCCTCCTTGGCGGCCCGTACATTGAACCGCTGCACCAGAAGCGAGGGATTGTGTGCAAAGGCGTATTCACGGCCACTCTTGGCGTCGTCCGGCATCGGCAGGGCCAGGTCTGGCTCTTCGAGCGTGTCGGGGTCGATCTCCCTTCCATACCAGTACTTGAACTGATAGAGAATATCCTTGAGGTTGTTCTCCTGGACAACCTTGTTGGATCGTGCGAGCGCCAAAGACGCGGCTGCCTTCTCCATTTCCGACTTGGTGGTGAGACCCCCCTGATAGAGCTTGTCCACCTTGTTGTAGATCTCTTCGTTGATCCGGATATTTTCGTTGGCGATCTTGAGAAGTTCGCGGTTCTTGATCGTCTCGATGTAGAAGTTGACGAGATTGAAACCGACCCGGTTCACGGTCTCCACGTAGTTGTAGGCGGCCGCGAACATCCGGGCTTCCTGAAGATTGATCTGGCTGGTCGTATTCCAGCCGTTGAACAGGTTTTGGGTCAGAAGGAGGGTGTTTTCGAACGTTCGATAGTTCTCCCATTCCCGTCCGGTATAGATATTCTTCGCCCTCTCGTAACCGAGACTTCCGATATAGTCGAGTTTCGGCAGCCATCCGCTCTTGGCGATCTGCAAATCCTCCCTCGTCTCGTTGTAGTTGCTCAAGCGCTCCTGAACCTGGGGATTGTTCTCAAGCGTCAGGATCATCGTCTCTTTCAATGTCAGGGCAAAAAGGCTCTGTGAAGCCACCAGTCCCACAACCACCCCTATCTTAACAACTTGTCGATACACACGGTCTCCTTTTTCAGTCGATTTGTTCTTTTTTATGAATCAGACGGCCGATTGTAACACAGCGAAGTACAATATCCAATAAAAGCGGCCAAAATTTTTATTTTTTTTCGAGAAAATCCGCCACCCTCTCCTGATAGAGCGACGGTAAACTGCGAAAGGCATCGACGTGAGACACACCCTGAAAGAGAACGAACGAAGCAAGAGGACAGACTCGTTTCAAAAGGGTGCGATGCGCAGCCGTCACAAGGCGATCGTCCTCCTCGAAGATATACAGAACCGGATATCCGCAGAGGCGGCGGCACCGCTCCTTGTTGTCGGCGGCATCGAAGTCGATTCCGAAAAATCGGCGGGCGATCCAACGGACATATCCGTAGAAGAGCGGCGGCAGATGGGCACGGCGCCACAACTCCTGCTTCGCCAGGAGATGAAAGTCGATCCAGGGGGCGTCGACGACCGCCGCCCTGTATCGCCGGGGATCTTCGTCCATCATCATCAGAGCCGTCGAAGCCCCCATCGAGAATCCGTGCAGATGCCACTGGTGCCGAACCTGCGGGTCGATACGCTCCACCCACCCCAGCAGGTCGGTATGCTCCCGAATCCCGAAAAAGATCCGTTTCCCGCCGCTCTCCCCATGCGCACGCAGGTCGACCATCATGACACTGAACCCTTCGCGCCAGTACCACGCCCCGAGTTCGAAGATACCGCTGTGGCGGCCGTTTCGGCTCCCCCCGTTGCCGTGGATGAGCAGAACCGCCCTGTCCGATCTTCCCGGAATCCACCACCCTTTGAGCCGCACCCCGTCCTCGGCGGTATGTTCGATCTCTTCGAAGGCGGCGCCCCACTCGGCGGGAGTGCGCTCGATCGCTTCCTTGTGCCCCAGTGTCTGCCGGTGGACCACCCAGACGGGATAGAGCAGCAGTGACGCCACCGCCGCGGCGGCCAGCCAGAGAATCACACCACCACCCGTTCGATAGCCGGATCGAGGCGTGTCGTCACCTCGTAGGGGATCGTACCCAGCTGTGAAGCCGCCTCGAGCGCATCGCAAAAGAGGCAGATCCGCTCCTCATCCCCCTCCAGGCTCACCGCATCCATCGAAACCCGCCCCAAGAGAGTGCGGCCGTCGGGAAGCCGGTAGGAGACCGATGCGTTCCGAAGCCAGCCGTCACCGTAGCCGATGTCGTAGCTGCTGACTCTCGTCGGAGCCGAAACGGACCCTTCGCCGCCGTACCCGATCCTGGCACCGGCCACGAGGGCACGGGAGGAGATCCTGTCGGCCCAGAGCGACATGACCGGCTTGAGATCGGGCCGCTTGAAAGATGGAGGGAGCCGCAGGCAACCGTAGGCGGCGATACCGATGCGGGCGATATCTTCGTCGAAAGAGGCGGTCCTGAAGAGGGCGGCGGAGTTGCAGCTGTGCCACCGCAGACCGGATAGGCCCATCCGCTCCGCCTCCTCACGCACCGCTTCGAACCGTTTGCGCTGCCAGAAGAGTTCGCTGCCGATCTCGTCGGCACTGCGGTAGTGGGTCATCACCCCCACGAGCCGAAGACCCCGGGCCGCGATCTTCCCGACGGCACGGCGAAACTCGGCCGGATCGACGCCGTGGCGGTGCATTCCGGTATCGACCTTGAGCTCCACCGCCGTCCCTTCCGGTATCCGCCCGATCGCCTCCAGCCCGTTGATCGCGATGCGCAGCTTCGGAGACGGAACCGACCTGGGAGTCTCCGAGAGGACCAGTACCGTCTCGAAAAGGGCTTCGATGCGCTCCGCCTCCGCCATGCGCCGCACGACCGCATGGCGAATCCCCGCCTCACGGGCGAGCCGCGCCATCAGCTCCAGGCCGTGGCCGTAGGCGTTGTCCTTGAGCACCAGGGCGATCCGCTCCAGCGATTGAGTTTTCTTCGCGATTTGGCTAAGATTGTGCAAAAAGTGTTCGCGGGATATCCGTATCTGTGACATGCATGCATTGTATTCAAATATGCGTAAAAGGGAGGTAAAGTGGACTGGGTGGCGTGGATCAAGGTGATCGGGATGGTGCTGACGGCGCTCTTTGTCGGCGGTATGGTCTATCGCAGTGTCAGGGTCGTGAAGGAGAGAGAGGATGACCGGGTGCACCTTCCCGACTGAGTGGACGAAGCAGGCGGCGGTCGTGATGGCCTTTCCCCACGCCGGCACCGACTGGAGCGAGGATCTCTCCGCCGCACTGCGCCCCTTCGTACGGATCGCCAGCACCATCGCCTGGGGTCAGCCGCTCATTCTCGTCTGCGACGATGCCGAGGCGACAAAAGCGCTCTTCTGCGATATCCGCAACATCACCTTCGTCGAACTTCCCACCGACGACACCTGGGCCCGCGATTTCGGGCCGATCACCCTTTGTTGCGGCGGGAGGCGGCGTTTTCTGGACTTCACCTTCAACGGATGGGGCGGCAAATTCGACAGTGCCAGGGATGACGCCGTCACCGCCGAACTGATAAAGCGGGGATATCTGTGGGGGGAGTACGAAAAGGTCGACTTCGTACTCGAAGGGGGCTCGATCGAAACCGACGGGCGGGGTACCCTGCTGACTACCTCGAAGTGTCTTCTCAACCCCAACCGAAATCCCGGAATGAAGAGAGAGGAGATCGAAACGTTTCTGAAAGAGAAGCTTCGTATCGGACGCATCCTGTGGCTCGATCACGGGGAACTCGAAGGGGACGATACCGATGCCCATATCGACACACTCGCCCGTTTCGTCGACGAGGAGACGATCGTCTACGTCGCCTGCGACGATCCTGAAGACTCCCACTACGAAGAGCTCAAGAGGATGGAGGCGCAACTTTCGACCTTCCGAACCGTCGAAGGCAGCCCCTACCGTCTCGTCCCTCTGCCGCTCCCCTCCCCCGTCTACAAAGAGGGGCGGCGCCTACCGGCGACCTACGCCAACTTCCTCGTCGCCAACCGCTCCCTGCTGCTGCCGGTCTACGGAGATCCGAGGGATGCGGAAGCCAGAAGCGTCCTCGCAAGGCTCTTCCCCGATCGCGAAGTGGTTCCGATCGACTGCTCAAAGCTGATCGAGCAGGGGGGAAGTCTGCACTGCGTGACGATGCAGATCCCCGCCTGCCGCTGATCCTCTAACGTTTCCGCTCCCACTCCAGCGCACTCTTGCAGATTCCAGCCAGATCGTCGTAGCGGGGCTCCCAGCCGATTTTCTGCCGGATCTTCGTATTGTCCGAGATCAAAACGGCAGGATCGCCTGCCCGTCTCGGGGCCGTCTCGACGGTGAAGTCGACACCGCTCACCTCTTTCATCACGTCGATCACCTCTTTGACACTGTAGCCGTGGCCGTATCCGACATTGAAGGTATCGGAATCTCCCGTCCGCTCCAGATGGGCCAGTGCCGCCAGGTGCGCGTCGGCCAGGTCGTCGACGTGGATATAGTCGCGAATGCCTGTGCCGTCCGGCGTCTCGAAATCTTCGCCGAAAATGTACATCTTCGTCCGCTTCCCCAGGGCCGTTTCGGCGGCGATCTTGATCAGGTGGGTCGCATCGGGAAAGCTCTGGCCGATCCGCGGATCGATCGCCTCGAGGCTCTGTGCACCGTTCATATCGGCCCCCGCGACATTGAAATAGCGCAAAATGGCATACTTCAGCTCCCCGTTCGCGGCGGCGGCATCGCGTATGACCCTCTCGCTCATCAGCTTGCTCATGCCATAGGGGTTGATCGGGGCGGTCGGTGTCGACTCCCGGACCGGCACCTCCCTCGGCTCACCGTAGACGGCGGCGGTGGAGGAGAAGACCAGCTTTCCCACCCCGTATGCATCGGCGAGCCGGACAAGGTTGATCGTGTTGACGGTGTTGTTCATATAGTACTTGAGGGGGTGCTCGACACTTTCGGGAACGACGATACTCGCGGCGAAATGGATCAGCGCATCGAACCGCCGTCCGCGGAAGATCTCTTCGATCCGGCCGAAATCGGCCAGATCCACTTCGACGAAGTCGAGTCGCCCGCGCCTGGGAGCGATCGCCTCCAGCGCCGCGATCCGCTCTTTGGAGCCGGTGGAGAGATTGTCGAGAATGGTAATGTCCGCGTCGGTTCGCTCCAGCAGGAGTTTGACGACGTGGCTGCCGATATAGCCGGCGCCACCGGTGACGAGTATCGATGATCGGTTCATACAGTTTCTGCCTGGTTGTGAAATGGGTTCTGCGACATTTTAGCCAAAAAGGGGTAAAATCCGCCTCATGGAGACGACACACCTTCTTTTTCTGCTCGGCCTAATCGCGTGCGAACTTTTCGAAAGCTACTGGCAGTATGCGCCGACGATGGGTGCAACAGTGCAGAAGATCGCCCACTACTACCGGATCAGCCCGATCCTCCTTTTCCTCATGCACCCCTCCTTCTACCTGGTGCTCTTCATCTTTCTCTACTATGGAGGCCACGGTATCGTGCTGAGCATCATTCTGGTGATGAAAGGGGCCGACATCCTCACCAAGCTCTGGATACTCCAGAAGGTCGAAAAACGTGAACTCTCACCGGAGTTTCAAGCCATGCTCTCGACACCCATACCCCACTGGCTCCCCTGGATCAACATCGTTTTGTATCCGTCACTTCTGACCAT
>Ga0256914_1003774_pt1 | contig 11806 bp, 13 predicted proteins | sample HulkmetaG_FD_191571 | JGI IMG/M metagenome (GOLD analysis project Ga0256914, IMG submission 191571) | Hydrothermal chimney microbial communities from Main Endeavour vent field at the Juan de Fuca Ridge, Pacific Ocean - Hulk | ecosystem: Environmental > Aquatic > Marine > Hydrothermal vents ...
CGGCAAGGGCATCGACACCGGGCGTTACTTCGTCATCTGCTCCAACATCATCGGAAGCTGCCTGGGCTCCACCGGACCGGGGTCGTTCAACCCGCGGACCGGGAGGCCCTACGCCCTGGATTTCCCGGTAATCACCGTGGGGGACATGGTCGCCGCCCAGCGGGCCCTGGTGGACCACCTGGGCATCGATCGGCTGCTGGCGGTCATCGGCGGATCGCTGGGCGGTATGCAGGTGCTGGAGTGGAGTGTGCGTTACCCGGAGCGGGTCTTCGCGGCCGTACCGCTGGCCAGCACTTGCCGCCACTCGGCGCTGGCCATTGCCTTCAACGAGGTCAGCCGTCAGGCCATCATGGCCGACCCAAAGTGGAACGGCGGGCGTTACGAACCGGAGAGCCGGCCGGACCTGGGCCTGGCCGTGGCGCGCATGATCGGCCACATCACCTACCTCTCCGACGAGGCCATGCGCCGCAAGTTCGGCCGGCGGTTGCAGAACCGGCGCGATTTCTCCTTCAACTTCGACGCCGATTTCCAGGTGGAGAGTTACCTGCGCCACCAGGGGCGCAAGTTCGTCGAGCGCTTCGACGCCAACGCCTTTCTCTACATCACCAAGGCGGCCGACTACTTCGACCTGGGCCTGCAGCACGGCGGCGGGTCCCTGTCCCAGGCCTTCTCCCGCGCCCGCGCCCGTTACCTGGTGGTCTCCTTCACCTCCGACTGGCTCTATCCCACCTACCAGTCCCGGGAGATGGTCAAGGCCATGAAGAAGGCGGGCCGCGACGTGAGTTTCTGCGAGATCGAGGCCCGGTGGGGACACGACGCCTTCCTGCTGCCCAACGAACGGCTGGCCCACCTGCTGGAGGGGTTTCTGAAAAGCTGTCATGACGATATCCACTGAATCAAAGCTGCGTTTCGACCTGGGCATCATCGCCTCCTGGATCACGCCCCGCTCCCGAGTGCTGGACCTGGGCTGCGGCCGCGGCGACCTGCTCTACTATCTCAAGCACCATAAACAGGTGGAAGGCTTCGGCATCGAGAAACGCGAGTCGCGGGCCGCGCACTGCATCGAGCTGGGGCTGTCCGTGGTGCAGGGCGATATCAACGAGGAGATCGGGGACTACCCCGACGCCACTTTCGACTACGTCGTACTGAGCCAGACCCTGCAGCAGGTTTACCAGCCCGCACGGCTGATCCGGGAACTGTTGCGGGTCGGCCGCTACGGCATCGTCAGCTTTCCCAACTTCAGCCACTGGAAGGTGCGCCTGCAGCTAATGTTCGGCGGTTACGCCCCCCGGACGCCCCAGCTGCCCTACGAGTGGCACGACACGCCCAACATCCGTGTGATCACCCTCAAGGATTTCCGGCGCTTCGTGCACCAGACCGGCGGGCACATCATCCGCGAGACGGCCGTCAACACACCCGCCCGCGAGCGCCGCGGCCGCCGGGTACGCTTTCTGTCCAATTGGCTGGCCACCTACGGCCTTTTCATGATCGGCGACAGGGCCCCGTGAAACACCGATCCGGCGGTTCCCGGCCGCCGGCGACAAACGAAAGGACGAAGACCATGCACATTCCCAGGCTGTATGAGCAATTCGCCGAAGAGCACCCCGAGATCATCCGCAATTTCCAGGAGCTGGGCCGCATCTGCCGCGAGAGCGGACCGCTGCCGCCCAAGAGCCAGGAACTCATCAATCTGGGCATCGCCGTGGGCGCCGGATCCCGCGGCGCGGTTATGTCCCACACGCGCAAGGCTCTGGCCGCCGGCGCCACGGCCGAAGAGATCACCCACGCCGTACGGCTCTCGCTGACCACCACCGGTTTTCCCAACATGATGGCCGCCCTGAGCTGGGTCGAGGAGGTGCTGTCCAGACAGGCCTCCTGAGCGGGGACATTGGTACAGCGTCGGAGACGGTGCGGCCAAGCGCGGCGTGCGCCGCCGCGTCTTTCCGGTGTCCAATTTCCCCTTGCCCCCCGGGTCAAGATGTCTTAAAATTTTACCGATGATGGAAGTGAACGAAGGCAGTCAATTTCACTTTCAACGGCCTCTTGGAGGGAGCAGGGAAAATGCTGTATCCATTCGATGTCGAACTGTCTGAAAACGACCTGAATTTTCTCATCGACGTGCTGTCACCGGAGGTGGGGGACCGCGAGAACCTGCGGCGGATTTTGGCCGAGGACGAGGACTTCAGGAACGCCTTCATTCAGGACCGGCGGGTGGTCAAACGCATCGTGGAAGACGACACGGTCTTCGTCCGCATCTCTCCGCGCCTTTTTTTCGAGATCCTGCTGCGCAAGGCGGCCAGCGACCTCCAGCACGAGAGTTACACCATCGAGAAAAGCGGGGCCATGAACATCCCGGTCTTCGACGCCGGCGAGGTCGCCGATCTGCTCTCGGACGAGTCCATCCTGCTGTACATGGCCGACATGCTCTCGTCCTTTACGCGCGTCAACAGCTACAGCTTCTCGGTGCGCGTCAAGGGCAACGTGTGGCGCAAGATTCGCTTCAACGACATGGACATCGAGAGCCTCAAGAGCTTCAGCGAGGTGGTCGAAGACGAGTACCAGCTGGCGCTGTACAAGCGCATCGCCGATATCTGTCTTTTCGTGCTGGGCTTTTTCCCCGATTACGTGGACTACAACACGCGCTACCCCCTGTCCGGCGAGCCGCGGCCGACCATCGCGGGTATCCCCCGCATCACGCTCAGCGAGTACGAGGAAGAGGGGCGCCGGTACTACAAGCTGGCCGCCGAGCACGAGACCTCCCGTGAAAAGCACCTCGACGACCTATTCTGGTCGCTGGAGGAGAATTTCAACCGCGCCCGGAAACCGCTGACCCTCATCGCCGAACGCTACCTGCCCCGCAAGACGCGGGAACTGTTCGGACGGTAGGGGGCGGCGGCGAAGCGCCGGTTCCTGAAAACGAGGTCGCTCGGGCAGGGTGGGGCGGAGCGGCCGGATCACCCACACCTCTTGCGGGAGACGGCCATACCATGACCCTGTCCGAACTGATTCAGACTTACGGCTACATCGGTGTGGTGGTGGGGACCTTCCTGGAAGGGGAGACCACGCTGCTGCTGGCGGCCTTTGCCGCCCACCAGGGCTACCTGGAACTGCCCTACGTGATGACGGCCGCCTCCATCGGCAGTTTCTGCGGGGACCAGTCCTTTTTCTGGCTGGGCCGCAAGCGGCGCGAGAAGACGCTGGCGCGGCACCCTTCCCTGGCGACCAGGATCGAAAAGGCCGAACGGCTCCTTTCGCGCTACCGGCGGCTGGTCATGTTCTTCTTCCGCTTCATGTACGGCCTACGCACCGTGATCCCCTTCGCCATCGGCATGAGCCGCATCCCGGCGGCCGAATTCATCTCCTTCAGCGTCATGAGCGCGGTGGTGTGGGCCGTGCTGGTGTCGGGCGGGGGGTACCTGTTCGGAAACGCCCTGGAGAGCCTGCTGGGGGACATGAAACGCTACGAACTGCTGGTGCTGGGGGCCATCGCGGGCATCGGAGCCGTGGTATGGATCGTCTACCTGCGGCGCAAAAAGCGACGGACCGGCGATGCGTCGGCCAGGCGCTGACGCCCGCCCTCACGTGCCGCGTTTGCTGGATTCTTTGTGCCTTTCCCAGTAGATGACCCCGGCGGCGACGGCCGTGGCGACGATCAGCATGATCCACAGGTATTCCTCGATGTACGCCGCGGCAATGCTCGTGACGAACATCAGCAGACCGATCAGGCTGAAACGCCAGTTGATGCGGTAGCCGTCCAGCAGCGTCGAGAAACCCAACGTCATCAGCAGCACCAGCCCGGTATTTTCGTAGTTCAGACGCCCCGACTTGAGCAGCAGGAAAATGCCGCCGATGGCCGCGATGGTGGTCAGCCAGTGAATGGTCTGGGCGGTCAGGGCCTGTTTGAGGGGCAATCCGAGACGCTTGGCCCTGGACCAGCCGATGACGAGAGCCGCGGCGGCCAGCACCAGCGTCATTGCACCCCAGTAGCGATGGCTGCTCTGGGGGGCGTAGTCGGTGAGGCCGATGCCCAGCATGGAAAGGGCCAGCGCGCCGATCAGGGCGATCGTCTCCAGCGACAGATGCTTCAGGTTCATATTGAAGCGTTTCCTGGGTCTCGGGGTGTTGGTATCCGGCTTGTCTGTCTGCATTTCGTCTCTCCCTCCGATTCGCCCGTCCCTTTCGGCATGCCGCGGGCTGCCCGTTGTCCGAAATGGCCGCCCCGGCCGCCGGTCATAGGTAGAAGAAGTAGGTCATGGCCACCAGGATGGCGATGTAGATCGCCGATAATCCGCCGCCGATTTTGACGTAGTCCTTGGTGCGATACTCGCCGGGCCCCATGTACAGCGCATTGACCTGGTGGGTGGGGAGCATGAAGGAGTTGGACACGCCCAGGCCTACCACGATGGCCGCCACCCGCGGATCCATTCCGATCTGGTGGGCGATGGAAATGCCCAGGGGCACCAGCAGGGTGCAGGCGCCCACGTTGGAGATCACCATGGTGAAGGCGCAGCTCAGGCAGGCCAGGATGATCAGCAGCACCAGGGGTGACATGACGCTGCCCAGGCCTAGGACGATCCCCCTGGCGATCCAGGCGGCCGTGCCGGTCTGGTCCACGGCCATGCCCAGGGGGATCAGTCCCCCGAGCAGGAAAACGGTGCGCCAGTCCACCGCCCGGTAGGCCTCGTTGATGGTGATGACTTTCGAGATCACCATGCCCACGGCCCCTAACATGAGACACACCGACAGCGGTATGGGGTTGTAGGGTTTGTTTTGAAAATAGAAACTGGAGAGCACCATCAGGCCCAGGGAGATCAGGAACCAGGTCAGGGCCGCGCGGGCCTTTTCCGGCTTGTGGAATTCTTCCTCGTAGGGGGTGATGATGATCAGGTTGTGGTAGAGGTCCTTGAGGGCGTGCAGTTGCGCCCAGGTGCCGTGGACCAGCACGGCGTCACCGGGCGTCAGCGGTCGGTCGGCCAGTTCGCGGTAGTAGGTTCGGCCGGACTGGTGCAGGGCCAGGGCGTTGAGGCCGAAGGTTTCCCGGAAACGGACCTCCTTGATGGTGCGGCCCACGATCTTGGAATGGGGCGGCACCACGCCTTCCACGATGCCGGCCACGGAGGGGTTGAACATGTCGTTCTTGAAGCACTGGGACTCCCGCTGCAGTTCCAGTCCGTAGTCCTCGGCAAATTTGCGCACGGCCTTTTCGGGACCGTAGGCGCAAAGGCTGAAGCCAGGCTGTATGACGGTATCGGGCAGGGGGGCCACCTCGCACTTGCCGTCGGTACCCATAATGGCCACGATGTTGACCAGGAAACGGCGCCGGATTTCCACAATTTTCTGCGGGCCCTCGCCCGGCCGGTAAGTTTGCGGCACCTTGATCTCGAAGGGACCCTGGATGCAGGGATACTGGTCCAGCAGGTCGCCCCGGCTGTCTTCGGCCTTATCCATACTGGCCGGCAGTTTCGCCAGCATGCGCATGCCCGCCGTGGACAGGTAGGCGATGCCTCCTACCGCCAGGGCCAGGCCGATGGGCGTCAGCTCGAGGAATCCGAAGCGGGGCATGCCCGGCGGCAGGATGTCGTTGAGCAGGATCAGCGGACTGGTGCCGATCATGGTCAGCGTGCCGCCGAGGATGGCCGCCATGCCGATGGGCATCAGCACCCGGGAAATGGGAATCTTGAGCCGGTAAGAGGTGACGGTGCGGATGGCGGGCAGGAACAGCACGGCCGCGCCGGTGTTCTGCATGACGCTGGAGATGATCGCGATCAGGCTCGAGAAGATGACCGTCAACCGCCGGGGGCTTTTGCCCACCACTTTGAGCATCGGACGAATGAGCCGGTTGACCAGACCCGCCCGGTTCAGGCCGTAGCTGATGATCATCACGCCGATGATGGCCACCACGGCGTTGCTGCTCAGCCCCCTGAAAGTGTCCTTGGCGTTGAGCAGGTCCAGTTGGGGCAGCAGCACCATCATGACGATGGCCACCACATCCACGCGCACCCATTCCACGATGAACAGGAACACCGCCGCCGCTACCACCGCCAGCATGGTCAGTTTGATACCCAGATGGGTGTCGACCTGGAACGGTACCGTGGCGATGCCGACGTCTTCGACCCGCTCGCCCCTGCGGTCGGTGAGGTTGGCCAGGATGTCCATCCACATGGTGTGCCTGCCGGCCTTGGTCTTGGGGTCGACGGTGTACTCCACGCGCACGGACAGCGGTTGGCTGAGGTCTCCACCGGGACGGGGAAACCTGGCGAGGAAATGGTGGCGCGGTTTGTCGGGGTGGCGTCTGTCGACGAAGGCGATGCCGCTGGTGGCCGGCGTGGTGATCCAAACGATCACCGGTGCCTGGGAGCGGGGATCCCACTGCATGCCGCGTCCCTTTCCGGCATCCGGCCCGTCAATGCTGGCGATGAGGTCGAAATAGCCGTTGCTGCCGGCGACGACGGTGTCGAAACGTTGCTCCAGGCGCACCGTCACGTAGCGCGGCGCGCGCCGGTCGGCCTTGGGGACACCGCAACCTTCCGCTGCGGCCGAGACGCCTTCACCCATCCCGGAGCCGGCCGAACCCGCCGCGCACAAGCCGGCCGGCCAGGCGGCGGCTGCAGCCAGGACACAGGCAACGAGGATCCATTTCGAAACTCTCATAGGCCGTATTCCAAACTGCGGGAAACGGTTCGGGTCGCCGGTATCGGTGGAAGGACCCCGCGGGTCCTGTTCAGAGGGGCTGGTCCCCCTTGCCGGGCAGCCGGACGGTCAGCACCGGCAAGGGGCTGCGGCGCACCACCCGACGGGCGGTGCTGCCCATCAGGGCTTCCTGGAACCGGCCGTGGCCATGGGTCCCCATGACGATGAGGTCGTGGCCGTTTTCGGCGGCGGTTTTCAGGATGGTGCTCACGGGGTGCCCCTCGGTTACCAGGATGTCGGCCACCCGGAAAAAGCAGGCCGCTTGTTTGCGCTCCACCTGTTCGCAGAATTCTTCCAGGCGCCGACGGATGCCGTCGACGATGTCCTGCCGGTTGCGGTCCATGTTTTCCCGCCACCACTGCTCACCCATGAGTGATTTGACCTGCATGATCGTGCTGGGCGGCAGTTCTTCGAGCACGTGCAGGATCGTGATGGTGGCGCCGCAGCGGTCCGACAGGGTGGCGGCGTAACCGAAAGAGTGCCTGGCGTTCTCGGAAAGATCGGTGGCGTAAAGAATTTTTCGGACATCGGGAATCATGGCTGTTTCCCCCCGTTCATGGTCGTTTTTCTATCAGATTGGCGGATAAATGCAATGGCGGATTTTGCCCCTGCCTGCCGATGGACCCAGCACAAACCATGCCATTTGTCGCCAATCGCCCGGTATGCGGCACGAACTTGATGGCTAACCCATTATCACGCTGTTTTAGAATGCGAAATGTCGACAGGAAGCCCGTGCCCCCCCTTTGCCACCCCCGACGGCCCGGTCGGTCGCGATATCTTCGGCGGGGCATCGTGCCTCGACCGAGGCAGATTGCCTCCGGCGCGGCGCGGACCCGGTGAAGGCCCTCGCGTGGGATGTGCCGGGCGGGAAAGGCTGGAAAAGGGGAATCGTTGCGGGCAGGGTGTCGGGCGCGAAAGGCGGGGGATGGGGACGAAAAGAGAGGGTGGGCGGTCTGCCGGGCGGCCTCCTTGGGAACGCCGCCCGGTGAAGGGTTTAGGCGTGCAAACCCGATCAGTGATGACCGCCGCCGTCGCTGCCGCCACCGCCGCCATGGCCGCCCATGTCGCCGCCGCCATGGCCGCCCATGTCGCCGCTGGCGTGACCGCCCATGTCGCCGCCGCTGGAACTCGCGTCACCGCCGGAGGATCCGCCGCCCGCGGCGTCGCCGTGGCCACCCACGTCACCGCCGGAGGAGCCACCGTCCACCCCGGAGTGGCCGCCCATGTCACCGGAGTGGCCGCCCATGTCACCGCTGGCGTGGCCGCCCATGTCGCCCCCGTCGGACACATGACCGCTGGGGCCCTTATCCGCGTGACCCATGTTCCCCGTCGTGGCATGTCCGATCACGCCGTGTTCGGCTTCCATCGCCATGCTGGCCGCAGCGGTTTTCCCGACATGTTCGGCCATCTCGGCCATGGCGTCGAAGGTCCCCCTGTGAATGGACCTGGAGAAACTGAGGGCCACCTGGTCGGCCGGCATGGCGGCCGAGCGGGACATGAAGGCGTGGTGCAAGGCCTGCATCTCGTGGGCCTTGAATCCCCTGTGCAGGGCCCGGTCAACCACCTGCGCGGCGTGAGCCGAGGGGACGCCCTGCCGGGCCATGTCCCTGGCGGTCACTAGGGCGGCAGCGGCCAGTGCACGCCGGTCGTCGCGGCTCAGGTGGCGCACCTCGTTGTGCAGCCGTCCCACCATTTTGGCCATGTCCCTGTGGCTCATACCGGCCGCGAGGCTGGCGGCGATGAGTTGGCCCAGCCGTTCGATTTCCGGTTTTTCCCGGGTGAGCCGGCTGGCCATGTTAAAGGCGTAAGCGTAGCGCGAACTCACGCGCTCCATGGCCCGGATGACCGAACGCGGCGGGACCTGCTTGGCCACGCCCTCCAGGGCCTTGCTGATCACCGGCGCCACCGGCAGCCCCTTCTGGTGGGCCTTGACGACCACCTGCTGGGCCTGCTGGATCTGCTGGCGGTTGAAGCGCGCCTGGACCATACTCGAGGTCATGGCGATGGCGTCGTCGGCCGGTACGCCGGCGCGCACCATCTCGCGGGTGCTCTGCTGGAGCGACGCGGACCAGGTGTCCGGTACGGCTGGTGCGCCAGCGGCCGAGGCCGATCCGGTTCCCAGCAGCACCAGGCAGAAAAGGATAGCTGTGAATTTTCTCATGATGTCCTCCCCTGTGCGATTGGTTTGTCTGCATAACGCACAGCAGGCCTGAAGGTTACAGCTCATGGAAGGTAGATGCAGTTGCGGGAGCCGAAGTCGTCCTTTTCCCTGTAGCGGCAGGCGGGAACGTAGCGCTTGCCGTCGACCATGTAAAAATAAGTAAACTCCCTGCCTGCGGGCATGTCGATCTCCCAGCTCCCGGAGGCGGTTCTGCGGGTGTCGTGGAGCCGGAACCCGTCCAGCGAAGAGGCGAACTGCACCCTCCTGGCTTCCGGTTTTTTCAGATAGAGGGTCACCGTCCGGGAACCACCGGGGGCAAACGGGAGCGAAGCACACCCGGCTAGTATCGTGGCCAGTGTCACCGCCAGAATGATTTTTCCCGTCATATCGCTTTCCTCACTTCGATGATCGAGTTTTCACCGCCGAAATCGTCTCTCTCCCGGGCCGGGACCGTCGGGTCGGCGATGCGCTTTCCGTTTTCCACCAAGTAGCTGTAGCGGTGCTCCCCTGCGGGCAGCGCCATGTTCAGCACCCAGTAGCCGGTGTCGTCGAGCCGCCGCATGGGCACCGGGCGCCAGTGGGTGAAACTGCCCACCAGCTGGGCCCTGCGGGCCTGGGGCAGGTAGAGCACAAAGCGGTGGGGAATGCGCTCCACCGCCGCCTGCCGCGTGTGCTCGGCCGGCCGGGGCACCAGCAGGAAGAAGACGACCACCATGGCCAGGGTCGCCGCCAGCGCGGCCACCGGCCGCAGCCACTCCGGCCAGAGGGTTCCGGGGGCGTTGACCCGCACCGCCGGCACCCTTCCTACCATGTCGCCGCGCAGCAGCATCTCCTGACGCAGCAGGTCCACGGTCTCGTCCTTGAAGCGTCGGTCGCCGTGGACGGTCTCGACGAAATCGATTTTTTCGTCCAGGTCCAGTTCGTCATCGATGAACGAGCTGATGAGATGGTCTTTCATGGGTCACCTGTCTCAAGCAATTTTCGCAGTTTCAGCCGGCAGCGGTGAACACGCACCTTGAGGTTGGCTTCACTGATGCCGGCGATCTTGGCAATTTCACCGTAGGACAGGCCGCTGCTGACCACCAGCGAGAGAATGTCGCGGTCCTTTCCCGGCAGTTTCTGCATGGCCGCCAGCACGCGTCGGTACTCTTCGCGCACCATCAGCATGCGCTCCTGGTCGATGCCGCTTTCATTGCGGGTCTCCTCGTAAGGTTCCCCGCTGCCCTGCCGGCGGCTGTTGTCGATAACCAGGTTGCGGGCGATGGTGAAGAGCAGCGACGTGCTGGGCTCCCTGTCCTTATAGCGTTCCAGGTAGCGTGTAAAGCTCTCCTGCATGAAGTCGGCGGCCAGGTAGTAGTCGCCGGTCATCTTCAGCAGGTAGCCGAACAGCCTTTCCTTCTGGCCGTTGTAAAAAGATTTGAACCTGTTCACGCTGTTATCTGAACGTTTCGGTCGGCCAAAGGTTACACTTCGGGTCGCCGTTTTGCCAAAAATGTTTCCGCGCCGTGCCGTCGATGGTGACGCCGACGCCGGATCGCGCCGGGTCGACCCGCATGCCGCATACCGGGTCCGTGAAAATTCTTTCCGGGTATTGCATGGTGACGCCTCCCCGCAAACGCTTTGCGGCCCCAAACGCGCCTTGCGGGAACTGGAGACTGCAACGGTTGTGCCATCTCGCCGACGATACCGGCAATAGCCCGAATTCCCATGATTATGGGGGTTGCCGGGCCGGAACCAGTCCCCGTACGGGAACCGGCGGCGCGCGGGGTGCGCAAAAACCGTCCGCTTTCCGGTCCCCGGCGTACCTTCCCGGGGTGAAAACGGGCAAGGCGCGAAATTATTCCCGCCGGACTTGCTTTTTCCGGGAGAAGGACCTATATTACGTTTGAATGATTGCTCAAGTGTTGTGATTTGAGAGGGAGCGTATGCGAAAATCAAAAGTGGAGACATGCGGCGTGACGGCCGTCGACCGGCGGCGGGTGGCGCGTGTCAACGGCCGCCTGCCCGGCGACCGGCACATCGGCGACCTGGCCGAGACCTTCAAGGTGCTCTCGGACCCCACGCGGCTGCGCATCGTGCTGGCGCTGTCCATGGAGGAGCTGTGCGTCTGCGACCTGGCAGCGGTGGTGGGCCTCTCGGTCTCGGCCGTCTCCCACCAGCTGCGCCTGCTCAAGGGGCACAAGCTGGTGGCCTTTCGCAAGCAGGGCAAGCAGGTTTTCTACCGCCTGGATGACCACCACGTCATCAACCTGATCCACGAGGCTGCCAGCCACGTGCAGGAGTGATTTTTTTTGCCCAGTTAATTGAATATATGCTCAAACGTTTGTAATAAAGAGGTGAAACATGGCCCACGGAGAACCTGTGGAAATCGGTTTCGACGGCAAGTGGTACACCCATCCGCCCATGCGCAACGCCCTGATTTCGGGCGCCATTGTGGGCCTCGCCTTCACCCTGGCCCACCTGAAGGTGGTTCCCGGCCAGGTGGCGATCGGCCTGTACATCGTGGCCATGGCCATCGGCGGGTACCACTGGGTGCGCGAGGGCATCGAGGAGCTCGTCGTCGACAGGCGCGTGGGCATCGACATGCTGATGATCGCCGCCACCACCGGCTCCATCCTGCTGGACCTGTGGGACGAGGCCGCTTTCCTGGTGTTCCTGTACGGCGCCGCCGAGGGGCTCGAGGAGTACACCTACGCCCGCACGCGGGCCTCCATCCGCAAGCTGCTGGACCTGGCCCCCAAGGAGGCCCAGGTGCTGCGCGACGGCCGCGAGGTGACCATCCCGGCCGAAGAGCTCAGGGTCGGCGACGTCTTCGTCGTCCGGCCCGGGGAGTCCATCCCCACCGACGGCCGCATCGTCAAGGGCCGCTCCAGCGTCAACGAGGCCGCCGTCACCGGCGAGTCCCTGCCCGTGGAAAAACGCGAGGGCATGAAGGTCTTCGCGGCCACGCTCAAC
>Ga0256914_1003775_pt1 | contig 11805 bp, 13 predicted proteins | sample HulkmetaG_FD_191571 | JGI IMG/M metagenome (GOLD analysis project Ga0256914, IMG submission 191571) | Hydrothermal chimney microbial communities from Main Endeavour vent field at the Juan de Fuca Ridge, Pacific Ocean - Hulk | ecosystem: Environmental > Aquatic > Marine > Hydrothermal vents ...
TACCAGTGCCACTTCATAAGAGGTTCAGAGCTTGCCAACAGGAGGATGGAGAACGTTCAGGAAACGCTGCAGAGACTCATGCTTGAGCCCGAGAGAGTCAAACTCGTAGAGCTGGCGATATCCGACTTTGATAAGGTTCCTGAAATTATAGATGGTTTTGTCGAGGAAATCAGGCAGGTTGGGCCTAACCCGTATAAAGGTTTTTAATTTAAGTTTTTAATCTTCACATAAGGAGGTGGAGCGTTTGGAAGTCGAGGAAATGCTCGAAACGTACTACGAGAGGATTGGTGAAATTCCGGAGTCTGAAAAATTCATTCAGTGCATACAGTGCGGGACGTGCGGTGGTTCGTGCCCATACGGAATGGGAACGCTGTTCACTCCAAGAAGGATGATCCTTGCCGTCAGAGCGGGGATAGTCAAGGAAGTCCTTGACAGTGGTGCTCAGTGGCTCTGTACGTCATGCTTTACGTGCAGCCTCAGATGCCCAAGCCAGATACCCATTACAGATGCCATAATTCCAGCTCTGAGAGAGCTCTCACTCCTTGAAGGAAACCCGCCAGAAGAGCTTGCTGCAGCCCTGATGAACATAGCAAGGTATGGAAATTCATTCAGAGAATCGCCAAGAAAGAGAGACAGATGGATAAAGGAAGTTGACTTCGATGTGCCCGTAATGGCGAAGAAAAAGAGTGCAGACGTGCTCTTTATAACAGAGTGCTTTGGAGCGTATCACAGGAGGTGCAAGGAGATAACAAAAGCCTTCGCCAAAGTCATGCACCTGCTTGAGGTTGACTTCGCAATTCTTGGAAATGAGGAGAGGTGCATAGGAGATCTTGCAAGGTTAAGCGGTGAGTTCGGTCTTTTTGAGGATCTGGCTGAAAAGAACATCAGGGTCTTTGAGAAGTACGAGTTCAACAGAATAGTCACCCATGATGCCCACGCATACAACGCCCTTATTAGAGAGTATCCCAAGTTCGGATTTGAGAAAGAGACACTCCACCACACCCAGTTCCTGTATCAGAACCTTGAGAAGCTGAAGGAGATGTTTGGCAAACTCGACTACACTGTAACTTATCACGACTCCTGCTATGTCGGGAGAAGAAACGGGATATACGAGGAGCCAAGAGAAGTCATAAAGGCAATTCCCGGTGTTAAGTTCGTCGAAATGAAGAGGATAAGGGAGAACGCTCTCTGCTGCGGAGGTGGAGGTGGCGGAGTCTGGCTCGACTCCTTCATAAAGGAGCACATAAAGGAGAGGCCAGCAGAAAGCAGGGTTAAGGAGGCTGCAGCAACCGGTGCTGACGTTCTCGTTACCGCATGCACACTTGACGTTCCGATGTTTGAAGACGCTCTCAAGGTTACCGGACTTGAGGGAGAGCTCGAAGTCAAGGACATTTCGGAGCTTGTGCTCGAGGCTCTTGAATCCTGACAGGGTGTTTTAATTATTAGGGGGTGTAAGGATGAAGATCTGTGCAATACTCAGACTCGTACCGGATCTCGTTGAAGAGCTTGAAGTGGAGGAGAACGAGGTAATACCCTTCAGATACATGCCAAACGAGAGAGACGAGCATGCAGTGGAGGAAGCTCTGATCTTAAAGGAGAAGGTCGGGGATGCTGAGGTAGAGGTCATCGGAATTGCCGATCCCGACAACGAGGCTGATCTTGACGAAGGACTGGGAATGGCTGCTGCCAAGGGAGCTGATAAGCTCTACAAGGTAATACTTGACAGGCCCACTTTCAAGAGGGCTGAAGTAGCAAAGGCACTTGCAGAATTTTTGAAGGATAAAAATTACGATGTAATCTTCACGGGAATTCAGGCCATAGATGCGTTTGCCGGGAACCTTGGAGGAATGCTTGCCTGCTACCTTGAAATGCCATACATAGGAGGAGTTGTGGAGGTAAACTCAGAGGACGGAAAACTTGATGTCAGGAAGGAGCTTGGAGGAGGGCTTCTTGCCGAATACAAAGTTCCACTCCCGGCAGTAATTGGAGTGGTCTCTGCGGAGAGACCTCTGAAGTTCGTACCGTTCACCAAGCTCAGACAGGCCATGAAGAAAGCTGAGATAGAAGAGGTGGAGCTCGAACTGCCAGAGTTCGAAGGAATAGAGGTCGTGAAGTACGAGGTACCGCCAGAGCCGGAGATAACTCTGCTTGAAGGAGATGTAGAGGAGATTGCGGACAGGCTGATAGAGGTTCTTAAGGAGATATCCGTGCTGTGAGGTGGTCACAATGAAGGTCCTCGTTTTTGGAGAGGTAATCGATGGAGAAGTGCAAAATATAACGTACGAGCTCGTTGCCTGTGCAAAGAAGCTTGGAGAGTGTGTAACGCTCGTAACGAGTGATGCCGATGTCAGCAGCATTGATGGCAGGGTTATAAAGGTAAATGCCGGAGAGCCAAACCCGTGGCACTACAAAATAGTGGAGAAGGTGGTGGAAAAAGAGAACCCTGATCTCATACTCTTTGGAAACACCTCAGTTTCTGTAGATATAGCATCCCAGCTCTCTGCAAAGATGGAGATGCCGGTAGCAACGATGGTTTACGAGGTAGAGGGGGGAGATGGAGAGGTAAAGGCAAGGTCCATAGCCTACGGTGGAAAGGTGATAGTAGAGTTATCGATGAAAACTCCCGCAATAGCAGTTGTAAACGTCGGAAGCTATGAGGCTGAGGAAGGAAAGGGCAGTGCGAGTGTTGAAGAGGTATCCCTTGAGGAGCTTGGCGTTAGCGATGGAGTAGAGTTCGTATCGTACATCAGACCGAGCGAGGAGGACGTTGACATCTCCAAAGCAGAAATCGTTGTGTCCGTTGGCAGAGGTATTGGAGATGAGGCAAATATAGAGATGGCTGAGGAGCTTGCAGAACTGCTTGGAGGAGTTGTTGCTGGTTCGAGGCCGGTAATAGATCAGGGATGGCTGCCCAAAACAAGGCAGGTCGGCAGAAGTGGCAAAACTGTAACCGGCAAACTCTACCTTGCTCTGGGAATAAGCGGTGCCACAGAACACGTTGAGGGAGTCAAGGCCAAGAACGTAATAGCCGTGAACACAGATAGAACTGCACCAATTTTCAGAATTTCGCGCTGTGGGGCAGTGGCAGACATAATGGAGCTCGTTCCAGTCCTGATAGACAAGATAAGAGAAATCAAGGGTTAAACGAAGGGGGTGTTGCGTTTTGTCAGGGTCTTCTGCAGAGTTTTCCGGTAACTCCGGCAGTTCAGATAACTCAAACGGGGAACTGAGGATTGGAGTTTACGTCTGCCACTGTGGAAGAAACATAGCGGACAGGGTTAAAGTCAAAGAAGTTGTCGAGTATGCCAGAAGTCTTGAAGGAGTTGTCGTGGCAAGGGATTACAAGTACATGTGCTCCGATCCCGGACAGGATCTGATAGTCAGAGATATAAAGGAGTACAAACTGAACAGAGTTGTTGTGGCTGCATGCAGCCCAAATCTGCACGAAAGGACGTTTAGAAATGCCTGTAAAAGGGCAGGACTGAATCCTTTCCTTTTTTACATGGCAAACATAAGAGAGCTCGATGCTTGGGTTACAGAGGATGTGGAAAAAGCTACCGAAAAGGCCAAGAGGTTTGTCAGGGCCGTCGTTAACAGGGTAAAGCTCCAGAAGGAGCTTGAAGTTGGAAAGGCAAGGATAAATCCGAATGTCCTCATAGTCGGTGGTGGAATAGCTGGAATTTCTGCAGCCCTGACTCTTGCTGATGCGGGAGTTCACGTTTACCTTGTAGAGAGGAGTCCGAGCATTGGAGGAAACATGGCAAAGTTCGACAAAACGTTCCCGACCCTTGACTGTTCAGCTTGCATTCTGACTCCAAAGATGACATCGGTAAAATCCCACCCGAACATAACCCTGCTAACGTACAGCGAAGTTGAGAGTGTAGAAGGTTACGTCGGTAACTTCAAGGTTAAAGTGAGAAGAAAACCGAGATATGTGAGAGAAGACAAGTGCACAGGCTGTTACGATTGCGTGGAGAACTGTCTGTTCTCAGAGCCTGTATTCCCATCGGAATTTGACGAGGGTATCGGGAAGAGAAAGCCCGTTCACATACCCTTCCCGCAGGCTGTCCCCCTCGTTCCAACAATAGACAGCAGCATGTGCATGTGGCTTTCTGCAAGGAAGTGCCCCAGATATTGCATGGAAGTATGCGAACCGCAGGCAGTTGACTTCTCGATGAAAGATGAGTACCTTGAGTTTGAGGTTGGAGCAATAATAGTCGCCACAGGCTACAAACCCTTCGACCCTTCGAGGATTCCACAGTACGGTTACGGAATTTACGATAACGTTTACACATCACTTCAGGTTGAGAGGATGCTGAGCTCCACCGGCCCGACTGGTGGAGAAGTTATGCTCAAGGATGGAAGAAAACCTGAGAGAGTTGCAATAATCCACTGTGTCGGCAGCAGGGATGAAAACTACAACAGATACTGCTCCAAGGTCTGCTGCATGTACTCAATAAAGCTGGCACACCTTATAAGGGAAAGGAGTGGTGCAGATGTATTCAACTTTTACATAGATGTCAGAGCCGCAGGGAAGGCATACGAGGAGTTTTACAAGAGAGTTCTGAGTGAGGGCGTCTATTTCGTCAGGGGGAGGGTTGCCTACATAACGGACATACCGGAGAGTGAAGAGGAAGAGAAAGAGGTTGAAAAGGGAAGGGTCATAGTCGTGGTAGAGGATACACTGCTGGGCAGGGTAAGGAGAATACCTGTTGACATGGTGGTGTTATCGGTTGGGCTGGAGCCCTCTTCCGGAGCTGAACAGATAAGGAAGGTTCTCAAGCTCCAGTGCTCTGCTGATGGATGGTTTGCAGAGAGGCATCCAAAGCTCGCACCGGTTGCGACGAACACGGAGGGTATTTTCATAGCAGGATGTGCTCAGGGTCCAAAGGATATACCGGAGACAGTGGCTCAGGCTCAGGCTGCTGCTGGAGAAGCTCTCTCGCTCATACAGAGAGGAGAAATTGAGCTTGAACCAAGTGTGGCCTATGTAAACAGAGAAAAGTGTACCGGATGTGGCGTGTGCGTTCCTCTCTGCCCGTTCAACGCAATATCTCTGGTTGCCGATGAGGAGGGAAGAGAGAGGGCTGAAGTTAACCCTGCTCTGTGTCAGGGATGCGGTACTTGCGTGGCAGCGTGTCCAAGCAAAGCTCTAAACCAGCACCTGTTCAGCAGAGAGGAGGTGCTGGCTGAGATAGTCGAACTCGTCAGAGAGTAGATTTTTTGTTTACATCTTTTACAGTTTTTATATCCTTTACGTCCCTTACAGCCAAATCTACCGGACCAGAAAACCGTACTTCTCGTATATCTCTTTTGCTCTGCTGGACTGCAGGAACTCCATGAAAGCTTCTGCATTCTCTGGATTTGGCGCTTCCTTCATTACACATGCGTAATATCTGATCTTATCACTCTGATCGTGCTCTGGCAGAACGCCTTCGACTGGCAGACCCTTTTTCTCAGCATACCTGACCTCGGTGAACCATACAGGCCCCGCATCAGCAACACCCCTGACAATTCTTTCGGGAGTTTCCCTGTGGTGAACTTTTGTAAGCAGGGTCTTTCCAGCCTCTAACTTCTCCTCCATGATCTTCCTGACAAGCCTCTCTCCTCCCGCCTCCCTGTACATCTGAAGAACGTATATCGCTATGTGCTCGTTTTCCGGATTTGGCTGAGAAACAGTCACGTCATCCCTGCCAAGATCGAGTTCGTTTTTTATCCCGGCCGGATTTCCCTCTCTTACCATTATGGCGATTCTGTTCCTCATGTATGGCACATACGAATCTATCATACCCCTGTCAAGAAGTTTCAGCATTGCCTCCTCGCTGACAGATGTGTACACATCCGGCATTCCCGGTAAAATTCTGCCCCTGAAAACAGCCCCTCCGGCGAGAATTTGCTTGAGAAGCAGACCCGGTGGAAGAGTTTCGCAGAAAATTTTTCTCACACCGTATTCATCGCTAAAGGCTTCAATCAGCTCTTTAATTGCCATGAACTGATTTCCTGCCATGAAGAGCACAAGTTCCGGTTTCTCGTGCTCAAGACCTATTATATCATCTATCCTGTTTTCAGGAATTATCACCGGCATTTCGTTTAAAGTCTGGCATCTGGATAGATAACATTTATCCGGACTTCTGATTTCATCATTTTCACTTCTTTTCAGCTTCGTTTCCTTTCCTTTTCAGCTTCACTTCTTTTCAGCCCCCTCCCCCAAACACAATTCAGCAGCAACACCGTTATATACTGTTCGGATACCGATAGTTCGGTTACCGATAGTGACGTCAGCATGTGATGTCAGCAATATATCAGCAGTGGTGGTAGCAGTGGTGGTAGAATGGAGGACAGGGAAAGCTGGCTGGCTCTGATTCCGGTAAGCATGGGACTGTTCATGGTTCTGCTCGATGCGAGTGTTCTCAGAGTTGCTCTTCCAAAGATATCCCAGGACTTTCATGCGACGATGTCAGATATACAGTGGATATCAAATGCGTACACGCTGACGATGGTTGCCCTGCTTGTTCTCTCGGGCAGAATAGGTGATATGGTCAGAAGGGATAGATACTTCATTTCCGCAATGGCAATTTTCACCTTCAGCAGCTTTCTCTGTGCTCAGGCATGGAATACAGCATCCCTCATTGCCTTCAGAGCTCTTCAGGCAGTTGGAGGAGCCATGCTGAGCAGTAATGTCCTTGCAATAATAACTGAGCTGTTTCCTCCGGGAAAGAGAGGAGCAGCAATGGGAATAAATTCCGTAATGACAGCATCAAGCTTCACTCTCGGACCGATAGTTGGTGGATGGCTGACAACCAATCTGAGCTGGCACTGGGTATTCTACCTGAATGTCCCCGTCGGAATAATCTCCATAGCCCTTGCAATGACTTTTCTACCACCAATAGAGCCAAGAGAAAGAGTGCCGGTAGATTTTGAAGGAGCTATACTGCTTGGAATCAGCCTTGCCCTGATAACTCTTGGAATTACAAACGGACAGGTCTGGGGATGGTGGAGCAGGAAAACTCTATTCTGCTTTACAGTCTCTATCCCGTATACTTTAGCCTTCGTTTTGAGAGAGCTGAGCTACGAGTATCCACTGCTCGATTTTAGTCTGTTCAGAATCAGAAACTTTTCAGTCGGAATAGTGGCAATTTCCATACTGTTTTTCGGATTGTCAGCATCTCTCTTTGTCCTGCCTTACTTCCTGCAGGGCATAAAGGGTCTTACAGCAGAAGAGTCAGGCTACTGGATGATATCAATACCGATACTGAACACATTTATAGCTCCTCTTGCTGGAAAGCTGAGTGACAGAATAGATCCGAAATACCTGATGTGCCTTGGCCCGCTGTTCTTTGCCGTGAGCCTTTACAGGTTAACGGGAATAGATGCCGACGTCAGTTACTGGAGGTTCTTTTTCGAGCTGATACCGATGGGTGCAGGAATGGGATTGCTCATGTCTCCCGCTTACAACGTAATGATGGGTTCAGTTCCAAGGGAAAAGGTTGGAATGGCAAACGGTACTGTCAGGTCGATAAACACGCTGTCTCAGGCAATGGGTGTGGCTGTGGGTGGAGTTCTCATATCCAACAGAATGGAGGACTGGCTGCCGGGACACGGTAACCTCGTGCCCGACCCGGGAACGATGGAAATGCTAAAGGTGTTTGCAAGAAGGAATCCCCTACCCCTCATAGCCATGGTAAAGGGTTTCGTTGACAGCATGCATTACGTCTTCTCCCTTGTAGTATGGCTGCCATTACTTAGCTCTGCAATAATATACCTGTTCCTCGACTCCCAACATTGAATTAATATTGAATTAAATTAAAATCTTCTTCAATCTTCAAATATCCTCTTTATCAGCCAGTCTGAGTCGAACTTTACCAGATCGTCGTAACCCTGACCGACTCCAACGAACAGAACAGGCTTCCCTGTGACGTAGCTCACGGATATTGCCGTTCCACCTTTCGGATCAGCATCAAGCTTCGTGAGAATTGACCCGTCTATTCCAACGGCCTCATGGAACATTCTCGCTCTCTCAACTGCATCATTACCAGCTATACTCTCATCCACGAATATCGTCATATCCGGCTCGGTAACCCTCTTTATCTTTTCAAGCTGGTCTATCAGGTTTTTCTTTGTGTGCATTCTTCCAGCAGTGTCTGCAAGAACGACATCAATTCCCTTGCTCTCCGCATGAACTATTGCGTCGTAAATTACTGCTGCGGGATCAGCTCCTGCTTTGTGCTTTATCAGCCTGACACCAAGCCTTTTTGCATGCTCCTCAAGCTGTTCTATTGCCCCAGCTCTGAAGGTATCCCCAGCAGCAAGAACGACAGAATAACCCCTGTCCATCAGCCTCTTGGCAAGTTTGGCTATTGTCGTGGTCTTGCCGGTTCCATTAACTCCAACGAATATTATATTTACAGGCTTCCTCTCAGCTACAAGCCTGTCAAGATATTCATCAAAATCAAATTTATTCCTGTCAAGAATTTCTTTTATAATTGCTTTAAGCTCATCTATAACTATATCTGCAAGCTTTTCACCTATTTTCTTCCTTCTGCCAACGAGTCTCTCCCTGAGCATTCTGGATATTTCCTCAACAACTTCAAAGGCAACATCACTCTCAAGAAGAATCATCTCGAGCTCAGGCAAAATATCGTCAAGCTTCTTTTCATCAATAATTATCTCTCTCTTGAGAATGAGAGTGGATACCTTCTCCTTAAAACCGATTTTACCTTTTATTTTTGAGGCCAGCTTTCCTTTTTCTGGTTTCTCAGCTTTTGCCTCCTTCTCTTCTACCTCCGCCTTCTTTACCTCTACCTTTGCCACCTTTGCCTCTTCTACTTCAGCTTTCCTCCTCTCAGCTACTTTCTCGGCTACTTCAGCCTTAGCAACACCAACTGCACTCTCCTCTACCTTCTCAACCTTTTCAACCTTCGCTACTCTCTCCTCTTTCTCCTCTTTTTTCTCTATTTCCTCGATCTTCTTCTTAAACGACTTTAATTTCTCCTTTAAAAACTTGAACATGTTAGCTCCTCGTGAGTTCAGCTATTTCCGCCTGAATCCTCTCAGCCTGAGCAGCAATCTGTTCGAGTACCTCTCCAAGCTTTTTGACGTTCTCCTCAATCTTCTCCTTCTTCTTTTTGAGGGATTCTATTGCCTCTCCAACCTCCTTTTCCACGATTACTCCTGCTCCAACGTCGACAAGCATCTTTTTCGAGTCCTTCACATCAACGTAAGCAAAAACCCCTCCTCCAAGGTTCATCAAAGCCTCAACACTTCCATCGAGAGAGTTGAAGTACTCAAGACTCTCTATGGTTTTCTCAAGCTCTGTTCCCACAAGCTCAAGCTCCACGATTTTCCTCTGCAAAGCTTCACTCTCATTCTGCAGCTGCTGGAGAACAAGGAGTTTTTCCCTTACCTTGGCCTGTACCTGTGCTTTATCCATTTCTACTTTATCTCCTTCTCCGCCAGACGATTCCTGAGCGGCTACTTCCTGAGAAATTTTCTGTTCTCTTTCATCCATAATGTCCTCCCCCTGTCACGTGTTTTCCACGTCCTCTATCTTCCTTACTTCTTCAATTTTTATCAGGTTTCTCTTTACCTTGTGATTGCTCCCGAGAATTGAGTACGTTTTCTCAATGGCAAACCTCTCGTTGTGTGCGCTGACTACTTTGGTGAACTTTCTCCACTCCTTTCCAATCCTGAAAAACCCTCTTACCTCGTACATTTCTCAACCCCCACTCAGTTTTACAAAGGAGCTGACAAGACTTGCTATCTCAATTATAAAAATGTAACCGCTACCACTCCACAAAACCAAGGGCCTGTTCCAGCACACCAAGCTCAAAACCCGTGGTGTCATCTCCAACAATGTAGCCCCTTGAGTTGGCAATCACACCTGCTCCAACCATGTCTTGCCCGAAGTTAACCGTCCCTTTTTCAGTTTCTATTTTCAGGATTTTCTCCACCTTCCTAACTTCCCAGTCATTTGCATTTGGATGAAGCAAGCCACCCCTGTTTGTAACGGCAGCTGCCATTCCAACAGTCTTTATACCACCAACTGTTCCTCTTGCAACCTCCACATCAAGTCTTTTTTCTACAGCCCTCTCAATCTCCATGTCAGCTTCCGGATGGATTATTGCTCCTCTATCATTCACGCAAATCACATTCCCGAGGCAGGTCATGTCAGTATCCACAACGTAAACATCCGCAACTTTTCTCATAATCTCAAGTTCTCTTGAAGTCACATGCTTGCAGACAAGAATTCCGTTCGAGTTTGCAGCGAGCATTGCTCCAACGAGCTCACTTCCAGCAACTGTTGTCGCAACCACATCAACGTCAAGCTCATCCCTGATAGCCTCAAGAATCGATTCGTCTTTAACACCAACCACTGCAAACTCCTCAGCTGCCCTTGCGTAAAGTCCGACCATCGGGTTACCTCTAACAGACAGCTGAATGCCCATGCAGACACCTGTAAACTCTAAAAAGCAGGAAATAAAAAAGAGTTATGCAAGCTCCGCTTCTACAACGCCGTCGTCAAATTTAACGGCTCTGACCCTTATTCTTGAAGGTGGCTTCTGTGCACCTCTCTCCCATATCTTCTCGTTTATACTTGCGTCAATTCTGACCTTGTCCTCATCAGTCTTCATGTGCTTTGCAAGGAACTTCCTGACGTACTTTACGGCCTTCTTGGACCTGAGCCACCTTGGATACCTCTTCATCTTGTGCTTGAGTCTGAGAGTGTATATCCTCTCCACCACAATATCCGCCATAAACTACCCCCCGTCAGACTTTGAGCTTCTTACTCCTCCAGTTCCTCCTCTTGGGACTTCCATAAACTCTCCTGTTCGTTTTAAGAGTTACCCAGACAGGGCATCTCCTGTTCTGTTTGTAAAACTTTGCCAGCCTCTTTTTAACGCCAACAGTCTTCTTCCCCATTTCGGGACACCTCACTTCCTAATTATTCTGGGCTCCCTCTTCTTGGGCATCGCCCTTCTCAAAATTTCCTTGAGCATCTCATCCGTAATTTTGGTCGTGATTCTCCCGGATTGTGCAAGGAGAACGAGCTGATTTTCCACCGATTCGGCAACATCCGGATAAGCAAGCTTTACTCTTGCAAGCCTCTCTCTTGCCTCAGGTTCAAGAATTGCCCTCAGAATTGCCTTTTTCTGAGCCTCAAGCTGTCTCTGCATTTCCTGCTGTCTCTGGAGCTCCTCAAGCTCCTTCTCCCTCTGAGCCTGAAGTTCCATCAGCTTTCTTCTTCTGATTTCCTCAAGTTCGTCTTCCATGCTGGACACTCTCTTTCTATCGATATAATATTTATTGCCCTGTGTTCTGATTGCAGACAATCGGATTTTGGTACTCGAATTTCAGTACTTTGCAAGGGCAGGAATCTGCTCGACGAGTTCCTTCTTTATCTCTCCGGCAATCCTGTCAAGCAGCGCCCTTCCTTCAGGCGTAACAACCCTGCCTTCACTCGTCTTCTTTACGAGCCCTGCAGCCTCAAGCTGCTGGAGAGCTTTCCTTATTATAGATCCGCTACCCTTTCTGAACTTCTCAGGCTTGACACCCCTGTTTTTCCTCCCGCCGTATGCCGTTCTGAGTCTTTCGATTCCAACGGGCTGGTTTATGTAAACCTTCCTGAGTATTGCTGCCGCTCTTATGTACCACCAGTCGTCCTGCTCCGGAGAGCGCTCCTTGTGAACTCCAGTTTTTACGTATATCGCCCACTCCGGTGGTTTGATTTCTTCCATCTCTTTCAGCTTTTCAGCAACCCTCTGAATCAGCATGTCCGGGGGGACATCATACACTGTCGCCAACCTG
>Ga0256914_1003776_pt1 | contig 11804 bp, 13 predicted proteins | sample HulkmetaG_FD_191571 | JGI IMG/M metagenome (GOLD analysis project Ga0256914, IMG submission 191571) | Hydrothermal chimney microbial communities from Main Endeavour vent field at the Juan de Fuca Ridge, Pacific Ocean - Hulk | ecosystem: Environmental > Aquatic > Marine > Hydrothermal vents ...
GCTCGCTTTCGCCGGAGGCGCAGGGGCCGCTGATGCAGCTGGCGCTGCAGGGGGTGGCCGAGAACCCGCTGTGGATGGCGGCGCTGGCGCTGGTCTTTACGATGCTGGTTCATTCCTCGAACGCGGCGGTGGCCATGGCGATGGCCTTTTACGTGGCCGGCCGGATTCCGCTGGAAGCGGGACTGGCGGCGGTGGTCGGGGCCGGGGTGGGCACCACCTTCACGCCGCTGCTTGCCGCGCTGGAGGCCGGCGCCGAGGCCCGCCGGGTGGCCCTGGGTCACCTGATCTGGAAGCTGATCGTTGGCCTGCCGGTGCTATTTGCGCTGGAGCCGCTGGGCGCGCTACTGGTTTCGCTGGGCGGGGGGCCGGCCCGCCAGGTGGCCAACGCCCATACGCTCTTCAACCTGCTGGCGGGGTTGCTGGCGCTGCCCTTCATCCCCGCGCTGGTCAGGTTGCTGGAGCGGTTGGTGCCGGAGCGCAAGCAGGTAATCGCTCCCAAGTACCTATCGGAGGAGGCGCTGGGTTCGCCGGCGCTGGCGCTGAGCCTGGCCTTGCGCGAGGTGGTCAGAATCTCCGACCACGTTCTGGGGATGATGGCCGACACGGTGCGGATACTCGAGAGGGGCGAGGGCGACATAGAAGACGTTCAGGCCCGCGAGGAAAAGGTAGACCGGCTGACCCAGGCGGTGGTCATGTACCTGGCCCGCTTGCAGAGCCAGGGCGAGACTAGCGGGACGGCGGAAAAACTGCTCTTGCTGGCCGGCGAACTGGAGCACCTGGCCGATCAGATAAGGCGGTTGCTAAAACAGCAGGACAAGCTGAAGAGGCAGGGGCTCGAGTTCAGCCCCGAGGGGCGGCTCGAGCTTTCCGAGGCCGCCCGCAAGGTCCATCAGCGCATGCAGGAGGCCTTTACCGCGCTGGCGACCGGCAACAAGAACCTGGCCCGGTCGGTACTGGCCGGCCGTCAGCAGACCGAGGCCTACCTGCAGCAGCTACGGCTGGCCCACCTGGCCCGCCTGCAGGAGCAGCCGGAGAGCCGGGCCTCGAGCGCGGCCCATCTGGACATGCTGATGACCCTCGACGTAATCGACGCCGAGGTGAGCCGGGTGGCGGAATTGGTGCCCGGGGTTTACGGTGAGAGTGATGGCTAACCTGCGCATCCTCGGAGGAAGGGCCCGGGGCCGCTCGTTGCGGGTCCCGGAGTCGGCGCGGCCGAGCCCGGTACGGCTGCGCAAGGCCGTTTTCGACTATCTGCGCGGCCGCTATCCGGACCGGGGGAGGTTCCTCGACCTTTACGCCGGCAGCGGAGCGGTGGGGCTCGAGGCCGCCAGCGAGGGCTTCGACGTGATAATGGTGGAAAACGACCCCAAGGCGGTGCGCGTGCTACGGGAAAACGTTCGCAAGCTAAACCTTCCGGCCCGGGTGATCGCCGCCGACGCCAGCGGGTTCGTACGCCGCGCCGCGGACCGCGGCGAGCGCTACCGGATAGTCTTTCTCGACCCTCCCTACGACCACGACCTGGGCGAAGCCCTGACCCAGGTCCTGGACGCCGGCATTGTGGAGCCGGGCGGACGGGTCATCTTGCAGCACCCCAGGGAGCTGGAAATCCCCTTCGCCGAGAGGCGCGTATACGGCTCGAGCGCCGTCACCATAGTGGAGGTTTGATATGCACGTTGTCTACCCGGGAAGCTTCGATCCATTCACCAACGGGCACCTGGACGTGGTCAGCCGCGCCAGCCGCTTATTCGACAGGGTTACGGTGGCGGTGCTTTACAACCCCGACAAGCTCAAGAGCTTCATGTTTTCGGTCGGCGAGCGGATACAGATAATCCGGGAGGCGGTGGCCGAGCTACCCAACGTCGAGGTTGACTCCTTTGACGGCCTGCTGGCCGACTACATGCGCCAGAAGAAGGCCCGGATAATCGTCAAGGGGCTGCGGGCCGTCTCCGACTACGAATACGAGTTGCAAATGGCCCATCTCAACCGCCAGCTCAACCCCGAGGTCGAGACCCTCTTCATCATGGCCGCTACCCGCTGGTCGTTCATCTCCAGCTCGATGGTCAAGGAGATAGCCCGCCACGGCGGCGACGTCAGCCGGTTCGTGCCACCGGCCACCTACCGGGCCCTGCGGGCCCACTTCGGTAACGAGCAGGAGAGCTGAATGGGGCGGCTCCTGCGCGGACTGGCGGCGGGCGGCGAGCTGCGCGTGCTGGCCGCCGAGACGACCGACGTGGTCGAGGAGGCGCGCCGCCGTCACCGGACCAGCCCAACCGCCACCGCGGCGCTGGGTCGTGGCCTGACGGCGGCGGCGCTGCTGGCTTTCTTGCTGGTAAAGGACCCGCGCGAGCGGGTGACCCTGATAATCGACGGAGACGGTCCGCTGGGCGGGCTGGTGGCCGAGGCGGGCGTGGACGGCGCGCTGCGCGGCTACGTGCGCAACCCGCAGGCGGAGGCCGCGCCGCGCGCGGACGGCAAGCTGAACGTCGCCGCGGTGGTCGGCCAGGGCGAGCTGCGTGTATTGCGGGTGCTCGCCAGCGGCGAGCAGTTCGACTCGTCGGTCCCGCTGGTCAGCGGCGAGATAGCCGAGGACGTGGCCTATTACCTGTGGCAGAGCGAGCAGATTCCCTCGGCGGTCATGCTGGGGGTGCTGGTGGAGCCCGACGGGAGCGTTGGCGTGGCGGGCGGGCTGGTGGTCCAGGTTCTCCCCGGGGCTTCCGAAGAGGCAATAGGGCGGCTGGAAAAGAACATCGCCAGCGCCGACGGTATTACCTCGCTAATCGCCCAGAAGGGGCTGGAAGGGGCGGTGTCCGCTCTGCTGGCGGGGCTGGATTTGCAGTGGACCGACCTGGGGGCGCTGGGGTATGCGGAGAACGCGGCGCCGCTTTCGTTCAAGTGCCGTTGCAGCCGCGAAAAGGCGCTGGAGACGCTCTCGTTCTTCACGCCCGAGGAGCGCGAAAAGATGATTCGCGAGCAGGGCGGGGCCGAGGTGGTCTGCCACTGGTGCGGCGAGGTATACAGATTCGGCCCCGAGGAGCTGCGCTCGCTGGAAGCCGGTGAGGTGCGCTGCCCGGTATGCGGCGAGCTGTGGTACCGGAAGCGCTCCGATGGCGTCGAGATGGTCTATCCGGAGCCGGTTTGCAAGTGCGGCACTCCGGTCGAGCCGCCCGGGCGGGTTAGCGATTGAGCACGTCGAGCAACGTAAAGAAGAACATGCTGGTCGAGACGGCCACATTGGCCTCGAAGAAGGCCTGATTGACGCGAGAGAGGTCATCGGGCCCTACCAGGCGGTGTTCGTAGTAGAGCACCAGCCCCACGAGCAGCACGCCGGCGTAATACCAGACGCCGGCGCCGCTGGCGAGCCCGGCCAGAACGAAGAGGACCCAGGTGGCCAGGTGGAGCCAGCGGGCGGCCTTCAGGGCCGCCGGGATGCCGAAACGGGCGGGCAGGGAATGGACGTTGTGGCTGCGGTCGAACTCGTAATCCTGGGTGGCGTAGAGAATGTCGAAACCGGCTATCCAGAGGCCGACGGCCGCCCAGAGCAGGAAGGCGGCGGGGGCGAAGCTGCCGGTCTGGGCGATCCAGCCGCCGGCCGCGGCCGCGCCGATGGTCAGCCCCAGCCAGAAGTGGCAGGTCCAGGTGAAGCGTTTTGTGTATGAGTAGGCGGTCAGGAAAAAGACCGCTACCGGCAGGAGTCTGGCGGTTAGCGGGTTGAGGTTAAAGGCCGACCAGGTGAGCAGCCCGAAGCCTGCCAGCGCCAGCAGAAGTGTTTCCCAGGGCTTGACCAGGCCGCGGGGAAGGTGGCGGCCGGCGGTGCGGGGGTTGAGGGCGTCAATCTGCCAGTCGATCAGGCGGTTCAGGGCCATGGCGGCGGTGCGGGCGCCGACCATGGCGACCGTCACCCAGAGCCAGACGGCCGGGTCGAAGCGGCCGCCGCTGGCCAGCATCAGCCCGACGTAGGCGAAGGGGAGGGCGAAGAGGGTGTGCTCGAAGCGGATTAGCTCGAGGTAGACGCGCAGTCTGGCGACCAATGCTTCAACCCTTGCGAACTTCACGGAGGCGGTTCTTCTCGTCTACCAGGACTACGGTCGGGTGGTAGTCGGCCAGCTCTTCATCGCTGAAGGTGCCGTAGGCGATGATGATAACCAGGTCGCCCGGGTGAATCAGGTGGGCGGCGGCGCCGTTCATCTTGATCTCGCCGGAGCCGCGCTCGCCGGGGAGCGTGTAGGTGGTCAGGCGGTTGCCGTTGGTTATGTCGAGAACGTCCACCTGCTCGTAGACCCTGATGCCCGCGGCGTCGAGCAAATCCTGGTCGATGGTAATCGAACCCTCGTAGTCGAGGTCGGCCTCGGTCACGGTGGCTCGATGGATCTTGGCGTGGAACATCGTTCTTCTCACAACTACCCAGTCTACCGCTTGCCGGCGGGCGTTGGAAGGGGCGCTCGGGGGCGGCTCCGGACGGTGAAAATATGCAAAACGGCGCCGCATCCAGAACAAATGTGCGCCTTGCTGGAAAAGAGTGAAAATTAATAAAATACGGCCATGGAAAGGGCGCTGCCATACCGCTGGGATGACAACAAGAAGACGTTATGGCTGATTGATCAGAGAAAACTTCCCCACGAAGAGGAATGGATACCGGTCCGTAGCGCCGCCGAGGCGGCGGAGGCCATCAAGAAGATGGTGGTGCGCGGCGCGCCGGCCATTGGCGTAACCGCCGCTTTCGGTATGGTGCTGGCCCATCTGGCCGGCGAAGACCTGGACGAGGCCGAGAAGAAGCTGGCGGCCAGCCGGCCGACGGCGGTCAATCTCTTCCACGCGCTCGAGCGCCAGCGGCCCCACAAAGGCGACCTGGAAGCCAGCCTGGCCGAGGCAATGGCCATCTGGCGCGAGGTAGAGGAGACCGAGCTGGCTATCAGCAGGAACGGGGCCAGGGTCCTCAAGGGGCAGGTACTGACCCACTGCAATACCGGGCCCATCGCCACCGGCGGCTACGGCACCGCCATCGGGGCGATAGTCGAGGCGCACCGGCAGGGGCGGATAGAGCACGTCTGGATAGACGAGACGCGGCCCTACCTGCAGGGCGCCAGGCTGACCACCTGGGAGCTGCAAAAGGCGGGGGTGCCGGCCACCCTGATCAGCGACAACATGGCCGGCCACTTCATGAAGCTGGGCGAGGTGGACCAGGTGATGGTCGGCGTTGACCGCATGGCGATGAACGGCGACTTCGCCAACAAGATAGGCACCTACAGCCTGGCGGTGCTGGCAGCTCACCACGGAATCCCCTTCTATCCGGCGCTGCCCCTTTCGTCGGTGGACCCGGAGCTGGAGAGCGGAGACGACATACCCATCGAGGAACGCAGCGCCGAGGAGGTGACCACCATCCGCGGCGTCCCCATAGCGCCCGCCGGTTTTCCGGCCCGGCACCCGGCCTTCGACGTGACGCCGCACCGCTTCGTGACCGGCATAGTGACCGAAAAGGGTGTTTTCTACCCGCCTTTCGATGAAGCGCTACGGAGAGCCATAGGTGAAGTTTGAAGAAATAATCGGTGCTCGCTGCCCGATTTGCGCGGGTCCTCTGGACCAGCCGGGCATCTGCACGAGCTGCGAAAGCTCGCTGACACCGCGCCGTCGGGGCAACCTCGTTTACCTGGGCAGCTACCGTGAACTCAAGGGGGCGGTCAGGCGGCTTAAGTACCGTGGCGGTCGGATGCTGGCGCCGCCACTGGCGCGGGCGCTGGCCGCCGGGGTGCGCGAGGCGGGCTGGGACCTGGAGGCGGTCACCGCGGTTCCGACCATGTGGTGGCGGGTCTGGGCGCGTGGTTACAACCCGGCCGAGGTGCTGGCCCGGGAGCTTGCCCGGGAGCTGGGGCTTCAGTACGCCGGGGTGCTGGGCAGGCGCTACGCTCCCAGCCAGACCCGCCGCGCGCGCGACCAGCGGGCGAGTCTGAGAGCCGGCACCTTCTACGTCAGGCGCGAGCTGACCGCCGGCCGCTGGCTGCTGGTGGATGACGTCTGGACCACCGGCGGCACCTTCCGGGCGGTGGAAAGGGCCCTGCGAGCAGCCGGGGCGCGGGCCGTCTTCGGGGCGGTCATCGCCGCCAGCGAGCGGCCGGTGTAGTCTGAAGCCGGAGGGGGGCGATGCCCAAAATCCGCCGCTTGCCAACTCTCTTGCCACTGATTGAGCAGGGCCATTACCGCCTGGGTCCGCACGTGGCCAGGCACATGGTTCAGGAGGGATTCAGCGAGCGCGATTTGCTGGAGGCGCTGCGCTGGGGTCGGGAACTGGCGGTCTATCCGGAAGACTCGAGGATGCTGGTGCTCGGCTACATGGTTTTCGGCGGGCGCTTGAAGCTTCCCCTGCACGTCGTGCTCGACTACTCGCGGCCGCGCTGGGTGGACATAGTGACCGCCTTCATCCCCGACCGCCCCCACCACGTCTATTCGCGGGCCCGGCTGGCGGCGCTGCTGCGTTACGACGGCGGCCGCGAAGAGCTGCGCTGGGCGGTTCCCGACGAGGCGGCCCTGAAGGCGGCTTTCGGGGCCGAAGAAAAAGACTGAGCCCCGCCGCGCGGGGCTCTGAGGAAGAAGGCCTGAGGCCTGGGGCCGCTACTTTTTCTCGACCGGCAATCCCGCCTTGGCCCAGGCGGTGAACCCGCCCTTGAGGTTCTTGACGTTCTTGTAGCCGAGGGTCTTGAGGTAGGTCAGCGCGTACTGGCCGCGAGCGCCGGCGGCGCAGTAGACCAGAATGGGTTTGTTCAGCGGGGGGAGTTCGGCCAGGTGTTGCTCCAGCTCGGTCAGCGGAATGGTGACCGCGCCGGGGATGACGCCGGTCTCGTCCCACTCCTTGGGGGTGCGAACGTCGAGAATGAAGGGATTGACGTTTTCGATGTAGTCGATCGCGGCGTCGGGGGCTATGAATCCCCAGTGCTGCTCGCTGACTTCCAGGATTACCTGGAACACCGCCTTGGCGGCCGCGTTCTCGGTTACCTGGGCCTGGACGAAGGAACCGGTTGCCATGACTCCTATCACTGCGACTGCTATCCAGAACTTGCGCATCAGACACCTCCTGAGTCGGTTAGTGCTAAAAGGGGCGCTGCCCCTAGAAGCCGTGGGCGAAGAAAGAATGCTGACCCTCCTCGACTATCCAGCTGCGAACCAGCAGGGCGCCGGCAAACGCGCAGGCGGCGGCCAGGGCGGGCTGCTTCCTGGCGAGGAGCGCGGCCAGCAGAATCAGTAGCGTTCCCGCGCCGAACCAGAGCCCCCGGCGCAGCAACAGGGCCAGCGCTCGCATCTGGTCGGCGCCGCCGCTGGCCAGGGCGACCGGGTAGAGAAGCGCCAGCAGTAGCGATATCCAGCTGACCGCTTGCAGCCAGCGCAGTGCTTCCTCGCCGCGCCAGGCGACGAGCAGCGCCAGCGAAAGCAACAGGGCGGTCACCGGGAAGAAGGCCAGTAGCAGGTGGTCCCACAAAGGCCGGGCCGCGTTGGCCGCCAGCGCGTATCCCGGGTAGAGGAGGACGATAGTGCTGCTTACCAGCAATATCCCGAACCAGGTGCGCGCCGGGCCGAGCCGCAAAACCACCAGCAGCAGCGCCAGCGCCGAGACGGCCAGGCCCCAGGCCCCCCACCAGATAGCCGCCGCCGGGCGGAAGCTGAGGAAGAGCCAGAAGTGGGTGAAGCGGAAACGAGCGGGGGACTCGGCCCAGAGCATGAAGAGGTCGAGAATTATGAAGAGCAGCGCCCACCCGGCCAGCCGCCGGCCGCTTTCGACGTCTTTGGTTCCCAGGACCGCCGTGTAGAAGGAGAAGCCGCCGGCCAGGGCCACCAGCAGGAAGTGAACCAGGGTGGTCCAGTGCCAGAAAGGGGCGGCTCCGGGTATGCCGTAGAACGTGGTCATAGCTCCACCTCCTCCGCGGCCGCCAGGCCCCGCTTGGAAGGGGTGTTGACGTAGAGCAGTTTGGGCGAGGTTCCCATTTCGGGCCGCAGAACGTCTATCCTTTCCGCTTCTTCAAGCAGCACCCGCACCGGGCTTTCGGGGTCGTCCAGGTCGCCGAAGACGCGGCAGCCGGTGGGGCAGGTCTCGACGCAGGCGGGGTCCTGGCCGTTTTTGACGCGGTGCTCGCAGAACGTGCACTTGTCGACGTAGCCCGCGGGATTCATAAAGCGGGCGTCGTACGGGCAGGCTGCGATGCAGGCCCCGCAGGCTATGCAGCGCTCGTACTTGATCAACACCAGCCCGTCGTCGCTCTGGTAACTGGCGCCGGTAGGGCAGGCGGGCACGCAGGGCGGATTTTCGCAGTGCAGACACTGCTCCGGCCGGTACTCGACGGTAAGGTCGGGGAACTCGCCCAGCTCCCGTTGCCGGATCCAGAGCCGGTTGTGGCCCGGCGGCACCTCGTTTTCGAGAACGCAGGCGGCGGCGCAGGCGCCACAGCCGACGCAGGCCTCGAGATCGATCACCATCGCGTAGCGAGCCATCTAGAGCCTCCTTTCGCGGGCGAGCTGAGCGACCCGTTTGAGCTTGGGGCGGCCGGCGCCGGGCACTATCTTGACGAAGTTGTTGCGCAAGCCGGCCCCGCCGGAAATCTTGTCGAGGACGTAGCGGGTTTGCAGGTAGTTGTCGGAGGCGCCGCGTCCGTAGGCGATACGGGTTCCCCGCGACTTGTGGCCGAAGCCGTGAACCAGGTAGACGCAGTCGCGGCGGATGCGCTCGGTTAGCCGCACCTTTACCGGCCCCTCGCGGATTCCCTGGTCGTTCTCGAGCCAGACGTACTCACCCTGCGAAAGGCCCAGCTTCTCGCCCTCGGCGCGGTTGATCCAGACTTCGTTTTCGGGCTTGAGCTCCATCAGCACCCAGTTGTTCTGGGTCTTGGCGAAGCTGTGGACCGGCGTCCTCCCGTAGAGAAGCCGGTAGAAGCCGGCGGGGGGCTCCATGGGCGGCGTGTAGTCGGGCAGCGGGTCGTAGCCGTGTTCGGCGAAGGTTTCCGAATAGAGCTCGATCTTGCCGGAGGGGGTCTTGAAGGGGTTCATGTGCCAGCGCTCCCAGTCTTTCAGGTAGGGGCGGCCGCGCTGGACGATGGTGCCCTTTTTCTTCATCTCCTCCAGGCTCGAGCCGATGGCCTGCAGGCGGGTGTCGAGATACTCTTCTATGTTCTTCCAGGGTACGAACTTTTCCAGGCCTAGCCTGACGGCCAGCTCGCGCATGATCCACCAGCCGGGCTTGCTGTCCCATAGCGGTTCGACCGCCGGCTGGCGCAGCTCGATGAAGGGGGTCTTGTGAGCGATGGCCACCAGGTCGTCGTAACGTTCCAGGTATGTGCACTCGGGCAGAATGACGTCGGCCCACATGACGTGCTCCATGGGCAGAACGTCTATCGCCACGTAGAGGTCCAGCTTTTTCAGCGCCTCCTTGGTGCGGGGAACGTTGGGTATTGAGTGGAAGAGGTTGGTCCCGTAACACAGCAGGCCGCGAATCGGGTAGGGCTCGCCGCTGATCATGGGCTCGATCAGCTCCTGAATGGCCGTCGTCTTGGCGAAGAACTTGCCCTTGTCGGCCCGCGGCTTGTACCCCTCGGGAACCTCCTCGCCGCCGCCCGAAGAACCGCTGCAGCCGCCAGCGGCGGGCTCAAGCGGGAAGGGCGGGTGAGGATACTTTTCCAGGTACGGCGACTTGGCCAGGTAGAACCCGCCGGGAACCCCGTAGTTACCCAGCAAGGCGTTCAGAATGTAGAGAGCCCGCATCCGCTGCGTATCGTTGCCGTACCAGACGGTGTGGCGGCTGGGCGGCAGCACCGCCCGCGGCGCGTGGGCGGCCATTTCGCGGGCGACGGCGCGGATGGTATCGGCGGGTATTTCGGTAATCTCCGCCGCCCATTCCGGCGTCTTGCCGGCCACGTGCCGCGCCAGTTCGTCGAACCCTGTCGTGTACTTCTCGACGTACTCGCGCTGGTAGAGGCCTTCGCTAATCAAGACGTTTATCCAGGCCAGCAGGAGGGCCGTGTCGGTTCCCGGCTTGATGGGTAACCAGCGGTCGGCCTTGGAGGCGGCGGTGCTGAAGCGGGGGTCGACCACTACCAGCCTGGCGCCCCGCTTGAGGGCGGCGGAGAAGTCTTGCAGCTGGGTGTTGTGGGTGTCCTCGCCTATGTGGTGACCGATGAGGACTATGTAATCGGTGTTCTCCCAGTCTATCGGTTCGTGGCCGCCGACGCCGCGCCCGAATGTCCACTGGCTGGCGGTTTCGCGCGGAGCGGTGCAGACGCTGACCGCCGGCTTGGCGGCGTTGGGGCTGCCCCAGGCGGCCGGCAGGTACTCGACGAACCAGGTGTCGCCGCTGCCGTGGCCGAAAAAGGCGATGGCCTCGGGTCCGTATTCGTCTTTTATCTTCAGCATCCGCTCGGCTATGTAGTCGAGCGCCTCCTCCCAGCTGGCCTCGCGGTACTTGCCCTCGCCACGCTGGCTGCCCTCGACGCGGATTAGCGGGCGCTTGAGGCGGTCGGGGTCGTAAAGCTGGGCAACGCCGGCCTGGCCGCGCGGGCAGAGGCGGCCGCGCGACTTGGGGTTGTCCTTCTGGCCATCTATCTTGCGAACCTTGCCGCCGGCCACCTTGACGGTGATGCCGCACTTCCAGAAACAGTTTTCGCAGTACGAGTAGACGGTTTTTACCTCGTCTTCGTACCACTTCCGCGGCACCGTCCAGGGTGCCTTGAGCGCGTCGGCGCGGCCGCTCAGGGCGATTGCGCCGACGCTGGCGGCGCTCAGGGTGACGAACTTCCTACGGGTTAGCTTCATGTTCCGCCTCCAGAACCTGTTTGAGCGTTTGGCAGATGGCTCCGTAGAAACCGGTCGGGTCTTCGGCGGCCACCACGTCGGCGTAGCGCTCGAGCCAGGGGAGCAGGTAGCCGAAGGCCAGACTGCGGGCGGCCTGCGGGTCCTGCCCGCTGAGCAGGGCGATGGCTTCGCCAACGGCGGCCAGGTGGTCGGGGAGCTCTTTCCAGCTTTCGTCAACCGCCAGGCCGTGCTCGGCGTAGAAGGCCTGCAGGGCCTCTTGCGCCTCGCCCATCAGCCGGCCGTCGAGCGCGTAGCCGGCGTAGGGCGGCGCCGGCAGGCCGCCGGGGTTGGCCACGAATAGCCGGGTATAGGCGGCCTGGAGCTCGGTTAACGGCGCGACCGGCAGTTCGGGCGGCCGGACACCGCTTTCGCGCGCGAGCTCCGCCAGCGCTTCCTGCAGGCGGCCGCTGGTCAGGTCGCGCTCGAGGGCGCCGCCGGGCGACCTGAAGGTTGCCGCGGTGACCAGCCCGATCCACTCCATATAGCCCTCCACGCCTCCAGCATGAGATAGATTGCACAAACCCGCGTCCGCGCCTGTCCGACGCCGGTGTCGGCCCGTTGCCTACGACAAATGTCCCTGTGGAGAAGCGGTGCGTAGTACGTAGTTCGTCGTGCGTAGTTTGTAGTACGTAGTTCGTGGTGAAAGGATGGACTGCTTTACGTAGCGTGTAGCTCGTGGCTTTTGTGGTTAAGAGGGTTTTCGGTCCAGCGAAAGAACGAAAGCGTTTGTCTCCGGCTTGGTTTCGTCGGTACTGCTCGAATACTCTTCATTCGCCATTCCAGCCAGACGCTCTTTTCTTTCCAGTTCGGCACTGTAACTGAATACACCTCCTCGTCATTCCAGCCAAGCGGGCCGGAGGCCCGCGCGAGCTGGAATCCAGAGCTTAAAACATGGTAAGCGTTCGGTCTAGTCAGAAGAAGAAGGGATGATACAACAGCGAGCCATGTTGCATGTTCCCTAAGGTTTGAAGTGCTGCCTATTC
>Ga0256914_1003777_pt1 | contig 11799 bp, 11 predicted proteins | sample HulkmetaG_FD_191571 | JGI IMG/M metagenome (GOLD analysis project Ga0256914, IMG submission 191571) | Hydrothermal chimney microbial communities from Main Endeavour vent field at the Juan de Fuca Ridge, Pacific Ocean - Hulk | ecosystem: Environmental > Aquatic > Marine > Hydrothermal vents ...
CTTTAAATTTTCCACGACCTTCATTATAAGCCATAACTTTACACTCTTTATCCAAAAAAGTTTTAACTTTTAAAGCTTTATTGGTTCGCTTGTCTATATATGGAGCTGTAGGGTCACGAACAACAACACCCTCTCCAGCTTTTTCCTCTATCTCTTTTAGATATTGGTTGAGATGATTTTTATCTTTTATCTCTATTTGTGGAATAATTTTAAGCGTATTACTCTCATACCCTTTAACTTTAGTAAGTCGCTCAAAAAGCCCCCCTTTTGCATGGGGGACTTCAAATATATGGTGGGTTATCTCTCTCCACTTTTTTGAGGGGATTTTGTCTCGAACGATAGAGGAGATATTTTCAAAATCATGCCTTTTAGTCCACAGCTCACCATCTACCTCAAAGGGTGGATAGTTTTTGGTAAACCACTTTGGGGCATGAATAATATTACCTCCACGGCTGATGAGGTTTTTACCATCCCAATAGGCTCTAATGCCATCAAGTTTTTCACTCATTACCCAACCTGTAATATTTTGGTCTTTATAACTCTTTAGTAGCAGAAGTTTTGGTTTTTCTGCAAAGAGGAAAAGGCTACAAAGCAGAACAGATATAACTAATCTCATGATCTCTCAAATAATTGTAGTTTGGCAAAATCTATTTTCATTTTTATATTGCCTTCTTTCTTCTTTTTTTAGCAGATTTTAGCAGATTTTTCTTGATATTGTATTAGTATTGGGCGAGTAAACAGCATTCTACAATCTGCTATAATACTCTTTAGTCATTGTCTTTCCAAACCCTATGAATCTCTCTAAACTCGTCTTTGATTTCAATAAAAGCATCCACCAATATGGGATTAAATGCTGTCCCTCTATCTTTAAGAATAATCTCCTCCACCTTTTCATAACCATACTCCTCTTTATAGGAGCGTTTTGAAACCAAGGCATCATAGACATCAGCCAATGCCATCAACTGTGCTTCAAGAGGAATATTGTCACCTTTTAGACCCAAAGGATAACCCTGCCCATCCCAACGTTCATGATGATAGTAAGAGATATTGTATGCCATCTCTAAAAATACATTTTTATCATAAAACTTCATTGCTTTTTCAATAACAGCTTTAGCAAGAAGAGGGTGTTTTTGCATGACTTCATACTCCTCTGGAGTAAAACTTCCCTCTTTCTTAAGTATAATATCAGGAATTCCTATCTTCCCAATATCATGAAGGGGGGCAGCCTCATAGAGATAGAGTATAAAATTTGATGTTAAAATATCTCTATAGTGGTTGGTTTTATGGAGGTGTTGAGCCAATCTTTTCACATAGTTTTTGGTACGTTGAATATGCTCTCCTGTCTCTCCATCTCTCATTGCAATAACAAGAGATATACTCTCTACTGTTGCAGCATGAGACTGTTGTAACTCTTGATAAAATCTCTTTTTTTCAACAATATTAATTGCGATAAACAGCAATGATATAAAAAAGAAATAGTGTAAAAAAGGAACCCAAAAATAACCAAGAGAGATATAGATACCCTGATAATAAAAGAGTAAAAGATATAAAAACTCTCCTAATATTAATAAAAAGAAAACACCCAAAATAGAAAAATATCGACGTTTTGCTAAAAGAAATAGAAGAAAAAGTGAAAATAAAAAAGATAATAATAGATTGGATTTTTGATATACTATTGGCTGTAAAAGTAACACTTCGTCCAAGACATTCTCTATAAATGTGGCCTGTATTTCAATATTACTTTTTCTAATATTTTCTGAGAGAGAATAGACGTTATTTAACCCTACAATAGAGAGTCCTATCAATATAATTTTTCCCTTAAAAATATTAGGGTCAACTTTGCTCTCCAAAACATCAATTGCAGATACAAGTTTTGGTGTACTTCTATGAAAATTGAGTAATACCTCCATCTCTTCATCTATTTTAATATAATGGGTTAAAAAATGTAACCTATTGGCATCATCTATGGAGATATCTTTATCTAAACTTAAAAGTGTTGCCAACGCAAATGAGGGAATAACAATCTCTTCATAAGTCATAAAAAAGGATACTCTACGCAACAACGCATCGTCATCAGCCTCTAGATTAATAAATCCAAAACGCTTGGTACTTCTCTGTAAAGCTTGATGATTACATAAAATAGAGGGTTTTCTTTCTAATCTGTCTACTAAGTATTGAAATCTTAAATTTACAAAAAGTGACTCTTTACAGGTAGGCATATTCTGATTTTCATGCAGATATACAGAAAGTATAGAATTTGACTCAACAATAGCATCGATTAACAACTCATCATTATCTTTTGGCTGAATAGAGAGTTCATCCCAATCTTCATCTTTTTTTGTACGATTTTGTAGAGAGTTTCTATCAAGTTCTGGAAAAACCATATCGATAGCAATGGTAGCAGGATTCATACTGTTTATCTTATGAATCAGTTGTGCATTGATATCTCGTGACCAAGGCCACTGTCCAATCTTCTGTAGACTCTTCTCATCAATATTTACAATAACAGTGTTACACGAACTATTTTCATCTGTAACATCATTTTCAAGTAATAGTCTACTCATATCATAAAACTTATAATCAACTGCTTTGGTTATCTCTGAACCATAAAAGAAATAGTGTAAAAACAATGAAAAAATCGTAGCAACAATATATCTTACATATCTTATTTTATCATTTAATAAAAATTTCCACATGTCTGTTTTAAAGTTCTTTCACATTATAATCCATTCCAATTGTATCAGTATCTCCTATAACATCTACCATACAACATACAAGGGCTTCTTTCTTTTATCATCTCATTAAGTTAATTTAATTTTATCTACTCGACCTCTACCATAAATTTTGTTCCACGTATACCTATCACCCCTGTAGGCATTCGAAACTTGACAGAAGAGGGGGATAATTCTCCTATTTTACCCGAAGAGAAAGAAGCTTTCCCTTTGATTAAACTCAAATCTACATCATACTCTTTTTTACTGGGATTAACCACAAATTTTTTAATGGAAAAGATGCTCTTCGCACCCAAAGAGATTCGTGTACCATCATTAAACATGATACCAATAGAACTGCCTTTTTTAGTCATAATTAAATCCGACTCATAGAGTTTAGAGCCAATTTGTAACACAATAATATTTTTCTCTCTTTTGGCAACCACTTTACCATTAATAGATTTTACACGTGCCACATCTTTTGCTATAACATAAAAACTTAAGAGCAACAGTAGTATTATTTTTTGCATTCTTCTTCCTTTAAGTAAACTATTAAAGATAATAGCACATCTAAAAAAACTGAAATTGATTAGATTAAAGCATCAACAAGAATGGATAAATAGCGTTACATAAGGTAGCATAAAACAGCAAAAGTAATTTTTTTTATTACATTTTAAAAAAGGATTAAAAAGAGTTCAGAGTGTAAAACACTCTGATTTTGTCAAACTACGTTACGCAGCCAACGCAGATTTTGAAGCCTCTGCAACTTTTGTAAATGCCTCAGGAGCATTCATCGCCATATCAGCTAAGATTTTTCTGTCAAGTTCGATATTTGCAACCTTAAGACCATGCATGAATGTTGAGTAGTTCATATCATTTAATCTAGCAGCAGCATTGATTCTTACAATCCAAAGTCTTCTAAAATCTCTCTTTTTCTGTCTTCTGTCTCTATAAGCATATACTAATGAACGCTCTAACTGCTCTTTGGCTTTTCTAAAATGTTTTCTTCTTCCACTATAGAAACCTCTGGCTTGTTTTAGAAGTTTCTTGTGACGACGGGTTCTAACCGTACCTGTTCTTACTCTCATAGTTGTCCTTTACCATGTGTGTCAATTTTTCATGACTAATAGGTGTCATTTTTTAATAAAAAATGAACTTATCCTAAGTTTATTAGGAGTTGTAGCTTTTTTTAATTAATTAAGTGAATAAACTAAAACTAGTTAATCATCTCTTTAATCTTCTTTGCATCAGCATCTGATACATATTTAGCAGCTCTGTTTGATCGGTGATGAGCACCATCAACTTTTGTCAAAATGTGACTTCTAAAGGCAGTCCCTCTTTTGATTTTACCAGATTTTTTAACTTTAAAACGCTTTACAGCACCTTTAACGCTTTTCATTTTTGGCATATGTGTTCCTTTCGATTAGAATTGCTCATAGAGAATGAGGTCGCGTATTATAACAAGATTATTTTAATATCTAATTATTCTGTATACTCAATGGTCTCTTGGGCTTTTGAGATAGAGAGGTTTTCTCCCCCTTTGGCTTTCATAATTAACTGTTGACCTTTTTTCTTGAGTTTGCCCTCTCCCACATAGACAGGAATGGCAAAAGAACGCATTCTAATACCCTCTCCCTCCCCTGCTTTACCCAGTAGCCGAATATAATAAAGTCCATCTTTTTGTGCCGATACATTAAATTTCATGGCATAATCTTTTTTATCTGGACTCAACTGAAAACTTGTAATAGTAGAGAGTGTTTTACTGCTCTTTAGCCCCTCATCAAGTGTCACCTCTATGTCAAAATTTCCTGAACGTAGACTCGTAATAAATGTAACATCTATCACTGCTACCTCCCCCACTGCCACTCGTGCCTCGGTATGTCTCATATCTATAGGAGCCCCAGGCTTTCTATATTTTCCTTCTGTTGTAATAATTTTTTTAACTTCTTTACTCACCGATGATAGAGTTCTACTCTCATCTGCCAATGCCATTTCTGTGGTTAATCCTGCCAATAGTAGTGCAGATATTAATGCTATTTTTTTCATCTTTTTTCCTTTTTTGTGATTGTAACTTTTTTAATTTTTAACAATATCAACATTAAAACACGCCTCTTTTAAGTCATTATAGTCAGAAATGTCCAAAATATAATCCCCCGAACGAAGTTGATATCGCCCCTGCTCAAATTGTAACCTTACCTCTTCAGCTTTTCCAACTGACTCAAATGGTGAAGTTCGATAGAGACCAAAATCAGGGTCAGCCCCTCTTCCATTGGTTTGAGACAGACTCACAGTATACCTACCTGTTTGATTCAGTGAAAAGAGTACATACTTATGCGTATCAACCTTATTGGTAATACCATAGGTTGTGGTAACACAAATATTTGAGCCTGTTTGAGTATTCAACTTCAAATAGAGTTGATGATGGGTACTTCCATAAGCATCAGTAATAGGACTAATATCTTCACTCTGTAAAATATCATTTATCTCACTTAAATACTCACTGTTCTCTTGTTGTAGTGCTGATATAAATGAGAAAATAGAGGTAAATGCAGGTGTATTTTTTTGAGCCCCAACCAACACATCATACAGAGGTATAAACCCCATAGACAAATGATCTTCTCCATCATCATGACGGTCATACAAATCATACAATATTCGCTGAATAGAGGACTCAGAGAACCACCCTGGACGGTTTGGTCTAGCACGTTCAATATCCATTGCCCAACCAAGTGCCTGTTGCTGACCTGAAGTATCATAATAGATAGGGTCATCGGTAGCAATGGCAGAAAAAGCATTTCCAAACCCTTCACCAAAGGCCACACGCATATCTAGCATATCCCCTTCACTGTGTGGACCACCAATATTATCGGCTCTGGAAAATTTAGACTCAAAATAATGTCCCCACTCATGGATAATAATATGGTTATCAAACTCATCTGTATCCCCCCCCTCATCTCCTAAGATATAGAGACCATCCTCTCCATCATAGTGCGAGGTAACAATCTGACCATCTTGAAGCTCTCTTTCGGTTCCATCACCTGCAGAGACATTATTGACAGACCAATGCACTTTTAGTTTTGGAAAATCAATCTTACTATCAGCAGAGATAACTTTTTTCATCGCCGTATAGACCGAATCTAAAATGGCAAAAGGAGCAGCCTCTCTTACACCACTGTAAACACGTCTACGTGAACTCCAACCCAATGAGGCATTAAGATTTCGTACAGAATTCACCGTTCTTGTTGAGGCAAAACTTCCCTCTATCACATACTGAGAATCTCCATTAGTATTATCAAGTACGGCAACATCCCATCTAACATCACCTTGACTCTTTTTTAATTTGGCATAGACACGAATTTTTAGCTCGACATTTTTAGGTAAATTATTCAATCTATACTCACCATTATCATCAGTTGTTGTTTCTGTTACCACTTCACCCTGACGACCTATCGCTTTGAGTACCACTTGTTTAGCAGGTTCATGTCTGATATTATCGTAATCTAACCCTACCCTATTTGCATTTCCCCCTATCTTATCAAAGGTGATTTTTCCTGTAATACTCAGGCTTCCATCATTAACAATAGGCGGTGTAGTTGGGATATTCTCCTCTACGGTATTAACCTCTCCACACGCAGACAGGACAAAGGCTAACAGCACAACATATATTATCATTAATCTATTTTTCAAAAAGAGTCCTTATTGTTTAAGCTATGCCCTATTTGTATACATTCTCACATATAATTGTATATAAATTGTTTCACACTATCCTTAATAGTAGTGACGCTTTGGTAATTTTCGTTGTTTACCAGAACTTTTCATCTCTATTTTTTGCTCTTTTCCTATTTTATTATAGGAGACTGAACCTCTATCCAATGAGACCAAATAACAGCTATTATCAAAAGAGACATCAAAAACATCCAAAAGATACTCTCCTTTGTCGAGGTGCATTGATAAATTATCATATGCCGAACCCTCTTGAGAGGATATTCCGATATTCTCATGAGGATATTTCGTTGCATATATCAGAATATCTGGGTCTTGATTAGCTGAAATCCTTCCATTTGGTTTAGCATTAAAACTATAAGAACCCGACTGATTAATCTTTACTTTAACATAAGTACGGTTCCCCAGTTTATTATAGACACCATAATTATTTTGATTACAAATCTCGACACTATTTCCTACCACTAAATCCCGATAGACAGGAGTCACATATCGACTACCTGCCGTATTCAATCGGCTTGTTCCATATGCATCATAGATGGTACTAATATTCTCATATCCCACTGTGGAGTCAATATTCGAGGCCTTACTCGCATTCTCTTTTTTCAATCCATCTATAAACGAGAAGATACTGGTAAAGGCTTTTGTATTTCTCTCCTTATCAATCATCACCCTATAGATAGGAGCAAAGCCCAAATTGGTATAATCATGCCCCTCATTGGTACTGTCATAAAGATCATAGATAATTCTCTGTACTGACCCCTCTGAGTACCATCCAGGATTCTTTTGTGGTCCGGCCTCTAAATCCATGTACCAACCATTTGCCTGTCTTGCACCAGAGGTATCAAAATAGTAAGGATTATCGGTGACAATACCTGAGAGAGCATTGCCCCACCCCTCTCCAAATGCTAAACGAATATCCAAAACCTCACCAGGAGAGTGTGGTCCTCCTATGCTATCAGAACGAGAGAAGACATCCTCAAAGTAATGTCCCCACTCATGAACAATAATGTGGTCATCATACTCATCCGTATCCGAGTTGGCATCACCCAAAATCCAAAGTCCTCTCTCCCCATCATAATGAGAGGTAATAATCTGCCCACTTGCCAAATCCCCACCTGCGGCGATGTTATTGGTAGACCAATTTACTGTTAATTGAGGAAAAACTGCACTACTATCAGCCTCTCTTACCTTCTCCATAGCACTGTTTACGCTATCCAAAATAGCAAAAGGTGCAGCTACCCTATCCCCTGTATATCCATTGCCATCCCAACCCGAAGTGGCATGAAGATTTCGGATATTGTGTTTCTCTCCACTGTTGTGGAACTCCCCCTCCATTACATACATCGCTTTGGAGTTGGTATTGTCTGCAACAGAGACATCCCAAAAATCTTTTTTATAGAGACGGGCATAAACACGGATTTTAACCTCTTCATTCTTCTCTACAAAGAAAGAGTATCTCCCCTTATTATCACTATGTGTGGAAGCCAACACTTTTCCTGACTTATTCACAGCTCTTACCATCACCCCTTTTGCAGGTGATTTCAGCGTTCGAGTATAATCCAAACTTGCCAAACCATAACCAAACGTCGCAGGAATACGATCAAATGTTAGTGTTCCACTAATGGCTACTTTATCTTTTGGCAACTTAGGTTGCGAAGAACACCCCAACATCAGTAAAAGAAGTGGCACTATATAGATAATTTTTTTCAACATCTTATCAACCCTTTTGAATCTATTTTACGTTGAGTCTAGCATATCCAGTAAAAAAAATCTATACTTAGATTTTGTTATTTTTTATTAAAAAAAAGAAAATTAATAGAGATTACTGCCTACTAAACTCTGTAACTGTGGCTCTTATAGAGTATTTTAAACCCGTAAAAAAAAGATATCATTAAATAATATTAAAAATAATATATTAATAAATAGTATTCAAGTATCATATTATAAACATAATATATTATTTTATATTATTTAAGGTTTATATTTTAAAGTCTCTATAGGGATAATAAAGCTACAATCTTCTATACTTACACAGATAAAATATAATTAAGGTAAAAAAATGATATATAGGCCAATTGCCATAGATAAGGAGATAGTGTTTTCTAAAAAGAAATTTATTGTCAGTAAAACTGATACCAAAGGAAACATCACATTTATCAATAAAAACTTTTGTGAAATATCAGGATATAGTGAAGATGAGCTTATTGGAAAACAACATAATATCCTAAGGCATTCTGATATGCCAAGAGCAATTTTCTATTTGATATGGAACAGTCTCTTACGTGGAGAAGCTGTATCGGGTGTTGTAAAAAACTTGGCAAAAAGTGGTGAGTATTATTGGGTAATTGCTGATTTTGATGTTAAACGAGATGAGATGGGCAATATTCAATCATTTACAGCCTTTAGACGTGCTGCTCCTAATCAGGTTATTGATACCATAGAAGAGCTTTATGAGACGATGAGAAAAATAGAAAATAAAAGGGGTTTAGAAGGCTCTCTCTCTTACTTTGAAGCTTTTCTTGAAGAGCAAGAGATGAGTTATGATCAGTTTTTAGGAGAGTTAATTAAACCTAAAGGACTTGTAGGAAAAGTACTTTCTACCTTTAAGTCCATATTCTCCTAATTAAAATATTTGTCATTTAAAATAGATAATGGTGCAACTTCTTGCACCATCCCCTCTATAGACCTGCCTCTTTTATCGCTTCTGCTTGTGCATGTGCATTAAGTGGATCGAGTACCAATTTTAAAGAGCCATCATTCATAATTCTGTCCAATGAGTAGAGTGTCAAATCAATTCTATGGTCAGTTAGACGATTTTGAGGGTAGTTATAAGTTCGAATCTTCTCAGACCTCGCACCAGAGCCTACTTGAAGTTTTCTTGCAGCTGAGGTTTCGTCAAGTTGTGCTTGCATCTCTGCATCATACACCCTAGACTTTAAGACCTTCATTGCTTTAGCTCTGTTTTTATGTTGTGACTTCTCATCTTGAATTGAGACCACAACCCCTGTAGGAACGTGTGTCAGGCGAACAGCAGAGTCCGTGGTATTGACTGACTGTCCACCACAACCACTCGCACGAAACACATCCATTTTCACATCACTCTCTTTGATGTCAACCTCAACATCATCCACCTCAGGGATAATCGCCACCGTAATTGCCGAAGTATGCACACGCCCTTGGGTCTCTGTATCAGGTACTCTCTGTACACGGTGAACCCCTGCTTCATATTTAAGTTGTGAGTAAACGGCATCACCTTTTATAAGGACTATTAGCTCTTTATACCCACCTGCTGTACCATCTGAGGAGCTTACTATTTCTACTTTCCATCCCACAAGGTCAGCATACCGTACATACATTTTAAATAGGTCTGCGACAAATAGAGATGCTTCATCACCACCTGCTCCTGCCCGTAGCTCCAAATAGATATTTTTATCATCATTGGGGTCAGTAGGAATCATGAGTACCTTTATCTCATCTTCGAGCTTTGGTAAAAGAGGTTCTAGTTCAGACAGCTCCTCTTTTGCTAACTCCCCTAACTCATCATCACCCAAAAGCTCTTTATTTTCAATAATAGCATCTGAAGTCTCGATATACTCTTTTGCCTTCTCAACCAATGTAGAGAGTCCTGATTGCTCTTTTCCAAGCTCGGTCATACGTTTAATATCACTGGCGATATCAGGAGCAGATAGAAGTCTATTGATTTCATTATATCGGTCTATAAAGGGTTGGAGTTTTTCTTTAAACATGAAGGGAACCTAGTAGTGAATTATTTGTTGATTTAATATCGTGCTTCACCTTAAAAAGGTGAAACAAAAGTAGAAGAGGAGAAAATTAAGCAGCTTCGATGCTATTAACAAGTTTGTTAAGTCTACTTACTTTTCGAGCAGCCGTGGTCTTTTTAATAAAACCTTTGCTTACTAATTTATGGATTTGTCTGTTTGCAACTTTAAACGCATCCATCGCTGCTACTTTATCATTTGATTCTGCTGCAACTACCACTGCTTTTACGATGTTTTTGTATCGTGTTCTGTAGTATCTGTTTCTCTCTGTTCTCTTAACTGTCTGTCTGATTCTTTTAATCGTTGACTGATGATGTGCCATGTAGTATGTCCTTTGTTTTAGCTCGTTTGATACTTTGAGAATTACCCAAAGTCTATTAATTCGCGAATTTTAGCAGAAAAAATCTTTCTTTTTACTTGATTTTTAGATATTTATTTAAAGTGATGCCATCACTCTCTTCTTCATATCATCAAAGGAGAAATCTTTAAGACCCAAGAGTGTCTCAATTGAGATTTTATTAGATAGAATATTCATCGCAGATTGACCATCAATAAGTGTATGAATATCCATAGAAGAGAGAGAATCAAATGCATAATTCATCTTCTCTTTAATCACACGTCGCCCCCAAAGAAAACGGTTTTTATAGAATTTTTTCTTATCAAAACTAGTAATAACCACTTTTTTATTTCCTGAACTTGCATGAATAAACTTACCATCTTCGAGGTATATTCCCACATGATTCACCCTACCTGTTCGGTGTTTCTCCGTATCAAAAAAGACCATATCTCCACGTTGAAGCTCATTAAAAGCCACTTTTGCCCCAACCTTGGCTTGACTTCGAGAGACACGAGGAAGATTGATTCCTGCTTTTCGAAACACCTTCATGGTAAAGCCAGAGCAATCAAATGTCTTAGGACCCGTAGCCCCCCAAACATATCGTTTTCCAAGCTCTTTTTTAGCCGTGGTCTCTATCTCTTTCTTTGCCATGACCTTCACCTCCTCTTCTATCTTATTGATAGAAGAGGAGACATAACGACTCTGAAGATAAACTCTATCTCTAAATGCCAGTTTTTTAGTAACTTTTTTAGAGTGTACGGTATAGAGCTGATTACCAAACTGCATATCGAGTAATCCTTTTATCGCATCAACTTCTTGGACAATGCTCAAAAGAGTACTCTCTTTGTCTCTATAATGATTTTTTGCAGTAATGGTTCTAAGATTACTATTCATGACATCAAAAACATCATAAGACTTAAGCGATATCACACCAAGCAACACCATCAACTCAATGAGTAGAAAGGAAACAAGTAAGTTTTTTATAGTATTCATTTTCACAACTTTCAATAAAATTGACGCAGTTTAGTGAAAAATATGTTATAGAAAGTTGAATTGTAGGTATTTCTTCACATTCTTATCATTATTTAATTTTATCTTAAGTAAACTTTTATTATAATTTCATCCTTATTAACTTCAAAATAAAAACAGTAAAGCTCGATTAACTCAGTGGTAGAGTATCACCTCGACAAGGTGGGAGTCACTGGTTCGAATCCAGTATCGAGCACCACTTTCTTAAATGAACTAC
>Ga0256914_1003778_pt1 | contig 11798 bp, 11 predicted proteins | sample HulkmetaG_FD_191571 | JGI IMG/M metagenome (GOLD analysis project Ga0256914, IMG submission 191571) | Hydrothermal chimney microbial communities from Main Endeavour vent field at the Juan de Fuca Ridge, Pacific Ocean - Hulk | ecosystem: Environmental > Aquatic > Marine > Hydrothermal vents ...
CCTCTTTTTACTCTTTCCCAGGTTGCCAGGGGCTATTGTGGGAGTAAGGGAAGAGCACAGGGCATTGTCTGGCCTTTCTTCCATCATGAGACCTGGAGAGGTGTCTTCTCTTGTGAGATCAAACAGGGTGGCCTTTAGGGTGAGGTTTGAGCATAAATTCTCTTCTCAAGTGGCTGGACTGTACTGGAGATGTGTGGTCTTTAGTCACTATGGGAATGGGGTATGGACCATGGCACATGAAGATATGGGGCAGAAATACCCTAGTCCCCTATCATCTCTGGTATTATGGCCAGGGAAGGTTGTTGGATATTATCTCTATCTTCTTCCAGGAGGAAGTAAATTTTTACCCCTTTTGGAGATGGGACAGATATATGCATTTCCCCCTGGCATAGAGCCACACCTACATGAGGGCCTTTTCTATACCACAGATCATCTAATTGGTACTCCAATAGCCTATAAGGGCAGATGGTATAGTCGCTATGTGTTTAGGGGGGGAGTTGGTGAGAAAAAAGTTTTTCTTGAAACAGGGAGGGAAGGAGAAAATCCACACTCTCATACACTGGTCATCTCTTTCAGGAAAGGAGGAGCTTCTGATTGGGATGTGGTTGAGAGGGTTCTACATTTTTTTGCCACACAAGGATTTGTCTATACCCTTAACCCCCCTCTTTGGCCCCCAAAAAATGGACTGGATTTTTTCCTCTTTACCTCTAAACGGGGTTTTTGTGAGCACTATGCCATGGCAACTGCCCTGCTGTTGAGGTATGCTTCTATTCCTGCAAGGGTGGTGGCAGGTTATAAGGGTGGAGAGATAAACCCCATGGGAGATTATGTGATTGTGAGGGATAGAGATGCCCATGCATGGGTGGAGGCATATTTGGGGGATAGGGGGTGGGTGCGAATAGACCCCACTGCCTATCTCTCTCATACTGAGGTGGCTAGGGAACTGGCGGGGGAGGTGGAAAGAGGGCCCTATCTGTATCTACCCTCTGGAGTTGTAAGACCTTTTCTCCTTTTTTGGGATTATCTAAACTATCAATGGCTGGTGTGGATGGTCTCCTATGATCAGGAGCAACAGCTATCTCTCCTCCATAGACTTGGACTTGGGGGAGAATATACGCATCTGATGCAAAACTCTATCCTTGTTATATTGGGATCTTTACTTCTTACACTGGGATGTGTGTTTTTGAGCCTTAATAGAAAAGGGAGGAGAGATAGTGAGGTCCTGAGATACTACTCTATTTTTTTAAAAAAACTGGAAAAAAGAGGGCTTAAGATCCTCCCTAGTCAAGGTCCTTGGGAGGTGAGAGAGATGGTCAGGGATGAGATTGGGGAAGAATTTGAGAAGGTGGACAGGATAATATCCCTTTTTGTGGAGATAGTATTTGCAGGAAGGGGAGGTGTGAAAGAAATTAGAGAGCTTAGGGAAAGGATAAAGGATTTTTAGGAGGTTGTATATGGGAAAGATGAGGGTGGGATTGGCCCTGGGAGAGGGAGGTGCCAGAGGACTGGTTCATATAGGGGTGCTTCAGGTGTTTCATGAGGAAGATATAGAGGTAAGTATTATCGCGGGAAGTAGTATTGGGGCCATTATAGGGGCCATGTATGCGGAAACAATGGATCCCTTTGAGGTACATAAAAGGTTTAAGGAGGTTATAGAGAGTGAGCTATATCATGACACGGGGATATCCTCCCTCCTTACAGTGGAGGATAGGGATGCAAGGTTCTGGGACCAGATATCCTCCAGGATAAAGGGGACCATTGCCCTTACCCTTGCTAGTACCAAAATGTCCCTTTTAAGTAGCGAGAACCTTAAGAAGGTCATAGATGCCCTCATAAGGGTGGAGGAATTTTCACAACTACATATACCCCTTATGGTGGTGGCCACTGACCTGAAAGGGGGGAGGGAGGTGGTCCTTTGTGTAGGGGACCTCAAGCGGGCAGTGTTGGCAAGTGCCTCCATCCCTGGGTTCTTCTCTCCTGTAAGATATAAGGACTATCTTTTGAGTGATGGGGCCATTTCCTGCCCTGTTCCTGTTAAATATTGTGCAGGCTCTCCCAGGGTCCTTAAGGTATGTGTGGCCGTGCCTCCCATATTGAGCAGGATGAAACATCTGGACAATGCCCTAGAGGTGGTCATGCGTTCTGAAGAGATAAACATGTATTACTTTACCAGGGAAATGATTAAGGATGCAGATGTTGCCCTGGTGCCAGATATTGGGGATATTAAGTGGAACGATTTTCACAGGATTGATGAACTGGTTGAGATAGGGAGAAATGTGGCTAAAGAAAAGATCCCTGAGATAAAGAAGAGAGAGGGAAAAATCAGCAGTTTCTTTAATAGATTGTTTTCTTCTAAGGACCCTGGAAAGACCCTTTGAGTCTTTGTACCACATTCTCTGATTAAGAAAAAAAAAAGATACAAATTTATCCTCCTGCCTCTTCAGGATTTTTCAAGTAGTCTTGTTTTTTCCTTGACAAATACCTCTTTTTCAAGCACCCTAGAATAGCTTTATGCATCTTGTTTGAGGTTTGAGTGTTTGGATTTTTAAATTGTGTTTAGGGAGTTTTTTATGAAGAGGATGTATGTTGGGAATCTTCCTTTTTCTTCAAGTGAGGAAGATGTGAGGGAACTTTTTTCTCAGTTTGGCGAGGTTGGAGAGGTTAATCTCATAAAGGACCGCCAGACAGGAAGGCCCAGGGGTTTTGGTTTTGTGGAGATGAAGGCTGAAGATGCAGAAAAGGCCATGGAAAGCCTGGATGGGACAGAATTTGGTGGTAGGCGCATCAGGGTAAATGAGGCAAGAGCCAGAAGATAGTCAGGAACGTTAATTCTGGGCAAAAGGCCGCCTTTAAGGATCTTAAGGGCGGCCTTTTTAATTCCAGAAGGGAGGAAGTCAGGATGAATGTGAGACAATATGTTATAGATGACCTCTCCTATAAGGATTCCTGGAGACTCTTTAAGATAATGGCGGAATTTGTGGATGGATTTGATTCTTTAAATGAGATAGGTCCTGCTGTCTCCATTTTTGGTTCGGCCCGGGCAAAAGAGGAGGACGCTGTATATAAGACCACCTATGAGATTGCAAAAAAACTTGCAGAGGCTGGATATTCTATAATTACAGGAGGTGGTCCAGGGCTTATGGAGGCGGGAAACCGTGGGGCAAGGGATGGGGGAGGGAGCTCTATTGGGCTTCATATTCATCTTCCCCTGGAACAGAAACCAAATGAATATATAACCTTGAGATGTGACTTTAGGTATTTTTTTGTGAGAAAGGTGATGTTTATAAAATATGCAATGGCATATATTGTCATGCCCGGGGGGTTTGGGACCTTGGATGAGCTCAGCGAGGCCCTTGTGCTTACTCAGACCCGCAGGATTAAGCCCTTTCCCATTATTCTGGTGGATAGAGAGTTCTGGAGTCCGCTTATAGATTGGTTTAGAGACTCTCTCCTGCGCCGAGGTTATATAAAAGAGGGTGACCTGGAGATCTTTACCACCCTAGATGACCCAGATGAGGTGGTGAGCCTTATAAAGAAGTTGATAATTGTCTAAGTAAGGAGACAAAAAAAGGGGAGGAGATTTCCTCCCCCCCCATCTATTTCTCATCCTTTTTAGCATCTGAATCAGGATGCAAACGCCTTTTCAAAATTGGGTACCACCTGTTTCTTTCTGCTCATAACCCCTTCCAGCCATACCCTGTCGCCCTCTGGTTTTTTCCCAAAGGCCTTCTCCACAATAGTGGGGTCTTCAGATGCAATCAACATCTCTGAGCCTTCCTTCATTATATCTGTTAGTAGGAGGAATACACTGTGATATCCTCCCTCCTCTTTCAATTTCTTTATATCCTTAGCAAGCTCCTCTTTTACTGGGTCTAAGAGGGATAGATCCACCACCTCCAGTTGTCCAATCCCCACCTTATTGCCACTCATATCAAAGTCCTTATAATCCCTCTTTACCAGATCCCTTATGGGAGTTCCTTCAATGGCAGATTTTACCTTAAACATCTCCAGACCCAGGGATTGTAAGTCCTCAATTCCAGCTATCTTCGCCAGGGCCTCTGCGGCCTCTTTGTCCTTTTCTGTACACGTGGCAGATTTAAAGATTACAGTGTCACTTAAGATGGCACAGGCCATTAATCCTGCAATATTGCGAGGAATGTCTACTCCAAAGAAATCATACATATTTTTCAATACAGTACATGTGCACCCCACAGGCCATGTCCATACCTCTATGGGGTTGGGGGTGGTTATATCTCCCACCTTGTGGTGGTCCACAATCCCTAATATCTCTGCCTTATCTAAATTGTCCAGGCTCTGGGAGAGGTCTGAATGATCCACCAGAAATACCTGTTTACCAGCACCATCTGTCATTATCTCAGGCCTATCTACCCCAAATTTTTCCAGGACAAAGGCTGTCTCATTGTTTATCTCCCCCTGGGCCACTGCCACACATTCTAGTCCCAGTTTACTTTTAAGATCCGCCAGGGCAATGGCGGCACATACAGAATCAGTATCTGGGCTCTTGTGTCCCACTACATATACGGCCATAATTACTCCTCCTCCAAGATTTAGGTTGTTGCTCTAAAAGACTTTGTGCAAATTAGCACAAGATTAAGTTCTTGCCAAGTCCCATATGGCACAAAAATTATTTTCCGATACAGAAGGAGGAGAATATCTTATCCAGGATGTCTTCGGTGGAGATCTCCCCGGTGATTTCCCTCAGGTGGTCTCGTGCCTTCTCCAGGTGGGAGAATATGAGGTCTATTTCCATGCTTGACTTTATGCCCTCTAGGGCATCCATAAGTTCCCTATGGGCCATGGAAAGGTGGGTATATTGTCGGAGATTGGGAATTATTTCACCATCTCTGGGCTCCTTTTCTTCCCCCAGTAATCTCTTTCTCATTTCTCCTATAAGGCCATCTATATTGATCCTCTTTTTTGCTGATACCCCTACCACCTTAAGCCCCTTTTTTTCAAAGAGGTCTTTGGGATCTCTCCCGTATGGAGGAAGGTCAATCTTGTTGGCAATAATCAGCACCTCCCTTGGTGTCTTGAGTGATAGGATGTAGTGTAGATAATTTTCATTAAAGGGGCAGGAGTGGTCATATACCAGGCAGATGAGGTCTCCTTTTTCTATGAGTTCTCTGCCCATCTCCATTCCCACTATTTCTATTTCATCGTGTGTCTCTCTAAATCCTGCAGTGTCAATGATCCTTACAGGAATTCCCTGGAGGTTTATGAATTCCTCTATGTAGTCCCTGGTGGTACCAGGGACGGGGGTAACAATGGCCCTCCTCCTTCCTATAAGGGCATTGAGGAGGCTGGATTTACCAGCATTTACCTCTCCGCATAGGACAATCCTGGCCCCTTCTTGAAATATCCTGAGACGCTCATAATTTTCCATAAGTTCTTCTATTAAAGAGATCGCAGAGCCAATCCTCAGGGAGATCTCTTCTGGCTCCAGGTCAATATCATCCTCTTCAAAGTCCATGTAGGCGGCAAGATGGGCCATGACCTCTTCAAGAGAGTTTTTTAATCTGTGTATGAGAGATGTCAGATGTCCAGATAGCTTTTGGGTAGCACTGGAGATGGCCATGGGAGATGGGGAAGATATTATCTCAGCCACAGCCTCCGCTTGAGAGAGGTCCATTTTACCGTTCAAAAAGGCACGGAGGGTAAATTCCCCTGGATCTGCCAGCCGTACCCCCCTAGATAGGACCTCTTTCAGGATGGTTTGGGTGAGAAGGGGACCTCCGTGACAGTTTATCTCAAATACATCCTCTCCTGTATATGACCCAGGTGCTGGCATATAACTCACCAGCACCTCATCAAGGATATGACCCTCTTTAGATACGATCCAGCCGTGGTGAAGGGTGTAGGGGCGAAAACCTTTAAATCCTTTTCGACAAGAACGAAAGATCCCTCGCCCCACCTCCAGGGCATCATCTCCACTTATCCTGATGATGCCTATCCCTCCTTCTCCAAGGGGAGTGGAGATGGCACAGATGGTGTCCCTCTTCATTATTCTCTTACCGGGTTCTCCTCCTCATTCTACGTCTTGGAGTGATTTGGACCCGTTTAAATGGACCATCCCCTTTACTCTGGGTGACAATGTCCTTGTCATTTTTCAGGGCCATATGGACCACCCGACGGTGATAGGAACTCAACGGACGGGTACTAAAGGGCCTTCCTACGGACTTTGCCCTCTTTGCCAGCTCTATGGCATGTTTTTTTAACATGTCTTCCTGTCTTTCCCGATAACCTGCCGCATCCAGATGGATGTATATCTTCTCTGGCCATTTTTTAGATACCATCTTATTTAAAAGATATTCCAGCGCAGAGATAGTCTGACCTTCTTTTCCAATAATAAGACCACTGTTGGGAGAACTGGCTATGGATACATTTACATTTTGTTCATTTATCTCTACATCTATATCAGAAGAGGAAGTCATAAATGAGAGGATGTAGTGAACCATTTCTTTTACTAATTCTTCCAATCTATCCAGGTTGTATTTAGGTCTTGCTTCTATTATGGCCTTTCTTCCACCTATTCCAAATATACCACTTGAGCCTTCATCTATAATTTCTATGTCTAATTCTTCTTTTTGTTTATTAAAGTATTCACAAGCCTTCTTGATAGCAGTTTCTAAATTTTTCCCTTCAAATCTTTTTATCTTTTCCATATCTTCTCCTACCATGATTTTCTCTAAATTATTTTTCTCTTAACATCCACCATTGTTGAATTATGGAGAGTACATTATTGGTTATAAAGTATAGAACCAGTCCAGAGGGGAAATTCAAGAATAAGAAGGTAAGTGCCACTGGCATAAGTAACATGAGTTTTGCCTGCATTGGATCCCCTGCAGTGGGACTCATCTTCTGTTGAATAAACATGGTGATCCCCATAATAAGAGGAGTGATATAGTAGGGATCTTTTGCAGAGAGATCTGCCAACCAGATATGGTGTGTAAATGGAAGATACGTGATAAAGGGTGCGTGTCTCAATTCTATGGCACTTAATAATGCCTCATACAGGGCTATAAAGACCGGTATCTGAAGAAGCATGGGAACACATCCCCCTGCAGGATTTATCTTGTATGTCTTGTAGATCTGCATCATCTCCTGGTTGAGTCTCTCTTTGTCGTCCTTATACTTTTCCTTTAGTTGCTGGAGGATTGGCTGTAGTTTCTTCATCTGCTCCATGGACTTATAACTCTTATGGGAAAGGGGCCAGAAGAGGATCTTTATCACAACTGTTAGAAGGATGATGGCTATTCCATAATTGCCTGTATATTTATAGAAGAAGTCCAGGGCCAGCACCAGAGGTTTGGAGAGAAAGTCCAGCCAACCATAATTAATGGCCGCACTTAGATGATTGGGTAGGGGAGCCAAGTACTTATTTAATTTTGGTCCCAGATAGAATATCTCTTTAAGGACCTTTTTACCCTTGGGTTCCAGATGCACAGGGGATTCCAGGGCCACCCTGTATATGTCTCCCTCTAATTTTCCCTTAAAGATAAATTTTCCTCCCAGGGGGATTGCTGCCACCAGGAAGTAGTTGTTTTCTATACCTGCCCATAACACAGGCTCCTTGTATTCAATCCCTGGGATAAGTTTCTTTTTCTTATATTGCTTTTTCAATGACTTTTTCAGGGTATAGTAAATAAGGGAAATCCTGTTGAATCTACTCCCTGCCTCCATGCGGGGACTTGCAAGGGAGAGTCCTAGGATGCCATTTAAGGGCTGTTTCTTGGTATTTATGAGTTCAATCCGTTGTTCAATCTCATAACTATTACCCTTAAATGTGAGCTCCTTTATAATGGTAAGTCCCTCAAAGGTGCCTTTAAATACCACAGTATAGGAGTTTTCCTTTGTTAATATTTTACTTTTTCCAGAGAACTGCCAGTTTATAAGTTTCCATGTGGGATTGTAGTTCCACAATATCCCCAATGGTCCCTTTGGAAGGGCATCTTTGTTTACAAGCTCTATATCGGGAGAATCTGGACTTATACTCTTTTTGTATTTTTTAAGCTGGAATTTTTGTAAGATTCCTCCCTGTGAATTTACCACGGCCTTATATAATGGGGTATCAATGGTAATTTTCTGGCCCTTGGAGATAAGGAACGATTCTGACTCAGGTATAGGCGTAGAAAAACTCCGCGTATTTTTTTGAGAGGTGGTAGATAAGATCTTGGTATTTTTTTGGGGATGTTTCTGGGTAGCGTTGTTGGGTGTAGGAGAATATTTGGGGGGTGGGAATATCATATTCCATATCACCAGCACAACAATGGTAAGTGCCAGGGCCAGCATTAATCGGGTATTTTCGTTCATGTCCACTTCTTGCTACTCCTCACTTTTTAAAGGGATTTAGTGAAAATTCTGTAGGAACAGGGTCCACTCCCCGGCCACCAAGGGGATGACATCTCAGTATCCTGTATAACGCCAGAATAGAACCTCTTATGGGACCAAAACGTCTTACGGCAATATAGGCATATTCTGAACATGTTGGAATATATCTGCATGTTGGAGGGGTGAGTGGGGATATAATCCGTCTATAACCCAGGATTATTCCCAGAATAACTGCCTTAAAGGCCTGCTCCATGGTCTTCCAATACTTAATAAGTTCTCTCACTGTCTGATGGTGACCTTTTTTGATGATTTGATCCCAAGATCTGATGAGAGTATTTTTAAGATAAGGGGAATAATTTCCCTCTCCACTGTGGCATATTTCATCTCTTTTATATTAATGCCACGTTTTACCAGTATTACAAGATCCACATCCTGTATATCCAATTTCTCTCTATTTAACCTTATAACCTCTTTAATTAATCTCTTTATTCTATTCCGCTGGACAGCCTTTCCTACCTTTTTGGTAACTGTAACACCCAGTCTCAGACCTAATTGGTCTTTTTTTCTTTCATAGAGATAGAGGATAAAGTTTTTGGAGGTATATCGGGTCCCTTTTGAATATACTATTTGATACTCGCGAGATTTCTTTAGTGATCTTCTCTTGGACATCAAATCCTACCATGGAGATGGGACCCTGAAGTCTTTTGGATTAACTCACAGAGAGCCTCTTTCTTCCCTTGGCCCTCCTCCTTTTAAGGACCTGCCTCCCTCCTTTACTCCTGGATCGTACCAGGAATCCATGGGTTCTCCTTCTCCGGATCTTGTGTGGTTGATAGGTGCGTTTCATAGAAAATCCTCCTATTTTTTATATGGGTTAGTTATCCGAAATATTCACAAAAAAAGTTAGATAACCTCAAAGTTAAATAACGTCAAGGGAAACACCTCTCCTTAAAAAGACAGGGGTGGCCCCTGGACCACCCCTATAGAATCTGGCTGGCTCAAGATGTATCCCTTAATTAATTTAATTGTCTTTCTTGAGGAAAGACGGGCAGATATCTGTAAGAGAGGCTTATCACTATTGCTCCATAGGCAAGGACCATAATAGAGGTGGCCCATTCTGTCCAGTTGGGAATATATACATGCCACTTATCAAAAGGCATTACCGGTATCGCCAGGGACTGTACCGTAAAGACAAAGCGATTTATCACAATGCCTACACACGCCAGTATCCCTGCCAGATGAAGGAGAAAGGACCTTTTTCTCACTCCTGGCAATATTAGCATTATGGCAGGCACTACCCCACACACCCCCAGTTCTGTCCAGAGAAGCCACTTCCCATATACCTCATTATACATCTGATCAAAGGTAAAACCCATTTTGGGAAGCACTCCCGTGGCCCATGCCCAGGTGTCTATTATCTTAAAAAAGATATAAATACAGAGTAATATCCCAGATATCTTCCCCATTAACTCTTTCACTCTAAATTCCACTAGCCTTTTGCCCGTCAATTTTTCTATAAGGCTACATATAAGTACCGTAAACATTGGCCCTGCCGCAATGGCAGAGAGGATAAAGAGAAAGAATGTCCAGGGCCAGATAAAAAATCCGTGTCTGAAGACAAAGGGCCTTGCAAATAATACTCCGTACATTCCCCCTAGTGAGCCCTGGTGGAAGAAGGAAAGAAATGTGCCTACCGCGGCAAAAAGGGGCATGAATACATGAAAGTTATGGGCCATATGTTTACACAAAGGGGATTTATTTATTTGACGATTTTCTAAAATAATAGGTAAATATTCAATGGTTAAGACCATGAGATAGCAGGTTATACAGAAGATAACCTCTGTGAGCATGGAATGAACATTGGGATGCCAATAACCAAACCATGCCCTGGCTGGTTGTCCAATGTCCAGGGCAAGGATCATCATGGCCCCAGAATAACAGAGAAATCCTATTATTACTGCCAGGTTTATAATATTTTTAAGTTCATCAATGCGTAGAATATATCTGAGGAATCCACTGAAAAAGGCACCAGCTCCCAGGGCAATCACCGCAAGGTCAAAGGTAATCCAGAGGCCAAACCCAAAATAGTTATTGAGTCCTGTGACCCCTAACCCTCTCCATAGTATCTTTATGGCCGCTATTATGCCTATCAATAGAATAAGTCCCAGAAATCCAAGCCAAGTAATAAACCTTGGGAAGGGGCACCTCTCTACTCCCTCTGGGATAAATTTGCTGTCCTTCATGATAAATTACCCCTCTTGTTTTTTCTGTTTTTTTATATGATTGTCCGCCATCTCCCTTACCCATCTCCGTCGGCTTAGGTAATATACCTGGGGTTCTGTGCCCAATTTTTCAAGTAATCTAAAGGCATATTTACTTTTTATAAGGGAACTCACCTGGTGTTTTGGATTCATGGCATCTCCAAAGACAAGGGCCCCTGTGGGACATATCTCCACACACGCAGGGATATAGGCCCCCTCTTCTAGCTTTAATGGGTCCTTTCCCTTTGCACGGGCTTCCTCCTTTGCCTTTTGATACCTGTGGTGACAAAAGGTACATTTCTCCACCACCCCCCTGGGCCTTACAGATACATAGGGGGTTATCATCTTGTCCATGCCCTGGGGCCACACTGGGTCAAACCAGTTGAATACCCGCGCATGATATGGACAGGCGGCCATACAGTATCTGCATCCAATACACCTGGGATATATCTGGCTAACTATCCCCCCTTCCTCGTCCTTGGTGGTTGCCACCACCGGACATACAGAGGCACAGGAAGGATTGCCGCACTGCATGCAGGGACGAGGCAGGTATGCCTCATCATACGCGGCCCCCTCTTTCCCATTGGTCAGTTTGTAAATAATGAGCCAATGGATGCTTCTTAGACGGTTAAAAGGGAGGGGCGAAGGGGCAATATTGTTTTCTGCCTCACATGCAACCACACATGCCCCGCATCCTGTGCACTTATCTATATCAATTACCATGGTCCATTTGACTTTAAAATGGTGGTGGATCTGCATAAGTCCTGACATGACCAACCCTCAACTTATTTGGTTAGATTTTGTTAAGCCTTACCCTTAGTTGGTTATAGGTATAATTTCCTGTTGCCGGGTTGAGGCTTATATAAAATGCATTTGCCACATTATCCCCTTTATTTCTGTTGAACTCACTCCATCCCTTATGTCCAAATCCTAAGGGGGCACATATAACATTCTCTGCGACCCCACTGTCTATCCTTACCAGGGCCCTGAACTTTCCTCCCCTGGAGCTTATCTCTACCCTATCACCTTCCTTGAGATGATAATCTGCTGCGGTCTTTGGAGAGAGATACACGAAAAACCCCATTCTATTTAGTTCATATTCATATATGACCTTCAGGTTTAGAGGAGGTATGCCTGTGATGGGAGTGCCCAGCTTGGAGAGGGCGATAGGAACGAGTTCCAGTGTAT
>Ga0256914_1003779_pt1 | contig 11797 bp, 16 predicted proteins | sample HulkmetaG_FD_191571 | JGI IMG/M metagenome (GOLD analysis project Ga0256914, IMG submission 191571) | Hydrothermal chimney microbial communities from Main Endeavour vent field at the Juan de Fuca Ridge, Pacific Ocean - Hulk | ecosystem: Environmental > Aquatic > Marine > Hydrothermal vents ...
TATTTTTGGTATTCTCACTTTTATTCATTTTGTAGTTATTTTGATTTTTATTCTATTTTTGCTTCCGTTTATTTTCGTGGTTATGGTTATGGTTATGATTATGTGTGTTTTTTGTTTCATCATATGATTTATGTACTTCGCGTCTATTTCGTGCATCCGGTAGCCATGCTTGAGCTCTTCTAGCAAGGGCTGGATTTAACTGAATTGCCTTCTCTCCATATACTACAGCTTTTTCAAAATCTCCGATTACATAATGTGACCTTGCTTTATTATACCATGCATCTGCATATTCGGGATTTACAAGTATTGCATTTGTGTATGCACGGATCGCATTCTCCGTATCGCCTTTTTGTGCAAATGCATTTCCAAGATTATTCCATGCTTCAGCATCATTTGGATTTAATTCTACAGCATGCTTATAACAATCAATGGCTTTATCATATTGAAATTTATCATAATACAAATTTCCCAAGTTAAACCACATATCCGGTATTTTGTCATCGATTTTTAGGGCCTCTTCATAAACCGATATTGCTTCATCGTCTTTTCCCAAATATGTTAGTGTGACAGCTTTGTTGTACCATGCTTCCATAATTTTTGGATCTTCTTTGATTATTTCATCAAAAAGAGCTAATGCTTCCATATGTTTTCCTTCACCAAGTGCTTTTATGCCGTCTGCAAGAAGTTTTTTCAAGTCTTTCATATTATCACCAAAAATGATAAAAATTATTAATTTATGAGTTTATGAATTGCATCAATTACTGTCTGTTCTGATGGGTAATATATTTTTTCAAGTGGTGGCGAATACGGTACATGTGTGGGATGAGGACCGATTCTAATTGGCGGCGATTTTAAAAATTCAAATCCTCTTTCTACAATTTGTGCTATTATTTCTGCTGAGGATCCTGCGGTCAGTTGGTCTTCTGTAAGAACTAATACACGACCTGTTTTTTTGACTGACTCTATAATCAAGTTGGTATCTAATGGTTTTAGAGTTCTCGGATCAATGACCTCTATATCAATTCCTTCTTTTGACATATTTTCTGCAATTTGAATAGCCTTATGAACCATTTCCATTGTTGCAATCAATGTAAGATCTTTACCCTTTCGTTTTATGCTTCCTTTTCCGAATGGAATTTTGTATTCTTCATCTGGAATTTCTGATTCCCTATTGTATAATTGTTTATGCTCTATAAAAATCACGGGGCCTTCATGGTTAAGTGCTGTTTTTAATAACCCCTTTGCATCATAAGCATCAGATGGTGCTACAACAGTTAGGCACGGAACGTTCATAAACCATGATTCAAAAGTTTGGCTGTGATGGACTCCCCCTGCTGGATATCGTCCTGCGCTCATACGTATTATTATTGGGACGTTAAGATGTGGTGATAGAAATCCAAGTTTAGCCGCATGATTAACAATTTGGTCCATTGCTAGTGTTATAAAATCTGCAAACATTATCTCTACAACCGGTCTTAACCCTGTTATTGCAGCACCTACTGCGACTCCAACAAACGAATTTTCAGATATGGGACAATCTATTACGCGTTCCTCACCGAATTTATTTGCAAGACCTTTTGTAACTCCAAAAATCGAACCAGAAGTTTGTTCTTCTCCTAATAGTATAATTTTATCATTTTTGCTCATTTCTTCAAAAAGGGCTTCATTGAGAGCTTTGCTCATTGTTGTCGTATGCATTTATTACCCTCCTTAGCATGTTAATACTGAAGGATACGGCGATGCTTTTGCAAAATCAATTGCCTCTTTGATTTCTTTATTTACCTTATTTTCAATTATTTTCAATTTTTCTTCATTCTGGATTTTTTTCCTAAGAATTAGTAATGGATCTATTTCATAATTTTCTGAATCATATGTATCTAAGAGTATGGTTTCACATTCTATTAATACCGGACGATGTGTTTCGCGAATTTTCTCGATATATTCTTTCGCAACGGCATAAACATGTTCTGCATCGTTTCCGTTGATCTTTGTGGTTGTAATACCCATAGCATTAGCTTTATCCCTGATATCTTTACCTGCAGTGACTTTTTCTTGTGGTGTTCCTAAGGCTCGTTTGTTATTTTCAACAACGAAGAGGACTGGTAAATTCCATACTGACGCCATGTTCAATGATTCACAAAATGTACCTTGATTGGCAGCTCCATCTCCAAAAAATACCGCTACGATATTACCTGTTTTTTGTATCTTCTGAGATAATGCAGCTCCTACTGCTATCGGGATTCCTGCACCTACAATTCCAGTTTCTCCAAGAAATCCTATCTCTGGATCTATTAGATGCATGAAGCCTGCGCGACCATGGCCGTATCCATCTTTCTTTCCCATTAGCTCTGCCAACATTAATTTTAGATTTCCACCTTTAGCAATTAGATGTCCGTGGCCTCGGTGAGTACTCTGTACGAAATCAGTCTTTTTTAAGGCTAAGATAATTCCTGCGGCTACACCTTCTTGACCTGTACATAATAAAGCTCTTTTTTTCGGTATTAGTCCTTCCTTTTGAAGTTGAACTACAGTCTTCTCAAACTGTCTAATTTTATATGTGACCTCATATAAGTTCAATAAAATGTTTTGAGTGCTCATTTCATAAGCACCTCTTATATGTTGTATTTTTCTTTCAACTTGTCTGAGAGGCCGTTTGTTACTATTTCTTTGAAGATGTATGCGCTATCTCTGAGCCTTCGCTCTTTTGTTTGTAGATCTACTTCTATTAATCCGAACTTCTTTGAAAATCCTTCAGACCATTCATAATTGTCTGTAAGTGCCCAGTGGAAATAACCACGTACGTCTTTTTTATCTTCATTTATGGCTTTTAGCATTGAATCAATATGGGTGATTATATAATACGGTCTGAGAATATCAAAGGCATCTGCAATACCGTTCTCTGTGATATACATTGGCAGTCCATATCTAGACACTTGATTTATTACATCTCGCATGCCTTCGGGATATATTTCCCATCCAAAATCTGTTGTAGTTCTATTTCCTCGTGATTTTGAATTAGGTACACAACTCACTCCAAAGCCTGGTTCAATCTTAAAATCAGTCACTTCTGAAAATGGAATCATAGGTTCTTCAGAATGACTAACAACAATCCGTGTGTAGTAATTTATGCCAATCCAATCCAATTTGTTCTTGTATTCTGGTATTCGTTCTTCATCAGTGATTTCTAGATTTACATCTATGTCTATTTCGCCTTTTGTTATTGCAGTCAATAATAAATAATTCCTGATTTCGTTGAAGTGCTCTGCAGCTTGTACGTCTAATTCATTTGATGGGTCCAGGGGATATGCAGGTGATATGTTGTGAATTATCCCAATGAATGCTGAGTTTTCACTATCATCATCTGCTTTGACTGTATCCCATTGTTTTATAGCATTGTATCCATGTACATGTGCCATAATCAAGTTCATTGCTCCGCTCATATATGCATCGGGTCTATTTACACCCGGCGGGAATCCCACTTCTGGCATTAAATATCCTGATTCTATTACAATGTATGGTTCATTAAATGTTGACCACATATCTACGATATCGCCTAATTCGCTTGCCATGAACGCTGCATATTTTGTAAATTCAATGACATTCATACGGTCAATCCAGCCCAATGGGCCTTCCTCTAGGTTGCTGCTACGTGCTGTTATTGGATTATGAATCCAGAGTGGAAGCGTAAAATGATTTAAATTTACAATTACTTTGAGTCCTTTACTGCGTAAATCCATAATTATGTCTCTATAATGTGATAGTGCTTTATGATTTACGAGTTCTCGTAATTGCTCGATTGTGTAATCCGTTATCTCAATTTCTGTTATAAAATCCATGTCATTTGTTTCATAATCAACATGAATTTTTCTAGTACTCTCCGGAAAAATTCTACTCCATTCAATACCAATTCGATATGCATTCATACCAATTGATTTTGCAAGATCGTGATCATTCCTAAATCTATTCCAATAACCAATTCCATCCTCAGGAAAATCACCACTGACCATACGATTCTTTATGTTTATCGGGTCTCTTACCCATAAGTACCAATCTGTATTTGTATCATTATTTGGGTCGTTTTTGGATTCCATTTCAAACTGGAAACCTGCTTCCGAAGCGCCCCAGAGGAAATTATTATTCATGGTATCAACTCCAAGGATATTGTGAAAAAACGTTAAGAAAAATCTTTCGATATTTTTTAAAATATAAATTAAATATAAATATGCATTAAAAAAAGAAAGAATTGTTTTACGCTTCTGTGCATTTTGAATTCCCATTTTTTATAACAAATAATTATAAATAATAGAAAATGTATCAAGAATATAGGTGTTTCAAAAAATGATGATCCCTAAATTCTTGCTACGTAAATTATATGTGAAGGGTAGCTTGAAAAATATTGATACGTCAGGTGACGGAACTCCCGACAGTGTTTCTTTTCAGATAAAAAACACTCTTGCAAATGGAACCGTAATTGGTGTTGAGTACATTAAAATTGATGATTCAGAGATTCCGCTTGATTCAATTGAGGTAATCTTAGATGATAAAACTATAAAATTAAGCGAGGTTACTCCAGAAAATTCATTTCCTATTAAGGTTCGAGCTACATCTACTTGGATAATAAAGGAAAAAACATTAGATGCGGGAGAACATAAACTCGATATTTCAATAAAGACTAAAGAGGCTGGAAAGCTAACCTTCGATGTAAAGGATTCAATTTAAATTCTTTATTTTTTTATATTTTTAATTTAATGATGGTGCTCGCTCTTACTATGTCCTGCAACTGTTAATTTAACAATTTCACAACCTGGCATACTTACAAAGCGTTTTGCCAAGCTTTTTACTTTTTCACTATCGCCTTCGATTGCAATTACCTCAAGGCATCGCTCGTGATCTATATGAATATGCATTGTTGCCCTAATTATGTCTAGAAAACTATGCTGTATATCATTGACTAAGTCTTGATTTTTCATTTTATGGTGGTTGTATATTAAGGTAATTGTCGCAAATACACGTCCTATCTGTTCGTCTATCCAGAGTTGTTCATTAATAAATTGGCGAATTGCATCACGAACAGCTTCTGATCTTTTTGTATATCCTTTCTTTCTATAAAATTCATCAAATTGCCTGAGCAAATCCGTTGGAATTGTAATACTTATTCGTTCGAGTTCTTTATCATCCAATTTTTTCCCAACCACATTCATTGATTTTCCATTTATGACGTATCTAATTAAATGTTATCATTCGCGGACTAGTATCTGAATTTAGAATCGTCAAAAGATTAAAAAATCTTATCGCATTATAAAATTATTTATGTATAAGGGGGTGACTGTCATGCAGATTGCAAATTTATTGGGAATTGCATTCGCTTGGTCTTTAATATTTCTATTTATAATGCTAAATCTGGTAATTACACTTGGCAAATTAATGTCTGGTAAATTTACAAAATATCTAACAAAAACATTGGATGTAAAACTTCCTGAAGAAACATCACAAGCAAAACGGAGATCAAAAATATACACCATACAATGGATTCTCATAGGATCTATTATATCTTTGATTACTTTGTATGATTCTATTACGGGGAGTTTCATTATTTCTGTTGATACCTTGATTTCTGCGATTGTTGCGTTTATGACCTATCGAAGTGGTTCTAATTTAAGTTATCGCATTATCGCTTGGAAGCATGACCTCAAGGTATTAGAAGCAAATACTGAAGACAGTTTGGTTTTAAAAATCGTATCAAAAGCTGCAAAGTTTGGAATCTCTATATCAGTACTTTTTGCAGTTGTGTGGTCTTTGTTCTATAAGTTGATTCGACTAAATATTAATCTTGTATTTAGTATGGATCCCTCTCTATTTACGCTTCTCGTCTGGGGTATTGGCATTTTAATAGGTCTGCCGTTCTCATTATATGTTATTCGATCTTTCCAAAGCATTGCGTTAAAAAGTGAAATCGGGCTAGTTTCATTTTTCCTAATTAAAGAAAAATATACTAGCGTTCAGAAAAAATCAGAAGAAACCGCAAGAAAAATCATGAGAAAAGCTGGAGATATGTTCGGAGTTTAAATAATAGAATAATTTATTTACTTTTTTTATTTTTCATTTATTGTAGTTTTGGTAATAAAATTAAAATAAAAATCAATAATATTATTAGTCACACTCGAAATAATATATAACTATAAGATAAACAGTGGGTATCCCTATATGATAATACTCATCGATATGGATGGTACAATTGTATATGCGCCTGAACGCAACCATATAGCTATTAAAAAGGCATTTGAAGACTTAGGTTTTGATGTACCAATTGAAATAATCCGAGATAGGTTCAAATTTACAGAAGACCCAATTCATCGTATTAAGAGAATAATACCTGAAATTTCTGATAAGACAGCTCTTGAAATTAGATATAAAATGTCTAATTATTTCTATGAATTATATAAAATGTCTAAACTAATCCCTGGTGCAAAACAAACTTTAGATGAATTATCGCAAAATCATATTTTAATTCTTGTTACATCAAGAAGTAATCACAATTCGACTTTGAAAGAGCTTGAATATCTGGGTATAAAGCAATATTTCAACAAAATAATCACTGCAGGAATATTGTATGATCCGAAAACAAGCTTCCTTAGCGATTTCACAAAACAACGAATTCAATTACTCCGATATGCACTTGATGGTCAGAAGAATGAAAATGTCATGGTAATTGGTGACAGACGAAAAGAATTGGAAGCTGGAAAAATTTTAGGATATCCTACTGTTGGCGTACTTTCAGGTGTTGGAACATTTGAGGAGTTAAAAGACGTTGCAACTTATATAATTGAATCTATAAAAAATTTGAATAATATTATTAAATTTTAAAAAATATTCGGCATATAATAAATATTATATAACAGAATTTATAAATAAATTATTAAAAGTAAAACCCCAAGATGTAGGTGTTCAGTCTTATGTTCGGTAAAAAACCTTATGATTATAAAATATATGTAGCAGGGCCTTTTCAAGCAGGAAAAACTACTTTAATTCATAAACTAGATCCTAAAGCACTTTCAATTGAAAAACCATTACGTGATGGTAGCGGATCTACTACAACTGCATTTGATCTTGGTCATGTATTTTGGGTTAGACCTCGAGAAGAATCCCAAGGTTTAGTCATTAGTGAGCAAGAATTTGAAAAAGAAAAGGATCAATATAATGGATATATTGTATCTAAGGTCGAGCTAAAGGGCGGTCCCGGGCAAATTCATTTTAAGGCAGTCCGTGAAATGGTTATGAAAAATAGTGATGGTATCTTGTTTCTTGTTGATAGCTCCGACCCTATGTCTATTGGTCAAGCGAGTGCGCTTTTGGAAGAAGCAGTTCTGCATTTGGGAAAAGATATTCCTATTGTAGTGCTCGCAAACAAACAAGATTTGCCTGATGCTATGCCCGTAGAGACTGTGAAAACATTACTTGGGGATAGTGAAATTATTACAGATATCTTTCCCGCATCAGCTTTGAATAATGTAGGAATTAGTGATGCAATTTCATATCTATTAATGAAAATAAAAAAGCGTAAGGAATCTTTGTCAGGAGGGAATTAGTTTGAGCGAACTTAGTGAAATCGAAAAAATTATATCTTCTAGGCTTGCAGAACTTAAAAAATCAGTTCCTGTTTGGGCCTCGATTGTAGTTACAGAAGATGGGCTTCCAATAGCCTATGATCTAGCTGAACATACGGATCTTACAACTATCAGTGCAATTATTTCTTCAGTTGTTTCAATTGCCGAACGTGGTGTTCAAGAATTAGTTCCAGATCAGCCTTTAAACCAAGTCATATTAAAAATTGGTGATGATCCAACTGGACAAACAATCATTATGGAAAAAATTTGGGAAAATGTAATTATATTTGTTATATTTCCTACAGTGTCTAATCTTGGATTGGTTTTACTTGAATTAGAAAATGCAATTCGAGATATTATAGAAGTTATTAAATCAAATGTGGATGTTAAATTGCATCCTGAAACAGTATTATAAGGAGGAAATCGACTATGACCAAAGGTGGAACTCTAGCTAGATTAAATAGGTTTTTAGATAAACTAATTGCTGAAACAAACTGCGAAGCTGCATTTATTTCAAATAAGAATGGATTAATAATGGCAAACAGATCAAAGACTGATATTGAAATCAGTCCCAAGGCAATTGCTGCAATGTCTTCTTTGATAAACGAATCAGGTGAGAAAACATACCGCCGATTAAATTTTGCAAAACCTGAAGTTTCAGCTATTTTCAGCAAAGAATTCATTATAGATATAACAAACATCTATATTCGTGATGGAAAACAAGAAATTCTAGTTACTAAAGTAACACGTAACCATAATAATAAAAAAGGATTTTTCCGTCGTAAAAAAACTATCAAGCTTGGTATTTCCGATGCTTTAAAGAGGGAACTAGTTAGTCTATTTACATAGCTTCCTCTAGTATTTTATCGATGTGGGATTTCCATTCTGGTTTGAATTCAAGTGCTTTTTTGGCACACTCTATCGCTTTTTGTTTTTCTCCTAACTGTAAATGAGCTTTTGCTTTATAATACCAAGCTTTTCCAAAATCCGGTTTTAGTTTTATTGCATGCTCATAACATTCAATGGCGCGCTTATAATCGCCTTTTACCTCTGCGACTCTTCCTTCTTCAAACCAGTCGTATGGTGTATAATATTCTTCATCGACAGACATTCAATTCTCCTCCATTATAATAATAAAAAATAAGGAACTAATAAATGTCACTTATTGGATATACGATTGTAAATACTGCCTGCTCTAATGTCATTACACCGTCTTTTACCCATTTGAATATGAGTTCTACGCCCTCTTTTCCAGCCAAGCTACATAGTATGTCATATACTGAATCATGGAATCGCTCATCCTTTAACAGTTCTTCGATGGTCTTTGTGATAATTATCTGGCGAATATCTCGAACAGGATGAGTTATCCAATAAAATATTTTTTCAACTTGTTTATCTGATAGATTATATTTATTTGCATTATTTTGAAGGTCCTCTAATACTTTTTCTTTATTACTTCCATTTACATTTGATATACCCAATTCGTAAGCTAACAGATCGTATAATAGGTGGTCCTCTGGATTTTTGCGAATTATATCGACTAATATCTTTTCGACATCGATTGGCGTAATTTTTCTTTCTTGCATTTTTATACCCATATATATATATTATACATATTCTTACAAAAACATTACTATTTTATAAGGGAAAAATCAAAAGCAAAAAATTGATTTTTTAATAATAATGGTCCTTATCTGGAAAAATTTCTTTTCTAACCTCATCAGCATATGTATTTATTGCCTTAACGATTTCATCTCCTAAATTTGCATACGTTTTCAAAAATTTCGGTTTAAATCCACGAACCATACCTAACATATCATATATAACTAGTACTTGTCCATCACAATATGGGCCTGCACCTATTCCAATAGTTGGAATATTTATTGAATTCGTAATTTCTTTTGCAATTTCTGATGGTACCAATTCTAAGACTAGAGAAAAAGCTCCTGCATTTTCAATTGCTTTTGCACTTTCTATCAAGTATTTTTGTGTTTTTTCATCTTTTCCTTGGACTTTATATCCTCCAAATTTGTGGATCGACTGCGGTGTAAATCCTATATGTCCCATAACTGGTATACCCGCATCTACTACTTTTCTGATTATGTTTTCAATTTCTTTTCCCCCTTCCATCTTTACCGCTTCGGCATGGCCTTCTTGGATCAAGCGTCCTGCATTTTGCAATGCCTGCTCTGGACTAATTTTGTAAGTCATAAATGGCATATCCGCTACTACTAACGAATATTGATTTCCTCTTGCGACAGCTGCTGTATGATGTATTATATCTTCGAGAGTTACTGGTATTGTATTGTCATATCCTAAGACTGTATTTCCAACGGAGTCTCCCACCAAAATTATGTCCACGCTGCTTTCATTGAACAACTTGCTCATAATATAATCATAAGCAGTTAACATTACAATCTTTTTGCCCTTCTTTTTCATCTGTAGGAGTTTTGTAACTGTGATTTTTTTTCTATCCATTTTAATCCCAGCCGATTTTGGATATACTAAAAAAGATTTATGAATATTCGGATTTAATATTGTTTTGATTATCTGCAAAGGAAGGGTATCCATGGATTTATTCAAGATAAAAGCGAAAATTAAGTATGTGCTTTTAAGATTTCATAGTAATTTGGAAAAGTATCTGAGAATCCTATGGGTAGTGACGAAAAGCGTCTTTGAATTAATTATTTCAATTGCCTTTATCGTATTTGCGGTTTATTTCCATTCATGGATAGCAAATCTTCCTCCTTCGAATATTAATCAAAGCCTTCCTGAATCTTACATTGTTGAAATTACAAAACATTGGGGTTGGGGCACATCACCATTTTTCGAATTTGTACTTGGAGTTCATAATACTATATTATTTAATTATGGTTTAGATCCTATTAATGGGAATCTTATTTTACCTATTGTATTGTATGGATTTGCAATAACATTCATTTCATTGTATGGGGCTCTTGTCCTACTTATATTTGTATATAAAAATTCCTTCGAGGTTAAAAATAATGTAACTATTGCAATTAAGCATGAGCATTTATCTGACATTAAGTTATGGTCTGGTGGGTTTATTGTATCTCTTGTATTAACCGGTTTTGTTCTTTATTTTGAACCAATTTTACATATGTGGGCTGGCGTGTTTAAGCAAATTGTTTTACTTTTACTTATGTTCACTGCAACTGGAATATTTATGAGTTTCAATGGAAAATTTTCAGAATATCTTTCGACTCAAGAATTAGTTAGTTTATTTGCACATCAGCTCGCGCCTTTAATTATAAGTCTATCAATAATCTTTGAAACATTGATTCGCATTAATGGCATAGGATATTTATTATTTGATTCGCTATTTATTCAAAATACTCCTGTATTGTTTGGATCCTTCTATTTATTAGGACTTTTATTATTTCCATTGCGAATATTTTCAGGAGCTATAAAAATAGAAAAAAGAGAAATTGATGACACGTCATCCCGAGTAATATCTACGTATCTTGGATAGATCTAATCTATCCGTTCTAATTCATTTGGATATCGCTTTGCGTTGTTTGTATAAAAATCAACAAAGCCATCGATTTGAACGCGTGCGGGGTCTTCTGGAGATTCAATATATCTCATAACTTTTGCAGGGACTCCTACCATAATACTATTTGCAGGGGCTTCCTTATTCTGAGGGAGAAGCGCGCCATCTCCTATTATTGCACCTGTTCGAACTACCGTATTATATGCTATAATTGCACCCATACCTATGGCAGCTCTATCTTCAATCAATCGTGCATGAATTGTTGCGTTGTGTCCTATATTTACATAATTACCGATTTCTGTTGTATATTCTCGTTGGCTGTGAATCACGACGCCATCTTGGATGCTAGTATGAGATCCAATAATGATTTTTCCGCCATCGCCCCTAATTACGGCTGTTGGTGCGACAAAGGTATACTCATCAATTGATACGTCACCAATAACAACTGCCATTGGGTGTACGTATGCTTTTGGATCTATTTTTGGAACAAGTTTTCCCAACTTATAGATTGCCATATTTCATCACGTCATAATTTTGTATGTTTCTGTTTTACGTATTTATAGTTAATTCGCTTCCAGCTCCCGCAAATATAAAACCATTTAATTCAGTAAATCTTCGTACCGCATTAAATCCTGTACAATGGAGTGGTACTATAAACTCTATATTGTTAGATTCAAGT
>Ga0256914_1003780_pt1 | contig 11793 bp, 12 predicted proteins | sample HulkmetaG_FD_191571 | JGI IMG/M metagenome (GOLD analysis project Ga0256914, IMG submission 191571) | Hydrothermal chimney microbial communities from Main Endeavour vent field at the Juan de Fuca Ridge, Pacific Ocean - Hulk | ecosystem: Environmental > Aquatic > Marine > Hydrothermal vents ...
ACCCTCACCCGATAAACTTCACGAAACCCTTATAACTTCTGCCCCAGTAGTTAACTACCGGGGTGGTAGTTGTGTACTTTGACACCCGGCCAAAGAGACGGAGGGAGGACCTGTACGACAGGGAAGAGGAGCTTGCGGAGTTCGAGCGCTCAATCAGGTCCGGAAACCCCCTCACCGTAATAACAGGCATAAGGAGGCTCGGGAAGACTTCTCTTCTCGTGGTGGGCCTGAACGAGCTCGCGGTTCCATACGTTCTCGTGGATTTTCGGGGGGTAAACCCGAACTCCAGAATGGACGTTTATCGGAGGATAGAGAGCTCGGTCAATGCCTTCCTTCGCGAAAACCGCGACCTCTGGGAGGAACTCAAGAAAGACCTCAAGAACATAACAGGCCTCAGGGTTCTGAGCTTCGGGGTGAGCTTTTCCTGGAAGGACGAGAGAACCGACCTCATAGCGCTCTTCCGGGAACTGGAAAAATACGACGTTGTCTTGGCCTTCGATGAGGTTCAGTACCTCCGGGGACCGGTAGGGAGTGAATTCGCCGGCATCATAGCCCACCTCTACGATTACTCCGACCTCAGAATGGTCATGACCGGCTCCGAGGTGGGCCTGCTCCACGATTACCTGGGCCTCGACGATCCGAAGGCCCCCCTTTACGGCAGGTACTTCCATGAAATTTCCCTTCACAGGTTCTCACCGGAGCAGAGCAGGGAGTTCCTCAGGGTAGGTTTTGAACAGGTCGGTTTGAATCCCTATGAGGGACTCATAGACCTTGCCGTGGAGAGGCTCGACGGCATAGTAGGGTGGCTCGTTCTCTTCGGCAGGAAGGCAATGGAAAAGGGGCTCACCAAGAACCTCGTAGATGATGTTTTCGAGGAGGCAAGGCCCCTCGCTATTGAGGAGTTCGAGAACTTCCTTTCGAAGAGACCCGCCGCTAGAAAACGGTACGTCGAGATAATGAGGGCCGTTGCCAGCGGCAGGAAAACGTGGGAGGGGATAAAGGAACACCTTGAGATGAAGGAGGGCAGGAGCATAGCCGACAGCGTGCTGGCGAGGCTTCTCAAGGCCCTTGTTGACTCCTCGTTCCTTGAGAAGAAACGGGAGGGAAGGAACGTCCGCTATAGCATTCCCGACCCGATACGCGAGGAGTGCTTCAGGGAAAAATGAATGAAAGGGTCAGGCGTTCTCTTCCCTCTTCCTCGTCAGGTACTCGTGGATGGTCTTCGCAGCCCTTCTTCCGTCGCCCATCGCGAGGATGACCGTTGCCTCACCCCTTATCGCGTCGCCACCGGCGAAGACCCCCGGAATGCTCGTCATCAGGTTCTCGTCCACCACTATCCTGCCGCGCTCGACCTTCAGGCCGGGCGTGTTGATGATGAGCCTGTTGGGGTGCTTTCCGATGGCTATGATGACGGTCTCGGCCTCTATCGTCACGTACTCGCCGGTTCCGACTATCTTCCTCTTGCCCCTGCTGTCGCGCTCCTCCAGCGGGCGCATCTTCTCGAACTTGACTGCCTTGAGGTTGCCCTTTCCATCACCGATGAACTCGACCGGGTTCACGAAGAACTCGAACTTGATGCCCTCCTCCTTGGCGTGCTCGACCTCCTCAACCCTCGCGCTGACGTCATCCTCTCCACGGCGGTAGGCGATGATGACTTCCGCCCCAAAGCGCCTCGCTGAGCGGGCAGCGTCCATTGCTGTGTTCCCGGCGCCGATGACAACCACCCTCGTTCCGACCTTGACGGGCGTGTCGTACTCGGGGAACAGGTGAGCCTTCATGAGGTTTACTCTCGTCAGGAACTCGTTGGCGGTGTAGATTCCGTTGAGGTTTATTCCGGGCGCGTTGATGAGCCTCGGCGTCCCAGCTCCTGAGCCGATGAAGACGGCATCGTACTCCTGGAGGAGTTCTTCAATAGTCACCGTCTTGCCAACGATGTGGTCAGTCAGGATTTTAACCCCAAGCTTCCTGAGCTTGTCTATCTCGCTCTCGACTATACTCTTTGGAAGCCTGAACTCGGGGATGCCGTACATCAGGACTCCTCCGGGCTCGTGGAGGGCCTCGTAGATGGTGACGTCGTAACCGAGCTTGGCCAGCTCGCCCGCGCAGGTCAAACCTGCGGGCCCGGCCCCGATTATCGCGATGCTCTGGTCCTTCTTCTCTATCCTTGGCACCATCTCGAAGAGGAGCTCTTCATCGATTCCATTCTCCCTCGCGTAGTCAGCTACAAACCTCTCGAGCTTGCCGATGTTGACCTTGTCGCCGACCTTGCCCATGACACAGTTCGTCTCACACTGGTCCTCCTGCGGACAAACGCGACCGGTCGTTGCAGGCAGGGAGTTGCAGGCCCAGATGACGTTCAAAGCCTCCTTGACGGCTTTATCCGGGTCGTCGCGGTATTCAACCAGCTTGCTTATGAAGCCCGGAATGTCGATGTGAACCGGACAGCCTTTAATGCAGGGCGCGTAGTTGTAGGGGCACTGCAAGCAGCGCTCGGCCTCCTTAACGGCCAGCTCGAAGGTGTAACCGAGGTTGACCTCTTTGAAATCGTGGATTCTCTCCTCTGCCGGCCTCTTCGGGGTGGGAACGCGCTCCTTGATGAGCTTCCTCCTCGGCATTACTGCCCACCTCCCTGGAGGGCCTTCATGTACTCCTGCATGGCTCTCTCCTCCATATCGGTGTAGTATCCGCTCCTGGCTATGAGCTCGTCCCACGCGACCTGGTAGGCGTCGAACTCCGGACCGTCGATGCAGGCGAACTTGACTTCACCGCCGATGGTGACGCGGCAGGCGCCGCACATTCCGGTTCCGTCGACCATGATAGGGTGGAGGTCTGCCTTCATGGGAACACCGAACTCCCTGACCACCTCAAAGACGGCCTTCTGATCCCCCGTTGGGCCGACCATGAAAACGAGGTCATACTCCTCCTGCTTTAGCATCTCGCGGACCTTCTCAACGAGCCTCTTCGTGACATTCTTCATGTTGGTCGGGAAGTCAATGTTCGGGTCTATCGGGACAGTCTCGACGACATGCCTGCTCACGGCCTTTTCGAGCTCGTTCCTGAGGACGACCATAGGCTCAAAGGTGACGTGGAGGGTTGTGACGTTGTTCCCAAGCTCCTGCCAGACCTTTGCTATCGGGTAGACCTCAACTACTCCGGTATAGGCACCGATGGCGAGTATCTTTCCGAACTTCCTCAGTTCAGCCGGATTTCCGAGTGGGCCAGCGACGTTGAGGATGTAGTCCCCTTCCTTGAGCTCCGCGGCCATCCTCGCGGTGGTTTTTCCGCGGGTGAAGACAACGAGGACTATCCAGCCCTCCTCAGGATCCCACATGACGGGCGTGAGCGGGATCCTCTCACCGTTCTTGAAGGCTCTGACGATTACAAACTGGCCAGGCTTGGTTTTTCTGGCAATATGGGGAGCATGAATCTTAAACCATGTGTTTCTCATGGCGATTTCCTTTTTCTCAAGGATTTTATACACAATGAACACCTCCGTGCATGTGGTCAGATTTGAACATCTAAAGGTTTGCAACCAAAGGTGTTTATAAAGATGTTGCTAACCTTAGGTTAAATTAAGCGAATATATTTTGGAATAACTCACTCTCGTGGGAAATTTTCAAGAAAAGGCAGCCATATTCAATAGGGTGGTATCAGAGCTTCCTGATGAAAGTTATGTAGCCGGTGTGGGCCAGCATTGTCGTCTTCGGCCTCATGCATTCCTTCTTGACCTCATGCTCCCTGACAAGAACCTCGACGACTCTGGGCTTGTAGAAGTGTTCCCTGTACTCCTGGAACGCCTGGAAAAAGCGGTGCACCTGGTTGGTGCACGGTGTGTAGGCGACGAAGTAGCCGCCTGGTTTCAAAACCTCAACCGCATGGGGAAGAACGTTCTCCGGCTGGGGGAGGTCGAGAACTATGTGATCGGTGCTTTCCTCGTCTATGCCGTCGTAGATGTTCTTGAGCTTTATCGTGACCCTGTCGGCGAAGCCCGCCATTTCGATGTTCTTCTGCGCTATCTTCGCAAAGTCCTCTCTGAGCTCGTAGCTGATGATCCTGCCTTGGGGACCGACTATGTTTGCGAGAAATATCGTGAGCGCCCCGCTTCCAACCCCTGCCTCTATCACCGTGTTCCCTGGGGAAATGCCAGTGTAGGCAATGATTATACCAGCATCCTTTGGATGGACGATCTGGGGACCGCGGCGCATCTTCGCTATTATGTCGTTGACGTCCGGTTTTAGTATTCTGAATTTTTTCCCTTTATGAGTGAGGATAACATCCCCAAAATCCTTTTCAAAAAGTTCATTTAGCCTTAAAATGCCTAAATCAGTATGAAATTCCTGATTTTTTGCAGTTACTAAATATCTCTTCCCTCTTGGATCAATGAGAAGAACTTTGTCTCCTTCTCTTATCACTATATCCACCCGTTACTTCCTAATTATTACATCATGTCTTTTTTCTTCCCATGATATCTCTAAAACGGAGGAAGATATTTCCTCTAATATTGCCAGATGGTTCATATCTATTAGATCCTTGTTTATGAAATAAATTGATGTCCAATCTTCAATTGGGAGGACACTTTGGAGTGTTAAAATCGTGCGAATCGCTTTTTCGCCTCCAAAATATAGATATTCAGCCATGCCAAACGTTAAAAAGTAAGCAGGTTTTCCAAATTCTGCAACTAATCGTTTTAGACAACTGTAATATCTATCCATAAATTCTTGAGTGTCATATGTTAGGGGTATTTCGTTAATTACATTTCCATAACTTCCCCTTCCTGGACCGATTTTTATGATCTTGATATTCTTCACTGTATCGAGAATGGTTTTGTATTTTTTTCCAGATTCCTTTCTGAGATAATTTCGAAATGTCAAATCTCCAATTCCTAAAAAGTCATCGACTATTATTTCTTGTTCAGAGATAGCAGGTAACAGCATGCCCCATACAAAATCTTCAATTGGATAATTGCTGGGGTATTCTACAAGAACTATACCGCCTCTCCATATCTCTCTAAGTAGATAATCCCTGAGAGATTTGATTTCCATAGCTCTCACCAAAGATTTTTATTTATGAGTACTTTTAAAATCTTTTAGGTGTGTGGAATGACAAAATTTGTAGTGTGGGCTAATGAGATAAATGCCCAGTTATCAAGGAAATATGGACGTGAAATTCCCAAGAATATAGCGGTTGATAATCCAAAAATCGATGAAATAATCAACGCAGCAGAAACTCTTGGAATCCGTATAATTGAAGTGGAGAGAGATAAGTTGAATCCAAGATTAGCTGGTTTAGAAGAGACCCTGCGGAGTCGTGGAAGGCTGGTAATCGAAAGCAAACACGGAAAGTCCAAAACATTAAAACTAATAGCCCAAAAGATTAGGGAATCCCGGAAATCAAGGCTTAGAGGTAAGTCGAAGAGGAAAAAGAGGTGATCATTCCTCCATCTCTACTACTATTGCTGTTGTTGTATCTATGACGCCATCTATGTTGTGGATGTCATGTAGAATTTTTCTTGTTAGTTCTCCCAGATCTGCTGCTTCAATGTGTACTATTGCATCATATGGACCTGTTACTGCATCTGCTCTTGTAACCCCCGGAATTTGCCTCAGCTCTTCCATAACTCTTTCAACCTTGCCAATTTCTACAGTTAATAAAACATATGCCCTGACCATTTTTTCACCACCTTTACGGTTTTAATTATGCTTTCAATACCATTTAAGCTTTTCGTAGGAGATTATTGGAAGAGAGGTATCTCTGTACCTGCTTATATACCGGACATACACTAAGAGTAGTCGGTACTTTTGTAAAGCTCAGGTTTTATTTATATAATCTCAACGCTTCTTGGAAAATAGTTGTGAAGCCCTACTTCGAGCTAAATTTTATCGAAAGCTTTATTATGGGTGGCTTCATATATGCTATTGCCAAAACTTTGAAGGAGGGCTAAAATATGAGGAAAGCAATGGCAGCACTGTTTTTAGTTTTTATTTTAGGTTTTGCAGTTGTAGCAAGCGGTTGTATTGGAGGAGGTGCTAAAACTACTTCTACTTCAAAAGCAACTTCCACTTCAAGTGCTATAAAGACATCCTCTACCCCTGCAAAAAAGACAAGCACTATCTCAAGTACGTCTACCCAAAAAACCAGTGAAGCCATTAAATATATTGAAACACATCTTTCAAAAGCCCGAGTTATTGGAACAGAACACTATCTGGTCGTTGTTGGACCTGAAGGAAGTGGTGCTAAGGTTGGTAGCCTTCCAAACAAACCAATAATAGTTGTCTCTTATAAAATAAATGAAAAGAAAACACCTACTATTAAAGAACTTATGAATGAATCCCAGGGATTTGGTGAAATAAATCCTGCATTTCTCCGTGATCCAGACATGGATGCTCTTATTCAGGTGGCCAGAAAGGTCACTGATCCTAACATTAGAAGTGGTCTTTACAATGCTCTTGAAGTCATGGCTAATAGAGAACTCCCAGAGATAATCCTTGGTGACAATAAGGCTGCTCGTGTTTCTTGGAACTGGATACACAACTGGTATTATAACCCAGTCCTTGCTCCACGCTGGGATCTAGTAATGGAAGACAAAAACTCTCCCACAGTTGACACAGGAATCGGTAGCTACAAGAATGAGCCGGGTGTCATATCAATAGCAACCTTTGGATGGCCTAGCTCATTTGATCCAGCTTTTGACTACGAGACATTTGGATGGGCCTTGTATCACAATATCGGGGATACTCTTGTGACATATTGGGAAAATGAAACAACAAAGGTTACACCGGATCTTGCTGTTGCTTGGGCCCATAACAAGGATGGTACAGTTTGGTACTTCGTTATAAGAGGAGGAGTTAAAGCCTATGATCCAAAAGATGGCACGTTCTATCCAATAAACGCAACCGATGTAGAATTTGAGTTCTGGCGCATTTGGAGAGCAGGATATTCAGTCAACTGGATGCTCGGTACATATACTGACATGAATAAAAGCGTTGCTCTTAGCGAAAGTGAGTTTGAGAAGGAGCTTAAAAATGGACTTATCGCAGATTTCAACGGCAAAACTAAGGAGGTTACATCTCTCCAGGATCTACTCAGTTTCTTTGGATACAGCGGACAAACTGCTGGAGTTTACAAACTCGTCCTTCCACACCCCTACGGCGGTATTCTGAGTGTTCTCGCAGACCCATATTTGATGGCTATACCCGCCAAGTATCTCCTCGGCAGCAAGTACGAAGAGGCAATGAAGGCATCGGATTGGGGTAAGAAACCTTGGGTATGGACAAAATATGTCCAGTCAGGTTCTAACGATCCGATTCATAAAATGTTACAGGACAATCTTCTTGGAGTCTTTACTGGTCCATTCTATATTAAAGAGGCGAAACAGAACAGTTACATAATCCTCGAAAGAAATCCATACTACTGGGATAAGGGTATATGGAGCAAGCTTGAGAGCAAGAATCCAAATCTTGTAACCGCTAAGAGAGTTATCTACATCCTGTCTAATGATGCTAACACCAGAATAAGTCTCTTCCAGAAAGGAGTTGCAGACATCGTAGCTGTTCCATTATCAAGACTTGATGCAGTCAAGAACCTAAAACTCAATGGCTTTGAATCGAAAATTGAGAGTTTTATTACCCCGGATATGGCATTTATAGTTCTCAACGCACAGAAAGAGCCACTTAATAATATACTTGTTAGACAGGCACTTGCATGGGCCACACCTTACAAACAGATTTACCAGTCGGTTTATAATGGCTACATGGTTCCGAACTACGGTCCTATTCCAATAGGGTGGCTTGGATACACGGAGTATAACATGACCAAGTACACTTACAATCTCCAGAAAGCTTTGAACCTTCTGAAGAAGTCAGGAATTGATCCTACCAAGTATACCATCACGGTCTACTACAACAGTGGTAACACTGAGCGGCAGCAATTGGCAACACTGCTTCAGAACAGCTGGAGTCAGTTGGGCTTTAAGATATCGGTGACACCGCTCTCATGGCCAACATTACTCAGCAAAACTGGTAGCGGTGACTTCCAGATATATATCGTTGGGTGGGCACCAGACTTCTTGGATCCTGATGACTACATTGGACCATTCCTACAGAGTGCAGTGACCTTTGACAGCTTGAACTATAAAGTTATTGGATGAGGTTATTTCCTTTTTTATCATTTCTTTTCCTCACGAGCTACAATGTAGGAGGAGGGATAAATATGGCAGGATTAGGAAAATTCCTTGTGCGAAGGGCATTCACGTTCATTCCCACACTCATCGGAGTCACTCTCATAGTATTTATAATCGCATATGTTATACCTGCCAATCCAGTTAGGGCATGGGCAGGTGGAGAAAAAGCTACTCAAGCTGCTATTGAGCTTATAAAAAAGGAATATCACCTTGATCAGCCTTGGTATGATCAATACTGGTTCCTTGTTAAGGGGCTTTTCACTAACAGTCTAATAGATCCACTTAATCAAATGCCAGTATTCACCAATATTGGTAATCGTTTTGTTGTAACGTTTCAGCTTGCTCTCTTTGCGTTCTTCTTCGTGGTTTTAATGGGACTTCCTCTTGGAATAATCTCTGCTATAAAACGTAATTCCTTAACAGATATGATCCTGAGGATCTTAGCTTTGATTTTTATCTCAACTCCTATATATGTGATAGCTTATCTGTTTATCTGGCTGTTTTTTATCCACTGGAACCTGACCTCGCTTGCAGGTATCCCTCCAGCACCTAAGCATCAAATAACCCACATACCCGTTATAGATTCAATCATAACATTAAATTGGAACAATTTTGTAGAACAGGTACAACGCTTCTGGCTCCCTGGTTTCACTTTGGGAATAGCAGCAGCTGGGGTTTTAATGAGATTTACCAGAAATTCTTTCTTGGAAGCATATAGCAGGGATAGCACACTTTTCCTGAAAGCTAAGGGTGTTCCAAAGATGGGGATTTATAAACACGTACTCAAAAATGCTCTAGTACCGGTTATAACAATTTTAGCTCTTCAGTTTGGGGGATTACTTGCAGGAACACCAATAACCGAAACTATCTTCAATCTTCCGGGAATAGGGCTCTATGCACTCCAAGCAGTCATGTATCTCGACTTCCCCGCACTTATAGGAGTTACCTTCCTCTATGCGATAGTATTCGTCACTGCCAATTTAATAGCGGATATTCTCTATGCTATAGTTGATCCAAGGGTAAGATTCTGAGGTGAGTGAAATGTCAGACCTGAGAAAAGAAGACTATGAGGAGAAAGAAGAATATGAGATGTCAATACTTGATAAGATCAGCGATAAACTCATAGATGCATTTGCTTCTTTTATTACACTATTCAGGAAAGATTGGAAACGGAGAAATCAGTCAAAGGTGCAGGAATGGAAACTAATGGCTTATGCACTTAATAGATCTCCTCCCGCTCTCCTTGGTTTGGTAATAGTCATAATCTACATAATAATTGGGATATTCGGGCCATATCTTGCCCCGTGGAGATACAACTTTTTCCCTGTTATGTATAATTCAACAGCTAAATTAGCACCTCCCGGTTCAAGCGTATTCCTCAACGTCACGATGGTAAAGAACTGGCATGTTATTCAGTATACAACAACGGTTCATTATCCTCTTGGATCAGATTTAACTGGTAGGGATTTGCTGAGTGTCTTACTTGCAGGAGCTAGAACAGCGTTAGTGCTTGATGTGTTTATTATCCTAATTGGGCCAACCATAGGAATAATCCTTGGGCTCATATCAGGTTATTATGGAGGAAAAATCGATGAGGTAATAATGCGTATAACTGATATGTTTCTGGCTTTTCCGGGGCTTATCTTGGCAATCGCTCTATCAGCGGTCCTTCCTGGTAGAATCCAAAACTTCCTCAATCATCACCACTTGGCTCAAGTATTAGTTCTTAAAATCTTTGCTCTTCAGGCTAGAGATGTCAATAATCTGGGGAAACTTCTTGCGGTTTTCATAGCGTTGATAATAGTGTGGTGGCCAGGATATACGAGGGTTACCAGAGGTTCCACACTTACTGAAAGGGAGAGCCTTTATGTTGAAGCGGCGAGAGCAGTTGGTCTTCCAAAAAGAACAATTTTGTTTAAACATATCCTCCCCAACATTATAGGTCCTATACTTGTCATGATTACGATGGATTTCGGCGGTGTTATTCTCACAGAGGCGGGTCTGAGTTTCCTTGGCCTCGGAGCTGTACCGCCTATACCTGACTGGGGCAATCTAATAAATCAGGGCGCTCAGTATTTCCCTCAAGCATGGTGGCTCGTTGCCTTCCCGGGTCTTGTGATAGTTACCGTGGTTCTGGGCTGGAACCTACTTGGTGATGGGCTCAGAGATATCTTGGATCCAAGAACACGGAGAAGCATGGAGTTCAAGGTTAAGAAGGCTAAGGGAGGTGAGTCTAATGCCTGAGCCAATAATTGAGATTAAGAACCTGAGTGTTTATTTTTATACTTATGCGGGAATAGTTAAAGCCATAGAAGATGTATCATTTGATATCTACCGTGGTGAAACTCTGGCCCTTGTTGGGGAAACGGGATGTGGGAAGAGTGTTACATCGAGGGCAATAACAAAATTAATAGAGAGCCCTGGAAGAATAGTCAACGGACAGGTTATCTACCACAAAGAGGATGGGTCAACAGTTGATCTGCTCAAGCTAAGTGAAGAGGAAATAAGACAGATAAAAGGTAATGAAATAGCATATATCTTCCAAGACCCACACTCCTCATTGGATCCATTATACACAGTCGGATATCAAATAAGCGAGGCTATGGAGGTTCATGGTAAAATAAAAAATATTAAAGAAGGCATGCCCAAGGCTGTTCAGATACTACGTGAGGTCCTGATTCCAGATCCGGAAAATAGAGTAAAAAATTATCCACATGAACTCTCTGGGGGTATGAAACAACGCGTTGTTATAGGGATAGGAATAGCAAATAATCCAAGGTTGCTGATAGCAGATGAACCTACGACAGCTCTTGATGTTACAGTTCAGGAACAAATACTGGAACTTCTCAATGAATTAAAGAGGAAATATAACGCAACGGTACTTTTAATAACTCACAATCTCGGTGTTGTCGCCGAGACTGCACAGCGTGTTGTCGTAATGTATGCCGGAAAAGTTGTAGAGATTGGAACAGTTGACCAAATTTTCAAAAACCCATTACACCCTTATACCAGTGCATTATTAAAGGCTGTCCCAAACCCGCTTAGACAGATAGAAAAACTCGAAAGCATCCCGGGAACAGTTCCAAACCTTATAACTCCACCTAAAGGCTGTCGTTTTCATCCGAGGTGTCCTTTTGCAACAGAAATCTGTCGGAAAGAAGTACCGGAGTTAAAAGAAATAGAACCTGGTCACTTCGTGGCCTGTCATCGTTATTGAGGTGATCAAAATGGAGCCTGTAGTCAGAGTTGAGAGCCTTAAAAAGTACTTCCCTATTAAAAGTCTTCTAAGAACAATAGGCTGGGTTAAGGCTGTTGACGGTATCAGTTTTGAAATATACCCCAGCGAGACATTTGGGTTGGTGGGGGAGAGTGGCTGTGGTAAGACAACAACAGGAAGAACTATATTACGTCTTATTGAACCCACTGCAGGTAGGATTCTGTTCAATGGAAAAGATGTCACTAAATTAAAAGGGAATGAATTGCTCTGGTTCAGAAGAAAGGCCCAGATAATGTTTCAGGATCCCTATTCCTCACTGAATCCAAGACAGACGGTCTTTGACATAATAATGGAGCCGGTGAAATTCCATGGGATTGAAGTTGATGACCCTGAAGAA
>Ga0256914_1003781_pt1 | contig 11790 bp, 10 predicted proteins | sample HulkmetaG_FD_191571 | JGI IMG/M metagenome (GOLD analysis project Ga0256914, IMG submission 191571) | Hydrothermal chimney microbial communities from Main Endeavour vent field at the Juan de Fuca Ridge, Pacific Ocean - Hulk | ecosystem: Environmental > Aquatic > Marine > Hydrothermal vents ...
AACTGGCCTGGAAGACGCTGAAGGACCTGCTTCTCCATCTCGGCGTCGATGCCAAGACCCCGCGTGAAGTGATCCGCAGCGCTTTCGAAGCGGGCCTGCTGGACGAGGAGAGCGCCGAGGCGCTGCTTGATGCCCTGGGCAGACGCAACCTGTTGGCACATACCTATCGCGAAGCCATCGCCCTGGAAGCGGAAGCGCTCATCCGCAATCGGTACTGCCCTGTGCTCCAGCGCCTGGCTCGTACGTTGGCGGATCGTGACGAATGAACGACGGTGCGGATGGTCTGAAGGAGGCGTACCGCCGCAGGATTCTCGACCTTCTCATGAAGAATCCCCGCGTCGAGCGGGTGGTACTCTTCGGCTCCCGGGCACGGGGAAATTTTCGTCCCCAGTCGGACATCGACCTGGCGCTCTTCGGCAAGGCGTTGACCACGGCCGACCTGGCGGAGCTCCAGAGCCGGCTGGAGGAAACCCCCATTCCCCAGCGGGTGGACCTGGTTCTGGCTTCTGCCGTCGACAGCCCGGAACTGTTGCACCACATCGAGAAGGAGGGCCGGATCTGGTTCTCGCGGGGAGAGACTGAGGAATGAAGCTCCATTACCGCGAGTTCGGCGAGGCGCATCTTGGCACGCCGCTGATCCTGCTCCACGGTCTTCTCGGCTCGCTGGTGAACTGGCAGCGTATCGCGCGCAGGCTGGGGGAGCGCCACCGCGTCATCGTGCCCGACCTGCGCAACCACGGCCGTTCGCCGCACGACCCCGATGTTTCCTATCCCGCCATGGCGGGGGACGTGCTGGAGCTGATGGATCACCTGGGGGTGGCACAGGCGGTTTTGGTGGGCCACAGCATGGGCGGCAAGACCGCCATGTGGCTGGCGCTGGAGCAGCCGGAGCGGGTGGAGAAGCTGGTGGTGGTGGATATCGCGCCGGTGACCTATTCGGGGCGCCTTGGCGTGCTTCTGGACGTCCTCCTCGAACTGCCCCTGGGCCGCATCGAGCGGCGCGCCGAGGCGGACGAGTGGCTGAAGGGGCGCATTCCCGACAAAGCCGTCCGCGACTACCTGCTGCAGAACCTGGTGCGGGAAGAGGACGGGTGGCGCTGGCGCACCAACCTGCGCGCTCTGCGTGACGGCCTCGATCTCATCAGCGGCTTTCCGGAAGTGCCCGGGGGCGTGCGGTATCCAGGCCCCACCCTGTTCATCCACGGCAGCCGATCCGATTACGTGAAACCCGAGTACCTGCCGCGCATGAGGCAGCGCTTCCCCCGCATGGAGCGGATGGCCCTGGAGGCCGGCCATTGGGTCTACGCCGAGCAGCCGGAAGCCTTCCTGGCCGCCCTCGAAGCCTTCCTGTAGACCCGCCGAGGCTGCAGGCCGACGCGGGCGTCTCGTGGCGGGGACCGGCTTGTGTGGCTTTGCCGGAGTCGGCCGCGTTGCGGCCTCGTCCGGCCTACGGGGTGCCGAAGCGCCATTTTGAGGGCGTATTCAATCCCTGCCGTTTTGCTACACTTTCGCCTTTGCCGGCCAACCGCTTCTCTCCATGAAAATCGTCTCCTTCAACGTCAACGGCGTGCGCGCCCGCCCTCATCAGCTCCGGGCGCTGGTCGAACGGCATGCGCCCGACATCATCGGCCTGCAGGAGACCAAGGTGCAGGACAGCGAGTTTCCCGTGGAGATGATCGAGTCCCTGGGTTACCAGGTTCACTACCACGGCCAGAAGGGCCACTACGGCGTGGCGCTGATGTCCAAAGAGGCGCCCGTGGAGGTGATCTGCGGTCTTCCCGGAGATGACGACGACAGCCAGAAGCGCCTCATCACCGGCCGTTTCCGTACGCCCGGCGGCGAGGAGGTGACGGTGATCAACGGCTACTTCCCCCAGGGGGAGAACCGAGACCACCCGGTGAAGTTTCCCGCCAAGCGGAAGTTCTACGCCGATCTCACCGAGTGGCTGGCCCAGGCCCATTCGCCGGACCGGCCGCTGGCGGTCATCGGCGACATGAACATCGCCCCCACCGACAAGGACATCGGCATCGGCCCCGACAACATGAAGCGGTGGTTGCGCACCGGCAAGTGCAGTTTTTTGCCCGAAGAGCGCGGATGGATGCAGCGGCTCATGGCCTGGGGCTTGTATGACAGCTTCCGCGAAAAACATCCGGACGTGGATGATTGCTTCAGCTGGTTCGACTACCGCTCCCGCGGCTTCGAGCGCGACCCCAAGCGCGGGTTGCGCATCGATCTCATTCTGGTCACCCGGCCGCTCATGGAGCGGGTCGAGGCCGCCGGAATCGACTATACGATCCGAGCCATGGAGAAGCCTTCCGACCACTGTCCCGTCTGGATCGAAGCCGACTTGTGAGCCCGGGGCGGCGCCTCCTCTCAGGTGGGTCCCGCCGTCCTTGAAACGACGAACAGCACGTCACCGACCCTCTTTTGAAAGGGGGGTGACCGCCTTTCACTTTCCGCTCGTGAGGAGGCCGCCACCTCAGCCTGCAGACGCGCGCTCCCGTGGGGGAGCCGGCCGCTCAGTTCTTGTAGTGGGGATCCAACCAGCAACGGGGCAGCGCTTCACCCGATGGGAACTGAAGCTGCGCCTTGTCGAAGGTCTGGGGCTCGCCCAACTCTTCGCCGGCATGGAACCGGCCGGGTAGGGTTTTCTTGAACGGATCGATGAGGTCGGAGACGCTGAGCACCTCCACCAGATCGCCGCTGTTGCGGTCTTTCAGGTACATGGCGCACCTCTTTGGTTTAAGGAGTTTCCAAACGAGAACATCGGTACCGACACGGCGCTTTTCAAGGCACCGGCTCGACCAATCGGCCGACGAGGCGGTCGTCCTCCGCCGCCACCGCTTCCACCTCGACCCTCCGGTTCACCAGTTCGGCGCCTCCGGGAAAGGTGATGCGCTGATAGGCCGGCGTGTAGCCGCCGACCCAGGCGCGGCCGTCACGCCGTGTCACCCCACCTTCCACCAGCACCTCGAAAGTCATGCCCACCTGGGCTTCGAGGGCGCGGCGGCGCAACCGCCGGGCCAGCCGGTGCAAGGTTTCCGCCCGACGACGGCGGATTTCTCGGGGCACCGGATCGGGCAGCCGCGCCGCTTTGGTGCCTTCCCGGGGAGAGAAAGCGAAGATGTGCAGGTCCCCGAAGCCGGCCCGTGCCACGAAGTCCAGGGTCTGGCGCCATTCGGCTTCGGTCTCTCCGGGAAAGCCGACGATGATGTCGGTGGTGACGTTGAGCCCCGGCACCCGGGAACGTGCTTGCTCGATCAGTTCCAGAAATTCGCCACTGCGGCAGCGCCGTGCCATGCGTCGCAGCACCGAATCGGCGCCGCTCTGCATGGGCAGGTGGAGATGAGGCATGAGACGGGGATCGGTGAACAACGACCAGAAGTCGTCCGGAAGATCCCAAGGCTCGAGCGAACCGAGACGGATGCGCGGCATCCGCGTCCGCGTCAACACCGCGCGCACCAGGTCGAGGAGCGTACCGCCGAAGTCGCTTCCATAACCGCCCAAATGGACGCCGGCGAGCACCACCTCTTGGATGCCGCCGGCGTGAAGGCGGTTCACCTCCTCCACCACTTCGTCCACAGGCCGGCTCCGCTCTTCTCCGCGCGCCAGGGTGACGATGCAGTAGGTGCAACGGTGTCGGCAGCCGTCCTGAACCTTGACGAAGGCGCGTTGCCGGTTGCGGGCCAGAAGTCCGTACTCACCCGGTTCCGTCGCACTGCTCGGCATCACCGGCAGGCCCAGCTCACGGGTGGTGAGGGCGACCAGCTCGGATTTGCGTGCGTTGGGCACCAACAGGTCCACGCCCAGGCCGGCGGCGGCTTCGGGCTCCAGGGAAGCGTAGCAGCCGCTCACCACCAGCTTGGCCGCCGGATTGCTTCGCTGGATTCTACGGAGCATCTTGCGGGACTTACGCACCGCTTCTTCGGTGACGGCGCAGGTGTTGACCACCAGCAAGTCGGCCGAGTCCTCCTCTTCGGCCAGCTCGAAGCCGCGCGCGCGAAACTCCCGGGCCCAGCTTTCCAGCTCGGCCTCGTTGAGCCGGCAGCCGAGAGTCTTGAGGTGAACGCGCATGGGGATCGCCTGTGGGCCCGCTTTGGGTGGAACGGGGGTTGGTGGTAACTTCAAGGTTCGATTCTACGATCTGAAGGAAAGGAAATACATGGAGAGCCCGCAGCTGTTCTGGTTTGTCGGCCTGTTCGTGTTGCTGGCCCTGGTGGCTGGGCTGCAGATTCTGTCGCTGCGCCGGTCGAGTGCCCGTACGCTCGACCCCCTCCTGGAGCGACGGCTGGCCGACCTGAAAGAAGGGCAGGAGCGCGTCCGGCGTGAGCTGCTCGAAGCGGTCGAACGGGGCCGTATCGAAACCCGGGAGGTTCTGGAACGGCGGATCGCCGAAATGCAGCGGGCGCTCCTGACGGAAGCCGGCGACCTCAAGGAGCGGCTGTTGGAAAGGTTCGGCGGATTGCAAAAGGGGGTGGGCGATGCGCTCAACGAGGGACGGCTGGCGCAGCAAAAAGCCCTGGCCGATTTCCAGGGCGCCATGGATCGGGCGTTGGCGGGCCAACGGGAAACCCTGGAAAAGCGGCAGGCCGAAGCGGCCACTCGGCAACACGAGGCCTTGGCCAAGGGGTTGGAGCGGCTGTCGCGTCAGCTCCGGGAAACGCTGGCAGAGTCGCGCGAAGTGCTCGACAAGCGGGTGGAAAAGCTCACCCAGACCACGGACGCCAGGCTCAAGGAGATTTCCGGGCAGGTGGAGCAGCGGTTGGCGCAGGGCTTCGAGAAGACCACGGAAACCTTCACCAAGGTGCTGGAACACCTCTCCCGCATCGACGAGGCGCAAAAGAAGATCACCGAGCTGTCCGGAAACGTGGTGAGCCTCCAGGAGGTGCTGGCGGACAAGCGCGCCCGCGGCGCTTTCGGCGAGGTGCAGCTCGCGGCCCTGGTGCGGGACCTGATGCCGGAAGGAAGCTTCGCCTTGCAACACACCTTGAGCAACGGCACCCGGGTGGATTGCATGCTCTTCCTGCCAGAACCCACCGGCAAGGTGCCCATCGACGCCAAGTTTCCCTTGGAGAGTTACCAACGCATGACCGATCCAGACGCCGGCGACAGCGAGCGTGAACAGGCGCGCCGCAGGTTCCGGCAGGATGTCCGTAAACACATCCATGACATCGCCTCCAAATATCTGGTTCCTGGAGAGACGGCGGAAGGGGCGGTGCTCTTTCTCCCTTCCGAATCCATCTTCGCCGAGATCCACGCCCATTTTCCCGATCTGGTGGAGGAGGCCCGACGCGAGCGTGTCTGGCTGGTTTCACCCACCACCCTGATGGCGGTGTTGACCACGGCGCGGGCGGTGCTCAAGGATGTGGCCACCCGCAAGCAGGTGCATGTGATCAAGGAGGAGTTGGGCAAGCTGGCCAAGAATTTCGAGCGCTTCCAGAAGCGGATGGACAACCTCAAGCGCCACATCGGCCAGGCCCACCGCGATGTGGAGGAGGTGCACATCTCCGCCCGCAAGATCAGCAGCGGCTTCCAGAAGATCGAAGCGGTGGAGCTGGAGAGGCCGCCGGCGGAGACGGAGCTGCTGCCCGAAGGCGAACCCTCGCCCGAGGCGGGATGAACTCAAAACGGATGCAAAGCGGTTTCCGAGAGATGAACGAGAAGACGCGGATGGTCGGGGAGGGGAGGGCCGGTGGAGTCGAAAGGGCGATGATGTGTCGTACCCCGAATCGAGGATCGGTCGTCGGTCTGCGGTGGGGGTCATGACCACGCCGTTCCTGGGCCGGCGCGGTACGTGATTTCGTGCTGGGCGTGAAGCTCATCGACGGCCGCGGCCGGATGCTACGTTTCGGTGGCGAGGTGATGAAGAACGTGGCCGGCTATGATGCCTCGCGGCTCCGATGGGGCGCCGTGGGCACTTTGGGCCTGCTGCTGGAGATCAGCATCAAGGTATTGCCGTGCCCGGATAAGGAGATCACCCTGGACCAGGTGGCGGAGGCGCAGGAAGCCATCGAGGCCATGAACCACCTCGCGGCGCGGCCGGTGCCGTTGTCAGTCGCCTGCTTCGATGGACTCTCTCTTCACTACCGCCTCTCTGGGGCATCCAGTGTTGGTTTCTTTCCGATGCGCCCAAAGCGCTCGTCTGCGGTCGCGTGCAGGTTTGCGGCGGCAGCGCCACCCGATTTCGCGGGGGCGATCGGGCCCACAGCTTCCATCCTTTGCCGGTGGAACTGGTGCGCCCGCATCGGCGTTTGAAAGCGGCTTTCGATCCGGAGGGTCTGTTCAACCCTGGATGCCTCTATTCCGATTTCTGATGCAGACGATCCTTCATCCCCCCCGACATCGCGGCACGCCTCTCGGAGAGGAGGCAGAAGCCATCGTCTGCGCATGTGTGTACTGCGGTTTCTGCACCGCCACCTGTCCCACCTATCAACTCGCGGGGGACGAACTGGACGGCGGCGCACGCTGCGGCATCCGGATCGCCGCCTCGCTTGCCGTGCTTGCGGAACCACCTGTCCTTCGGATGTCGGTTACGTCCGCCTTCCGGAGATCGGCCGCCTGCTGGTGGAACGAGAGGCGCCAAGGACGAGGCCTGTGCGTTCATGCGCCGCAACATCGACGCCGGGTGGTCGCACCTCGAAGCGGGCGCCGAGGGGGCTGGTCACTGCCGGCGGGTGTGCGCTCATGGTGTGTGAATACGGAGAACGGTTGGCCGACGAACCCGACTACGCCGAAAAGGCGGCCCGCATCGCCGCTTCAGTGCGGGATCCGGTGGAGCTGTTGGAGGCCGAGCTGTTGGAACGGCTCGGGGTACGCTCTCCGTCCGTGTCGGTGGCGTTCTATTCGCCATGCACACTGCAACGCGGCGCGGGCTTGGGCGGACGGGTGGAGGCGCTGCTCCGGCGGTTGGGATTCACCTTGGCGCCGGTGGCCGAGGGCCATCTGGGTTGCGGCTCCGCCGGCACCTACGCTCTGTTGTGACCGGAGTGTTCGCGTCGTCTGCTGGACCGCAAGGCGGCCGCTCTAAACCGGGGGCGATCCCGCGGTGATCGCTGCCGCCAACGTGGGTTGCCAGCTCCACCTGGAGCGCGGCGCCCATATACCGGTGCGCCACTGGTTGGAGCTGGTGGCCGAAGCCATGACCGACTGATCCCTCAGAAATCGTCCCACAGTTCATCATCAGATCCGGCCGCGACCGCTGCAGGGGACGGCTCGTTTCGTGCCGTCTTCCGCTCCAGCTCGTCGAGCAACGCAATGATGCGCTGGGAGCGGGCGTGGACCTCTTTCAACACCCGTTCGGCCCGATCCGAATCGCCCGTGTTGCCGTGTTGGATCACCTCGCGGATGAGTCCGTGCATCTCGGCGTGGACCCGCTCCAACTCCTGCATCTCGGGCAGATCGCCGTACTGTTCGAGGGCGGTGCCGTAGAGCCAGCGCCCCAGGTCGCAGTCACGATGGGAGACCGCCTCGGATTCGGTCATGGCCTCCTTCCCATCCAGGAAGGCGCGCAGCCGTGTGAGCCAAAGCCGATGGCGGGTGCGCGCCCCGTCGAAATCCAGGGTTTCGGGTGCGGGCACGGGCGCGGTCCATGGCCGCGAGGGGGAACGGCGCTCATGCCCGTCCCAGGTTCCTTCAGGTCCCTTCTCTTCATCCTCCGCGGGCAGCGTTTGGAAGTATTTGACCAGGCGTTCCAGCTCATGGGCCTGTTCGTCCATGAGCTGACTGGAACGGGCCAGGTCTTTCACCAGCCCCGCGTTCTTTTGGGTGGCGGCGTCCATGCGTGAAACGGCCTGGCTCATCTGTTCGATGCCGGCCGACTGCTGGGCGCTGGCGGCGGCGATCTCGGCCACGAAATCGTTGACCTGATCCACGGCGCTCACGATCTCCTCCAGAGTTTCCCCCGACTCTTGGATGAGCCGGTAGCCCACTTCGGTCTTCTCCACGCTGTCGTCGATGAGCTTTTTGATCTCGCGGGCAGCGGAAGCCGACCGCTGGGCCAGGCTACGGACCTCCCCGGCCACCACGGCGAAGCCGCGGCCCTGATCGCCGGCGCGGGCCGCCTCCACGGCGGCGTTGAGGGCCAGGAGATTGGTTTGAAAGGCAATTTCGTCGATGACGCCAGTGATGTCCGAGATGCGCCGGCTTGCCTCTTTGATCTTCTCCATGGCACCGATGGTTTCGGTGACCACTTCGCCACCAGCGCGTGCTTTCTCCAGAGTTTGACGCGAGAGCTCGCTGGCACGCCCGGCGTTGGCTGCGTTGTGCTGCACCGAGGAGGTGATCTCTTCCATTCCGGCGGCGGTCTCTTCCAAGTTGGCGGCTTGTTGTTCCATGCGTCGCGCCAGCACGACGTTTCCCTCGCTGATCTCATGGACGGCGTGGCTTAGCGCGTGGGTGGCCTGGCGGATCCGGTTCATCACGTGCGAAAGGTTTCCGATGGTGGCGTTGACGTCCTCCTTCAGCCGGGAGAAATCGCCTTGGTACTCGGTATCGATCCGGCGTGTGAAGTCGCCTTTTGCGAGGGCCGAGAAGAGATCACAAGTATCTCGGAAGAGCCGTTCCAGCACGTCCATCAGCTCGTTGACGCTGTGGCTGAGTTCGGCATGGGACTCGTCCAGCCCCTCGGTCGGAACCCGTTTTTCCAGGTTGCCGAAAGAGGCGGCGTGGACGATGGCCTGGAATTCCCGCTCGATGGCGGCTTCCTCGGTGTAGTCGATCCACTCCACCGCGCTGCCCGTGTGGCGGCCCGATTCGTCCATGAGCGGAGTGACCACGACGCGCAGTTCGCAGCGACCGATGGCGATTTCGTCTTCTATGGGACCGTCGCCGTCGAGCGTCCATCCGCGACCGAAGAGGTCGGCGGGGCGCCCTTCCAGGGCGTCGGCGTCGAAATCGGGGAACTTCTTGCGGATGGCCTCTTCGCGCCGTTTCATCAGCCGGTGGGCCGAAGGATTGACGAACCGTATGGTGCCGTTGTCGTCGGCCAGCATCACAGCGGCGCTCACACTGGACAGCGCTTGGTGTTCTTGCTCCAGCTCGGAAGCACGTGCTTCGGCCCGGCGGAGCACCTGTTGCAACGACTCGATCTCGCCCTGGGATTCGTCCAACGCATGCTGTAATGACTCGATCTCCCCGTGGGCTTCGTCCAGGGCGTTTTGTAGCGTCCGTTGACGCTGCTCACTCTGGATCATGCGCTCTTGGAGCTGCGTCAGATGAAAACCCACATAGGCCTGAGCGCCGAGCAGGCGCCTCTTGAGGTGGGTGAGCGGATCCGTTTCGCCGCCCGGTTCAGCCCACTGCCCGAGATCGCCCGTGGCCATGGCCGAGAGGCTCTCTTCGATCGATTCCAACGCCTGCCGTCGGCGCTGCTGATACTGTTTGATCAGCGGTATCGAACCGAGCGCCGCCGCCGGCGCCAGCAAAGCGGCCATGACGACTGGGGCCCCGAGGACGACGGCCGCCAGGGGAAGGCCGGAGACCAGCAGCAAAGCGAGAGCCGTCGTCAACGGCAGTCGGTCGTCATCGAACAGCCGGACGAGCAAGGGCGGCGGCACATCGGGGGCGTGAGTCCGGTCGAGGGCCTCCTCGCGCAGCGCTATTGTTTCGCCTGGTTGCAGCAACCAGAGAAAACCGATGGGTTTGCCCTCTGTACCCTGAGGCGCCACAGCGGCACGCAGCCAGATGGGCTCCCCGTCGGATCGGCGCAGGCAGACAGGGCCCGTCCAAGGGCGCCCCTGGTATAGCGCTTCACGCAACGACTGGCGCAGCGCCTGGGACATCTCGGGGTGAAGCAGACCGTGCCAGGTCGCTTCCCCTGGTTGTTTCGGATCCAGGCCGACGGTTTCTGCGAGTGCGGTGTGGATACGAACCAGCCGGCCGTCGAGGTCGGTGGCGAGGGTGAACAGTGGCGAGGCGGTTTCTTGGTTCCTCATGCGGGTCTCCCTGCGTTTGAAATCCTGTCATGGGGAGACACCGGGGCCCCGGCGGGCGCAGGGGGGAAGGCACCGGATGCCGGGGTCCCGGGCTCGCTTTGATTTTCGGCAGGCCGGTTGGGTTCTTAACGCGATGCGACAACGGCCCTCGCCAGGCCATCGGAATTTGCGGACTGGATCTCCTTGGCTTCAACCACCATCGTGGTGGTGCAACGGATAGGAAGTGCACCGGGTCGTGGGGGGAGTGTCGATCGCGCACGAAAAAGCGGGAATCGAACTGTGCCTCTATGTGTCGTGAAAGAAGGTCCGCTGCTCGAATCGTGATGGCGCCCCTGGTAAGGTGAAGACAAATTGAGCCGCCGTGATGAACATGAGGTGCTTGTCTCTGTTTCTGGTATTCGCCGTTTCCGGATCGGCCTCGGGAAGTGGATTCCTGGATCGTTTCGTCGATCCATTGGATGGCCGGTTCGACGTGAGCGAGTGGATCGAGAGCCGGACCGGTTTCCTGCCGGTCCCCATCCTCATCACCGAACCGGCGGTGGGTTATGGTGGTGGTTTGGCGTTGGCTTTTTTTCACGGGCCGCTTGCTTCCGGAGAGGGCGCCAAATCACCTAGTGTATCCGCCGTGGCCTTTGGTGGTACGGAAAACGGAACCTGGTTCCTGGGCGGTGGACATCTGGGCATCTGGCGGGAAGATCGGATCCGTTATCTCGGCGGGGTGGGGCTGGCCAGTGCCAATCTCGATTATTACGGCAATGGGGGCGCCTTTTCTCCGCAGCCGGTGCGTTTCAACACCGAGGCGTTCGGCTTGATGCAGGAAATCATGTTCCGGCTCGGCGAGACCCGGTTCTTCGCCGGGGTGGGGTACCGCCTGGTGGACACCCGCAACCGGTTCCACAGAGCCGGCTACGGCGAAATTCCCGGTATTCCCGAACTCGATTTCGACAGCCGTTCGGCAGGCTTGAGCCTGATTCTCAATTACGACAGCCGCGACAACCTATTCACTCCATCCCATGGTTTGGACTTGGAGATCGAGCTCGGCGACTACGGACGCATCTGGGGCGGTGATGACGAATTTCGCAAGTATGGCGGCCATCTCAAATACTACCGACCTCTGGGAAGGCGATGGACGCTGGGGTTGCGTTTGGACGTCGACGCAGTGGATGGAAAGGCGCCTTTCTACGAGTACCCTTATCTGGAGATGCGCGGAGTGAAGGTGCTCAGGTACCAGGGGCGGCGAGCAGCGCTGGCGGAAGCCGAACTGCGTTGGCGTTTTCATCCACGTTGGTTCCTGGTGGGATTCGGCGGCGCAGGCCGCACTTGGTCGGAGGGTGGGCGCGGCAGTGGAACCATAGGTACCCAAGGAATCGGTTTCCGCTATCTCATCGCCCGCCGCTTGGGGCTGCAGATGGGAATCGACGTGGCCCGCGGGCCGGAGGAGATCGCTTTCTACATTCAGGTGGGCAGTGCCTGGCTCAGGTAGGCCCGGATAGGTTCTTGTCGGGGTATTCGCACAGGTCTTCTATGATGCATTTCCCGCATTTGGGTTTACGTGCAGTACAGACGTAGCGTCCGTGGAGGATGAGCCAGTGGTGGGCGTCCTTGAGGAATTCCTCGGGGATCACCTTCAGCAGCTTCTTCTCCACCGCCAGGGGAGTCTTGCCCTTTGCCAGGCCCGTGCGGTTGGCGACGCGGAAGATGTGGGTGTCCACCGCCATGGTGGGCTGTCCGAAGGCAGTGTTGAGCACGACGTTGGCGGTCTTGCGGCCCACGCCGGGGAGAGATTCCAGGTCCTTGCGGTTGTCCGGCACCTTGCCGCCGAACTTCTCGACGAGAATGCGGCAGGTGGCGATGATGT
>Ga0256914_1003782_pt1 | contig 11788 bp, 12 predicted proteins | sample HulkmetaG_FD_191571 | JGI IMG/M metagenome (GOLD analysis project Ga0256914, IMG submission 191571) | Hydrothermal chimney microbial communities from Main Endeavour vent field at the Juan de Fuca Ridge, Pacific Ocean - Hulk | ecosystem: Environmental > Aquatic > Marine > Hydrothermal vents ...
CTCTTCGCCGAAATTTCCCCTATTTTTCCTACACGACGTAATTCGGAGAAATCGGCGCGAAATATCTCTTCGGCGGAGCCGAATTTTTCGCGCAAAGAGATTACCGTTTTAACGCCGACGCCTTCGACGGAAAGCAAAAGCCGAAGTAAAGCGATTTCTTTCAAATTCGATTTATTTTACTTGAAATTATTCTCGAATATCCAAATCGTCAACTATCGCGACAATCATTGTGTTTACGGGCGCTTTCTTGTGCCCCAGAATTTGCTGAACCGCCGCGCCCTCTTTTACCACAAGCACGGTATCGTTAATTCCCGCGTCGATTAAATCGAGCGCTATGGATTCCTTTGCGTCGGTGAAATTCCCCTCCAAATCCACAGGCTGAACCACGAGCAACTTGTGCCCTTTCAAATACTCGTTTTTCTGCGTGGAAACGACGTTGCCTTTTACCTTCGCGAGAAACATTTATTTTTTATTTTTTATGAAAATCGAAAGCGGGAAAAAAATCAGATACGCCGCAAGCAAAAACAACGGCGAAATATTCAACGCCGCGTTGCTGTCCCACGGCGAAACCGACATCAAATAAAATCCGATTAAAAGCGCGACAAAACCGATTACAAGCATAATAATATTTTTCACGCCCCAAAAATCGGAGAATTCGACTTTGCCGCTTCTCTCGTTTTTCTTTTGAGAAGCCTTGTTGCTTTTCCCGACGGAAACGGTTTTTACGATTTTGGACATTCTATTTCCTTTACTGATTATCAAAAACGATTTGTTCCGAAAAAGAAAAATAAGAAAACGAACGGAATTTTTTGTTAATAATTTCAATTTCTTATTTATCCCGTGCGCAAAACCGTTCGAAACAAATTAAAAAGCGTTTTAATTTGAATAGAAAAAACTTTTGGTTCATTAGATAACGCCAGAACAATCCGACGTGCCGTGCGCGAAAAAATCATTCGCTAACAATTCGATAGACCGCTTCGCGCCGCCAAAGGCAGGCGTTCGCAACAACGAGTGAATTTAAGAATACGGAAAGGAAAACTCGTAACAACCGACGCCGTCAGTCCCGCCACGGCATATTTACGGTGTCGCGGACATTACTCCGACGAACGCCGAAGTTCGGTTCTTTTCCTTATGTTTTGAAGTAAAATGCCGCTTATAATAAGCGCAAGTCCCGCAATCGACGAAGCGCGTATCTCTTCTCCGAGAATCAAATCGATAAACAACAAAGAGATAAACGGCGACAAATACGCAAGCGTGGAAGTTTTGGTTTTGTCGGAACTCAAACTCAAGCCTTTCATCCAAAGGAAAAAAGTAACGCCCATTTCGAACAAACCGATATACGCCGCGCCCAAAAGATAACGCGCCGACGGAATTAAGAATTTCCCCGTAATCAACAGCCAAACGAGCGAAATTATGCTTCCGTAAAAAAAGGATGCGAAAAGTTTCACGGAATTTTTTCGTTTGTCTTTTAATTTTAAAGTCCAAAACGTCGCCCAAACGACCGCGCTTGCAAGCGCAAGGAATGTTCCCAACGGATTTTCGAAACGCAATTCGGAAAAGTTCCCGCGCGTGGCTATTACCACAATTCCCGAAAAAGAAATTAAAAGCCCGATAAATTTTTTCGCGTCGAACTTTTCACCGAGGAACAAAACGGAAAATATCGAAACCGCAACGGGCCAAGTGTAATTGAGCGGCTGAGCTTCCTGCGCCGGCAAAAGGTCGTAAGCCTTGAACAACACGAAATAATAAAGAAAAGGATTTAGCGCTCCGAATAAGAAATTTTTCGGAAGAAGTTTTAACGAGAACTGTTCGACAAAAGCGTTTTTGTCTTCTTTGTATGCAAATAAAGCCAACGCCGCCGCGCTCGTAAACGAAGCCCAAAACAACAATTGTTCGGGAGAAATTCCCCGTAGCGTAAGTTTAAAAGCCGTTGCGACGGTTGACCATAAAAAAACCGCGGAAAGCGAAAACAAAAGACTTCTTTTTTCTTTTTTCATCGAGCGAATTTATTTTATTTCCGCTAATCTTAATAAAACCGTTATATTATCAAAATAAAAAATTGCCGATATGCAAGAACCGATAGTAACCGTAGGAATATTAAACGCAAAAAGAATAAAGATAAAAATCGTCGGGGAATATTTTTTCCCGCGCAAGGAAATTTACATGCGCGGACGCTTGATTTTTTCCGATGCACATAACGGCATAATGTTAGAAACGTCGCTCGGCACATATTATGTGAGCGAAAACGACGTCTTCGAACCTTTCCCGCCGCACAACGCTTCCTTTATTGTTGACGACGTAACCGTCGGTAAAAAATTTCATTGGGAACACAAAGAGCGACACCGTTATTCCGGGTCGTTCAAAATAATTCGCGAAAACGGCGCGCTCACGCTCGTAAACATTATTCCGCTCGAAAACTACCTCGAAAGCGTAATTCGCTCCGAAATGAACGAAAACGCTCCTTTTTCGCTTTTGAAAGCGCAAGCCGTAGTGGCGCGCAGTTGGACGCTTTCCCAAATGAAAAAAGGCGGAAAGAAAGGCGTAAACGAAAGAAGAAAAAAAGGCGAAGTGTTAAGGTGGTACGAACGCGACGGACACGTCAATTATGTTTTTTGCAACGACGACCATTGTCAGCGTTACCACGGCATCGGAAAATCGCAATCGATTGCCGTCCACGAAGCGGTGGAACAAACGCGAGGACTTGTCTTAACGGGGAAAAACGGACTGTGCGACGCGCGTTATTTTAAAAGTTGCGGCGGAAGAACCGAACTGTTTCGGAACGTTTGGGGCGAAGACGAGGGCGATTGCATTTCAAGCGTTGAGGATTACGACTACCCGACCGAGTTTACGGACGTGGATTTGTCGATTGAAAAAAACGCGCGGAAGTGGATACTTTCCGAACCGGAGGCTTTTTGCAACACGAAAGACGAAAAAATTCTCTCTTCGGTTCTCGTGGATTTCGATAAAAAGACCGTAGATTTTTATCGCTGGAGAAAAGAATACACGCAGGAAGAAATTTCCGCATTGATAAAAAAGAAACTGAAAAAAGATTACGGCGCAATATTGGATTTGCTCCCCGTCGAAAGAGGCGCATCGGGCAGAGTGATAAAACTGAAAATTGTCGGCGAAAAACGCACTCTGATAATCGGAAAAGAGCTTGAAATACGTCGCACGCTTTCCGAAACTCATCTTTACAGTTCCGCGATAATTATCGATAAAGAGGACGTGCAAAACGGCGTTCCGCAAAAATTCGTAATCAGAGGCGCCGGGTGGGGACACGGCGTGGGAATGTGCCAAATAGGCGCGGCTGTAATGGGCGAAAAAGGTTACGAATTCGACGAAATTCTCGCTCATTATTATCCCGAAACGAAAATAAAAAGATATTACAAATGAAAATTTGTCGTTTAACGCGCGGAGGCGAAAATGACTTTTCTTAATCCCGCCGTTTTGGTAGGGCTTCTCGCCGCCGCAATTCCGGTGATTTTACACTTCATAAATTTGAGAAAAATCAAACGCATCGAGTTCGGTACAATCCGATTTTTGAAAGAGTTGAAAAAAAGCAGAATAAGAAATCTGAAAATCAAACAGTGGTTGCTTTTGTTTTTGCGTTTGTCCGCAATAGTCTTTCTCGTTCTCGCTTTTGCGAAGCCCGCCGTTAAAAGCGGCGCCGTTTCCGCAATCGGCGAAACCGCTAAAAAGTCGGTTGCCGTCGTTCTCGATAACAGTTACGGAATGTTCGCAAAAACGGACGAAAGCGCTTGCTACGCTCTTGCGAAAAAAGGCGCGGAAGCCGTGCTTTCCCGATTGTCGCCGAACGATGCGGCGAATTTGTTTTTCACCGCGCCCGCGCGGAAAGCTGAAGAAAAGGATTTGCTGAAAACCTTGCGAAAAAGTAACGTTTCGTTTTTCAAAGGAAATCTTTCGAAGGCTTTTGAGCTTGCCGCGGCAAACGTTCGAAAAGAGAAAACGCTTACCGGAACGATTTACGTCTTCTCGGATTTTCAAAAAAATAATCTATCGGAAAAAGAAATTAAGAACGCGGCGAAAACTCTCGGCGAAAACGTGAAAATAGTTCTCGTCGATTTTACTCCCGCGCCCGTACGAAATTTAACCCTTTGCGCCGCCGAACCGAAAAGCCAGATATTTTTCCCGGGTAAAACGCTGAAAATGGAAGTCGATTTGAAAAATTTCGGTCAAAAATTCGCCGTGGAAAAAACGATTTCGCTTTTTATCAACGGTGAAAGAACCGCGCAAAACAACGTCGCGCTAAAACCGTCGAGCGAAAAAAGAGCGGAATTAAACGGATTGCTGAAAAATGCAGGCGTTACCGAAATCGTAGTTGCAAGCGAAGACGACGACATTCCGTTCGACAACAAAAGGTTTGTTTCCTTGGAAACGAAGGCGCGCGTTAATATTCTCGTTACGGCAAAAGAAAAACGGGCGGCGAAAAATCTTCTGCTCGCTCTAAGCGAAAAAGTTTCGTCACTGAACAAAACAAAATTCGTACGCGCCGACGCCTTGTCAAATGCGGAATTGGAAAACGCCGACGTTCTTTTCGCCGTCGGCGGAATTCATTTTTCCGCAATTAAAACTCTTTCGGAAAAAGGGAAAACGCTTGTGATTTTCCCCGACGCTAACGCGCCCGAGGCGTTCATCGGAATTTTGCGCGAACTGACGCCCGCGGCGAACGTTTCGCTTGAAAATCATTCCGCGGATATTCTTTTCGATAAAATCGATTTCGACAATCCGCTTTTCGTCGGTGTTTTCGGAGAGACAAAAACGAATATAAATTCGCCGCGCATAGCCAAAAACGTTCGCTTCGAAAGCAACTCCCCCGTTAAAAAGATAATCTCCCTTGAAAACGACGCTCCCTTTTTATTCGAATTGAAAAAGGGAAAAGGAAAAATTTTCGTTTTCACCGTACCCCCGAACGGCGATTGGAGCGATTTTCAATTCAAGCCGATTTTCGCCCCGTTAATGAACCGCATTGCGCTCTATTCGGCGTCGGCGGGTTTCATCGCAAAGGACGTGAAGGTCGGCGAACCGTATTACATAGATTTGGAAAAACTTTTGTCGCCGCAAATTAAAATAGAGGCGCCGAACGAGAAAGAATATTTTCTCGAAGCCGATTACAAAAACAACGGAAGATATTTGAAATTCACCGAAACGGAAACGCCCGGATTTTATTACGTTTATTCGGGCGATAAATTAATCGACAAATTCACCGTTAACACGGACACGGAAGAATCCGAACGGAAATTTTTGAGCAAAAACGATTTGCGAAAAATTTTCGGAGGAAACGCCGTAATTCTTGAAGGCGAAAAAATAACGGAAGAGAATCTTTTCGCGGAAGAAAAAGGGAGCGAACTTTGGCGTTTCTTTTTGATTGCGGCGCTCTTCGCGGCGTTCGGGGAGATGTTCGTGGCACGAACAAGCCGAAAAGAATTTGCGGAATTCGAAGAAATGCGGGAAAATTAAGACGAATGACGGAAAAAGAAAAAGCGATATTGGTTGCGCTTAAAACGGGAAAGCAGAAAAGAGCGCAAACGGAAGAATATTTAACGGAACTCGAAATGCTCGCCGCAACAGCGGGAGCGGAAACCGTCATTTCGATTATTCAGGAACGCGCCAAACCCGATGCGGCGTACTACATCGGCAAGGGAAAAGCGGAGGAAATCGCGCAACTTACGGAACTTAACGAGGTTTCGCTCGTTATTTTCGACGACGACCTTTCGCCTTCGCAAATCAGAAATCTCGAAAAAATCATCAATAAAAAAATAATCGACAGAAGCGGATTGATTCTCGATATTTTCGCCAAGCACGCGCGAACAAGCGAAGCGAAAACTCAGGTGGAACTTGCGCAATTGCAATACACTCTTTCGCGACTTACACGCGCGTGGACGCACCTTTCCAAACAATACGGCGGTATCGGAACAAAAGGACCCGGCGAAACGCAAATTGAAACCGACAGACGAATTATTCGCAACAGAATTGCACGATTGAAAAATATTCTTGAAAAAATCGAAAGGCAACAATTGACAAAAAGCGCGCGAAGAAAATCCGCGTTTCAAATCAGTCTTGTCGGATATACCAACGCCGGAAAATCAACGCTCTTGAACTTATTGACTTCAGCCGACGTGCTTGCGGAGAACAAACTTTTCGCAACGCTCGATTCCACAACCCGTTTGTACGGCAATTCCGCCGGCAAGGAGGTTTTAATCAGCGACACGGTCGGGTTTATTCGCAAACTTCCGCCCACGCTCGTCGCTTCTTTTCGAAGCACGCTCAACGTCGTTCGTCAAGCCGATTTGATTTTGCACGTCGTGGATTTAAGCAATCCCGCTTTCGAAGAACATATAAAGACCGTTGAAAAAACCTTGAAAGAACTCGAATGCGACAAAAAGAAAACGCTCCTCGTGTTCAATAAAGTGGATATCGTTACAGACACGAACAAATTGGAAATCGCGCAGTCCACATTTCCCGACGCTATTTTTATTTCGGCGCAAAGAGGCATAAATATTCAAGAATTAAGAACAACCGTCGATAATATTATTAATTCGGGAAAAATCGAAAAGGAAATATCCTTGCCGAACAATAAAACGAAGTTAATATCGTTAATCCACGATTTGGCGGTGGTGAAAGAAAAAAAATATCTTGGAAATAATATTTTACTTAAATTGGAAATTAATCCTGAAAATTTCGGCAAATTGGAAAAACTATTAAAAAACGTCTAAGAGAGATTTATTGAAATGGGAAAGGATTTCCGTGAAAATAACGATATTATCGAAAAAATCGAAGGGATAAAGGAGTTAATCGAAAAATGCCAAAACCCCGACTGTCGAAAAACGCTCGAATATATCAAAAACGTTGTATTGGAAATCGTCGAAAAACAAAACGACGAGTTTCTTGAAAGTATTGAAAAACGCAAAAAAATCGAAGACGATTTACTTCTTTTCAAAAGCGCGACCGAACAAAGCGCAAGCGCAATTGTAATTACAAATCTCGCAGGAGACATAATTTACGTAAATAAAAAATTTTGCAAGATAACGGGTTACGATTGTGATGAAGTTTTGGGAAGCAATCCGAGAATTCTAAAATCGGGAAAACAAAGCAAAGAATTTTACGAAGAACTGTGGGAAACAATCAGCGCGGGAAAGGAATGGCGGGGAGAATTTCATAATAAACGGAAAGACGGTTCTCTCTACTGGGAATACGCAACGATTTCCCCGATAAAAAACAACGAAGGAAAAATCACTCATTACGTCGCGGTGAAAGAAGATATTACCGCGCAGAAAAAAGTGGAAGAAGAACTCAAAAGAAGCCAGATACTTTTACAACAGGAAATCGAAACAAAGAACAAATTTTTCTCCTTAATTTCGCACGACTTGCGTAGTCCTTTTACCGCACTTCTCGGCTATTCGGAAATGCTCGAAGAAGACTACGACGAATTGACCGACGAAGAAAAAAAGGAATACATTCATTCTTTACGTCAAACTGCGACCAACATTTTCGAATTGCTCGATTCTCTTTTAAAATGGGCGCGCGCACAATCCAATAAAATAGCTTTCGCTCCCGACGAATACGATTTGTTCGATTTGGTCGTCGAAATAATGGTTCTGTTTAAGAATAATGCGGAGAAAAAGGAAATCGAACTCGTCAATAAAGTTTTACCTCATACGGGAATTTTCTGCGATAGAGACATGATGTTGACAATGCTTCGCAACCTTACTTCGAACGCGTTGAAATTCACTCCGCACGGCGGCAAAATAGAATTCGATTATGAAAAAACCGACACGCACCATATCATTATGGTAAAAGATAACGGTGTGGGACTTGACGAGGAAACCAAAAAGAAAATTTTCGATTTGACTTCTTCTTTTACCACTTTGGGAACTGAAGAGGAACAGGGTAGCGGTTTGGGTTTGGCGTTTGTCGTTGATTTGGCGAAACGTCATCACGGAAAAATCGACGTTGAAAGTCAACCGGGAAAAGGTAGCGAGTTTAAAATTTACATTCCTAAAAATTTAAAAGGCATTTTGGAAGATGAAAAAATTTAATCTTTTTTTTGCGTCTCTGCTTCTTACGGCAACGGTTTCTTTTTCTCAATTTTCAATTAACGCCGGAATCGGCAAAGATTTTTATACGATTCCCGCAGTTGAAAATAATTATTTTACCTTGTGGGACGGAACACCCGCTTTGCTCGACCGCGAAGAAATTTCGAACCCGCTTTATTTCAATTTGCAACTCGAATACAAATCGGGAAATTTTCTCTACGGACTTCATCTTGCGGGCGCGTATCAAAAATATAAGTTTTCGTACAGTTATTTCACGCTTCCCGCATTATTAAGCGGCGAAGAAAAAACGGAGGACGAAGTGCCGTGGGCGCGCGCCGAAATAAACGCGATAGTTCTCTACGAAATTGAAATCGGCGGAGGTCTTTCGGTTTTGCTCGGCGGCGGAGGAGGATTGCAAATAATGCCTCCGATAGTTTCGGAGAAGTTCATCTTCGAAACCACATTGAATAAACTGCTCACTTTCGATTTTTCCGACGATATAGAAATGGAATATTTGCCGAACGGGAAAGCGGTCGCGCGATTGAAATATCAAATCACGAACACTTTTTCACTTGCGGCGGAAGCGGATTATCTTTTCGTTTCGGCGGGGAAATACGAACAACCGTCAAGTTTCGTAAACGCCGCCGTTTTTGCGGGCGTAAGATTTTAAGAGCGCCAAGCGTTTTCTTCATTTACAAAAAGGCGCAAATCGAACGCGCTATCTGAAAATTCGCCACGTAATTTTATCGCCCGGCTTGATGCCGTATTTATCGGTAAATCCCGCATTGACTTCCACAACGTAAATTGCAGGCTTGCTCGAAGGGTAAGTTTGTTCGGAGTACGGCGTTGTGTTTTTCTGAATGTTCACGATTTCCCTTTTCTTGTTCACGAAAATCATATCGAGCGGTATCACGGTGTTTTTCATCCAAAAGGATTGATATTCTTCGCGCGGGAAAACGAAAAGCATTCCTTGATTTTCCGCCATTTTTTTGCGGAACATAAGTCCGCGCACGCGTTTTTCTTGCGTGTCCGCAATCTCGATGTCAATCGTAGTGATGTACTCGCCCGCGGCGGAAACGAAAGTCAGTTCGCCGTCTTTTCTGAATTTGTAAATTTCGTCGTCGCTTGCGGTTTTGATATTGTCGTTAACTTTCAATTTTTCACCGCCGCAGGAAACGACAGCAACGCTTAAAATAAATACGACACTCGCCGTTAATAATGTTCTAATCATTTTTTATCTTATTAATTGAAATTTGAAAAAGTAATTTAATTAAATTTTCGCGGAAAATATGAGCGCCGAAATTTTAGAAAAGCGAAAACTCGATTTGAGTGACGCGCAGAAAAAAATGATTAAAAGCGGTTGGAGTAAGTCCGCCGTTGACGACACAATCGTTGAAAAAATTTACTACGATTCCGACGGCGTGAAAGTAAGCGGTTACGTTGCGTATCCGAAAGATTTTTCGAAAAAGTTTCCGTCCGTTATTTGGTGTCGCGGCGGACTTGGAGAACTCGGCGTTATCGATGAATTTAACGCGCAAGGAATTTTCGGAACGATTGCAAGCTGGGGCTACGCGGTTTTCGCCACGCAATATCGCGGAAACGACGGCGGCGAAGGCACGGACGAATTCGGCGGAAAAGACGTTGACGACGTGCTGAATTTACTTTCACTTGCGAACGAAATTCCGAACGCCGACGAAAACAATTGGGGCATCGAAGGCTGGAGTCGCGGCGGAATGATGACTTATTTGGCGCTGATGAGAACCGATATTTTCAAAGCGGCGATTACAATCGGCGGCGTTGCCGATTTGCGATGCGACAAGAAAAAAAGCAAGTTCGTTTCAAAACTTGTCGAACGCACTTACGGAAAAATCACGGAAGAACATTACAGAGAACTTTGCGAAAGCCGTTCGGTAATAAACAAAGCGGAACAAATTAACACAAAAACGCCGTTGCTCATTATTCACGGCACAAGCGACGACCGCGTTCCTGTAAGCGATTCGCTTGAACTGACGCAACGATTGCTGAAATTCAAATCGAACGTAAGTCTTGTTTTACTTGAAAACGGAACGCACTTTTTGAGAAATCACAAAAAGGAACTAAATTGGCTGCGTAAAAATTGGTTCGATAAATATTTGAAAGGAGAAAACAATGGCGCGTAAAAAACAATATTGGCTGATGAAAAGCGAACCAGAGGAATATTCGATTGACGATTTGCAAAAAGACGGCACGGCGCACTGGGACGGCGTAAGGAATTACCAAGCTCGCAATTTTATGCGCGACCAAATGCGCGTCGGCGACAAAGTGATTTTTTACCACAGCAACGCGAATCCTTCCGGCGCGGCGGGCGTTGCGGAAGTTGCATCCGAAGCGTATCCCGATTTTACGGCGTTCGACCCGAACGACAAGCATTTCGACCCGAAAAGTAAAGAGGATAAACCGACGTGGTATATGGTTGACGTAAAATTCGTTAAAAAATTCGAGCGCTTCGTTCCGCTTTCCGAAATCAAGGAAAATCCGAAGTTGCAAAATATGAAACTTGTTCAACGCGGCAATCGCCTTTCCGTAATGCCGATTACGAAAGAAGAATTCGACGAAATCGTAAAAATGGGTAAAACTAAAAAAACGAAAGGGAAATAAAATGAGAAAAACATTTTTGTTAATCGCGCTGTTTTCCTTTTCACTCTTCGCTCAAAAAATAGAAACGCTCGCGGGCGGGGACGAAATGATAATCGGCGGATTCGGCGGTCCGACTTTCCAAGCGACAAGTATCGCGGGCGAAACGGCTTTCCTTATGGGCGGCGAAGGCGCAATGATTGTAAATCACACGTTCGGCGTCGGCGGCGCAGGATACGGATTGATAAACGAAATCGAAAGGAATGATAACAGTGTCAAAAGTAAAATCAAATTCGGTTACGGCGGCGTGAAGTTTTACTACGTTTCTAATTACGACAAACTCTTTCATTTCACGGCGGCGTTGTTAATCGGAGCGGGCGGAATTAACGAAGAGGAAAAGGACGTAATTACGGGACACGAAGAAGAAAACGAAACGGACAAATTATTCCTTCTTATTCCCGCGCTCGGTGTGGAGATGAACGTAACGAAAATTTTCAGAATTGAATTCGCCGCAAAATACCGTTACGTCAACGGCGTTGATTTGGAAAATTATTCCGATAAAGATTTTTCGGGTTTGACGATTTCGCTTTTTTTCAAATTCGGAAGATTTTAACGGCGCTTTAATTTAAAACGACGAAACGTTTGATTAGACGTTCCAATTTTGGTTTCACCGCTTCGGCGGTTTCGATTACTTCCCGATGAGAAAGTTTAACGGGCGAAATTCCGGCGGCGAAATTCGTTATTAAAGAAAACGCCGCAACGCTCATTCCGATTTTCGCGGCGAACACAGCTTCGTGCGCCGTGGACATTCCGACCGCCGCAACGCCGAATTTTTTCACCATTTGAATTTCGGCGCGCGTTTCGTAACTCGGACCTTTGTTAAACCAATAAACGCCTTCTTTCAAGTGAATTTTTTCAATCAGCGCCGCTTCCGTAAGTTTTTCCGTCAATTCCCGCGAAGGGAAATCGTGCAAAACTTTTCGCCTTTCGTCGAAAGTCGCAAGTCCGAGCGTTTCGGCAAGTTCCTTTTTGATATTCAGCATATTGAAAGAGGTAATTGTCATTATGTCGCCCGGACGCAAATTGTCGCCAACGCCGCCCGCCGCGTTCGTAAGAAGAAT
>Ga0256914_1003783_pt1 | contig 11785 bp, 9 predicted proteins | sample HulkmetaG_FD_191571 | JGI IMG/M metagenome (GOLD analysis project Ga0256914, IMG submission 191571) | Hydrothermal chimney microbial communities from Main Endeavour vent field at the Juan de Fuca Ridge, Pacific Ocean - Hulk | ecosystem: Environmental > Aquatic > Marine > Hydrothermal vents ...
GATGGGGACTAAAATGCAGTGACTTGTTGGCAGATGACAGCCTTTCTACAACATTTGCCTGCACCCAGAATGAAAACGGATTTGACGGAAAATCCCCCCTTATGGTAAAATCCCGCCCGCGAGTTGGGGACTCGTCTAATGGTAGGACAGCGGTCTCTGGAACCGTAAGTCGGGGTTCGAATCCCTGGTCCCCAGCCAAAAACAACAGCACCCCGCCCTTTGCGGCGGGGTGTTTGCGTCAGGCAAGACAGCACCCCGGACCCTGGTATGAACTTTTCTGTCGCCCCCACCCCCAGCCCCTCCTCCTCAGGGGGAAGGGAAACACACCACTTGGCGATTGCTCCCCCTTCCCTGGGAAATGCGAAGCCTGCCCGCAGGGTTAGGGGGACGCAGGGGAGATAGGGAGACGGCAGGTTTTCTGCTGCCCGCATCACAGAAAGTGCCTAACGGGCTCCGGAGGTTGTGCCTCACTTTCTGTTCCGAGGACTGGCAGTCCTGACAGGACTGCCAGTCCTTGCGAACCCGGTTTACGGGGCTTCAATTACCGGCACGTTATCAACGTTTTCGGCCTGAACGTAAGTGGCAATCACCCAGCCGCGCCCGTCGGGAGCGATCTCAGTTGAAACCTGAACCACCCAATATTTGCCATCGGCGCTCTTGCCAACGATTTCAGCGGTAGCACCGATGGGAACCGTACCGTAACTGCCGTACTCCTTGCCGGGGCCGGCCCATACATTGATCGGCTCCAGGGCGGTTGCCGTGGGAACGCCTTCGTCCGGCGCAGGAGGCTCGATGGTTGCTCCGCCGGTAAAGTACAGATTTCCGGAATCCGCAGCGAGGTTGAACACCAGTCGCCCGCTATCGTCAAAGACATAGGTCGCGACATTCCCCAGATAACCCACAAAACGGTCAGAGAGCGATTCTTCCCCACATGCCATACGGGTCATCTGCCCAACTTTCAGCGTGAGGGCACTGCCATCCATGGTGTAGGTACCGCTGCCAACGTTGCAATCGGCAATCAGATTGAAGGTGCTGTCCTCGTTGAAAAGAATCACATAGTTTTCAGGATCAGCAACGGGAGTCTCGCCCGCTGCGGGGTCGGAGAATGCCGTCCACTGCCAAGCAACATCCACCAGCGGATTCGCTTCGGGTTCCGGAGCCGCTGCGGGCTGGTCGAAGGTCGAAAAATAATCCAGAGAAACCACCAGGGCATCGAGAGTCTCCAGATTGATCTCCCAGTCTTCGGGGGAAAGTCCGTTCAGCATCTGAACGCGCTCCGCCATATAGGCCGCAGTATCATCGCTGAAGCGAGTCATTTCGTCTTCGGGGACATCCTCAGCCGTATCGGGCAGAGCGGCCGTCGTTACCGGGTAGAAGAAGGCATAGAAATAGTTGCCATCGTAACTAAAACCCTGGAAAACATAAAACAGGCCTTCGTTGGTGACGGGTGCAGGAGTCTGGTTGAATCGCGCCACAAAGCGCACACCGTAGCCGCGGTCAAAACTCAGGTATTTGCCCTGAGCAGCAAGATCGTTGTACGCTGGTGCGTGTTCATTGGGCAGCACAGGCATCCCCTCGGCAGGGATGGGCAGCGGCTGTTCAGAAAGGGCAATTTGCAATAAACCCAGTGTGTCATCCACGCCGGAATCGCCAGCATTCTGCCACATTTCTTTGTAAGCCGCCATCGGGATAATGTAGAAAACCGGATCGCCGGGCTGAAGTTCCGGGGGCAGCATTTCATCAAAAACAGCCTGGACATGCTGCGGCAGTCCCACAGGCGGCGTTTGGGCGTCGTCGTAAGGGATCTCAGGAACCAGGTAAAACTGGTGGGGACCAGAAAACTCAATGGCGAGCGTTTCCATTTCGATGCCGGTGACATTTGGGTAAGCCTCAGCAGACAAAATGGCGCCGCCGCCTTCCTGGAAGCGCATCTCGCCCGTCCCGGATTGCAGCCCAAGAACCAGTTTGCCATCCCGCATCCCAAAGGTGGCAACCTGCCCCAGAAAATCAAGATACTGCGGCTCCAGTGACTCATTGGAGCAAATCTGCATTGTCACCGGAAAGGGACTGAGCACAATCTGATTGCCGTTCACAGTGTAAGTGCCCTGGCCGGATTTGCAATCGGCTCGCACAGTGTAAACTCCGTTATCGAACAGGGCAATGGTGTACATCTCAGGTACGGGAACAACGGGCTGCGCCGCCGGGTTGTTTTCGATCATCTCGACCCAGTTCCAGGTGGTATTGACAATCTCAGCAAGTGCAACAGTCTGCGAAGGCGTGAGTGTCGGGACCTGCGCAGGTGTATCTGCCGAATCATCGGCTGGAACCTGCTCTTCGGGAACTTCGGTCGCTACGGACGCGGGCTGACTTGGCTGTGTCGGTGCGGGGGCCTCATTACCGCCGCAGGCAGCCAACAACACACCGATTGCCAGTAGTGAAAGTACGAAAAGAACTGTTTTGGTTTTCATCTTTTTTTCTCCTTGGTCAGACAAATAAAATGGAGGCGGTAAACACCACCATTTGCCACAAAGCCGCGGTCTTATGATGGGTACACACCCATCAAACCACGGCATGAACGCAATTTTATCATAATTATCATTAAAATCACATGAGATTGCAAGGCTCTCGCCTGTTCCTGCGGTTTAGCGAAAACCCGGACTGCGCATTTGCTTGCGCCCGCTTTTGCCGCCATCCTGTACAATCAGACTCACTTCTATCAGCACATTCTAACATTTCTGTTTGCCGGTCGTGGTAAGATTACCGAAGTTGGGCGCAGGCAAATGTTGTAGCAATCGAGCCGTCATGGTGGGGAAAGCCAGGGAGGGGCAAAAAAGCAGTTTCCCTGTGGCAGCCCGATTTCTGTAACTTTTTCTTGCATCCCTGGAAAACAACCCGTTTTTTGCTGAACCACACTCAGGTGCAGATTATCTCTGGCGCACTACCGATAACTGACGCTACCCGGGGATAGTTTGTTCCCGTCATTACACGCCATCGCGTAACCCCGAAGATTGACAAAGCCATGAAAAAATTTCTTTTTCTCGCTGTGTTTGTCCTGCTGTTCAGCGGCACCCTCGCCCAGGCCCAATCGCCGCTGCACCTGACCACCCTGGAGATTGACCTTTGGCCTGAATACGACCGTCCGGAGATGCTGGTGATCTATCACGCCAAACTCCCGGCAGATATTTCCCTGCCCGCCGAGGTGGTCCTGCTCATTCCCGCCGCCGCTGGTGAACCGAACGCCGTCGCCGTCCGCCAGATGGACGGCAATCTGCTAAATGCCGTTTACGACCGGCAGGTTAACGGAGAGTGGGCCTACATCACGGTCATGGCAACCATGCCGGAAATCCAGTTGGAATACTACGATCCGCGGCTGAAGAAAGAAAACGCGTCGCGGAGGTTCACCTTCACCTGGAAAGGCGAATATCACGTGGATGCCATGACGATTATCATCCAGGAACCGCTTGGCGCCAGCCAAATGCAGGTGGAACCTGATTTGGGCGGGTTCATGCAGCCTCCAGCGGACCCAATGCGCTACTACACGATGGAAATCGGTGCACCGCAGAAAGGTGAAACCGTAACCGTAGGAGTGACCTACCGCAAAGATACCGATGTTCTGAGCATTGAGAGTTTGCAAATTCAATCCTCCCAACAAACAGAAGAATCCCCGGAACCACCACCCGACTGGATGGCCTGGCTCCCGTGGATTCTTGGCGGAATCGGGGCTGCACTGCTGGCAGGCGGCGGAGTCTGGTATTGGCAGATGACCCGGGAAGAACAAGCCAACACCCCACAAAAACGCGGACACCGCGCCAAACCGCCAATAAAATCACCAGAACAAATCGCAGCCGAAAGCAGCGACCAGGCAGTGTACTGCCACCAGTGCGGCAAACGCGCCACCCCCGGCGACCGCTTCTGCCGCGCCTGCGGAACAAAACTGCGGCAGCACTGAACAGCAGGCTCACCCCTGCCGAAACTCTTGCTCCGGCAAAACCCCGACATCTATCCGAAAACTCGAACGTAAATGTAGCACAGGTAAATTGCCCGGCGGATTCGCCCCACACTGAACGGGCCGCCCCGGCATCAACAGTTTTTTTGTTCTGAACACTGGTTTGTGATATTTTGTGCGTGTTTCAGCACAAGTCCCGATCACTCCCATCTCCGCCGGTTCCCTGCATCCGATGCCCTCTCCTCCCCCCGAAACCCGCCTTGCCGGCCTGCCCCTGGGCGGAATCCGCTATTTTGAGCGCATCGGCTCAACCAGCGATGAAGCCGCGGCCTGGCTCAAGCAGGGCTGCCCTGACCTTGCGCTGGTCATCGCCGATGCACAAACCGCCGGGCGCGGGCGTGCCGGACGCAAATGGTTCACGCCGCCGGGGGCGGGACTGGCGTTCAGCCTGGTGCTGCGGGCGGGGGATGCAATCCGTCAACTGCTGGCACAAGGCAACACCGCCCGCCTCAACGGGCTGGGCGCGCTGGCGGTCTGCCAGGCCTTGCAGGAACAGCACAGCCTGCCCGCGCAGATCAAATGGCCTAACGATGTGATTGTGAACGGGCGCAAACTGGCAGGCGTGCTGGCAGAGGCACACTGGCTGGGCAGTGAACTGTCCGCCGTGGTGCTGGGCATCGGTATCAACCTGGCACCCCCATCCGTGCCGCCGCCCGATTGGGATACGCTCAACCCGCACCCCTTCCCTGCAACCTGCGTGGAAGCCGAAACCGGCACGCCGATAGACCGCTGGGCACTGCTTCACGCCGTGCTGCGGAACGTGCTGGCCTGGCGGGAACGCATGATGGATGACGACTTTCTGCGGGCGTGGGAGGCGAACCTGGCGTTTCGGGACCAGCAGGTTTGGGTGTATCCGCCGGGGTCAGTGACCCGCCCGAAAGCGGTTCGGCTGCTCGGCCTCGGGGCCGACGGCAGTTTGCGGGTTCAGGATGAATCCGGGGGGCAGGTCACCCTCCAGGCTGGGGAAATCCACCAGGCCAATCCCCCATTGGGTGGATTTCGTCTGCGACCGGTTGACAGTGCGGAAAAATAGGCTAAACTTGGGTTGTGGAGGTGCGTATGACCATTGACGATTTGCGCAGCGATGCCGATTATCTGGACAACGATGACTTCGAGGAGCAGGCCAAGCCCGTTCCCGTCAGGCAGCCGCAATTTTTGGGCATGACCCCCGTGCAGCGCTTTGTAGTTGCGCTGATGATTTTTATGATGGTTTGTATTTTGGGGGCGTTCTTTTTGCTGATTACCGATACGATCTGGCTGCCAGTGTAAAAACCGCATGATTTGCAGGCAGGGATTGGCAGGAGTTGCCCGCGGGCGGCTTCTGCCAATCCCTGTTTTTATTTCTTCTCTGCGGCATCCTCTGCGCCCACGCTGCGCAAATCGGCAGCGGAGAAGCGCGCCATAGCGGCCACGGCATCGCCTTCTTGCAGGTGCATCACCCGCACGCCGCGGGTCGCCCGGCTCAGACGAGCCACGCTCTCGGCTGTGGTGCGCAGCACGATGCCGTTGGTGGAAATCAGGGTGATGTAATCCTCTTTTCCCTGGACGACACGGGCGACGGCAATTTTTCCGACTTCGGGGATGGCCTGACGGTCAATGGTCAGTACCCCCTGGATGGCGCGTCCCTTACGGGCGTACTCCTCCAGCGCGGTGCGCTTGCCGTAGCCCTTGGTGGTGACCACCAGCAGATCACCGCCCGGCTCAACCACTTCCATGCTCACCACCTTGTCCCCGTCACGCAGTTTGATGCCGGTCACGCCTGCGGCGGGGCGTCCCATCGGGCGTACCAGATATTCGGGGAAGCGCACCGCCTGCCCGTTTTCGGTGACCAGGATGATGTCATCTTCCCCGCTGGTGAGCCGCACCCAGCCGAGGGAATCGCCCTCCAGCAAGCCGATGGCAATCAGCCCCGAAGGGCGCACCGAAGCAAACTCGGAGAGAATCACCCGCTTGACGCGTCCGTTGCGGGTTGCCATCGTGCAGTAATTGGCGTTCTGGAAGTTGGGGACGGGCACCGCGGCGGTGATGGTCTCATTAGGGCCGAGGGCAAGGATGTTGACGATGGGGATGCCGCGGGCGGTGCGCCCGGCATCGGGGATTTGGTACGCCTTTTCGGAGTAAACCTTGCCCCGGTCGGAGAAGAACAGGATGGTATCGAGGGTGCGTGCCGGTAAAAGCATCACCACCTCGTCCTCATCGCGGGTGGTGTGCCCCTTGACGCCGCGTCCGCCGCGCCGCTGGGCGCGGTAGGTTTTTGCGCTCACCCGCTTGATGTAGCCGCGCTCGGTGATGCTGATCAGGATGGCTTCATCGGCAACCAGGTCTTCCTCGTTGATGTCGCCGCTGGCGTCGGCGGCGATGCGGGTGCGCCGCTCGTCACCGTATTTTTGGGCGATTTCCAGCAAATCTTCCTTGATGAGCGCCAGGATTTTGACGGGATGCGCCAGCAGGTCTTCCAGATGGGCGATCAATTCCATCAGGGAGCGGTGTTCGTCCTCGATTTTCTGGCGTTCCAGGGCGGCGAGGCGGCGCAACTGCATATCCAGGATGGCCTGCGCCTGGAGTGCGCTCAACGCAAAGCGTTCGATCAGCCGGTTTTTGGCGGTTTCCACGTCCGGGGAGTTGCGGATGGTCTCGATGACGGCATCCAGGTTGGCGAGGGCAATCAGCAGCCCCTCGAGGATGTGGGCGCGGGCTTTGGCTTTCCGCAGGTCGAACTGGGTGCGGCGGGTAATCACATCCAGGCGGTGTTCGATGTAGATTTGCAGGGCGCGCTTGAGGGTCAGCAGGCGCGGCTCGCCGTTGACCAGGGCGAGCATCTGCGCCCCGAAGGTGGATTGCAGGGGCGTGTACTTGTAAAGTTGGTTGAGCACCTTGCGGGGCTGGCTGCCGCGCTTGAGTTCCACGATGATGCTCATCCCCCGCCGGTCGGATTCATCCCGCAAATCGGAGATGGCGGCGATTTTGCCACTGCGCGCCAGGTCGGCGATGCGTTCGATGAGCGTGGTTTTGTTGAGTTGGTAAGGGATTTCGGTGATGACGATGCGGTAACGCCCGGCGCGCATCTCTTCGATGTGGGCCAGCCCGCGCAGGATGATGCGTCCGCGCCCGGTGGCATACGCCTGGCGGATGCCCTCCGAGCCGACAATCACTCCGCCGGTGGGGAAATCCGGCCCGGGGATGAACTGCATCAGGTCTTCCACGGAGACTTCGTCGAGGTCCTCGTAGCGGTCAATCAGGTAAACCAGGGCTTCGACCAGTTCTCCCAGGTTATGCGAGGGGACGTTGGTTGCCATGCCGACGGCGATGCCCTGCGAGCCGTTGAGCAGCAGGTTGGGCAGGCGGGCGGGGAGCACGGCAGGCTCCTTGAGCGAGCCGTCGAAGTTCTCGACGAAATCAACGGTATCCTTTTCGATGTCGGCGAGCATCTCCTCGGCCATGCGGTTGAGGCGGGCTTCGGTGTAGCGCATCGCTGCGGGGGAATCGCCGTCAATCGAGCCAAAGTTGCCCTGACCGTCCACCAGCGGGTAGCGCATGGAGAAATCCTGCGCCATGCGCGCCATGGCGTCATAGACCGCCGAATCGCCGTGGGGGTGGTATTTGCCCAGCACCTCGCCGACGATGCGGGCCGATTTTTTGTACGGTGCATTGGAGCGCATGCCCATATCGTGCATGGCGTAGAGGATGCGGCGGTGGACGGGCTTCAGCCCGTCGCGGGCATCGGGCAGGGCGCGGGCGACAATCACGCTCATGGCGTAATCGAGGTACGCGGAGCGCATTTGTTCGTCAATATCTACGGATTGAATGTTGCCAATTTCCATACGGGGGGTTGCCTCAGGGTGTACACAAATGTTGTAAAAATGCCTGTGTGTTTCCCTCACCCCGTCCTCGCATACGCTCGGACTCCTCTCTCCCTAAGGGCGAGGGGCTGAGGGTGATGGCGGGCAGGGCGGTTTCTTGCGCGGCTGTTCGATTTCTGCATCTTTTTGCTTGCGCCCGTTGCCGCAGGGCAGGATGGCATTGTTGATATGCTGTTTTTCGCCGCGAAGGATGCGAATTTTGCGAATGTCGGCGGATTGAGTGACATTCGGGAAACATGCAAAAAAGGTGTGCGCTACGCAGTCAGCGCACACCTGTAATTATACCGCGAGAGGGGAGAATCGGGGGTTTTACGGGGAGACAGGGTGCAGGCAAATGTTGCAAAACATGTATAGCCATGCGGGAACTGCTTTTTGGCCCCCTGCCCTGCCCTCCCCCCGCCCTCACCCCTAACCCCTCTCCCAAAGGGAGAGGGGAACCAAAGCGGAAATTTTGGGGAGGGGCCGGGGGGGCATACTTAACAAAGCAATATCGAATTTTCACCCATTTTCTACATCTTTTGTCTGTACCTGCGAAAATGAAAGTTCTTTCGGGGGTTACCAGATTTCTACCTGTAGGCCATCTACAACGACAAAATGCTTGTCGCGGGTGGCTACCGTCAGGTCGTATTGGAATGCAATAGCAGCGATCCAAATGTCGTTTTCTGGAATGGGGTGCCCAGCCTTGCGTAACTGGTTCTTGACGATGCCATACCAGTGTCCGGTATCGCTGTCGCAAGGCAATACGATGCCAGCGTTGACAAACTGGCTGATTTGCTCCAGGTTTGCGGCTTTTTTGCTTGATCGCTGTGCCCCGTAATACAGTTCTCCAACTGCAATGCTGGGAATGAATGTGCTTTCAACTTGCTCTAACCGCGCAACGACTGTTGTATTGGCTGCAAACAGATCAATGATAACGCTGGTATCCAGCAAGTAGTTACCACTCATTTGGATCAATGTGTTCGCAGTCGGTCTCAATGGCATGACGCATGGCCTTGAGATCGTTTTCGGAAATGCGCCCCGCGAAACGCGCCAGATCTTTGCCGGGGATGCCCCGTGAATGAGTTTTCCTCAACGAGCGGGCAAAGGCTAATACCTTGAATTGCAGATTCTCTGGCAAGAACTCAACTTGTTCCAATATCTCGGTAGTTAGATGTGTTGTCATGGTGACACGTTTGTCAGTTGCAGTTGTCAGATGCGATGTCGCGGGCCTCGCGGTACGCCTCGTTGCCGGAGAGTTCATAGGCGGCGTTGTAGTATTCCTCAGCGGCGCACCATTCCCCTTGCCCATCGAGCCAGTCGGCATAGCCTGCCAGGGCTTCGATGTAGCGCTGGGATGCTGTCCAGCCGGTGCCGTCGTGCATGTTGGGGTATTGTGCGGCAACCTGTTCGAAATAGTAGACGGCCTGTTTCCAGTCCAGCCCCCAGAAACTTGCGCCGGTGAGGTAGTAACGCGCCCAGGTACGGTAGCCGTTGGCTTGTGCATCCAGCACGCCGAATTGCTCCGCCATCGTCAGGTCGTAGATTCCCTCTTCGAGGTTGCCTGCGCCGATGTTCTCCGCGCCGCGGTTGCGATAGGCCACAAAGAACATGCCATCCACATCAATGGCGCGGTATTCGGGGTTTTTCATCCGCAGGGTTTCCAGCACTTCGATGGCTTCGGTCCATTGACGATCAGCGATCAGGTTTTCGGCGTGGTTGAAGAGTTCTGCCTCGCCGCGCAGATCAGGCGTAGGGGTTAGCGGAACCTCTGTGGGGGTCGGCGTTGGCGGAACCGCAGTCGGGGTTGCAGTAGCATTGAGGGTTAGCAGCACCTCCGCCATCCGGTCCGTGACTCCGGGGTAGTTGGGGGCATTTTCAAGGACGTATTCAAACCGCTGACGGGCGATCTCGTAACGTCCGGCTTCCATATCCTGAACACCGAGGGCATACTGCTCCTGCACGGCGGATTCAACCTGTGCGGCCTCAAACTGCGTGCGCTCTTTGATGCCCTGCCGATAGCCCAGGAATGCGCCAACAGCAATAAAAGCAACAAGCGCAGCAACCGCCACAAATCCGGCTGCCAGCCAGAACCGCCAGCGTTTGCCGGAAGGTTTCTCCGGGGGCGGAGGAGCCTCATCGAAAGCAGGATCGCTAACGGGCGCTGTTTGTATCGTTTCGCCGCCGATTGGGGTCGGCATAGTTTCGTCTAAATGCTCATTCTCATCCATGGTGCAATTCTAATGCGGAAAACGCTTTGCGTAAAGTCGATGGGTAGTGCTGTAGGGCTTATGACGCACGAGGCGGCAGCGGGGTTCCCGAAGGCTGGGACCGCACTCGAAAATGACGGTATAATTTCAATATGCATCCCGATACCGAAGTACGAAAAAACATGGCTTACCACTTTTACCATCCCGTTGAAGTCCGCTATGGAGACCTGGACCCGCAGGGACATCTCAACAACGCCAAGTATCTGACCTACATGGAACAGGCGCGCATCGCCTATCTGCAATACCTGGGTTTGTGGGAGGGCGGTTCGTTTTTTGAGATTGGCATGATCCTCGCCGAGGTGCGCGTCACCTACAAGGCGCCGATCCACTGGGGGCAGGTAATCCGCGTCGGCGTGCGCGTCTCCCGCCTGGGCAACAAGAGTTTCGATATCCAGTACACCCTTGAAGACAGCGAAACCGGTGTTGAACATGCCAGCGGCTCCACCGTACAGGTGGCCTACGACTACCATACCGGCAAAACCATCCCCATCCCGGCACGCTGGCGGGAGACGATTTCTGCGTTTGAAAATATACCCCCAGCATCACCCTGAAGATTTTCCTCGCCTCGACGACTGGCAGGACTGCCAGGCGTAGCCAGACCTTTAGGGTCTGGCATTCCCGGAGAACAACCATGAAACAACTTCCCCCGATTGACAGCGATTACCTGATTGATTTTCTGACCGGCCTGCTGAACACTCCCAGCCCGACGGGGTTCACCGATGCCGCCATCGGATACACGGAGCGGGCTTTGAGCGCCTTCCCGTTCCTGGAAATCCGCCGCACCCCGAAGGGCGCGCTGACCGCCACCTGGCCCGGGGAGCGATCCGATGCGCCGCGTGCCCTCACCGCCCATGTGGATACCCTCGGCGCGATGGTCAAGGAGATCAAATCCAACGGGCGGCTGAAACTGACCAAAATCGGCGGCTTCGCCTGGAACGCGGCGGAAGGCGAGGGCTGCACAGTGTTCACCCAAAACGGGGAAACCGTGCGCGGCGCGATCCTGCTCACCTACGCATCAGCACACGTTTACGGCAAAAGATTCTCCGAAACCGAGCGCGACGACAAGCACATGGAGGTCCGCCTGGATGCCCGCACCACATCCGAGGAAGAGACCCGCGCCCTGGGTATTGAAGTCGGCGATTTTGTGGCTTTCGACCCCCGCGTGGAAGTGACCAACGGCTTCGTCCGCTCCCGCCACCTGGATGACAAAGCCTGCGTTGCCAACCTGGTTTCGGCGGTCAAAACCCTGGCCGATGCCGGGCTGCAACCCGCGCAGACCACCACCTTCCACATCAGCAACTACGAGGAGGTCGGGCACGGCGCATCCGCCGGGCTGCCGGATGACATCACCGAACTGGTCAGCGTGGATATGGCCGCAGTCGGTGAAGGCCAAACCTCGGATGAGTTCCACGCCACGCTGTGCGTCAAGGATTCAGGCGGACCCTACCATCACGGGCTGAGCAACAAACTGCGCCATCTGGCGAAGGAATACGGCATCCCCTACAAAGTGGACATTTACCCCTACTACGGCTCGGACGGCGAAGCCTACTGGCGCGCCGGTGGAAACGTGGCCGTGGCACTGATTGGCCCCGGTGTGGATGCTTCCCACAACTACGAGCGCACCCACACCGAAGCACTGGTGGCGACCACGCAATGGGTGGTCGCGTATCTCC
>Ga0256914_1003784_pt1 | contig 11784 bp, 8 predicted proteins | sample HulkmetaG_FD_191571 | JGI IMG/M metagenome (GOLD analysis project Ga0256914, IMG submission 191571) | Hydrothermal chimney microbial communities from Main Endeavour vent field at the Juan de Fuca Ridge, Pacific Ocean - Hulk | ecosystem: Environmental > Aquatic > Marine > Hydrothermal vents ...
GGCTGCCAGCTGGCAGCCTTTTTTGATAAAAAAACCTTTATCCCTCAATAACCACCGTTTTGTTGTCCTGAAGATATTTTTTCAAGATATCTTTAAAGGCCAGTAAATTCAAAGGTTTACGCATCACCTCATCCACCCCGGCATTGATTGCTCCTTGAATTTCTACCGGATCATCCGAGGCAGTAAGCGCAAAAATCAAGGTATGTTGATTGTTCTTTACATCCAATTTTCGAATTTCTCTGGTGGCTTGAAAGCCATCCATAACCGGCATTTGCATATCCATCAAAATCAAATCAGCCCCTCCCTTTTTAAACAAATCTATGGCTTCCTGACCATTCGCAGCTACTTCCACGTCAAATCCTTCTTTTTTTAACATGGAAGTAATCAATTTTTGATTGACCCGGTTATCTTCCGCAACAATAACCCGTAAAGGACGTGCAGACTCTTTAATGGTATGCCGGGTAATAAGCGCTTTGGAAGCATCTGGCATTTGCAGCACAGCCTGAATGGTGTGAAGCAACTCTTTGGCCTTAATAGGTTTTAAAAGAAAGGCATGTACCCCATATTCCAGGCATTTGGAGGCATCACCACGTTGCCCGAAACTGGTCAATAAAATTTTCCTCAGTGCATTTAACTCCGGATAACGCGTAATATTCTCCATGATTTTAAAAGCATTTCCGTGCCTTGAATCCCCATCTAAAATAAACAGCCGATAAGGATGCTTATTTTTCTGAGCATGTAAAAGACTTTCCAGAGCATCTTCCGAATGTTTTACCACTTTTACGTTCGCTCCCCAGTTCCGTATTAATTCCTCTAAAACCATTCCATTCAGCCACTGCTCACTTAATATCAATACAGAGATCCCCTTCAAACTGCTCCCGATATTCAGACGAATAATTTCCGGTGGCACCTCACCCACCTGAAACGGAAGAGTAAAATAAAATTCACTTCCTTCCTCTCCGGTTGTAAAATCGATTTCTCCTTTTAATGTGCGAATTAAACGTGCCGCCACAAACAGCCCGGGATTTTTCTCTATCAAGGAAGAAATTACGGGCTTGTCCATCTGACCAACATCACGGAACAATTTTTTCAGTTCAACTTCTTTAGCCGGTTTAATGCCAATTCCCGTATCTTTGATGCTAAATTTCAGCAACACATTTTCTCCATCATCATCGACCTTGCGCACATCGACCACAATACTTCCCTGCTCCGTAAATTTACATGCATTGTCGATCAAAATAAAAAGCACATGACGCAAATAATGAGGTTCACCGATTACAAACTTCGGAATATTATTTGCCAGATAGGAAATCAACTCGATCTGCTTCTTACCGGCCAACACAGCAAAAGGCGATAATGCATCTTCCACACATTCACGCAAATTAAACGGAATCGATTGCAAAGGCAATTGATCACTTGTACTCTTAAAATTTGCCATCGTTTGCAAGTCATCCACTACTTTAGAAATGTGCTCGGAATTAATATTAGCCAGCTGCAAATACACATCTTCTTCCTGATTAGTAGCCATGCTTTGTAACAATTCGAAAATGTTAAACAAATTGTTCAGGGGAGTACGGATTTCTTCCAGCAACAAACTTATCTGTGTGTAACGATAGGCATGGCGTTGTTTGGTGTCTTGTAATTGTTTTTTAAAAGAATTCTGTAACTCCTGATATTCGTGCTTTAATTGGTAATACCGTTCATAGGCCTGAACCGCACTGCGATAAACCGAAAGCAGCAAACGGACGGCCCGGGGACGTGAGGTCTGGATCTTCTGAATCTGGCGTAAATAAGAAATAAGTATCGACTCATTATCTTCCGGCTGCTCCAATTCGGCAGAGCGAACAATATCTTCAATAAACTGGCCAAAAGCATCCGGATCGAATTCTTTCAGGAACAAATAATCCGCCTGACTATTAATAATGCGCAAAATTTCTTCGGACTCGTTCAGGCTGGTCATTAAAACAATAGGAATGCTGCTAAAACGCTCATCTTTTTTAAGCATGGTGCTTAACGTGATTCCGTCCATCTCCGGCATCATAATGTCGCTGATAATAGCATTGGGATGATATTCTTCGAGAATGGTCAGGGCCTCACGCCCGTTCTGGCCCGCCTTTACTTCAAAGCCCTTTTCTTCTAATATCTTACTAATTAAAAAACGTTGAGCAGGGCTGTCTTCTACGATCAATAGTTTGGCATTCATAAAATATTACTTCTCTTTTTTCTTTTTTGCATCCATCTTGGCGGCATATTCCGGATACAATTTGTGCAAACATTCCGGGCACAAACTGTGGGTAAAAGTAACATCGGCATATTTTTTAATATATTCTTCCACCTGATGCCAATAACCGTCATCATCGCGAATTTTGTGGCAATTAGAACAAATAGGCAACATACCCTGTAATTGATTGATTTTATCCAGTGCATCTTTCAGCTCTTTGTTCATGCGTTCCAATTCACGATTTTTGTACAAAATGGTCTCAAAGGTAGAAAGGAGTAAATCCACAATTTGCATTTGTTGTGAAGCAATCGCATAGCGTTTTCCGGCAAACATCACTTCAAACTTGACCTCCGGCCCATTGGATTCGCGAATTCGCCGATTGGCCAAAATATATTCGATACGTTTGGTTAAAATCTCAATATCATACGGTTTGATAATAAAATTATCCGCCCCCGAGCCTAATCCCTTAACAATATCTTCCGGTTCTTGTAAAGCGGTTAATAATACAACGGCTATTTCATTAAGTTGGGGATCGCTTTTGATTAATCGGCACAATTCAAACCCGTCAATACCCGGCATAATTACGTCGCTAATGACAATGTCAAATGTTTGTTTTGCCAACACACCCAGCGCTTCTCGTCCATCAAAAGCAAGCGTTACATCATAGCCTTCTTTAACCAAATCATGTTTTAAATGTAAGGCCTGGGTTTTTGAATCTTCTACCACCAAAATTTTAACGGATTTTTTTTGCATGGGGGGTCCACTCCTTAATTAAAAATGTCTTTAACCTTCTGAACGATCTCTTCGGGTGAAAGAATAAACGTAGCGCCATTTAAACGAATTGCTTCCTTAGGCATACCAAATACCACGCAACTACTTTTACTCTGTGCGATGGTAATTCCACCTTTTTCTTTAATGAGCGCCAATTCTGCGGCACCATCTTTACCCATTCCTGTTAACAAAATGCCCAGTGCCCGGTCTCCATAAACATTGGCAACCGATTCAAATAAATAAGAAACCGAAGGTTTTACATTGTGCTTTTGCGGTGCATCGATAAGTTTGAATTTGCCGGAGGAATCGACAGTTAAATGCGCATGATCCGGGGCAAAATAAATGTGTCCATTAAGTGGGCGTTCCCCGTTTTTGGCAATTTGCACAGGTAAAGAGCTCCCGTTTTTGAGCCATTCTATTAAAACCGGTAAAAAATTTTCCGGCATGTGTTGCACCACAGCCACAGGCACGTTCAAATTTTTGGGAAATCCGGAGAATATTTTATACAGCGTTTGTGGCCCTCCCGTGGAAGCGCCGATGGCAATAAATTGAATTTTACGTCGAATGGGCACACGGGATTTTTCACGAATGCGCGAATATGTTTTCTCTAATTTCGTGCCATCATCCGAAACTGAGATTCCGGTGGAACTGCCCTTGATTGTCTGTACCAGTTTCTGGAGCCAATGGTTAAACTCCGGAGTGGTAATTTTAAGCTCGATTTTCGGAAAATAATCCACAGGATATTCAAACGGCAGATAAGTGCTTTTGGGTGCGGAAACAATAATCCGTGCCCCATATAGCTGTTGTAAAAATCGCACGATACCGGACAACCCGTCAAGGCCATTTTTCTTGTAAATCAATACCACATCCGGTGTATCTTCTTGTTTTAGCTTTCTCAATAATTCCAGTTCATCACCTACCGCATCCATTACCTGCAAACCTTGAAATTTTTTCAAGGCTTGCTTTAGCAACGTCCGATCTACTGCCGAATCCGATATGATTAACAAACGTACCATATTTCCGTTCAATTTTGTTAGATAAGGGTCTTAATTAAGTCCAACAGCGATTTTTGCTCGAAAGAGCTTTTTATAAAATAGGCATTTGCGCCTGCATCCAGACCGCGTTTCTGATCTTCCTTGCTACCAAGAGATGTCAATAAAATCAGGGGCATATTTTTTAATTTTTCGTTCTTGCGAATCTTTTTGGTCAGGGCAATGCCATCCATCTCCGGCATTTCCACATCGGAAACGATCAAATCGAACGATTCCTTTTGCAACAATTTCCACGCTTGGACGCCATCTACCGCTGTTTGCACCGCATAGCCTGCGCCTTCCAATACATTTTTCAGCAATACACGGGATGTAATGGAATCTTCGACAACCAAAATTTTTTTCTTGCGAATCTTTTGTTCTTTTGCCTCCGATAGAGTTTGAACGGAACCGCGTTTGAACAAATCGGTCGTGTTTAACACGGGAACCAGCATCCCATCTCCAAGAATGGTAGCGCCGGCCAAAAAAGGTATTTCGTCCAGAGGCGGATTCAAGCGTTTAAGCAAAATTTCGCGTTCATCAATAATTTGGTCAACGATCAGGGCAATACGCCGATCGCCCCACTTTAAAATCATTATATTAAGCTTTTCTCTTTCGGTAACTTTTCGGGATTTTAATTTCAGCAAGCCGGCCAAATCAAAAATCGGAATATTTTTATTCTTGTATTTGACCACCTTTCGTCCTTCTACGGAACGTAATTGCGCAGCCGCAATACGCAATGGGGTTTCTACCATTCGGGTAGGTATAATGTATTTTTGTTCGGCAACAGAAATAAGAATACCTCGACTTGTTGCGATATTCAACGGCAAGGTTATCAAAAACGAACAGCCAAAAGGCGGATTATTCTCCACTTTGATGGTTCCACCCAACTTTTCAATATTCTCCACTACTACTGCCATACCCAATCCGCGCCCCGAGAGTTTGCTCACCTCTTTTTTTGTCGAAAATCCTGACTGAAAAATCAAACTCAGAATTTGTGTCTCCGTATAGGCGTTTAACTCATCCTGACTCACAATATTTTTCTGCAGGGCCGTTTTCTTCAACTTCTCAAGATCAATACCCTGCCCGTCATCCGTAATCCGAATCACCACATTTTGCTCACGAGGTGGCAAAACCTCAATGGTAATGTGACCTTTTTCTGCCTTACCTTTTTTTACCCGTTCTTCGGGCATTTCTATGCCATGATCGATGCTGTTTCGAATCAAATGAATCAACGGATCTTTCAACGCTTCCAGCACATGCTTGTCCAGCTCGATTTCATCGCCAATAATTTTCAATTCGATTTGCTTTTTCAAATCCCGCGCAATGCTCCGGGTGGAAGTTTGCAAATAATTGGTAATGGTACTAAAGGGGAACATCATCAACTGCCGCACATCGGTTAAGTGATTTTCGATGAGAGTGGCAATCTGGTAATTGTCTCGTTCCAGAATGCTGCTAAATTGAAGCATTTCTTTTTCGATACGATAAATCGTTTCCAGTTTGGCGCCGTATAACGAGAACAATTGACTAAGGCGTTCCAATTCTTGTTTGGCGTTCTGATAATTCTGGAGTTCAATACGTGATAACGCCTGTTGCAATTGTCCGAAAAATCCCATCATTGCCTGTTTTGTATTTTTTAAGCCGTCGTAAATATTTTGCACGTATTGAACGTAATGGTCGTTTTTTAATTTAATCATGAGCAATTCTTCGGATTGATTCATCAGATGGTCAATCCGCTGGAACGACACCCGAATCGTTTCGTCTTGTTTTTTGGCCGGGAGGTGTTCTTCTTTGGAAGCGCCGAACGTTTTAAGTTTCGCTTCAGGTTGCTTCTCCGGAGCAGTTTTAGGAGAAGCCGAAGGGGCCTCTTGCAAGTCAGCGGGAGCCGGAGGCTTCACATGTTCCTTAGTCTTGCTCTCTTTTTTCTTTTTTTGCGGTTTTTTCTTCCTCTCTTCTCTTTCTTTTTCGGATGAGACATCATCCAGTTCGCCTGCCAGCGCTTTTTTTAAATTTTCCACCACTTCAAAATCGGCCGCCTGATCGGGCTGATCACCATTTATAATTTCCGAAAGCTGTTCTACTCCATCCAGCAAAACATCCATCAGGGCGGGCGAAAGCTCCATTTCTCCGTTCTTCAGACGAGAAAAGATCGTCTCCATCACCTGGCAAATCTCTTCGATTCCGGAATAATTAACCGCACGCGCTGCCCCTTTTAAACTATGAGTGGTGCGAAATACCTGTTCCAGAACCTCGGGATTGGGCCCGTTCTCTAACTCCAGTAACCCGCTGCTCAGAACATTCAAATAATCTTCCGCCTCGCTCTTGAATATCTCGATCAGTTCCTGCAGAAAATCCTGATCCATGTATTTGCCTCAGCTTTATAATTTGTACATCGAGACCATTTGTTTTAGGTATTCGGCCGTTTGTTTCAGTCCGATAATCACTTCTTCCATTTGGCGCATGCCATCCAGATTTTGCGAAGTCGCATCTTTGATGTTCTCCATCGCCTCTTTAATTTGTGCCGTACCTTCTATCTGCTCATGGCTGGCCTCGGCCACTTCCGAAACCAAATGAATCAATCGGTCTATCGAATTTGAAAGAGTTTCTACAGCTTGGTTGACCTTTTCCATGTGCACGGAGCCTTCATTTACAATTTTATTGGTTTGCTCCACCTGCATTACCGAACGACTAATGGATTCCTGAATGGCATCCAGAATGGTGCGAATTTGTTGAGTCGCTTTTTTGGACTGCTCGGCCAAATTGCGGACTTCGTTGGCCACCACGGCAAAACCGCGTCCATATTCCCCGGCCTTGGTGGCCTCAATCGAAGCATTTATGGCCAAAATATTCGATTGTTCGGCTATTTCCTGCACCGCGGTGGTAATTTCACTAATTGTCTGACTCTGTTTGCTCAAATCCACCATGCTATTGGCCACTTCGTCGATTTGTGTTTTTACATGACCAATCACCTGATAAATGGCATTAATCGCTTCCTTACTGTTCTCGGATGCTTCGATGGTTTGATTGCTGCTTTGCAAAGCATCCTTGGCCTTTTCGTCAAAGCTGCGTGCCAGTTGAGCCACTTCTTCCGAACTGCTGGCCGTTTGAGTAATGGCCGATGCCGTTTCCGAAGACGAGGCGGTAATTTGTGAAATTGTAGCCGAAATTTCTGCCGAACTGGAAGAGATGTTATTGATGTGTTCTTTTACGTCGTAAATTTGCGAATGCAGTCGTTCTACCATTTTCTGCAAATTTTTGGCCAGCCCATCCAATTCGTTACCATAGTCGAACTGGGGAACTTCCACCTTCAAATTTCCCGCGCTCACTTCCGTAAGCGTATTGTTGATGAGCTCGATGGGGGTACTGACCAAACGAGAAAGCCAGAATACTACCAATAAACCGGTCAAAATCAAAAACAGAACCACAAAGAACAGATAAACCCGCAAGTGCGCAAACGGTTTAGCCAATACCGTTTCATCCATCTGCGCAACCAGCCGCCAATCCAGATTGGCATTGGGCAAGTGCAAAATTTCCACCGCGGCCAACACATCTTCCCCGGTGGCATCTTTGGTATAAAAAGTGGACTCGCCCTGAGCAAATTTTTTCAAGGGGAAACGCGATTGGGAAGAGACTTCCCCCTCATTGCTCACCAAAATGGTACCGCTCGCATCAGTCAACAGAATTTTAGCCTTCTGTTCCAATGATGTTCTGGGTGCCAAGACTTTTGCAATATTTTCGGCAGGGATATTTACCAGAATCACACCCACCACATTCCCATTGCGGGTAAAAACCGGTGTTCCCATAAAACAGACTTTCTTATTTAGCGGCGCGTAGTATTTAAAATCGGAAAGCAACGTGGCCCGCTGGGACAAAATCGTTTGCACAAATCCGGCCACAAACGAAGTGCTCAATTTCCCGTTTAAAAAGCTTAACCCAAAATCGGCGCTGGGCATGCTCTGGTAAACAATCATCCCGCTTTGGGCTTCCACAAGAGAAACCGGTGTTTCCTGCCAGACCGCCAGCATGCGATTAAGCTGCGCATATTCCCGGGCAAATTGCTTGCTCAAATTATTGGGCTCCATTCCCGAATTTTTCACTACCTTTCCGGCTTTTTCCAAAAAGTTCTGCACCTGCTGCGCCGCAGCGATCAAACCGATTTTCTCCCTTTGGTCTTTGCAAAATTGCTGCATTTCGCTAATCTTTCCGTCCCGAATGGTGATTAACTGTTGTACCTGATTCTTTTTAATGTCGGCCCCTAAATAATAATACGTAATTACTGCCCCGATAATAACGGGCACTACGATTAAAAGCAGCATCACAATAAGAAACTGGGTCCGAATTGAAGAACTTACCTTCTTTAATGTCATCGATCTATCCTCCAAGGCTGATTAAATGCTAATTCTTCAACTGTTTTATTTTTTTTAGAATCTTCTCCAGGTTAAGAACAATAAGTCCGTCATTATGTAAACCGGAGATCAATCCCTCTTCCATACCTTTTAATTCGGTAACCGAAACATCCATATCGCGTTCGTAAATGGTTTTAAATTCGTCAATTTTCTCCACTAAAAATGCCACCTTCAACGTTTCATGATCGATAATCATTAATTGCATCGATTGGGTCTCTTCGTGGGCGGGCAGTCCCAAAAGCACTTTTAAATCGACCACGGAATAAAGTACTCCATACAAATTTGTTATTCCTTTAATAAAAGGCGGAACTCCGGGCAAGGGCACCGTATTGGGTAGTGTTCGAATGCCTTTTAACCAATTTGCCCCGATGGCATATTTTTCGTTGTTCAAAACAAAGGCCACAACATTCAGCCCATCATCCCGCTGCTCCCGCTCCGTTTTGGCTTTGGCTAACAATTCTGTACGCCTACGCAAAAGCTCTTTGGCTATCTTCTGATTTTTCATCTTTTCCCCTTTACTGCCCGGCAATGATGGTTTGAGCCATGCTGGCTAACTGTGAAACAACAAGCCCGTCGCTGTCAGGGACCGAAGCCGAGGGTTCCATTTTCTGCAGAATTCCAAGCACATTCTTAAAAGTTTTCTGTGCCTGCTCACTTTTACCCTGCATCAAATAAATCGTGCCCAAATTAAAATGGGCCATTGCATAATTCGGATCAAAATAAAGCGCCCGCTTAAAATTTTCTTCCGCTTTCGCCAGATCGCCCATTTCCAGATAAATATTTCCCAAATAAAAGTAACCTCTTTTAGCGAAAGGATATTTCTTAACATATTCTTCGCATAATTTTCTGGCCTCACCCAACAGCCCTTTATCGGCCAACCGGCGAATTTGTGTCAGTTCATCGTTCAGTAAATTATCGTGTTTATTTTGTATTTCGGATGATTTCGGAGATTCTACAGGAGCGGACTCATTTCGCTGCGGAATAACATCCTTTGCGCTTAATAATCGCACCTTCTTCCCTGCCTTACGGGGTGAATCTATGTTTTTTTTAAGGCGCGTTTCAGAAATCGGATTACTGGGTTCCGGTTTTGCCTTTTGATAAAGAATGGTACCGCGCACCGTTTTAGGCTTGTATTTCTTTAATTTTAGCGAAGGGAATTCACTTGGCCCGGTAATCAAATACCCGTCATCGTCTAAAATGGCGTAAAACTTGGTCAAAATTTCGATGACGGTGGCCTTGGGCATGTAAATAAGTACATTCCGACAAAAGATAAGATCAAAACGCTGCACTCCGCTAACCGGGGGATAAGGCCCATCCACCAAATTGTGCATCTTAAACGTAACCATCTGCCGAACTTCGGCTTTCAATTGAAATTTCCCGGGCAGCACTTCCGAAAAATATTTTTCCTTTAACCATGAGGGCGTCCCCCGAAACGACCATTCTGTGTAAACCGCCTTTTTAGCTTTTTTTAAAATCTCGGGATTAACGTCGGTGGCAATAATTTTGATTTGCCAGTGGTGGTTTGCTCCCAACAGTTCGGTCAGTAAAATGGCCACAGAGTACGGCTCTTCTCCGCTCGAGCATCCGGCACTCCAGATATTAATTTGGTGCGTATATTTCTTTCTTTTGATCAATTCCGGTAAAATGACATGCTGCAATGCCTCAAACAAATTTCGATTACGTAAAAAATATGTTTCCGGAATAGTAAGTTCGTTAATAAAATTGGGGATGCAATTAAAATTGCCACTTACCAGATAGTGAAAGTACACATCCGATTGTGCCGTATTTTGGAGCAGGGATTGAATTTTTCGTTCCAGATCTTTTAATTTGTCTCCGGTGTAATCAAGCCCGTATCTCTCCTTAATCTGGTTGGCAATAAATACCAACTGCTCAGGCTGAAATTTGTGTGTACTTTTGGAAAACGCGTTCATTTTGTCCATCAATCAAGTTTTCAATACTTTTTCCGTCTTTCAAGCTCAAAATCTTTTGCGGATTCACAATCATAATAAACCCGTCCCCGTGTTTAATAACCCGTTCGATCAATGGAGAATCGCCAATGATCGTATTTAACGGAACGTCCTGATCTACTAATCCCGGAATAAGACCGGCAATGCCATCAACCACGAAACTGAGTGTTTTGCCCAACGTCCTGAAAATGATCAAATAATCCGAGAGACGGAACTCTCGCTCAGGAAAATTTAATTGATAGCGGATATCAACAACCGGAACGATTTTCCCCATGACATTAATAATGCCCTTGATCTCTCTGGGAGATTTAGGTACGGGGGTTATCTCCACAATTTGCGAAACACGAATTACGGCATCGGCCGTAATGCCGAATAGTTTGTCATCAAGATTAAAACCTAAATACACATTTTCCATAATGTTCCTCGGGTTTCATTTGCAAAGCTATTATCGAACTAAAAAATCAAAAAATGAGAGACGGCGAGCATTAGAATTTTAAATGGGAAATTTATGATCAATTTCTGGTTTTTGGTTAAAGCCTGCCGTGTTTTTCCATATTTTACCACCTATTTTCCATGGACTAATTTATTGCTTGCCACCACAGAGTTTTTTAAAATAGGAAAAACAATCGGTTAAAAAAGAGTTCACTTAAACAGTTTCCCGGAACTTCCGATGATGAAAGATATTAAAACCTTAAACGTGCTGCAGGGACATTAAAACATGCATTTGCCATCGGTTCTCAAAAAAATTGTGCTCGGAAGTTTTCTGCTTTTATCCCTTCTTATTCTTATTTTCGTATTTCTGTACTGGCAAACGGATGTTGTCTCCAATGGCATTAAAACTTATCTGGACAAAACGCTTGGTGGCAAAGCAAAAATTGAATACCAATCACTTTACGGGACCTTACTCAACTCCGTTAAAATCAGAAAATTATCCGTAAAAACCCAGAGCGGAGTGGAGCTAAAGGTAAACTATCTGGAACTTCGTTACCGCCTTTTCCCTTTACTGTCGAACAAAATCGAAATCTCCCGTGTCATTCTCGATCGAGTGCAAATTACCTTACCAAAACAAGAATCTTCTTCCTCCGCTCCTCCCGTTTCGGCAGACTCGCTGCTGAATTATTTGCAAAACCATTATCTGCCCCGCCAACTTTTGGGAGATTTACCCGACATCGATCTACGCAATCTGGAAATCACCTCTTCCCAAATTCGTATTCGGGGAGAGCCCTTCACCTTTACCGATATTCAATTGCGCTTATCACGCTTACGGTTAAAACCCAACGCCATCTTTTTGATGCTGACCAATTTAAGCGGGAAATGGCAGGAGCAACAGCTGCTTCTTAAAAGCCTTTCCTTTGTTTTAAAAGGCGATCAACACGGAATTAATCTGAATC
>Ga0256914_1003785_pt1 | contig 11783 bp, 8 predicted proteins | sample HulkmetaG_FD_191571 | JGI IMG/M metagenome (GOLD analysis project Ga0256914, IMG submission 191571) | Hydrothermal chimney microbial communities from Main Endeavour vent field at the Juan de Fuca Ridge, Pacific Ocean - Hulk | ecosystem: Environmental > Aquatic > Marine > Hydrothermal vents ...
AGAACTGGACGTCGAGCAGCTCCTGGTGCGTTCTCTGGACCGGATGCAGCGCCTTTTCGTGTTTGTCCTCTGGGCCATGCATTTCGTCACGCATGTCTTACGCACCTGGCCTCCGATGATCGTCGAATGGTTTCAATTGCTGGGTGGCAAGCTGGAAAGGAAAAGTGATCGCAGTGGTCTCTATTGGCTCCTCTGGGGACTCGCTTCTGCCTGGAATGCCCTTGCCACGCTCTCTTTCATCAACTCCCATCCTTTTCCCCACCCCGGCCCAGATCCTCCTTTACCTTCGACTTATGGGTAATCACCGCCGCGCTTTCCATTGACAAGCAAATACGTTATGTTGATCTGGGGACACCCTTCGGGCCCAAAGATTGTGGGGAAGGCTCCCTGTGGTTTGGCGATTTTTCTAATTTCGACGCCACCTCCCAAGCCGCTTGGTCCCAACTGCCCGGCCCCCCGTCAATTGGGGGAACACCGCCAGCGGCGCAACCTTTGTCTACACGTTTCCCCTCCCCAAAGCCTATCTGGTCTTCTTCTCCGATCAGGATACCTTGCATGTCAGCATAGGGAAACCACGGGATGGGCGATGGCATCGTTTGGACGGTTGGGACGCTTCGCACAGCAAAAGGGAAGACAACCAGGGCAACCACATCCTCGTCCATGTCGACCCTCACGACATGGCTTTCTCGCCCGATTTCCGCCTGACTTTGCAATCCCGCCGACACCGATTTCCCTTACAATTTGAACAGGGAGTTGAGGTCCTGCCTGGGCGGTCGTCTGTGGCTCGCCCGATGGGACGAACTGGTATCGACTCGTCGAGACACGGGCCTTGCCAAGCCACCCCTCCGGACTCTATTTCGATTCGATCACCGACGCCAACGATCCCACCCTCTACATCGCCTTTCATGGGCGCAGCATCATGCGTTGCCGCCCCATCCCATCCCAGTTGCCCGAGCCGCGTCCCACGCCCACCCCACCCTCACGCCAAGCCCGATTCCCTCGCCCACGCCAACGCCAGAGCTTCCGGGTCCCGGTCGCAACATTCTAAACAATTCAGATTTCGAGTCGGGCGCTTTGGCGCCGTGGCAAGCGTCAGGGATCGTTTACGTCTCGTCCAAACGCGCCCATCGCGGCCGGTCAAACGTCGTCTTGGGCGATCGAGCCAATAACGGCGAACTCGTTCAGACGCTTACCATTCCTCAAGATATCGCGGGCGCTATCCTCTCTTATTGGTGGCGGATCGAATCAGAAGACGTGCTGCCGATGGCCGACAGTCTCCAGGCGCTTGTCCAGTGGGACAATGGCTCCATTCTCCTGGAAACCCTAACGAATTCAGATCTACGCTCCTTGTGGCGCTCCTCGCAATTCGATCTCACTTTTCTGCGGGGCAAACAGATCACCATCGCCTTCCTCAGTCAGGAGAACGCCGAGGAGCCCACCTTGTTCTACCTCGAGGACATCCAGTTGGATGTCACTGAAAAGCCGAGCTATCTCCCGCTGCTCCTGCATCCATAGAGAACGCTTCCATCGCGGGCGGTGGATGCGATTTCAAATCAACATCGCCAGGACCTCCTCCCTGGTCGGGAAAGATGACTGCGCGCCCATCCGCGTCACCGTCAGCGCGCCTGCACCATTCCCCAAACGGGCCGCTTCCACCACCGCCATGCCCTCGCCCAAACCCACCGCCACGCCCGCCACGAACGCATCCCCAGCGGCCGTGGTGTCCACGACCTCGACCTGATGCGGCGGCAGATGGATGGACTCATTCTCAGTCATCACCAGTGCCCCTGCACCGCCCAGCGTGAGGATGACCGCCTGCAATTCCCGAGCCAACAGACGCCGGGCCGCGACTTCGGCCTGTGCGGGGGTTTGGGTCGGCATGCCGGTGAGCAACGCAGCCTCGCTCTCGTTAGGGATCAAGACATCCACCGCATCCAATAATGCGTCGGGCAGAGGCCGCGCTGGGGCCGGATTGAGAATGACTCGCGCCCCTACGTCCCTGGCGCTGCGGGCCGCGGCCATCACCGCATCCAGGGGCGATTCCAGTTGGAGCATGAGGACGTCGTAAGGTTGCAGGGTATCCAATGCCGCGGCCGCCTGCGCGGGCGTAAGCCGAAAATTCGCGCCCGAAGCCACGACAATGCTGTTCTGTCCTTCGTTGTCTACGGTGATCATGGCGATGCCTGTGGGCGCGGCCTCATCCACCCTCACATGGGTGATGTCGATTCCCTCGCGCGCCATCTGATCTAGCAGCGTCCGCCCGAAGGCATCGTCGCCCACCCGACCGACCATGCTCACCCTCGCGCCCAAGCGGGCCGCGACCACAGCCTGATTGGCCCCTTTCCCGCCAGGGATAGTGCGAAAATCGTGGCCAAGGATCGTTTCCCCAGGCAAAGGCAGGCGCGGGGTGCGCACCACCAGGTCCATATTCAAACTTCCGACAACAACGATATGCGCCATGCTTCCTCCAAACAGAAAATCTACCACGGAGACACTGAGAGCACGAAGGAAGAAAATGGTAGAGGTTCGGAGATTTCCTCTCTGTGATCTGGCATGACTTTCTCCGTGTACTCCGTGGTGAAATTATAAAACGATCACGGTAGAGGACGTTTAGCGGGGCCCGTATACCGAATGGTCCGCTTTCCAGCGAAGGCCAGGGGCCGCCCAGTGGTCATCTCCTCATGTACATGCGCTGCCAGGCCCGCGGTGCGGGCGATGATGAACACGGCCTTGTTGAACCGCCAAGCGACGCCCATGTCCGAGAGAATGGCGGCCATGGCCCCATCCACATTCATGGGCAAAGGACGCCCGAGGCTGCGTTCCAAGGCGCGTTCGATGGCCCGGGCCAGGGCCACGTGCGGGCCGCTGATCTCCCAGGCGTCGGCCAGGGCCAGAAGCCGTTGAGATCGAGGATCCGCCGGGGTGTGGAAGCGATGACCAAAGCCGGGAAGCCGGGCCTTGCGCTGGCGGAAGTCCGCCACAAGGCTCTCGGCCAGGGCGGCGATATCCTCATGGGGATGCTGCTGCAAGGCGTCCTGCAAGATGCGGGCGCAGGCCTCTCCTGCGCCGCCATGATAATCGCCGATGGCGCTGACGCCCGCGGCCATGGCGCTTTGCATGGGTACGCCGCATCCCGCCACCGTGCGGGCCGCGTGCACCGAGGGCGCGTTGATACTGTGTTCGGCCGAGGCCACCAGCATGGCCTCCATCATCTCCCCCTCGCGGCCTGCGGGCAGGTCCCCCGTCATCAGCAGGTAGACGACATCACCGAACCGATACCGCCCGATCATGGCTGCCAGATCGTAGCCTTTGACAAGGATGCTGTCGGGGAAAACCTGGGAGATGCTTGTTGTAACCGTTTCCGACATGATTTGATATCCAAAAAAGTGAACGTGAGTTATCGAACAAAAACGCGGGCATCCACGATAACAGCCCCCTGTCTGGCTGGGCGCACGATGACCGGATTGAGGTCGAGGCTGTGAATGCGATGGGCCTGTTCGTGGGCCAGTCGGGCCAGATTCACCAGCAAATCCGCCAACGCATCCACATCCGCGGGCGACTGACCGCGAAAACCTTGCAGCAGAGGCCACGCCTTGGTGGCTTGAATCATGGCCAGCGCCTGATCCCGGGTCAGTGGAGGAAGCCGCAAGGCCACGTCATTCAGCAATTCCACCAGCACGCCGCCCGGCCCAAAGGCAACCACCGGCCCGAATTGCGGGTCCTGATGCACCCCTGTGATGACCTCGACGCCCTGAGGGATCATCTGCTGCACCAGCAGGCCCTCCAGTCGCGCGTCGCCGAGCCGGGCCAACAAGTCTTGGGCGGCCTCACGAACAGCCCCGGGCGAATCCAGATGCAGACGCACCAGGCCCGCGTCACTCTTGTGGGTGAAATCGGGCGACAGGGCTTTGAGGGCCGCGGGGAGCCCGATGGACGCGGCGGCGACAGCCGCCTGGTGCGGGTCCGATACGACGCGGGCCGGGGCCAGGGGCAACCCATACGCGGTCAACAGCGCGGCCGCGTCCTCATAAGCAAGCTGTCGGGGGACGGACGATGATGGGGAAGGCGCATTCGTGCGGAAGTGAGCCGCGCTGTGTTGCAGATAGTTTTCACGGAATCGCACGTACTGCACGGCCCGGGCCAGCGCGCGCAGGGCGTCGTTTGGCTGATGGAACAGGGGAATGCCCGCTTCCCGCAGGATATCCACAGCCAGAGGATGGTCCACGGGCTCCAGCACCCGCTTCTGCCCCACCCACACCACGGCCAGGGGCTTTTCATGCGCCTGGCCGGCCCGCACGATGGCACGGGCCGTGGACGCATCCTGCTCCCGCACCGACGACTTGGCCAGCAACAGCACCACGGCGTCCGTGTCGGGATCCTCCAGGAACGGACGTAGCGTATCTGCGGTGGCGTCGCCGATGACCGCGGCTCCTCGCACATCGGTGGGATTCTCCAACGCGCCGAAATCCAGGATATGGGGCAGGCTGCGTATGCGTTGCTGTAATTGCGGACTCAGAGGGGGCGCTTCGAGGCCGTATCGCTCCGCCATGTCCGCAGTGAGGGAGGCCAGTCCGCCCGACTGGCTGACCAACGCCACGCGCCCGCGAGGCTTGAGCCGTCCATGGAACGCGGCCAGCAGGGCCACGGTGTCCATGAGCTCCTCCACATCGTCGACCCGGATGGCCCCATACTGCTGACAAACGCCATCGAAGACCCGGTCCGAGCCCGCCAGGGCCGCGGTGTGGGTGGAGGCGATCTGCTGGCCTTTGGCGGTGCGCCCACTTTTGATGAGGACCACCGGCTTATTGGCCAGCAGCGCTCGGTGCAGCCCCTGCGCGAATTCATCCCCGCGCTGAAACCCCTCCACAAATGCAGCGATGACGCCAGTGCCCTCATCCTCGGCCAGGGCCTGCAAAGCCTCGGTGAACGTCACATCCACCTGATTGCCCAGGGAGATGAGGCGATTCATGCCGATGCGACGATCCACAAAGAGGCCATAGAGGGCCATCATCAGCGCGCCGCTCTGGGAGAGGAAGGAAACCGGGCCCGGTTGCAACGGCGCGGGCAGCAACGTAGCGACGACGCGATGGGGGATGTCGGCCAGGCCCGCGCAGTTGGGCCCGACCACCGACATGTCATGCTTGGCAATGATCTGCTGGATGGTTTCCTGCAAGGCGCGGCCCTCGTCGTCCGCTTCGGCGAACCCTGCGGTGATGATAATGGCCGCGGGCACGCCGATGGCCGCGCATTGCTCCAAAACCCCCGGCACGACGCGGCGAGGCACGATGATGATGGCCAGGTCGGGCCGATGAGGCGTTTGCGCGACGTCAGGATAAGCGGGCAAGCCAAAAACGGTCTTGCGGCGAGGGTTGACAGGATATATCTCGCCGGGAAAACCATAATGCAGGAGATTGCGCAGGACGCCCGCGGGGTACATCCCCCGTTCCGAGGCGCCGATAATCGCGATGCGAGAGGGATTGAAGAAGAGCTCAAGGCGCATGGTTGATCGAATGATGAATGACGATGGATGATGGACGGAAGAGGGGGATGGTTCAGGACGACTCACTATCGTCCGCCTTCAAGCCAGTTCCAGATAATGAAACCGGGTGTGAGAACCGGGAAAATTGGCCAGGCCGATCTGGCCGTGGAGGAAGGGCGCATCCGCATCCTCCCAGCTCAACTCGGGGCCTCCTTTCACCCAGCCCCTCAGCCGCGCACCCTCCACCTGGAGGTGCAGGTCATAGGCGCGGCCAGGCTGCCAGCGGAAGGGCGCATGGGCCAGAGGGCGATAGCCTTGCTGATTTTTGTACAGACTCAAGCCATGAGGGCTCAGTCCCAGGGCGTAACTGCGCAACGCGCCCTGGACCCGAGCCAGGATGAGATGATGGTCGCCCAGCAGAGGCGTCAGCCGCACCGAGAGGGTGTAATCCCGCCAGGCGACATCCCCCAAATAGCTTTCGCTGATCTCCGGGCCGCTGCCATGATACGCCCCATCCTGCAAGCGCCAGTACCCGCGCAGATAGGTCCACTGGCTGATCGCGCCATATTCCTCCTGTTCCAGGGTGAAATCGATGCTGAAGCGCGGCGCGCCCGACCAATCCAGCCAGTCGATGAGGATGGAGCCGCTCCAGAGCGCATCGCCCAGATTGTGCACGGCCAGCCCCGCCTGGGTGAACAGAGCGTTGTGCAGGGCGGGAAGCGCATAGCTCAGCTCCGTCCATTGGCCCGGCTGCAACAGCACGCCCGGTTGAGCGTAATCCCGACCTTCATGCTCCTCCCACGCGAACAACCCGGCCCGGATGGCGTCCGGGCTCTCGGGCGGCAGCATCACCCGGGCGCGCAGCGTCTGCCCTGGCCAGAGGGTGGGCGAAAAGCTGGCACCGTAATAATTGCTGCTGAGGCGATAAGGGTGTAGGTAGGTCTCGACGAAAATCCGGGCTTCGCCCTTCTTCTTGAGCTTGCGGATGGCCGCCTGCAACGCACCATGCCCCTCCGCCTGCACCCGCCTGAGCTGCAGGATGGTCCCCAGCCGGGCCCGGGCCTGAAAGCCCTGGGTGGAGCCCGGAAAGGGGAAGGTGTACCGCGGCCGAGGGCGCGGGGGCTCCAACCCGGCCAGGCGATGTCCCAGCCGGACGATGAGCCGGGTCACGGCCACCAGATCCATGAGGTTGTTCGCGCCGATGAGGCTGGCCGCCACCTGCACATCGTTGATGGGCTCCCGCCAGCGGCGCTCGATGCCATCCAGACCCACGGCCACGCCCATGATCGCGCCCACATTGCCCACATTACAATCGGTGTCCCACCCAGCCATGTTGGCGATGGCGATGCTGCGGGAAAAATCCCCCTGGCCATAGAGCAGGGCCATGACCACGATGGCCGCGTTGGGGATGATGTGCACCAGGCCGGGCGCGTCGCCGAAGCGTTGGGCGATGAAGTGATAGGCCGCGCGCCAATCCTCGGGCTGCCGAAGGTAGAACGCGAGCACCTCCTGCACCATGCGAGCGTACGCTCCCTCAGGTGGAATCACCGATAATCCCGCCTCGATCAAGCGCTGAGGTCGGGCTTCGTTGAACGCGGCGCTGACCAATGCGGCGATGAAGCGCGCACCATCCACCCCCGCGGCGTCATGGGAGACGCGGGCGGCCATGGCCGCGTAGCGGGCCGCGCGCGCCGGATCGTTGGGGATGAGCAGTCCCCAGATGTCGCTGAAGATCTGACCGCCGATCTGCTCCGCCAACACCGGACCATTGAGGGCCGCGCTGCCCGACCGGGGCGCGGGGATCCCCGCTTTGAGGTTGAGATACGCGGTGTGCTCGGTGGAAACGCCGTAACCGCCCCACCACAAGGTCCCATGCTCATCGCCCAGATAGTTGAGCCAGATGTCGCCCATCTGAGCCTGGGTGATCTCGGGCCCGAAGTCCTCCAGCCCGTGCAAGAAGATGAGCGGCAGGGAGGTGTCGTCATCGGGCTTGAAGATCGCGCCCGGCGGCAGAGGCAGGTAGTCGGTCACTTCGCCCAGGTGATCCCGGATCTGCTGGTACGTCCAATTTTCTAGGGGCGCGCCAAACCGCACGCCGATGGTCTTGCCCAGCCAGCCCGCATACACCCGGGCCTTATAGTCGGTTGGGATCATGGCAGCGATGGATATCTCAGAGAATGGACCCTGGAGCCTGCCTATGGAGGCCCCAGGGTCGGAGGAGAGAAGAGCGGGGCGACGGGGTGGGGTTACTCGCCCAAGGCGGCGTAATTGTCATCCAGGCAGGCTTGCGCATCCTCCACCATGGGCGGCAGGTAGTTCTCCAGGTCGCGATTGCCCTGGTCCACATAATTAGACCACACATCGTAGAAGATGTCACCTACGCAATCCCAGTAGAATTGCGAGCGCTCATAATTGGCCACGCGCGTCTCCTTGTGCAGCTCGTTCCAGAACACGCTCATGGTGGGGTCCTGATCCCAGCCCATGTCGGTCCAAACCGAGGGGACGGCCGGGGTCCACACGCCCGCTTCGGCCATGATCTTCCCCGCTTCGGGGCCGCTGAGCCACTTGAGGAACTCCCAGGCCCGCTGCTTGTGCTGGCTGCCGCTCCACATATAGAGCATGTAGGAATCGGTCCAGGCGATGCCGGGGGTCTCCTCATTGAAGCGCGGAGGCTCTACCACGGCCCAGTTGAAGTCAGCCTTCTCGTTCAGCGCGGCCAGCTCCCAGGTGGAGATGTGCTGCATGGCCACCTTGCCCGAGAGGAAGACCAGCTCGCCGAATTGATCCTGCATGGCCGCGGGCGCGGAGACCTGGTCCACCGCGGTCAGGTCCAGGCAGTAGCGGAACGCGTTCAGGGCTTCGGGCGTGTCCATGTAGCCCTTCACCGCCCGGCCATCGGGGCTGACGAAATCCGCGCCCATGTTGTAGGAGAAGGAGGACCACTGGAAGCAGCCGGGGCTGCCCACAATGGCGCCCACGCCGTAGATGTCGTTGTCCCGATCGGTGAGAGCGATGGCTTTCTCGCGATAGTCGGCGATGGTCCAGCCCGGTTCAGGATAAGGCACGCCCGCAGCGTCGAAGATATCTTTGTTGTAGGCAATGACGCCAGCCGTGGCGTCGCGGGGCACGCCATACATGTTGCCCTTGTATTCCGCCCGGATCTTGCCGATGGGGAACCAGAGGTCATCAGGGTTGACGCCGTCGGCTTCCATGTAGGGCGTGAGGTTTTCCAGGAACCCCTGGCTGGCGATATCGGCCGCGAAGTAATGGTAGAAGATGTCAGGCCCCTGGTTGGCCGCGATGGCCGTGAGGATGCGCTTACTGAAGCCCTTGCTGGGGAAAAGTGCCACCGCCACCTTGGTGTTGGGATGGGATTCCTCAAAGGCTCGGGCCAATTGGAAGTGCAGTTCGCGAGTGGCCGCGGTATCGCGTCCCCGTTCCGTGCCCCACCAGGTGATGGTGACCACATCCTCATCACTCACAGGCACTGGCGTGGGCGTCACCTCAACCTCTTTGACCACTTCCTTGACTTCGGTGACGACCACGGTCTTCTCAACGACCTTCTCCACCTCCTGGGTGACGACGACCGTTTCCTTGATGATCTTTTCGACGACCTCTGGGGTGGGTTGAGAACAACCTGCCACCACCAGGGCCAGCAAGGCCATCAACACTATCGAGATGACGAGCTTTTTGTTCATGAAGACTCCTCCTTGGAGAACAGAGTGGGTGAAAAAGTTGTGGTGAGAGAGATATGAACGATTCATCCCTTGATGCCTGCCGAGGCGATGCCTCCCAGCAGACGTTTTTGGGCAATGAGGAAGAGGGTGATGGGAGGGATCATCGCCATCATGACCGCAGCCATCAGGAGATGCCAACTGGTGGATTTGGCCCCCTGAAAGAAACTCAATCCCAGGGAGACGGTGAACTTCAGGGGGTCGTTGAGGTAGATGAGGGGTCCCATGAAGTCGTTCCACACATCCACGAAGGTGAAAATGACGACCAGGACCAGAATGGGCGTGGAGATGGGGAAAATGATGCGCCAAAGAATCTGCCAGCGGCTGGCGCCATCGATCATGGCCGCCTCATCCAGATCCAGGGGAATGCTCATCATGTATTGCCGCACCATGAAGATTAGAAAGGCGCTGCCCATGAACGCGGGCACGGTGAGGGGGAGGTAGGTGTTCACCCAGCCCAGCTTGGCGAACAGGATGAATTGGGGCACCAGCACCACCTGCTTGGGGATCATCAGGGTGGCCAGGAGGATGACGAAGAGCACATCCCGTCCCCAAAAGCGAAACCGGGAGAACCCATACGCCACCAGGCTGGTCGCCAGCACCTGCCCGATGACATTGACCGTCACCAGAAACGCGGAATTGAGGATGAACCGGCCAAAGGGCACTTCTTTGAACACCTGAATGAAGTTCTCCCAGGCGAAAGGATGGGGTATCCAGGCAGGGGGAATCTGGAAAAGCTGCTCCTCCGTCTTCAAGGCCGTGCTCACCATGGCGTAGAAGGGCACCATGAAGAAGAGCGCCAGCAGGACGAGCACCGCGTAATTTCGGACCTTGCGCCAGAAGTGGAGGGAGAATCGGGGGGTGTGTTGCGAGGTCGTCGCCGCCATGATCGACTCCTTACTTCTTTTCCGCTTCGTAATGCACCCACAGGGCCGAACTCTTCAAGATCAGCAGGGTGAGGATGAGGATGATGACTGTCAATATCCACGCCAGCGCAGAAGCGTATCCCATGCGTAAGGACACCCAGGCCTTGTTATAGATGTAGAGCATGTAGAAGAGGGTGGACTTCATCGGGCCGCCGCCCGTGGCGACAAAGGAGGTGGTGAAGGTTTGAAAGACGCCGATGAGCTCGATGACCAGGACATAGAAGATGGTGGGGCTCAGCATGGGGAGGGTGACATGACGGAACTGCTGCCAGGTGTTGGCCCCATCCACTTCTGCGGCGTCATAGAGATGCTGGGGGATGTTTTGCAATCCGGCCAGATAGATGATGGCGCTTCCCCCCACGCCCCAGAGTCCGATGAACATCAACCCGAATAGAGCGGTCTTTGGATCGTTGAGCCAGTTGGGGCCCTGAATGCCTATCCAGCCCAACATGACATTGATCAGGCCGTAGCGGGGGTTCAGCATCCACATCCAGACCAGGGTCGCGGCCACCTGGGGCGCCATGTAGGGCATATAATAGAAAGACCGGAAGATGCCCACACCCCTGACCTTGGCATTGAGAGCCAGCGCGGCGCTGAGCGCGAGCACGGTGGTCAGGGGTAGATAGAAAAACGCGTAGCGAAATGTCACCTTCAGCGCCTGGACGAAGTTCCTGTCGGCAGTGAAAATGCGGTGGTAGTTGCGCAGCCCCACCCAATGGGGATCGCCTACAATGTTCCATCGGGTGAAGCTCACGAAGAAAGACATGATGACCGGGCCCGCGATGAGAAAGACGAATCCAATCAGCCAGGGGGAGATGAACAGATACCCGGCAAGATGCTCCTTTTTCGTGCGGGCGCTCATGTTGCGCCAGCGCTGCAGGGGATTGATGCGTTGAGGAATGCTTGTCATTCGAGCCTCTTGGATAAAAAGTTCAGATGGTTGGCATGAGTTCGGCCAGGGCTTCGGCGATGGCCACGATATCCTCATTCGCGGTGAATTTGAGGGCCACGCCGCTGGGCTTACGCACCTTCTCCACCCATGCGCGGGGAATGATCCCGACGCCGTGGCGGGCCCCGGCCAGGGCCCCGACCACCGCGGCAATGGTGTCGGCATCCCGCCCAAAGTTGCACGCCCACAACAGCCCCTGCCGGAAATCGCCCTCCGCCAGGCGGAAGATGGCGTAGGCTTGGGGGATGGCCTCGGCCGCGGTGGCGTGGGTGGGGGTCCACAACGCGTCGTGCAGCGGCTTCCAGGCATCCAAAATGCTCCCCGCGGCGTCGCAGATGCCCATGGCCCGGGCCATGGCCCGCCCCAACCAACTGTCATCAGGGATCTGCGCCAACCCGGCCTGGATGATCTCCTCCACGCTCCCATCCACCACGGCCGCGGCGACGCTGGCGGCCACGGCCTGCGCCGCCCAAATGCCATCCCGGGCGTGGCTGATCTGGGCGTCGATCTCAGCCATGGCCGCGGCCCGTTGCGGATCCCCTGCGCACAGGATGCCGACGGGGGTGATACGCATGGCCGCGCCATCGTCATCATTGCCCACGTTGTCCAGGCCCGAAAGAGGCGGCTTCATGCCCCGGCGCAAATTGGCCACCGCGCCATAAAGAGGCCTGCCCCCCCGGTCGAAAACCCCGCCC
>Ga0256914_1003786_pt1 | contig 11774 bp, 13 predicted proteins | sample HulkmetaG_FD_191571 | JGI IMG/M metagenome (GOLD analysis project Ga0256914, IMG submission 191571) | Hydrothermal chimney microbial communities from Main Endeavour vent field at the Juan de Fuca Ridge, Pacific Ocean - Hulk | ecosystem: Environmental > Aquatic > Marine > Hydrothermal vents ...
TGATGCCGTCGTCGGGCAATTTGGGACCTGGACGATTGCTCGGGCGCTTCTTTTTGCTTCGGCGCGGCGCAACTGCCACATCGGGGTCAGTGGAATAAACCAATCGGGTGTTTTTAATGGTGGGCATGAAGACTCCTGCATTGGTAGCGGATTCGACTGACTAAGAATTATCGCATGGGGAAGCCATCACGGCAAGGGAAAGGGAAGCGGTCTTGCATTTCAAAATGGGGTAGTGGTCCGAATTTGACTGACGCCATCGGGAGCGAATGGCTCCTATTCACACTCAGGGACGATGGACCAGGGACGACGGACGGTTCACGCCATCAAATCAGCGATTTTTGTCCTCCATCGTCCATCGTCTATCGTCAAATGCATTGAGATCGTGCTATGGCAACGAAACGGAATGAAAACATCAGTCAAAAATAACCACTACCCAAAATGGATGAGGAGAGGAGATATGAAAAGGTATTGTGGGCTCTTAAGTAACTGTGCACCTGAAGCTTAAAAAAACGCTGCGCAGTTTGACGAAAATGGACAAAGATAGACGAATATACGATGGTTCGCTTCGTCCATCTTCATCTTTTCGTCGATCCTCGTCTGATGAGTTGTAATCGTCTACAAAGCGAATTGTAAGTTCATACCTTCACTTACTTAACGGACGTTACGGCAAAGCTGATTCGCAATGCAACCACCAGACGCTCCCGAAAAATGACGAACAGAGACGAAGGTGGACGAAAGGACGAAGATGTCTATTGTCTATGTTCGCCCTTTCGTCTTATGGTCCATGGTTAAGTCAGAAGCGTAGGCTGCATCGTTCAGGGCTTATTGGCTGGCAAGTGCGTAACATAAGTTACTTAACAAAAAACGCTTGCCAAGAATCGATATATGCCATAAACTTGTGTCAGAAAAGCAGTACCTGATGTGCGACTTTTCTGTTCAAAAAAGCAGGCTTTGAGGTTTCGATCAACAGCCCCACAAACAGGCGAAGGGACGACAGGAAAAAAGGACGGAGAAAGATGCTGATTTCGTCCACTTTGGTCATTTTTCGCCCATGTTCATCGGCTTGTTCAGAAGAAGATGCTTGATAAGCCCGTTGATACGCCAAAAAAAGTTGTACATTGGGTAAGCAGTGTTTTTGACGCACTCATTCATAGGAGGCCAGCCATGTTCAAACGCCTACTCAAATTTATTCCAGTCCTCATACTCATGGCACTCGCGCTCGCCGCTTGTCGGGAACAAGAACCCCTGGCCTTTCAAGCAACTGCCCTCAAACAAGATGTAGACATTCGCTCGATATACAGCGATGGTGCGATCACCTTCTTAATCTACAATCCCAGCGGTATTGGGGACGCCAAAATAACCCTCTCACAAGGCAGAATGCCACAAAAGGTCCGCGTGCGTCTTTTTGTACAAGGACTTGAAAATCTAGAGCTGAGCTATGACAACGTTAAAATCATCGCCAGTGTCGCCACCCAAAATAATGGCCCGGTGATCGAAAGGCTTGCCAAAGCGGGTGAAGAAATCGAAATCAACGAATCCAGTCCCTATTGGATCGAGATAGAGGCGTTGCCAGCCAAAGAAGGCGGCATTTTTTTCGGGATGCCCGCCCTGCCTTCCAGTTTTTTGATCACCCTGCCCGATGATTTTTATGACAGCCACGCCACCGAATTCGCTTTGAGCTGGGTGGATTTTTATCGCTAATTTGGAAATAAGTGCGCGGACGAGGTATGATTACTTCTGACGCTTTGAGACCTGTTCATGCAGAAGGGCGCTACGATTCCCGCCCTTCTTTTTATTGCCCATGACTCAGCACCCTCGCCCCACACAACGCTTGCGCCTGACATACAGCAAAAAAGGCGACGCTCGCTACATCGGCCATCTTGATCTGGCGCGATTTTGGGAACGCGTCCTCAGGCGAGTGAACCTGCCCTTGGCCTACTCTCATGGCTACCATCCCCAGCCCCGAATCCAGTTTGCATCAGCGCTGCCCGTGGGCGTAGCGGGCGAAAACGAGATGATGGACATCTGGCTGACCGAGCGAGTTGAACCCGGTGCGTGGGTGCAGCCCATCGCCCGTAACCTGCCAGATAGCTTCGCCATCAAAGCGCTGGTCGAGGTTCCACTGAAGCTGCCCGCTATGCAGGCCAGCCTGCGAGCCTCGGTCTATCACGTCTGCTGGAAAGATGTGACCGGAGATGAGTTGGCGATGCGAGTTAAGTCGGTGCTCGAGGCCGAAGAAATCATGCGTCCTCAATTCAAAAAACCTAAAAAAACCTATGACCTGCGCCCCCGTATCCACAGCATCGAGCTTTCGCCTGATGAGCCAGGCTGCGTGCGCATGAGGCTGGCTGCGGGTTCGCAGGCCAATGCCCGGGTGAGCGAAGTCATCGCAGTGCTGGGCTTAGAAAATCGAAAGCACACCATTTTGCGTGAGAAGGTGATTCTGGATGAAGAGAAAAAGTGAGTCGAACTTCGACACATTCGACTCATAAACACACCCTACCTATTTTTTGACATTTTACTCATCGTCGTTTTATAATTACATGTTGTGGGCTTTCGAGCCCACTTTTTCTACGCCAAAAGACAAAGAACCCTTTAACCCCTCACGCCGCTACGGCTCCCTAAGTCCAGCTTTGCCGGCGCCGTACGGAAAGGAAGCAGCTTATGTACGCAGTTATCCGAACTGGCGGTAAACAATACCGTGTCGAAGAAAACGAGATCCTCAATGTTGAACTTCTGAAAAACACTACTGAAGGCGATCAGGTGACATTCGATGATGTGCTCCTGGTTGGTGATGAAGAGACCGTGACTGTTGGACGTCCTTTGGTGGAAGGCGCAAAAGTGACCGCTACAGTGTTGGGTCTGACCAAAGGCCCGAAGGTCATCATCTTCAAGCATAGCGGCCGCACCACCTTGCGCCGCAAGACCGGACACCGACAGAAATACACACAACTCCGCATCGACAGCATCACGGCATAACGTAATCCGCATCTCCCATCCCGTTTAGATAAAGACAAGGAGCGAAGAAAATGGCTCATAAGAAAGGTGGCGGTTCCAGTAAGAACGGTCGCGATAGCAAAGCAAAGCGCCTGGGCGTCAAGCGCTATGATGGTCAATTTGTAAGCGCTGGCACGATCATTATCCGACAGCGCGGCACCCGCATTGCCCCAGGCGAAAACGTGGGCGTAGGTAGAGATCACACCATCTTTGCCACAGCCGATGGCTTCGTCAAATTCGAACACCAAACCCGCGACAAGAAGCGCGTCAGCGTTTATCCCGAACGCGCGGCCTGAGCAATCCGAGAGGTATTTTTGAAATGAAACAGGGCATTCATCCCACTTATTACGAAGACGCCGTGGTCATCTGCTCATGTGGCAATACCTGGACCACGGGCTCCACAAAAAAAGAAATTCACACCGACGTTTGTTCCGCCTGCCATCCCTTCTTCACTGGCGAGCAGCGCATTGTCGACACCGCTGGTCAGGTCGAACGCTTCATGCGCCGCCTGCGCACCAAAGATCAAATTCGCACCCAGGCCCGCATCAAGGCGGAAGCGCGCAAACTGGCTGAAGAGGCGGCTCGCAAAGCCAAGGCGCGCGGCGAAGACGCCGAAAAAGCCTTCGACGCAGCTTATCAAAAAGCATTGGCCGAATTGCAATAACCTCATCTTCCCCATTCTATTAAAGGCAGGAGCGTTCACCGTTCCTGCCTTTTTTATATGGGTGAATTCTGATTAATCCGCAATGCCCCAAGGTGCAAAAACGTACGACCGCACCTCCACAGTCACTATGAAGGGAAATCGTTTCTTAGAACACCCCTGGCGAACAGGCTACAAGGGTTGCCAGAAATGAAAATTCCATGCTACCATGCACTGAATTTGCGCATCCACCTTCTGTTCATGAGATCGTTATTTCGCGTGCAGCACTCACTTCTACCCCCGGCCAGACGGCGCCTTTCTTCATGGCTTGCCGCTCTGTTGGTATTAGTGCTGGCCTGGCTCTCGGTGGCTGCTGGCCCCCCCATCTGGAAAAGCAACCATCCCCATCCAATCAGGATGACCCAGGGGCAAATTCTGGAGCAAAACGCCATCGTTCAAGGCCCACAGACACAAGCCAGGGCCGGGGTCATGCTGGATCGCACCACCAGAGCGATTCTTTGGCAATGGAATGAGAATGAATCCCTTCCCATGGCCAGCGTCACAAAACTGATGACAGTATTGGTGGCGCTGGAAACGCTGTCGCCCGATGATGTGATTACTGTACCAGCAACAGCCCTCGATATTGATCCCGGCTACGCCCGCATGGGTCTGCAGGCAGGGCAGCGTGTACAGGTGATGACACTGCTCTATGGAGCCTTGCTGCCTTCAGGCAACGACGCGGCGCTGGCCCTGGCCATTGCCGCCGCGGGTGATGAAAAAAACTTCGTTGAGAAAATGAATCAGCGGGCTCAGGAGTGGGGACTTACGGCAACTCACTTCGTCAATCCACACGGCATCGATACACCCAACCATTACGCCAGCGCTCGCGACCTGGCGCAACTGGCCTTGCGCGCTCTCCAGAACCAACTCATCACCGAAATCGTGGCCACCCCAGAAATAAACGCCGAGGGATTTCACCTCGTCAACACCAACAAACTCCTCACCACCTACCCTGGTGCTTACGGCGTGAAGACGGGCACCACCGATCATGCTGGCCAAGTGCTCATTGGCGCAGCTCGCCGCTCAGGTCAGGGCGATGTGCTCACGGTGCTGCTGGACAGCCCCGATCGATACGCTGAGACTATCGGATTGATGGATTTCTACTTTGCGCATTGGATATGGATTGATGCTGGATTAAAACAAGATGTATTGAACCGCGCCTCTGGCCCCGATGGCGCCAGGTATGTGCTGAATACGGAGCCCGCCCCCTTGCTTTTACCACGCTGGCAACTACAGGAACTCCGCCCAATGCGTATCATCAGTTTTGATACGGCGGATCAGCCCTGGGGGCTGTATCAGGTGTGGTCTGGCCAGGATAAGTTGGTAGAATTACCCATCCAGTTTCACAAAGTAAATGCCGAAAACAATCAGCCGCCCAACACGCAACAATAACGAGCGATGATACAGCGCGAGGTGGAATATCTTCTAGCGCTGCTCAGTAATCTCTGAAAGGTCACTAAACGTTCGCAATCCCTTTGCCACAAAGGTTCAAAGGTGACGAAGTACCAAGTGTTGCTCTAACTATCCCATGCGACTCAATAAATTCCTTGCGCATACAGGCATCTCCTCACGTCGGGCCGCGGACAAGCTCATCGCTGCCGGGCGAGTAGAGGTGAATGGTCGAGTTGTACGCGAAATGGGAGTGCAGATCGATCCTGTTCGAGATCAGGTGCGGGTGGATGGCAAACTCATACGTAATCACCCGCAACGGTTCACCTATCTTTTACTAAACAAACCCCGAGGCGTCATTACCAGTCGCAAAGACCCAGGAGGGCGCAAGACCATTCTTGATCTTATTCCGGTCAAATACCACAATCTTCACCCGATTGGACGTTTGGATTATCAGAGTGAGGGACTGGTGTTGCTCACGGATGATGGAGATCTCACCCAACGCCTATCTCACCCCTCCCACCAACACGAAAAGGAGTATTGGGTGAAGGTTGTGGGAGAGGTTCCTAATCCTACCCTGTATAAATTTCGCCAAGGCGTGAGGTTGGATGATGGCCTGGCTTGGGCCAGGGTGCGTCGCCTGAATAAAATCCCTCCGGCGCAACGTTTTTGGGTGCAGCTTGATCCCAAACACACCTGGTTGGCTTTTGTCCTCACCGAAGGGCGCAACCGTCAGATTCGACGCATGTGTCAGGTAGTCAATCTGCGCGTATTGCGACTGGTGCGAGTGCGTATGGATGCTATACACATCGGTGATCTAAAACCTGGTCAATGGCGAATGGCCAGCAAGCAACAGCTCAGGATCATTCAAGCCATAAAAGCTCAAGGGGAATAATCTCCGCCCAGTGCGTTTCACCCCGGCAGTTTTACATGGCGTCATCATTCCCTTGAATTATCTCTTACCATTGAGTAACGCATCATTGAACACTGAATCACAAAACACGAATCTCATGCTCCATCCTCCTGCCGTCATTGCCATCGACGGCCCTGCAGCCTCAGGAAAGAGCACTGTGGGCAAGCTGGTCGCTCAAAAGCTCGGTTTTCTCTTGTTCGACACCGGTGCGCTTTATCGGGCTGTGACGCTGTCTGCGTTGCAGCGCAATATTCCCATTGACGATGAGGTCCGCATCAGCAATCTGGCTCGGAACATTCATATCGATCTCATTCCCGCCACACATGATGACGGGCGGCCTTACACCGTGCTGGTGGATGGAGAGGATGTCACCTGGGATATTCGCAGCGAACTGGTGGATGCGCATGTCTCCACCGTCAGCGCCTATCCTGGCGTGCGGGAGGCGCTGAAATCGCAGCAGCGCCGCATCGCACAGCGTGGCGGTGTGGTTATGGCGGGTCGCGATATCGGTACGGTGGTTTTCCCTGAGGCGCCGTTGAAAGTGTTTTTGGATGCTTCTCCGGAGGTGCGGGCCAGGCGTCGCTGCGAGGAGTTGCTTGCTCGGGGGGAAGAGGCCGACTTCGATGAGATTCTGGCGGGCGTGCGCCATCGTGATCAAATCGACAGCACGCGCGCCACAGCGCCTTTGCGTATTGCCGACGATGCGGTGATCATCGACACCGATCATCTTTCCATTGAACAGGTGGTGGATCAAATCGCGACGCTGGCCAAAGAACGTCATCTGGTAAATAGGGTGGAACGGAGATGAACAAAGCAGCCCCTCGCGACTTTCGTTGGCTGGCCAGCCCTGAAGCGCCCCAACGCTGGCAGCGTCATTTTTGGCTAACCGGACTTTCATTGGTGGAGCGAGCGCTGTTAAAATCAGATGTAACGGGCTTCGAGAAATTACCCGCCAGAGGCCCGGTCATCGTCTATTATAACCACATTCATTATCTCGACCCTTTCGCTCTCTCATCACGATTTTGGCGACAGCGCTACTTTGTGCCGGTAGCCAAAGCTGAGTTGGAGCGCACGTTTTTTGTTGGGCCGGCCCTCAAGGCCAACGGAACCATCTTCATCAAACGGAGAGCGCCTGACATTCCCGCACTGCGAGGAATGCTCTCCGTCTTGCAATCGGGATACGTGTTGCTCATTGCCCCGGAGGGCACGCGCTCACCTACAGGTGCGCTTATCGAGGCGGAAAAGGGTCTGGGCCTGTTGGTGTATCGCACCAATCCGGTATTGATGCCAGTGGGCATCTGGGGAACGCCAGATTTTCCATCGGCCTACAAGCGCTTGCGACGCCCGGTGGTGCATTACCGCTTTGGCGCGCCCTATCGCTTTAATTTACCGGCAAAAATCACCCGTCGAGAAGCTGAAACCCTTGTCACCGATTACGCCATGCGGCGGCTGGCCCAATGTCTGCCAGCAGAGATGCGAGGCATGTATGCCGCCCCGCCGTCCGCGCTACCCTATGTGGAGGAAGTCTGATGTTCGAGATCATCGATCTACATTTTCAAGGCGAACCAGAAATCATTGGCAGCTATGTGCTGCGCGGCCCCAGGGGCGTTGCACTTATCGAAACCGGGCCTGGGGCCACGGCAGAGAATTTGCTTAGCGGTTTGCAGGCGTTGGGCATTGCTCCTGAGGAGATCACCGACATTCTTCTCACACACATCCATCTCGATCATGCAGGCGCAGCAGGTTACATGGCCAGGCTGACAGGAGCCACAGTGCACGTGCATCACGTGGGGGCTCCGCACATGATCGACCCCAGTAAACTACTGGCCTCGGCCGGACGCATCTACGGCGATCAGATGGGCCCGCTGTGGGGAGATTTTCTACCTGTGCCCCAGAAACAAGTCCACATTCTGCATGATGGTGACATCATAGATGCTGCGGGCCTGCAAGTAACGGCCATCGACACCCCGGGGCACGCCTACCACCACATGGCCTACTGGCTGGATGGAGCTTGCTTCACCGGCGATGTCGCCGCAGTGCGTTTACCAGGATATGATCACATCCGCCTGCCCACCCCGCCGCCCGAGTTCCATTTATCGCTATGGAAGGAAAGCGTAACCCGGCTACGAGACTTGAAGCCTGATATTATCATCCCCACCCATTATGGCCCTCATGAAGATGTCGATGCGCATTTCGATGCAGTCATAGCGAAGCTAGACGCGCTCACCGACTATTTGCGGCAACGCGTGCGAGCGGGCGATGATGTTGGGCAAATGATGGCAGAGTTGCCTGCTTGGTTGGCGGAGCAAGCCAGAAGCGAGGGGGTGGATGACGCGGGCGTGCATCGGTATGAGGTGGTGGTGCCCAGCTTTATGAATGTGACCGGCGTGTTGCGCTACTTCCGCAAGGTGGAGGGACTGGAGATCTAAACTCAACATTCCAGGGATTGACGAACCACATCCATGACCTTCTACCAAATTATCTTTCTTCTGCTCACCATCGGTTTCGAGGTGCTGGGAACTGTTTCGTTGAAACTCTCGCAAGGTTTTACAAGACTGACTCCCAGCATCCTCGTCGTGGTTGGCTATGGGCTTTCCTTTTATCTACTTTCGCTGCTGCTCAAACAAAACGTGCCCATCGGTATCATCTATGCCATTTGGTCAGGCCTGGGCACAGCAGCGATTGCACTGATTGGCGTGTGGTTATGGGATGAAAGGCTCAGTCTGCCCGCGATTTTCGGCATTGCCCTGGTGATCATCGGCGTTGCCCTCATTAATCTGACGATCAAGTCTGCACATTAGACGGGTGCGTTTCAAAATGGGAGGGGGGCTTTTCGCGTTCATGGCCGACTCAAGTCGGGCGCTTCAGGCCAGCGTCAGGGGCGGCCTCCACCATCTAGGTCGTCGCTGGGCGACCATGGCGCTATCTGGACATCTTTCCTCATCGCCTCTCCCCGCCCGTCTCGGAGCGGGGGAGGAAACAAAGGTGGGCTACGCCTGCAGAACCCGAGTTCACTCGGCCCGTGCATCATTAGACAACTTGCCCCGAAATCGAAATACATCCCATTAGATATCAACGAAGAAAAGCCTTTAGCGCTATTCAAAATAAGCGCTTCCAGAAAATCAACTCAGTGACGCCAGGCAACAAGTAGTCGGGTAATGCTCCCACCTGCTGATAACCTCGCCGCCGATAAAAACGCTGCGCTCCTAGGTTGAAATCGGATGTCAAGAGAAAAATGTCGGGCGAGCTTTCGGCCAAAAACACCTCGGCCCTGTCCATCAATGCGGCTCCGACACCCTGACCGGTGGCGTCGGGGTGAACGGCAATGAGGGGGATGTAACCGCCACGCCCGAATGCGGCGCTAGCAACACACCACACAAATCCCAAGACCTCCCCCGCCTTTTCCGCCACAAAAACCATCCCCCCTGAATCCATTGCACCCTCAAGTCGAGCGAGAGCGCGGGCGCTGGTCACACCGTAGCGTTGCCAAAGAGGATTATCAGCCATGATACGAGCGCAGGACTCGATATCGCTAGAGCGCAGGGGGCGAATGGACAAGGAGTTTATCATGAGATCATTGTACGCCAAGACTCGAGATGAAGCCAGCCTCAGGCAAGTTACTATTCACTGGCCAGCGATTTTGTGGCGAGTGACTTGCATCGCAATATCCACCATGATTTCCGACGCACCGCAGGCGCCATTATCTGTGTTCGGGTGGGTCAGTGATGTATCGGCCTCACAACTCAGGTCGACCAGTGCTGAGCGACTGCCCCCAATTGCAACGTCTCAATGCAGGAAGATGATTTGACAAAGCCCCTATTCTGATGTAAAAGAAAGCGTATGTTCGATTCCATACTCCCCCGGCCCGGTGGAATCAAAAGGGTCATCGCTTGGGGCAATCCAACGAAAAGGAACTGTCAATGCGCGTCACAAAAATCTCCGATGATTTCAAAGTCCTTGCAGTAGCCGGAACCTATGTCGTTTTATTCGGCTTCAATCTGCCCGAAGAACAGTGTGACGGCTTGCTCGGCTTTTCCATCCATCGCATCGACCACACAGAGAGGGAAGCCTACTATTTGCGGGGCACAAAATGCTTTGCCGAGACCGATCCCGGATTTCCGAAAGGCGCCACCTATTCGACCAAGCACCAACCCATACAAAGCTTCCAGTGGGCAGATTACTCAGCCAAACCGGGCCATAAATACACCTACACCATCACTGCGCTCAAGGGCACGCCCCACCACCTGCAACCTTACGCCCAAAACGTCATCCACATTACCACCACCTCACCACAACGTGGCATCCATGATGTATATTTCAACCGGGGCATTGCTGCCTCGCAGGCCTATGTGCGGCGATTTGGCAATCGAGCGCCCGAAGATGTGCCCAACCGCAAGGCTTTCGAATGGCTGTCGCGCGGGCTCAACGAGGCGTTGGAAGATTTTGTCCGCTCCTGCGAGCCGGGACGAGACGCTCTGCGCATCGCGGCCTATGAGTTCAGCTATGATAGATTTCTGGCCTTGATCAAAGAAAAGATTGAGGAGGGCGTCGATATTCAGGTGGTTTACGATGCGCGTCGCGATTCACCCAAACTCGAAAATATCGCTGCAATCAAAGCTTTTGGCCTTGACGCGCCCAACATCTGTTACCAGCGCACCATCCCAAAATCTTACATTGCACATAACAAATTCATCGTCAAACTTCGAGATAGTCAACCTGTGGCTGTGTGGACAGGGGGCACAAATTTCTCAGAGGGAGGCATTTATGGTCATTCCAATGTCTCCCATGTTGTCGAAAATCCCAGAATTGCCCGCAAATTTTTTGATTATTGGCAACTGCTGGCCGAAGATCTACCCAGCGCTCCCCTCAAAGAACGCGTCGAAGCACTTTCGCCACTCCCGCCGGACAAACCTCGTATGGGCACCACTGTGCTATTCAGCCCTCGCAGCACCATTGAAGCCCTGGAATGGTATGCGAACCTGGCCCGGAACGCCACCGAGGGTCTGTTCATGACCTTTGCCTTTGGCATGAACGACATCTTCAAAGAAGTCTATCGCAACGGCGCTGCCCCCTTCCGGCTGGCGCTGATGGAAAAGAAAACACGACCGATGAAACCGGGCCCCAAACGCAAGGCAGAGGAGCAGGCTATTCAAGAACTGCGAAATATGCCAGAGAACGTTTTTGCCATTGGCAACTTCATCCGCACCAACGCCATCGATGGTTGGCTGAAAGAACGTCTGACAGGGCTCAACAGTCATGTCAGGTTTGTCCACAACAAATTCATGCTCATCGATCCCTTGAGCGATGACCCCATCGTGATCAGCGGTTCTGCCAATTTCAGCGATTCATCCATCCGTCGCAATGACGAAAACATGATTATCATTCGCGGCAACAAGCGCGTTGCCGATATTTATCTTGGCGAGTTCATGCGTTTGTACAGCCACTTTGCTTTTCGCGAATCGTTACAATGGCGCAAACTCGGCGATCCTCCAAAACGGTTGCGCACCGATGAATGGTGGCGTGGCTATTTTGGCCGCACGCAACGATCGACGCGACGCAAATTCTTTTCGAGATCGAAATAATACCACAAATTCGGGTCCAGCAACATGGCTGTCTTTCAACAAGGGTAGCGGTTATTTTTGACAGATGGTTACTACTAAGGTAGCCCGGCTAGAAACCACGAAGACACGAAGCCACAAAGGCACGAAGAAAAGAAAAAGCTTTGAAATTCTTGGTGTTCTTAGTGTCTTTGTGCCTTTGTGGTGATTGAAGTCA
>Ga0256914_1003787_pt1 | contig 11770 bp, 11 predicted proteins | sample HulkmetaG_FD_191571 | JGI IMG/M metagenome (GOLD analysis project Ga0256914, IMG submission 191571) | Hydrothermal chimney microbial communities from Main Endeavour vent field at the Juan de Fuca Ridge, Pacific Ocean - Hulk | ecosystem: Environmental > Aquatic > Marine > Hydrothermal vents ...
AGGGGGCTTCCAGAGGAAGCCCGAAGGAGAGACCCCGAGACCTCCACCTCTTCCAGGGCCTCACGGCAGGCGAAAAGACCGATCTGAAAGGTGTAGAACTCCCCTGGACGGGCATTTCCTTCGAAGGACGAGGTGGGGCCCCTTTTGACCCACCGGTGCGGGAGGTAATGGATCATCCGGATGGGATGCCTTCGAGATTCTGGGAAGAGGAGAAATGGGGCCTTGGGGTGAGAGGCGATGAGGGCCTCCGTCTCCTGGCGGGAGGCCGCTTGTTCCATGGCGGTGAAGACATGGAAAGGACTCCTGGATTCGAAGGCCAGGACTTGGGCGGCGGGCAACTCCAGAAAGAGGGGGGATTCGGGGGTCAAGCCATGGAGCTTGTTGCGGCGGATCCAGGCGGGGTCGGCCGTGGTTTCGGGAGGGAGGTAGTGGACTTGGGGGTAGTTCTTGGAGCCCTCTGTGCGGAAGGGAAGGTAGTAGAGGAAGTAGTCCCCCTGGTCAGGGAGAGGCCGGAAGACCAGGATCCCTTCAGCCCTGTTGGAGCGAAGGACCATGAGGTTCCGGACTCTTCGACCCTTTTCGGCTGAGACGAGGAGAAGGCCGATGGATGCTGGATCCGGGTCGCGGCGCCTCCAGGGGATGCGGACCCGGACGGCAGGTGCGGATTGGGGAACATGGATCAGAACCCTATGATTTCCAAGGCCTTCAGGGTTCCAGGATGTCCTCCGGCGGGGAAGGTCACGGCCAGGAGCGGGAAAGGTGGGCAGGGTCATGGTTGATAGAATGAGGACGAGAAGGTGGAAGTCGCGCATAACCGAGGGATCTTAAAGCACCTTCGTTATAAAACTCCACCCGGCAGAAAATGCGGGGATGGTGCGTGATGGTTCGTTATAAAACTACTCCCGGCAGAAAGATGGAGGGTGTTGTGAGGAAGGTTTTGGTGATCGATGTTCCGGGGCTGGTGTTGGGGCTTCTGGGAGAGGAGACGCCGCATCTTTCTTCGCTGGCATCTACGGGGTTCGTCTGCCCGATGGAGACGGTCTTTCCGGCTGTGACTTGTCCGGTCCAGTCGACCTGGCTGACGGGCACGATGCCTTCAGAGCACGGGATCGTGGGGAACGGCTGGTATTGGCGGGAGCTGGGGGAGGTCTTCTTCTGGCGCCAGCCGGACCGGCTCGTGGGGGGAGACAGGATCTGGGACGAGGCGAGGAAGCTGGATTCTTCTTTCTCGGCGGCCCGCCTGTTCTGGTGGTTCTCCATGGATATGAACGTGGACGTGGCGGTGACGCCCAGGCCTTGCTATGGGGCGAAAGGCCAGAAGGTGCCGGACTTGTGGACCCGCCCCAGGCATTTGCGGGAAAACCTGCAGGAGAAACTCGGGCCTTTTCCTCTGTTCCATTTCTGGGGACCCAACGCGGGGATCAAGTCCACAAAGTGGATCGTGGACGCCACGAACTACGTGATGGAGAACCAGACTCCAACGTTGCTCCTCACCTACCTTCCCCACCTGGACTACGACTTCCAGCGTTACGGTCCGGATGATCCGAGGTCGAGGAAGGCCCTGGCTGAGCTGGACGCCCAGGCCGGGAGGTTGATCGGCTACGGCCGGGCCCAGGGCTTCGAAGTGGTGGTGGTTTCGGAGTATGGGATCGAGCCCGTCTCGGGGGCGGTCTTCCTGAACCGTTTCCTCAGGGAGGCGGACCTGCTGGAGGTGCGGGAGACTCCCTTCGGGGAGATCCTGGACCCCGTCGCCTCGCGGGCCTTCGCCGTGGTGGATCACCAGGCGGCCCATGTATACGTGGCGGATCCCAAGGACCTCGGCCGGATCCGGGGGGTCTTGTCGGAATTGCCCGGCGTGGAGCGGGTCCTGGACCGGGAAGGCCAGGAGGAGATGGGTATCGCCCACCCCAGGAGCGGGGAGCTGGTCCTCCTGGCCGAGGAGGGCCGTTGGTTCGCCTACCCCTGGTGGCTGGACGACGACATGGCGCCGGACTTCGCGGAGACCGTGGACATCCATAGGAAGCCCGGCTACGACCCGGCGGAATTGTTCATGGGAAAGGGGCGTTTCTACGCGGCCTGGAAGCTGTTCCTGAGGAAGCTGGGCTTCTCGGTGCTCCTGGACGTGGTGCCCCTGGATCCTTCCATGGTCGGCGGGTCCCATGGAAGGCTCCCAAGTGCGGCCGAAAAGAGTCCGGTCTTGATCTGCTCCAACTCGGAGGCTGGGGTGGACGGGATCCACGCGAAGGATTTCCGCCGCTGGTTGCTGGATTTCATGAAGGGGTGAGGAAAGGGGGCCCCCAGGTCCCTGCGGTCCACACCCCCCTCGTGGAGGGAAGCCGGGACTCCCCGGGGAAGAGGTGGGCGAAAGAGCCGGCCTCCAGGCTCCCGCCTCTCCGGCCCGGCCTCCAAACCAGGGGGACCGGGGGGCTCCTGGGAAGGTCCCCTGCCTCGAGGGAATATGTATTCCGGGTGCTGGATGCTGATCCGGCCCTGGCCCCAGGCCACATGGGCCCCCTTCGAACCCTCCGGCCTCGAGAGGGGCCGATTGGCCGGGCCGACCCGGTCGGCCCGCAAATCCCCTGGTTCACCCTGGTCCGCCGGGGCGACGCCGGCGGGGTGGCTCATTTCGTGTCGGGGCTTCTCGACTTCTCCAGCAAAGGGCAGGCCCAGGTCCTTCCCCGATCTTCCCCGGCGGAGGTCGGACCTTCTCCGGGAGGAGAGAGGGGGTTTTCCTGTTTTCCCCTTGTTTCCAGGGGGGTTGAGGGGTAACCATTTTCTTTTCGAGGTCTAAGAACAGGCATGCGAGCAGGGTCCCGCCGGGACCTGGAAGACTTTCATGCAATCTCCAGACCAGGACGGGATGGTGGATCATCGACAAAAGGGCGAGGTCCTCGAGGGAGGCCGGAGGCCTCTCTGGCGCACACCCATCCTTCCTCTACCCGCTGCCCTTCTCTATCCGGGACGGAAGTTGCCCCTGCACGTCAGGGATTTCCACTTCCGGGAAATGCTCAAGAAGGCCAGGCTGGAGGACAGCCTGGTCTCCCTGGCCACGCTGAAACCGGGTTTCGCCCCGCACAAGCGCCACCTGGAACCGGTGTACGAGGTCGTTGGCGTGGGCCGGGTAGTGGACCTGATCACCTACTCCCAGGGCGTCCACGTGACCTTCGAGGGGATCAGCCGGGGCCGCCTGGTTTCGGAGGAGCGTGAAGGCCCCGCCAGGGTCGGCCTGGTGGAGCCCCTGGTGGAGAAGGACGGGACCGAGGAGGTGGAGCGGGAACTCGCCATCCTCCTCAGGGAGGTGGGCGACCTGGGTCCCTTCGCCAGGAGGGAGGCCGCCTCCCTCACCCCGGGGCAGATCGCCGACCTGGTGAACGCCCATCTTCCCCACCCGGTCCGGGTCCGCCAGGAGGCCTTCGAGATCCTGGACGTGGCCCGGAGGATTCGATTCGTCCGGAACCTTTTTGGAGAAACCCGGCGAGCCCAAGGAGCGCGCCGGGTTTTTTCTTTGGAGGGATCTCCGGGGGGAAGGGGACGGCCCAGGTTCTGAGAGGGGCTTTCCCGGGCTCTTGGGGGACGGAACCGTCCCGGAACGATTCTGGTTTTTTTTCGGGACGGGGGTTGTGTGCCGGTCCCGGGAGGTTTATAAGTAAGTCCTCTTGATTCAAGAATCCCCGCGCGTGGGTGTGCGGAAGGAAACCGTTGGAAGGGCGGAATCATGAACAGGCCGAACACGAGTAAGCCCGGCGGAGACCGGGAGATGGAGCGGAAGCCTTTCGAAAGGCCCCGGCTCTATGTCTACAAGAAGGGCAGCTTCCGGAATCGGACGGCCCAGGTGACCCAGAGGAGCACTGCTACTTCTCCCATCCAGCCTCTGGGTCTGGAACTCGGCGGGAGCTGATCCGGCCGACCCTTTCTTCTCCTCGAAGAAGAGATTCGATCCCGGTTCCCCTTTGCGGGGAACCGGGATTTTTTTTCCCCCGACCCCTTTCCGGCCCGGGAAGGCCCCTCAGTCCAGGTGGACGTGGCGCCCGCCGTTCCGCCGGGCCAGCTCGTCCATGAACTTGGCGTTGTTCACGTCGCCGAAGGAGATGGTGTGGATCACCACTTTCTTCACGGCGTTGGCCTGGTCCACGAGCTCCAGGATCCGTTGGGGATCGATGACCTCCCCTGTGGTGGGAGCCCCGTCGGAGAGGAGGTAGATGGTGTCGAAGGTGAGGGGACTGGTCCGGCTGCGGTGGGAGCCCTTCCAGCGCTTCTTCCCGGCCCCCCGCCCGAACCGGAGGGCCAGTTTCAAGGCCCCGTAGAGGTTGGTGAGCCCCTGGGGGACGGCCAGGTTCAGGAACTCGATCAGGGCCTCCTTGTTGGCCTCGGTCATGGGCATGAGGCCCGGGTTTCCGGGAGACATGGGCCTGAAGGGGGTCACGTCCTGGTTGAAGAAGATGACGTTCACCGCCGCCGTGGAAGGCAGGGAGAGGATGACCTTGGTGAGCTCCTTGCGCACCAGGTCGAACTTGACGGCCTCGTGGGGAAGGCCGGCGTACTTCTGCTTGAGCTTCACCTTTCGGGCCATGCTCCCCGATGCGTCCACAAGAAAGAGGATCCGGTCCGACTCCACGTCGATATTGAAGTACTTCGCGTAGACCCCGGCGGCTCCTTTCCCCTGGTCCTTGGGTGCCCCCTGCCTCCGGACCCGCATGGACTTCCCCTCTTTGCGCCACCAGCTCTTCCAGGGGGCGGCGTGCTCGAGGGGAAGATCCATTCCTGTGAGCCCCCTGAGGGCCCGGCCGATCCCCAAAGCCACCCGCCGGCACCAGTCCCTCTTGCCCCGGCGCTTCTCCTCGGCGGCCAGCCCCTTGATCAGGAAGGGCACCGCCCGGGAGGTCTTGAGGTGGAGGAGGGCGTCGCAGGCCGCGGCCCGGACTTGCCAGGCCCGGTCCGTGACGAGGAGGCTCCCCAGGTCTTCCAGGACGGAGCGCACCAGGTTGGAGGGGAGCTTCCCCCGCCGCCGGGAAGGGGGAAGGGTCTGGTCGGTATAGGGGGAGAGGAGGGCGGAGAGGGCGGCGCAACCTGCGCACCGGATCTCGGGGCGGCCCTCCTTGAGGAGGCGCCTGAGAAGGGGCACGGCCCTGGGATCGCCCAGGAGACCCAGGACGTGGATGGCCGTGAGCCTGGTTCCGGGCCGTCCCGAGAGGGCGAGTTTCTCGATCTTCGGGAGGGCCCGGGCCCCGTCCTTCCTCCAGGAGAGGATTTCCAGGGCGGCCCGGACAGGAGACTCGGGCCGGTCCGGATCCTTGGAGGCCAGGAGGGAGGCCAGCCAGTCGGTGATCTCCCTGCCCTCCATGCCGGCCAGGAGCTTGCGGGCCACCCGCCGGACATACCAGGGCTCCATGCGAAGGGTGTCCTGGCCTCCCAGGGGCGGAGGCGGGACGGTGGCGGCCTGGAAGAGGACCCGGGCCGCCGCCGGGTCTCCCAGGGCGGCCACCTTGGAGAAGACCGCCTCCATCTTGGCCCGGGTTTCCAGGTCGGGCCCTTCGTTGGTCCTGAGGGGGGTTAGGCCCTCCTTCCATTCTTGGAGCCAGTGGCGGAACTCCCGGAGGGCCTCGAGGCGGGCCGGGTCCTCCTGGGGCGCCTCCTGCTTCTTCTGCTTCCCTGCGGGTGGCCTGGGGCGGGGGCCGGCGGGAGAGGCGGGGACGCCCCCTCCCAGGAGGAGGGCCGCCAAGAGAAGGTGGATCGGAATTCGCATGGGCCAGGTTTCTCCTTTGGGGCCTTGGAGGCCCGGTCCCTCATTGTAGCCATGCCATGGGAAGTTCCAGGCCCGCTCCCTCAAGGCCCTCCCCCCGGCGTGCCGATGGAGCACAGGACGCCTCCCTCCCGGTTGGGAGGCGCGAATGCCGGCAAAGGGAGTGGCAGAAACATGGACAAACTCTTAGAGGCGGTCGTGAAAAACATCCTCCAGCCCCTTCTGAGGGGCCGGGGCGCCCAGGTGGGAGGGGAGCGGATCTCCGAGGAGATCATCCGGGTCCATCCCTTCTCGAGTTACGCGGCGAAGGCGGAGGGCAAGGAACTGACCGTTCCGGCCGATACGCTTCTCGTGTTTTCCAAGGAGGAACTGGACTACCTGGTCTTTCCTCTCACCATCGAGGCCTTTCCCGACCCGATCCGGGTCTTCCGGGAGGCCCGGCGGGTCCTCAAGGAGAAGGGCGACCTCTTCATCCTGGCCGTGGACGGCCGCAACTGCGAGGGGCCGAAGGTCCAGGGCCACCTCCACGTCTACGACCCGGCTTTCCTGGCCCGGCTGGTGGAGCTGACCGGGGGGTTCAAGATCCGGGCCCTGAGAGAGGTGAGCGAAACGGGCCTGATCCTCCTCCGGGCGGAGCGGGACACCCGGTCCGACGTGAGGGTGCCCTTCGTCACGTATACGCCGAATTGGATCCAGGCGGCCCAGTCGCCCGAGGGGTGCGCCGAGCTCTTCTTCCAGCTCGGAATCCTCCACCTCCAGATCGGGGACCTGGCCAGGGCGGCCGATTGTTTCCAGCAGGTCCTGGCCTTCGAGCCCGAGAGCGTCGAGGCCATGGGGGGCCTGGGAATGGCGGCCCTCTGCGGGGAGGATCCCGCCGGGGCCAGGGAGTGGTTCGAGAAGGCCCTTTCCCTGGATCCCACCAACGGGGACTACCGCAAGTGGCTGGAGCTGACCCTGGAGGCGGAGAAGGAGAAGGCCGCCGGGAAGGGCCGCGGGGAACCCACGGTCTCCATCCCGAGGCCCCAGGCCAGGCCCGAGCCGGCCCGCCGGCCGGGCGCCCCCGGCGACCCGGCGGAAGGCCCCGAGATCATCCCCCCTGTGAGCATCCTGGGGGAACCCCAGCCCCAGTAGGAGGGGCGGGGATAGACCTGCTTTCCCGCGAAGAGGCGGGGAGAGGAACTTCCTCTTCCCGCCTTTTTCCATGGTCGTCCCCGGACCGCCCTGGGGCCCGGCCCCCCGGAAGGGCCCTCTCTTTCTCCACCGGGACCCTGCTGTCCGGAGGGGCGGGGATTTTCTGCCTCCTTCCCTCTCCGGCCCGGAAGCCGTAAGTTCGGGGGGTCGGAAGGTCCGCTTTGCCATGGGAGGTAACTCTTTGTCCGAGGCCAGGCCTGAAAGGAAGGACCCCTTCCTGGAGCCCGCCGGGCCGGGGAAGGCCGGGAGCCCCGAAGGCGAGGAGGGAGCAGGACCCTCCAGGGAGGCGGATCTCGTCGACCGGGCCCGCAAGGGGGACCCCCAGGCTTTCCGGGAGCTGGTGGAGATCTACCAGGACAGGATCTTCAGCCTCTGCCGCCGCCTCCTGGGCCCCTACAGGGACCAGGCCGAGGACATGACCCAGGAGATCTTCCTGCGGGCCTGGAAGGGCCTGCCCTCCTTCACGGGCAACAGGGCCTTCGGCCCCTGGCTGAAGCGGATCGCCCTCAATTTCTGGGTGCAACAGCATCGCCGGCGGACGGCCCTGAAGCGGAAGGGAAAGACCCTCTCCCTGGACGCACCCATAGGGAGAGAGGACTCGGAGTTCTACTTGGATCCTCCCACCCCCGGGAGGAGTCCCCTCCAGAATACGGCTTCCCGTGAACTGGGCCGGGCGATCCTGGAGGCCCTGGAGACCCTGGACGGGGAGATGCGGGAGGTCCTGGTGCTCCGTGACATGGAGGGCTACTCCTACGAGGAGATCGCCCAGGCCCTGGGGGTGCCCATCGGGACGGTCCGCTCCCGGATCCACAGGGCGCGCCTCAAGATCCAGCCCCTGCTGAGGAAGTTCCTGTGAGGGCGCGGCGCGGAAGGGAGGCGGAGTCGTGAACGGGCCGGGCGGCGGGAGAGGGCGGCCCCCGGCGGCGCGGCGGATCTTCGAGAAGGACGGGCGGGGGGCTTCCTCCTTCCTGGGCTGGCCCCATCCGGAGTTCCTGATCGAGGTATACGAACCGAAGGCGGAGGATTTCTGGCTGGACCCGGCGGCCCGGGCGGCCCTCCTGGGGCGTTTCGTCCGCGAGGAGGCACCCGGCCGGTGGGCCTCGCCTTGTCCGGGTCCCGATCCCTCCCTGGGGGAGAGGGCCGCCGGGAAGTTGGGGGATGGGAGCTTCTTCCAGGTGGTCCTCCGGGGCGGGGGAAGGATCGAGTTCCCTTCCCGGGGAAGACCCCGTTTCTACACCAAGGATGGAAGGCCTTTCGGCCGGGACCTGGAGTCCCTGGACCCGGAGGAACTCTTCTACCTGGACCCCTGGGCACCCTGGAACTGGACCCGGGAAGGGCAGGCGGCCCTGGCGGCCGGGGCGGAATGGGCCCGGGCCCCCTACGGGGACTTCCTGGCGAGGGTCCTGGAGGTGACCGGGCCGGGGAACCCGCCGGGAGCGGTCCTCTACGATCCGGCCAGCCAGTTGATGGAATGGCTGGGCTTCGAGACCTTCGTGGAGCTTCTGGTGGCCGAGCCGGACCTGGCCGAGGAGTGCCTCCGGGCCCTGGAAAGGGGGACGGTCGCCTTGGGGGAGGACCTGGCCCGGGCGGGGGCGGCCTTTTGGGTCCTGGCCGCTCCCCACACCGGGGCGGACACCCTCTCCAAGAAGGCCTGGGAGCGCTTCGTGGGTCCCATCGACGGGGACCTGGTCCGGACCCTGTCCCGCGGCGGGCTCGGGGTCTACGCCCTCCTTCCCCCTTCATGGGAGGACCGGAAGGGGGAGATCCTTTCCCTGGGGTTCGCCGGCTGGATCGAAGAGGAAGGCTCCGGGAGGTAGGCCCGGCCGTGAGGGGGCGGGGCGGGGTCGGGCCGGCGGCAAGAGGGTTTCAGGCCCCCTTTCCCGGGAGTCGATGGGGAATATGGACTTCCGGCGGAAGATGGGGCCTGCATGGATCTCCGGGACTGGACGAAACGCTCTTTCGGGAGCCTCTTCGGGAGGCGCACCCGGGGTCCGTGCCTGGAGGCCTTCCGGGACAGGCTCGCCTCCTACCTGGCGGCCTTCCACCCCGAGGTGAGGCTCCTGGCCATGGTGATTCCTTCACATACGGTCTTGCGGGTCGAGAACCAGGAGGTCGTGGTGGACTTCAGGGTGCTCTTCTCCTGGTACCGCAAGAACCCCCAGTCCCTTGGGCCGGTGCTGGACGAGTTCCTGGAGGAACTGAAGCGTGACCTGGGGGAGAGGATCGTTCCTCCCTTCGAGGACGTGGTGGACCTCCTCTTCCCCCAGGTACGGAGCCTGGCCTTCCTGAAGGAGTTCTCTCCCCGCTTCGGCAAGGGCCGGCTGGCGAGAATCCCCCTGGGGGCGGATCTCTACCTTCTCTTCGTCATGGACGAGAGGCGGGGGATGACCTTCGTGAACGAGTCCCACATGGAGGCCTGGGGGGTAGTTCCGGAGACGTTGAAGAATCTGGCCATCCGGAACCTGGCCTCCCTGGGGGAGAAACCGGATTCACGGGGGAGGTTGGAGGGGGCCGGTGGATACGCAGCGGCGCACTTGATCCTCCTGGATCGGATGCTGGGCCTGGAACCGGGTGAGAGCGTGACGGCGGCGGTCCCCCACAGGGACCTCCTTCTGGCGGCTCCCGCCGGGGCCGACGAACGGGCCCTCGAGGTGATGGCCCTCGAGGCATATACGGCATACAGGAACGGATCGAGGCCGATCCTGCCGGACCTCCTGGCCTGCACGGCCCTGGAGGGGGGAGGGGTCTCCCTGGAGAAGGCCGGGAGCGGGGCTCTCAACGCCTGAGTTCCAGGGCCACCTTGGTGGGCGTTCCTGCCTCGAGACGGATCTCCTGGCAGGTTCCTCCCATGGCCGAGGAAGGGCCCCCGGCCACGACGAGGAGGGCCATCCCGGGGATGATGTGCTTGAAGGTGAAGGTGCCGGCCGGGCCGGTCCGGGTGGTCCTCACTCCGCCCTGGGTGAAGAGGCGCACCTCGATCCCGGCGCACTTCTCCTGCGGGCCCCCGGCCAGGGTGACCTTTCCTACCAGGTTGGCCAGGGGCGGCGGGGGAAGCTGGATTTTCTTCACCGTCCCGGCCTGGAGGCGGAGCCGTCCCTTCCAGAGGGGGGCGGCCTCCGAGCCTGGAGGGGAGGGGACCATCTCCAGGGACCATGTGCCGGGAAGGAGGCCCCGGAGAAGGGTGGTTCCTCCTTCCAGGGGAACCATCCGGCTGGTCTTCTCCGGTCCCTGGAGGACCAGGGTGAGGGTCCGGGGGAGGATGTCCCTCCAAGCCTCTCCCTGGAGGTGAACCTCCAGGGTGGCCGCTTCGGGGTCCGGTGAGGGGGGAGGTGCGGAGCGCCCTGGGAGGGGGGGAAGGGAGAGGTCCCCGATCTTCAAGGGGGCGGGTTCCTCCAGGCCGGGAGAAAGGGAAAGGGGGTTCCTCGTCTCAGCCCTGGCAATCTTCCCTTTCACCCAGTAGGCAATAGGTATCCCAAGGCCCAGGACGAGGACCAGGAAGACCAGGACTTTCCGGAAGAAACCGCCCATGCCGCACCTGTCGAACCCCTTCTCTCCTTCCCCTCATCCTACCACGGAGGGCGGCCGGGAGAGGGGGGAACTCCGGCTCATGGCTCTCCTGGCTTGGGACGTGGCGGCCAGGCTTCCGGCCTTCGCCCTCCAGGGCCCCCGGGTCCTCCTGGAGTGGATCCGGCCCGCTCTGGTACATCCTCCACCCCGGGGGAAGGCTCCGGCGGTGGTCCTCCTTCACGGAATCCTGAGGGGAAGGGCCTCCATGGCTCTCCTCGCAAGGGATTTCCGGAGGGCCGGATGTATGGTTCTGAACTGGGGGTATCCTTCGACGAAGAAGGGAATCCGGGAACACGCGAAGGACCTGGCCCGGAGGCTGGAGGAATTCCTCCCGCCCGGGAGGGGGCTTGTCCTGGTGGGGCACAGCATGGGAGGGCTCGTGGCCCGGGCCCTCCTGGAGGTGAGCCCCGGGCTTTCTCTGGAGCGGATCGTCCAGATCGGCACTCCCAACCAGGGAGCCCTGAAGGCGGCTTTGTTGCGGGAGACCCGCCTCTTCAGGCGGACCCTGGGAACAAAGGCGGGGTGGGAATTGGCTTCCGGGCCCGGGTGCCTGGCCCGGACCCTTCCCGTTCCGCCTCCAGGCCTGGTCCACGTCGTGGCGGGAGCCAAGGGGAACGGGAAGGGTTGGTCTCCTCTCCTCCCGGGAGAGGACGACGGCACGGTGGAACTCTCTGCCACGGCCCTGGAGGGAGCTGCCCGGGAGGTCGTTTCTGTGCTCCATGCCTTCCTTCCCTGGGACCGGAGAGTGCGGCGAAAAGTCCTCAACGCCGCCCTGGGATGAGGATCGTCCGGCGGGGGGCCACTCCCCGGACGTCTTCGTCCCCTGCTTCGCAGGGGCCTCAGCCGGCCGGGGCTGACGTACGAAAAGAGGGGAAAGCTTCGCCCCGGCCTCAGCCGGCCGGGGCTGACGTACGAAAAGAGGGGAAGACAGTTCGAAGAACTGGATTCCCCGACGTCAGGGGGAGCATCTCCTTTCGTTAGCCCCTGCCGGCCTGGGGACGGATCGAAGATCCGGACCCAGGACGTCAGGGGGAGCCTGGGGGAGAGGGGGATTCGAGGCTTTGAGTGGGATGCGGGAGTGTTGCCACTCCCCGGACGTCTTCGTCCCCTGCTTCGCAGGGGCCTCAGCCGGCCGGGGCTGACGTACGAAAAGAGAGGAAAGCTTCGCCCCAGGCCTCGGCCGGCCGGGGCTGAGGTACGAAAAGAGGGGAAGACAGTTCGAAGAACTGGATTCCCCGACGTCAGGGGGAGCATCTCCTTTCGTTAGCCCCT
>Ga0256914_1003788_pt1 | contig 11760 bp, 11 predicted proteins | sample HulkmetaG_FD_191571 | JGI IMG/M metagenome (GOLD analysis project Ga0256914, IMG submission 191571) | Hydrothermal chimney microbial communities from Main Endeavour vent field at the Juan de Fuca Ridge, Pacific Ocean - Hulk | ecosystem: Environmental > Aquatic > Marine > Hydrothermal vents ...
TTTCGGGCGTCTCAGCCACGGGCGGCCTCCCCTTCTTCCCCGGCCGGGTTTTCCCCCACCAGCTCCCCGATGCGCCGCCACAGTTCATCTTTCCCCCGGCGCGTTTTGGCCGAGAAGAGCAGCAGATCTTCAGGGTCCATCCCCAGGTCGGCGGCCACCTGGCGGTGACGCGCGGCGGCTTTGGTGCGCGACAGCTTGTCGGCCTTGGTGAGCACCGCGATGCAGGGGTGCTGCCGGCGTCCGAACCAGTCGATCAGGCGCAGCTCGTCGGGACCCGGCGTGCGCCGGATGTCCAGGATGAGCACCACGCCGCGCAGGTTGTCGCGCCGCGTGAGGTAGTTCTGCACCATGGGCTGCCAGGTCTTCTTGACGGCCGCCGGCACCTTGGCGTAGCCGTAGCCGGGAAGATCCGCGAACAGGAAACGGTCGTTGATGCGAAAGAAGTTGAGCAGCTGGGTGCGGCCCGGGGTGCTGCTGGTGCGCGCCAGGCGGCGGCGGTTGACCAGCACGTTGATCAGCGAGGACTTGCCCACGTTGGAGCGCCCCACGAAGGCGATTTCCGGCAGGTCGCCGGGCGGACACTGGTCCACGTCGGGGGCGCTTTTGACGAACTCGGCGGATTTGACGATCATCGGCTGTCCAGGTACCGTTCCAGGCGGTCCAGGCCCTCGCGGATGTTGTCCATGGAGCTGGCGTAAGAAAAGCGCAGGTAGCCTTCGCCGTTGCTGCCGAAGTCGATGCCCGGGGTGACGCCCAGGTGGGCTTTTTCCAGGATGTCGAAGGCCAGCTTGTAGGAGTCGTCGGAGATGTGGCGCGCGTTGGCGAAGACGTAGAAGGCCCCGGTGGGCTCCACGGTGATGCCCAGCCCCAGCTCGCGCAGGCGCTTGACCATGAACCGCCGCCGCTTGTCGTAGGTCTCCTTCATGCGGCGCACGTCGTCGTGGGCCAGGGTCAGGGCGGTGATGCCGGCGCGCTGGATGACGGCATTGGCCGAGATGAAGAAGTTCTGCTGCACCTTCTGGATGGGGCGGATGAAGTCCGGCGGCGCGATGAGGTAGCCCAGGCGCAGGCCGGTCATGGCGTAGAGCTTGGAGAAGCCGTTTAAAACGAAGGCGCGGTCGGTGAACTCCAGGATGGAGTGTTCGCGGCCCTCGTAGACCAGGCCGTGGTAGATCTCGTCGGAGACCACCATGGGCCCCAGTTCGGTGATGGCGCGCATGCGCTCGGCCGAGAGCAGGTTGCCAGTGGGGTTGGAGGGCGAGTTGATGAAGATGGCCCGCGTACGGGGCGTGATTTTCTTTTCGATGTCTTCCGGCCGCAGCTGGAAACCGTCCTCCTCGTAGACCGGCATCTCCACCACGCGGCCCTGCACGAAGCGGATGAAATTGGGGTAGCAGGCGTAGTGGGGGTTGGAGATGATGACCTCGTCGCCGGGCTCCAGCAGGGTCGAGAACAGCAGGAAGATGGCCGGCGAGGTGCCCGAGGTGACCACCACCTGTCCGGGGTCTACCGTTGCGCCATAGCGATCCCGGTAGTGGTCGCAGATGGCGCGGCGCAGCTCGATCATCCCCAGGCTGTGGGTGTAGTGGGTGTAACCCTGCTCCAGGGCGCGGCACACCTCGGTCTTGACGCAGGCCGGCGTGTCGAAATCCGGCTCGCCCACCTCCAGGTGGATGACGTGGTGCCCCTGGGCCTCCAGTTCGCCGGCACGCTCCAGCACGTCCATGACGATGAAGGAGCTGATTTCCCGTGTCCGTTTGGAGATCATGTTTTCACACTACCTTGTTGAGGGGGTACTCGATGATGCCCTCGGCGCCGTTTTTCAGCAGCCTGGGGATCAGGTCCCGCAGGATGTGGGTTTCGGAGACGGTTTCCACCGAGAACCAGTCCGAGTTGTAGAGCGGCGCGACGGTGGGGGCGTTCAGGCTGGGCAGCAGGCCGATGATGGTCTCCAGCTTGTCCTGGGGCACGTTCATCTTCAGGCCCACCAGTTTTTCCCCCAGCAGGGCACCCTTGAGCAGCAGTGCGATCTGTTCGATCTTCTCGCGCTTGGCCGGGTTCTTCCAGGCTTCGTGGTTGACGATCAGCTGGGTATTGGTCTGCATCAGTTCGTGGATGATGCGCAGGCCGTGGGCCTTGATGGTGCTGCCGGTCTCGGTGACCTCCACGATGGCGTCGGCCAGGCCCGAGACCACCTTGGCCTCGGTGGCGCCCCACGAGAACTCCACCTCCACCTCGATGTTACGCTCGGCGAAATAGCGGCGCGTGTAGGAGACCAGCTCGGTGGCGATCTTCCTGCCCTGCAGGCCGGAGATGTCCCTGACCGGCGAATCGAAGGGCACCGCCACCACCCAGCGGGCCGGTCGCGCGCTGACCTTGGAGTAGACCAGGTCCTCCACCACGCGCACGTCGGACTGGTTCTCGGCGATCCAGTCTTTGCCGGTCAGGCCGGCGTCCAGGGTGCCGTCTTCCACGTAGCGCGACATCTCCTGGGCGCGGCAGATGGCGCACTCGATGCGCTCGTCGTTGATCTCCGGAAAATAGCTGCGGCCGTTGACGTTGATTTCCCACCCCGAACGCTTGAACAGGGCGATGGTGGCGTTCTGCAGGCTTCCCTTGGGGATGCCCAGCTTGAGCGTGTCGTTCATCTACTTGTAAACCTCCCTGGGATCGAAAACCGGCTTGCCGACGGTCTCCAGTTTCCCGTCGCGCACGCGCCGGTAGAAACAGCTGCGGTAGCCGGTGTGGCAGGCGGCGCCGCCCACCTGCTCGACCTTGAGCAGCACGGTGTCGTCATCGCAGTCCACCCGGATCTCCCGGACCCGCTGCACGTGTCCGGACGTCATGCCCTTGACCCACAGTGCGTCGCGGGTGCGGCTGTAGAAAGTGGCTCTGCCGGTCTCCAGCGTGGCCTGCCATGCCTCGCGGTTCATGAAACCCAGCATCAGCACCTCGCCGCTGCGGTGATCCTGCACCACGGCCGGCACCAGCCCGCCCATCTTTGCAAAGTCGAGTTCAATCATGGCTAACCTCTTATTTCAAAAACGATAAACCTATATTACCATAGGATTGTTGTCAAACCGTAATTATTGCATTATGATTGTTCTGAAATACAGGGAGAATCAGTCAGGTGCCGACGGACGGCTCTCGGCCGTGGGATTTCCTCAATTTAAAGATTCGATACGATTGTGCGGATAGGTTCCTTCAGGGATCTTGCCGCTGCGACGGGGGGCTTGCAACCCCCCGGGGGCGCCGCGGGATCCGGGGGAACATTTGGCATACGGGTGTGGCTGCATGGCGAAAAACAGTGATCAGAACCGCAAGACCCGCCGCCGGCGGGGCGTATTTTTTACCTTTTTCAAGTGGGTGACGATTCTCGGCCTGGTGGGTGTGCTGCTGGGGGCCGGGGCGCTGGCGGCGCTCTACATGTACCTGAGCGCCGACCTGCCGCGCATCGCCTCGCTCCAGGACTACAAGCCGCCCGTGATCACCACGGTCTACGCCGACGACGGCCGCAAGATCGCGGAGTTCTTCAAGGAACGCCGCATCGTCATCCCGCTGTCCAAGATGCCCGACATGCTAAAGCAGGCCTTCATTGCGGCCGAGGACGCGCGGTTTTACAAGCACCAGGGCATCGACCTGATCAGTATCGTGCGCGCCTTTTTCAAGAACGTCGAGGCCGGCGCCATCGTCCAGGGCGGCAGCACCATCACCCAGCAGGTGGCCAAGACGTTCTTTCTGACCCCCGAACGCAGCTACCAGCGCAAGATCAAGGAAGCCATCCTGGCCTACCGCATCGACAAGCGCCTGGCCAAGGACGAGATTCTCTACCTCTACCTCAACCAGATCTACCTGGGCCACGGCGCCTACGGGGTGGAGGCCGCGGCGGAGAACTACTTCGGCAAGCACGCCGACGAGCTGAACCTGGCCGAGTGCGCCATGCTGGCCGGCCTGCCCCAGGCGCCCAGCCGCTACTCGCCCTTTTCCCACCCCGAGCGCGCCAAGCAGCGCCAGATCTACGTGCTCAACCGCATGGTGGACGAAGGCTACATCACCCGCGCCCAGGCCGACGAGGCCATCGCCCGCCAGGTGGACATCAAGTCCCGGCGCAACTGGTACATCGAGAAGGTGCCCTTCTACACCGAGTACGTGCGCCAGTACGTGATTAAGAAATACGGGGAAGAGGCGCTCACCACCGGTGGGCTGAAAATTTACGCCGCCGTCAACATCGACATGCAGCACATCGCCCGCCAGGAGATCCTCAAGGGACTCAAGGCCCTGGACAAGCGTCAGGGATACCGCGGGCCCCTGCGCCACCTGAAGGAGGAGCAGATCGAGTCCTTCGCAGCCCGGCAGCAGCAGACCCTGGCCGCCGACCCGCCGGCCCCCGGGCGCACCCTCGAGGCCGTGGTGGTGGCCGTGGACGACCGCGGCGGGAAGGTGGTGGTACGCATGGGCGACAGCCGCGGCATCATCGCCTTCGAGACCATGCGCTGGGCACGCAAACCCAACCCGGCCGTGGCCTATTACCAGGCGCGGGTGCGGCGGCCGTCCGACGTGCTGCGCAGCGGCGACGTGATCCTGGTGTCGGTGAAAGAGAAAATGGAGGGCCGGGACGCCTGGAAAGTCACCCTCGAGCAGACCCCCAAGGCCCAGGCGGCCCTGGTCTGCATGGAAGTCGAGAGCGGGCAGATCAAGGCCATGGTGGGCGGACGCGATTTTCGGCAGAGCCAGTTCAACCGGGCCGTGCAATCGCGGCGCCAGCCCGGCTCGGCCTTCAAGCCCATCATCTACGCCGCCGCCCTGGACAAGGGCTACACACCGGCCACGGTGATCATCGACTCGCCCGTCGTCTACTACGAAAAGGGCATGGAGCGCACCTGGAAGCCCAAGAACTACGAAAAGAAGTTTCACGGCCCCACCATGTTCCGGCGGGCGCTGGAGAAATCCTTCAACGTGGTCACCGTCAAGATCCTCAAGGACATCGGCATCGACTACACCATCGACTACGCCCACCGGCTGGGCATCACCTCCGACCTGGCGCACAACCTCTCCATCGCCCTGGGCTCTTCGGGCGTTTCGCTGCTGGAGCTGGTGGAGGCTTACGGGGTGTTCGCCAACCTGGGCTACCGCGTCAAGCCGGTGTTCATCACCCGCATCGAGGACCGCGACGGCAACATCCTGGAGAAAGGCGATCCCCAGCGGGAGAAAGTCATCGACAAGAGCACCGCCTACATCATGACCAACCTGCTGCAGGGCGTCGTCAAGCACGGTACCGGCTGGCGCGTGAAAGCGCTCAAGCGGCCGGCGGCCGGCAAGACCGGCACCACCAACAACCTCAACGACGCCTGGTTCGTGGGCTACACCCCGCGCTACGTCACCGGCGTGTGGGTGGGCTTTGACAACAGCCGCTCGCTGGGCAAGGGCGAGACCGGTTCGCGGGCCGCCAGCCCCATCTGGCTGGGCTTCATGCAGCGGGTGCTCAAAGACAAGCCCGTGCGCGTGTTCCAGGTACCGGAGGGGGTGGTGTTCGCCAAGATCGACGCCGACACCGGCCTGCTGCCGGTGGCGCAGTCCAAAAACACCTTCTTCGAGTGCTTCAAGGAAGGCACCGAGCCCACCGAATACACCCGCAAACCCGGCACTTTCACCGAGCCCGACCAGCTGTTCAAGCGGGGGATTTAATCAAGAGGTACCGTGTGTCGTCGGTCCGCCGCCGGGATTCAGGCGTCGGCGGAAGGCGGGTTCCCGGTTGCCGGGCGATGTTTCGGATCGCTGAAGCCCGAGCGTCCTTCAAGCGTCCCATCAGAAGCCGAATCCTCGTAGGGATGCAAAACGCTTCCGCCCACCACCAGCTCCCGTCGATCGACGGACGCGTCGGCCATGATCCTCAGGGTGTCCGGGCCGTATCTCTTTTCCGCCCGCCGCACATTGTCGTTGCGCATTCCCCGCAGCTTGGCTGTTGAAGCCGGGTGCACCCGGATTTCCACTGCGCCGGTGGTGTTACGCTGCGCCGCAGCCAGGCCCCTGAGCAGGGCGTCTCCGAAGATGCGGCTGTGGACCAGGTGGCCGAAGGCCGGGTGGTATGGGCCGGCCAGCAGGTCGCCGCCTGCGTCCAGGGACGGGGAGGACTGCAATCCCATGCGCACCACGCGGATGCCGCGGCGGTGAAAGAGGAGATAGAGCCCCTTTACCATCCCCACTGCCTCCTCCAGGGGCAGGGGCCGGTAGCTTCCCTGCCGGTACCAGCGCGCCAGCATGCTCCCTCGCAGCACCAAGGTGGGATAGATGCGCACGAAGTCCGGCGCCAGGGCTGCCAGGGCGCGTCCCGACGCCAGGGTGGCCTCGGGATCCTCGCCGGCCAACCCCACCATCATCTGCAGGCCCAGGCGATAGCCCCGTCGGCGCAGCGCCGTCGCCGCGCATTGCACGCTTTCGGCGTCGTGGCCCCGGCGGTTGAGGCGCAGCACCTCGTTGTTCATGGATTGAACGCCCAGTTCGATGACCGTCACGGGAAAGGGCGCGATGCGGTCCAGGCTTTGCGGGTCCACGGTGTCCGGGCGGGTGGAAAAGCGGATGCCCTCGGCGCGTCCGGCGGCCACGAATTCCGCGGCCACCCGCAGCAGGGCCACGATGCGGTCGGCATCCTGGCCCAGGAAGTTGCCGCCGTAGAAGGCGATCTGCACCGGCCCGTCCCGGCGGCTGCCGAAATCCAGGAATTTTTCGATTTCCCGGCGCACGTCGCGCGCCGTGGGGTGCCGCACGCTGCGGCCCGTGATGGCGGCCTGATTGCAGAAGGCGCAGGCGTGGGGACAGCCGGCCTGGGGAAGGAAAACCGGGGCCACCAGGGGGCGCGGGCGCGCGCTGCTCACGGGGTTTCCGGTTTTTCCAGCAGGTCGATGGCGCGCCGCGCGGCGTCCTGTTCGGCCTGCTTCTTGCTCTTGCCGCGGCCCTCGGTGGTGATGTCGCCGACCGTGAGGCGGGCGGTGAAGGTCTTGTCGTGGTCGGGGCCGCTCTGGCCCGTGATGCGGTAGTGGGGGATCTCTTTGCGCTGTTCCTGGACGAGTTCCTGCAGCCGGCTCTTGTAGTCGTCGTGCCGGCGCAGTTCCTCAAGCTTTTCCAGGGCATCCCGGAAGTAGGCTTCCAGGATCGTGAAGGTGGCGTCGAACCCGGCATCCAGGTACAGCGCCGCGGTCACGGCTTCGAAGGTGTCGGCCAGGATGGAGTTCTTTTCGCGGCCGCCGGTCCGGGACTCTCCACGACCCAGGTAGACGAAGTCACCCAGCTCCAGGCGCCGGGCCACTTCGGCCAGGTGGGTTTCGTTGACCAGCGCGGCGCGCATGCGCGACAGGTCACCCTCCTTGAGGTCGGCGCAGGCGCGCATCAGCAGGTGCCCCACCACCAGGTTGACCACCGCGTCGCCCAGGAATTCCAGGCGCTCGTTGTCGCGCAACCGGGCGTTCTGCTCGTTGACCCAGGAGCGGTGGCGCAGGGCCTCGTGAAGCAGCTCGCGGTTGTTGAAAGTGTAACCCAAGCGGTTTTCCAGTTCCGCCAGGGTGTGTTTGGCTTCGCGGATCATGACGCACTCCCCGCCGAAAGGCGCGCTGTCAGCGCCGGGTACAGTTCCCAGGGCACGTAAAAGCCGCCCGGTCCGCTGCCCAACTGCAGGTCGGGGGAGATGGCACCGTGGTAGTCCGTCCCCCCGGTGACCGCCAGGTCCAGCCCGGCCGCCAGGTCGATGCAGCGCCGGGTCTCGCGATCCGAGTGCCGCGGGTAGTAGCACTCGATGCCGCCCAGGCCGGCGTCGGCCAGATGCCGCACAAGCGCCTCCAGCTCTTTGCCGTCGGGCAGCGCAATGAGGCCCGGATGGGCCAGCACGGCGATACCGCCGGCCCCGCGGATGACGTCGATGGCCTGCCGCCAGGGAAGGCGGTACTTGGGCACGTAGGCCGGGCGGCCGTTTCCCAGGTAGCGGTCGAATGCCTCGTCGATGGACGCCGCCACGCCCTTTTGCACCAGGGCGCTGGCCAGGTGGGGCCTTCCGGGCTGACTGCTGCCCACCGCCCGCCGGATTTCCGCGTCACTGATGTCGATCCCCAGCCCCCGCAGCCGGGCCGTCATCTCGGGAAGCCGCTTGCGGCGGGCTTCCTGGAGCTTTTCCACAGCCCGCAGCAGGTCGTCGTCGGCGATGTCGATGCCGTAGCCCAGAATGTGCAGGCTTCCGGGCAGATTAAATTCCCCGGGTGGCTGGCTGCTGATTTCAATGCCGGTCAGAAAATGCAGCCCGGGGGGCAGAGGTGCGGCCAGTGCCTGTCGGCAGCCGGCCACCGTGTCGTGGTCGGTGATGGAAACGGCGCCCAGGCCCTGGCGGCCGGCGCGGGTCAGGATTTGTGCGGGCGCAAGGGTGCCGTCGGACGCGGAGGAATGAATGTGGAGGTCGATGCCGCGTGGCCGTTCATAACCCAAGGGCTCGTTCCTGCGCCTCTTCCTTGGTTTTGCACTCGATACACTGCGTGGTGACCGGCCGGGCCTTGAGCCGCTTGAGGGAAATCTCCTCACCGCAGGTTTCACAGATGCCGAAGGTCCCGTTTTCGATGCGGTCCAGTGCCTTCTTGATTTTCTTGATCAGCTTGTGTTCGCGGTCGCGGATTCTCAGCATGAAATTGCGGTCCGCCTCCAGGGAAGCCCGGTCCGTGGGATCCGGGAAATTCTCCTTGGGGGCCGTCATGCCGGAGACGGTATTGTCGGCCTGTGCCAGCAGATCGTCCAGGCGCTGTGTCAGCAGTTCCTTGAAGTAGTCAAGATCTTTCTGTTTCATGGCAATTCCCACTCATAATCATGATTGGAATACAATTCCTCTACGTAAAAGGGCTTATATAACATAGAGCCGATATTGAGTAAAGGGGGAAATTGGGCTCAGTTTTCGGAGGACTCGTCCAGGCGGAAGAGCTTGCGCACGACGTCCAGGTAAACGGCGTTGTCGCCGTGGCAGCCGTTGCGCTTGAGGAAAATGGTGGGGTCGTGCAGGATCTTGTTGACCGTGACCTCCTGCATGCGCACGATGGCCCGGCGGTCCTTTTCGTCCAGGTGGCCCAGGCCCTTGAGGGTTTTCTCGATTTCCGCGGCGGCGATGCGCTGCACCTTTTTGCGCAGGGCCACGATGGTGGGCGTGACGTCCAGGCTGTCGAGCCAGCGGCGGAAGTGCACCACCGCCTCGTCCACGATGCGCTCGGCCTTGACGGCCTCGCGGTTGCGTTCCTCGATGTTCTCCTCGATGACCCCCTTGAGATCGTCGATGTCGTAGACGTAGGTGTTGGTGAGACGGTTGATGCGCGGGTCGATGTCGCGCGGTACGGCGATGTCGATGAAGAAGAGGGGGCGGTTGCGGCGCCGCCGGATGCGGCCCTTGACCTGGTCGCGGGTGATGATGGGCTTGGGAGAGCCGGTGGAGCTGATGATGATGTCCACCCGTTCCAGGGAGTCCGTGATCTCCTCGAAAGCGATGGCCTTCCCGCCGAAGCGATCGGCCAGGGCCACGGCGTTTTCGAAGGTGCGGTTGGCTACCAGGATCTCTCCGGCCTTCTGGCGCAGCAGGTGCTCCACGGCCAGTTCGGCCATCTCGCCGGCCCCGATGAGCAGCGCCTTCTTGCCCTCCAGGGAACCGAAGATCTTGCGGCCCAGTTCGATGGCGGCGTAACTGATGGAGACTGCGTGGTCCCCGATGCCGGTTTCAGTGCGCACCCGCTTGGCTACGAAAAAGGCGCGGTGCAGCAGGCGGTTGAGGATCACGCCGGAGGTCTTCTGGCGCGTGGCGGTGAAGTAGGCTTCCTTGATCTGGCCCAGGATCTGGGGCTCACCCACCATCATGGAGTCCAGGCTGGAGGCCACCCGGAAGACGTGGCGCACCGCCTCGTCGCCGGTGTTGATGTAGAGCGCGCGGTCGAACTGCTGCACCGGGATGCCGTGAAAGTCGGCGATGAACCGCTTGGCCGCCCCCACCACCTCCTCGCGATGCTCGGTGACCATCAGGAACTCGATGCGGTTACACGTCGAGTAGAGCATCAGTTCGCGGATGGCGGGCTCCTTGCGCAGGATGTCCGAGGCGGCGACGGTCTCGTCGCTGGAGAAGGCCAGGCACTCGCGCAGTTCCACCGGTGCGGTTTTGTGGTTCAATCCGAGCAGGACGATATCGGGCATTTTTTTATATAGCTTTCAGGTATCCGGTATCAGCGCAGGGCGCTCTTCCACATCCTGATACCTGTAAAACTACCACTTTGTAAAGTCTCCGTGGTGGCCGCTGAGAAAGAAATTGACACCCAGGAAGGTGAACATCAGGGCTCCGAAGCCCACGATGGCCATGATGGCGGCCCGCCGTCCGCGCCAACCCACCATGAGCCGCTCGTGCAGCAAGGCGGCGTACAGCAGCCAGGTGATGCCGGTCCAGACTTCCTTGGGGTCCCAACTCCAGAAACGGCCCCACACCATCTTGGCGTACACCAGACCCACCACCAGGCCCACGGTCAGCAGGGTGAAGCCGGCCACGATACAGCTGTAACCGGTGGCGTCCAGCAGCTCCAGCGACGGCAGGCGCTTGAAGAAAAATCCCATTTTTTTGGCCTTGATGGCGTGTTCCTGCAACAGGTAGAGCACGCCGGCGCCGGCCGCCAGCGCCAGGGCGGCTTCGCCCAGGAAGATGGCGATCACGTGGAAGGTCAGCCAGAATCCCTTGAGCACCGGTTCGCTGGCCACCGCCGCCCCCGGCAGGTGCGAGGCCGCCAGCATGGCCACGGCCGCCAGGGGCGCGGCGAAGATCCCCAGCACCTTGAGCCGCAGGCGCAGCTGCAGCGCCACGAAGCTGCACGCCACGGCCCAGGCCGCCAGGGACAGGGTCTGCGGAAGGTTGCGCGCCGGGAAGTAGCCGCTGCCGGCGAAAGCCGCCACGATCATCACCGTGTGCAGCAGGGCCCCGGCCGCGATGCACCCCAGGGCCACCCGGTAGAGCGTGCGGTGCTGGGCGAACAGGTAGGCGAAATAGCCGGCCGAACTGAGCAGGTAGCAGATGGTGACGGTGATCAGCAGGTAGTGCATGGTCGCTCTTCCCTTATGGTTGCAGGGCGTCCAGGCGAAACCCAGGCCCCAGGATCTCTTCCAGCAGGGCGTCGATCTTTTCCTCGTCCCCCTCGCGGATCAGCTCCACCAGCCCGCCTTCGATGAGCGCCTCGAAGAGGGGCCTGTGGGCCTCGGGGGCGTGCTCCGCGGCCAGCAGGCGCCGCCGCACGGCCCCCATGATCTCCAGGAAGCGGGCGTACTCCGGTCCGAATTCCCCTTGCAGGCGCCGTCGCAGGTGCTTGGCGAAGGCCGGGCTTTTGCCCGAGGTGGAGATGGCGATCACCAGGTCGCCGCGCGTGACGATGGCCGGCAGGATGAAACTGCAGGCCTCCGGCCGGTCGGCGATGTTGCACAGCATGTTACGTCGGGCGGCATCCTCGCTCACGCGCCGGTTCAGCTCCTCGTCGTCGGTGGCCCCGATGACCAGGAACATGCCCTCCAGGTCTCCGGCCCGGTAAGGTTCGCTTTTGAGTGCCACCCGTCCGGCGGCGGACAGTTCCTCGAGCTCCGGGCTGAAGGCCGTGCTGATGACCGTCACCCGCGCGCCGCATTCCAGCAGGGTGCGCACCTTGCGGGTGCCCACCGCGCCGCCGCCCACCACCAGGCAGTGCCTGCCGCTGACATCGAGAAAGGCCGGGTAATATCTCATAG
>Ga0256914_1003789_pt1 | contig 11756 bp, 2 predicted proteins | sample HulkmetaG_FD_191571 | JGI IMG/M metagenome (GOLD analysis project Ga0256914, IMG submission 191571) | Hydrothermal chimney microbial communities from Main Endeavour vent field at the Juan de Fuca Ridge, Pacific Ocean - Hulk | ecosystem: Environmental > Aquatic > Marine > Hydrothermal vents ...
GACAACTGGGCGCGGGCGGTTATTACCGAAGACGCCATCCTCGACGCCGCCAAGAGCGCCAGCCCCAGCAGCGACGTTGCTCCTGGCGACGCCATTACCTACACCATCCAGGGCTCCAACGTCGGCGGGTCGGCGGCTGAGGCGATAGCCGGCGTGGTGGTTGTCGACGGCAACTCCAAGGACGGCATCCTGCTGACCGATAGCATCCCCGCCAACACCACTTACGTCGCCACCTCCGCCAGCGGCACCGCCGGTGCGGGTACCGTCAGCGTCATCTACCAGACGGCTAGCGGCTGGACCGCTACCGAGCCGGCGGCCTCCGACGTTACCGCCGTTGGCCTGCTAATCGAAGGCAGCGGCGCTTTCTTCCCGCAGGGCGCCCAGTACCAGTTCAGCTTCCAGGTCGTGGTAAACGACGGTACCCCGGCGGGCACCGACATTCCCAACACGGCAACCGTGGAATACGGGTCTGGAGGCGGCCGCAAGACCACCGACTCCAACACCACCCACAACCAGGTGGCCCCGACCTACGGTGTCGACAACGGCCCCAACGGCGATCCCGACGCCGACGGCACCGGGTTCGTGAACAACTACACCGATCCTGCCGGGGAAACCTGGAACTACGACAACGGCGCGAACAACGACCCCGACTACGAGCGCATCACCAACGACGTCTATGGCGGCGACACCGTATTCTTCAAGAACACCCTGCAGAATAGCGGCAACGGCGACGACAGCTACGACCTGACCATCAGCGGCGTTCCCAGCGGCTGGACCTGCCAGCTGATGGCGGCCGACGGCACCACCCCGCTGGCCAACCCGGTCGGTCCGGTGGCGGCTGGCGCCAGCATCGACTACGTGGTCAAGTGCTCGATCCCCGCCGCGACGACCACCACGGCCGAGACCGACCTGACCATCACCGCTACCTCCGAGGGCGATCCGAACGTCACCGACACCACCCACGACGTTATCCCCGCCGTTCAGTCGGGCTACGCCGTAGACGTGGCCAAGGACGGCGCCTCTGGCGACGGCGACCCCACCAACGACAACCCCGACGGTCAGACCGTCAACCCGGGCACCACTGCCTACTATGGCTTCGAGGTGACCAACACCGGTCAAAACCCCGACACCTACGACCTGGGAGTTTCCATTACCGGCATCCCTGGCGTTACCACCACCATCTACCCGGATGCCGATTGCGATGGCGTCCTCGACGACCCGGCGCCGGCGCCGGTGACCGATACCGGTCTGCTCAACGCCGGTGAAACCGCCTGCTTCGTCCTGGCCGCTGACGTGCCCGACGGCGCCAGCCCGACCAGCCAGGACTTCAGCGATCCGACCGACGACAACGTAACCATCACCGCCACCTCCAACGCCGATCCGAACGTAACGGACACCATCACCACCGATCTCGAGGTCAACCTCGTCGCCGACCTGAGCTTCACCCCCGATCGCAACGGCACCGTTACCAGCCCGGGCACCATCGTCTACACCCACACCGTTACCAACAACGGCAACGCCGACGCTGCGGTCACCTTCGCCGAGTCCGGCAGCACGCACCCCACCTGGACCTACGAGATCTCCACCGACGGCGGCACCACCTGGACCAGCATCGACGCCGCCTCCATCACCCTGACCCCGGGCGCCAGCCAGGAGGTCCAGATTCGCGTCAACGTGCCCGACGGCGAACCGATAGGCGCCATCGACACCAACCAGATCACCGCCACCGGCGCTTACACGGCCAACGGCCTCAACGCCAGCGACACCGGCACCGTGACCGATACGACTACTGTCGTTGGCGGCGACCTGCGCATCGAGAAGAGCGCGCAGACCTGCGCCGATGCTTCCTGCACGACCGTCACCAGCAGCGACGGCAGCCAGGCCAAGCCCGGTGAGTACATCGAGTACACCGTTACCGCCACCAACATCGGCACCGCCGACCTCAAGAAGGTCATCGTCTCCGACCCGCTGCCCAGCTACACCGACTTCGTCTCGGTTAGCGCCACCAGCACCGCGTCCGGCACCGTCTACTACTCCACCGACGGATCCGCCTGGAGCACCACGGCGCCGACCAGCCTCGCGGCCGGCCAGGCGATCTACGTGGCCGTGGACACCAGCGGCGACGGCGCGATTACCGACGCCGACCTGCTCGGTCCCGGCGAGTCGATCACCCTGACCTTCGTGGTGCAGGTTCAGTAGGCCTTCTGCCCTCCCCCCGCCGCGTCGCGCGGCGGGGGGAGGACCTAACACCGGAGCCCATTGCTTATGAAAAGAGCCCAACACTTGCGGCTGGCGGCCCTTCTGCTCGCGATGGCAGTCGCGGCGGCGTTTGCCGCCACCCCCGCGGGAACGATAATCAGAAATCAGGCCGCAGCCTTGGTTGAGGGCGAAACCTACTATTCCAATACCGTTGAAACCACCGTTCTTCCTGTATGTTCCGTTTCCCTGACCCCCAGCGGCACGCCCGCCAACCCGGGCCAGGCAACCAACACCACTGCCGGGGGAACGGCTTACCTCGCTTATCAACTAACCAACACCGGAAACGACAATTTTACCTTCGACCTCGCCGAGCAGCAAGACGCTACCTCCAACTGGACGCCGGCGGCGACCGCCATCTATCTGGACGTCAACCGTAACGCCCAGGTCGACCCTGGCGAACAGCAAGTACAGCAAGTAACCCTGGACGCTGGCGACTCGGCGTGGTTGGTTCTGGAGGTCGTGGCCCCCGACCAGGGAACCGGCGACCTCTTCATCACCCCCGTTGCTACCTGCCCGCAGGGTGAGAGCGACGACGAGAACTACGGCCGGGTCAGCATAGTCAGCGGGCCGGCCCTGCAAGTAGAAAAGACCATAGCGCCCACCCAGGCGCGCCCCGGTGACGTTGTGCACGTTACCCTGACGGTGCGCAACGTCGGCGACCAGGCTACCGGCGCGGCGGTGACCCTGACCGACGACCTTTCCGGCCTTGGCGCCGTCAGCTACGTCGCCGGCAGCGCCGCCGCGCCCAAGGGCGACGTCGAGTACTCCGACGGCTCCAGCTGGTCGGCCAGCGAGCCGGCGGCCGTCAGCGGCGTCAGGCTGGTCCTTGCCGGCCTGGAAGTGGGCGAGGAGGCGTTGCTGGAGTTTGACCTGAGCGTCAATGACGACGCCACCCCGCAGTTCGTGCAGAACGAGGCGGTGGCGGAAGGCCCCGGCGGGCCGGCGCAGGCCGTCGCCACGCTGGAAGTCCTGCCGGGCTACGACCTCTACCTGGGTCCGCGCGGCAACCCGCGGGCGCTGCCGGGTGGCGAGGGCAGCGACGACGACCGGCAGCAGGCCGACCTGATAGTCGATCAGACCTACTGCTTCGAGCACACTCTGGAGAACGCCTCCACCGCCGCCGATACCTTTACGCTCACCGCCAGCGGCCTGCCGGCGAACGTCCACGGCACCTTCAACATCACCCCGACGGTGCCGCTCCCGCTGCCGGTTCACCTGGAGGCCGGCGAGCAGCTCGACTTCCTCTTCTGCGTGACCGCCAGCGAGCTGGTGCAGCCCTTCACCGTAGACCTGGTGGCTACCTCCGAAGCCAGCGGCAACAGCAACCACACCTACGACGAGGTGAGCCGGGTCTTCCCCGCGGGCGAGCTGGTGCTTACCAAGGCGGTCGAGCCGCAGGGTACGGTTACCGCCGGCACCGAGCTGACCTACCGGCTCCACTTCAAGAACGGGTACCCGGTAGAGGCCACCAATATAGTCGTGGACGACTGGCTCGACGGGAATCTCGAGTACCTCTCCAGCTCGCCAGAGGGCGAATACGACGCGGTCCGCCACCGGGTTCGCTGGCAGATGGCCAGCATCCCCGCCGGTGGCGAGTGGCAGGCGGAGCTGCGGGTACGCGTCAAAGACGGCACCCCCGACGACACCCTGATAGAGAACCGCTTCGAGCTGCAGGCCGATCAAACGCCCAACACCCTGGTATCCAACACCACCCGCACGCCCGTCTGGAGCTCGGCGCTCCTGCTGCAAAAGCAGGTCAACCCGGCCGCGGCGCGCCTTGGCGACCGCCTGCACTACACGCTTACCATCAGCAACCCCAGCACGGCGGCGCTGACGGTGACCCTTGCGGACAAACCCGAGCCTCACCTGGCCTATATAGCCGGTTCGGCCAGCCCGGCCGAGCCCGACCAGGAGGATGACGGTCGCCTGATCTGGGGCAACCTGACGGTGGGCGCTGGCGAGACGCTGACAGTTACCTACGACATGCGGGTGCTCGCCGGCGCGCCGCAGAAGCTGGTGAACGTGGCCGTGGCCCAGGGTGTTTCCTCCAGCGGCGCGGCCGTGGCCAGTTCCCAGGCGACGGCGAGCGTGCAGTCGGTAGAGGGGGTCTTCCTGGCCCGGCGGGCGACTGTCGTTGGTCGCGTCTTCCTCGACGCCAACCGCGACGGCCGCTTTGACCCCGGCAGGGACGTTCCGCTGGCTGGGGCGCGGGTGCTCCTCCCCGATGGCCGCCAGGCGCTGACCGACGCGAACGGTAACTATGCATTCCGCGACCTCGAGGCGGGCGTCTGGCAGATACTCCTGGATCCGCGCACCGCGCCCTTCCCGCCGCTGCCGCACCCCGAGGCGCTGGGCGACGGCTACCGTCACCGCGTCTCCGCCTGGGGTCTGACCACCAGCGACTTCCCGCTGGAGGCGCCGGCCGGCGTAATCAAGGCGGTTCGCCGGACGACCCTCTTCCTCGGTCCCCTGCGGCTCGACAAGACGATCGTTCCCCTGGATGAGAACCGCTTCCGGGTGGTGCTGCACCTGCAAAGCGACGAAGCGCTTCCCGAGCTGACGGTGCGCGACCCCCTGCCCGGCGGCGGCGAGAAGACGTTCAGCTACGCCGAGTTCAAGGGCGACGAGACGATTACCTACGAACTGGAGGGACCGCCAGCACTAACGGATCCCGAAGTTCGCTGGAGGTACCCATGAAGCGCTTGTGGGAAATCGTATTAGCGCTGGTCATCATCCCCACGCTGGCCGTGGCGGTCGGGCAGGTGGGCGAGCACCCGCTGGTCGTTCCCGGCACCGAGCTGGGCTGGGAGAGCGCCAAGCTCGAGCTGGTGCTGCGCGTCAGCGAAAAAACACAGGTCAAGCTCGAGGTCTACTCTCCCGGCTTCGACCCCGACGACTACCGCTCCCCCAACGAGTTGGGCGACGAGCGGTACGACAAGAGCGACACGCCCCTGAAAACGCTCATCCGCATCGTCGATGACAGGGGGCAGGTGCGCCTGCGCCGCGAGTACGGCGTGGAGAACCACCGCTGGCACAAGCTGATAGACGGAGCCCTCTCGCCGGGTGACTATCTGATCGAGATGGAGTTCTTCGGCAACGGCAAGAACGCCCTGGCGTTCAAGCTGACCGCCGACCCCAAGAAGGCCCGGCTGGAGGTCGCTCCGGGTACGATGCAAACCTACAACGTCCACGGTAGCGAGTGGCAGTACCCGTTCTCGGTCGAGAAGCGGGGCTGGACGGCGCCGATTACCGTGGGCATCTACGACGGCGACGGCCCCGAAGAGCTGCTGGTGCGGGTTCGGGAACCGGACGGTAACGTCAAGCAGCTTCCCACCCCCGGCAACGGCGAGTGGGTGCGCTATCGCGTTGACGAGGAGGGCAAATACAGCTTCGGCTTCAGCCAGCCCAAGACGGCCAGGCAGTACACGAACACGGTTGGTTTCAAGGTCTTCCTGGGGCCGATCAAGGTCAACGTAGTAGACGAGAAGGGCAACCCGGTCTCCGGCGCCGAGTACAAGGTGACCGGCTACTACGACCGCACCGTCTTCCTCAGCACCATACCCGAGGGTTACGACCTGGTGAGGGTGGAAAGCCGCTTCGGCATGCCGCTCTCCGGCAGGCGGGTACTCTTCGGCCCCGGCGGTGGCGAGGCCACCTACGTCTTGCGGCCGCATACCGGCGAGCTGCTGGTAGAGGCCCGGGCGGTTTGCCAGGGCGAGTCCTGGCCGGTGCCGCTGAGTTTGCGCGTTGGTGACGAGCAGATCAAGCTCGACGAGGCCGGCCGGGCCAGGGTGGAGCTGCCGGCGGGCGAGTACCCGGTCTCGGTGAGCGTTCCCGGCGCTACCGTCGACGCGCCGGAGAGCGTGCGCGTGGAATCGGGCCGCGCCCAGAGCCTGAAGATCACCCTCCAGCCCCAACTCGCCGCCAGCCTCGAGCTGAAGCCGGCGACGGTAGCTACCGGCGAGAGCGCCCTGGCCGAGGCCAGGTTGACCACCAGCTTCCCCTATACGCTGCCGGCAACCCTGCGGATAGAGCTCCCCGAGGAGCTTTCCAGCGAGGGCAACCCGGCCGTCACCGGACCGCTGAGCGCCAGCAGGCCGCTTACGCTCAGCCTGCCGGTCACCGCCCGGGAAAAGGGCGAGTACCGGTTGCGCGCGGTCGGTTCTCCCTGCAACGTCTCCGCCGAGGCCGCGCTGACGGTACTGCGACCCGCGCAGATAAGCGTTGACAAGGAGGCCCTGGCCGGCACCGTCAAGCCGGGCGACCGGGCCGCCTTCGTGATCACCGTCGCCAACCACGGCGACCAGCCCGGCCGGGTGCGGGTTGTAGACGAGCTTCCCGCCGGTTTGCAGGGCGAGAAACTCGATCAGTTCATCGAGCTCAAGCCCGGCGAGGAGCGCCGCATTAACGTTTCCGGCCTGGTTACCGCCAGCGGCGGCGAGCTGGTCAATACGGTGCGCGTCTACGATGCCGCCGGCGACCTGGTAGGGCAGGCCAGCGCCAGCGTCAGGGTTGAGCAGGCCAAAGTGGAGCTCACCCGTTCCCTCGACAAGCGCGTCGTGGTTCCCGGCGAAGAGGTAAAGGTATGCCTGCAGGTCGCCAATACCGGCTCTCTGCCGGTCAGCTACGAGCTGAGCGACCAGTACCCCGACTGGCTGGAACCCGCCGGCGATACCAGCTTCAGCGGCGAGCTCCAGCCCGGCGGCTCGGCCGAGCACTGCTACCCGGCCAGGGTCCGCTTCGGCCCCGAGGCGGAGGGGCGGTTCATGGCCAGACTCACCTCCAACGCTGGCAATCTGAGCGCCCCCGACACCATCAAGCGGGTTCCCCTGGGTCTGGAGAAAACGGTCGAACCGCAGCGGGTTTTGGTGGGCGGCGAGGCGGAGTTCCTGATCACCCTGACCAACCCCACCGACCACCCCGTTTCCGCCAGGCTGCTCGATACGCCGGCGCAGGGCCTGGGCATGCAGCCGGCCGAGGAGGCCGTCGTGCTGGCGGCCGGCGAGTCGCGCCAGTTCCGCTACCAGGCGAACCCCGGCGAGACCGGTTTGCTGGTCAACAAGGCCTCGGTCTTCGTGGGCGACACCCCGGCGTCCTTCCCGGCCAAGGCGGCGCTCAAGGTGCTGCCGCAGCTCCAGCCGCGCCGGGTTTCCGAGATAAAACTTCCCTTCAACGTCGAGGGCGCGGGCGACTCGCTGCTGGTGGCCCACCGGCCGCCCGAGGGCGCCAGCTACCGCCCGGGTAGCAGCCGCCTCGACGGCAAGCCCGTTGCCGAGCCGCGCCGGGCCGAAGACGGCCGCCTGATCTGGAAGATTCCCTACGAGTCCCAGGGCGTGCTCTCCTACACCGTTGAGCACAAGAGCGCGCTGCCGATGCTCGGCGAGCCCGACCTGACGCTGCTGGCCGGTGACCGCGAACTCAAGCTGGCCGGCGACGTCAGCCTGAAGGACTACGAGCAGGCCAGGCCCGTCCGCGTCAGCGAACGGCAGGGCATGATCAAGGAACCGCTGCCGGGCACCGTTTTCTCTAGCAGCGATAGCACCAAGGTGCTGGTCACCGCTCCCTACGGCGAGGCGGTAAAGGTGAGCGTCAACGGCGTGCCGGTGCCCAAAGACCGCCTGGGCAAGGCCGAGTACAACTCGGCAGCCGGCACCCAGACGCTGGCCTATTACGGCGTGCCGCTGCAGGTCGGCCGCAACCTGATTACCGTCGAGGCGGGCGGCAGCCGCGACCAGGTCGAGGTCTTCCGGGCCGGCCGGCCGGTGGAGCTGGTGGTCGTACCCGAGAAAACCGTAGCCGACGGCCGCACTCCGGTCAAGTTGCGGATAGAGTCGCGCGACGCCAACGGCTTCGCTACCGGCATGGGCTTCGTGACCGTCGAGAGCAGTCTGGAGCCGATGCTGGCCGACGCCAACCTGCGCGAATCCGGCTACCAGGTTCTCCTCAAGGATGGCCGCGGTGAGCTGGTGCTCCGGCCCATGGCCAGCCCGGGCGAGGTTTCGCTGAAGATGGCCAAAGACCAGATCGTCAGCGAGGCCAGCGTATACGTGCCCGGGCCCACGCGGACCCTCTGGACCGCCCAGGGCAGCATTACCGTTCGCTACGACGGGGCGCTGGAGGTCGGCGGCCAGGCTCGCGGCTACGTCGAGACGCCCCTCGCCGGCGGAACCCTCCAGGGCGCTTTGGGGGTAAACGGCGGCGTCAACGCCGGCAGCCCCTACTACAACCCCGACCTGATGAACACCGAGGAGCCCACCAAGCGCTTCCCGCTTACCGGTTCGGGGACCCAGTCGCAACTGCCGCTGGAGTCGGACGACGGTATAGCCGTCAAGTACGACAGCGACGCCTTCTCAATCGGCTACTACAAGACCAGCCTGTCGTTGCCGGGGGTTAGCGGCCTTCCCACCGCGACGGCGCTGGTGCTGCGTACGCGGGGTGATCTCGAGGCCGGCGCCTTCGTGACCCTGCTACCCAGTACCGAGGTGGTCGACGAGATAACCCCCGACGGTACGCGTATGTACAGGCTCTCGCATCCGGTCAAGGCCGGCAGCGAAAAGGTGATACTGCGCCGCGGCGCGGTGGAGGAAGAACTGGTTCCTCTTCGCGACTACGTTATCGACTACCCCACCGGCCACATCACCCTCGCGCGTCCGCTCTGGCCCTACGATGACAACCTGGTGCCCGTTAGCCTGGTAGTCACTTACGCGCCGGCCGCTTCGCCGCGCGACACGCTGGCCTTCGGCGCCGGAGCGCGCTACAAGCTGGGGTCGTTCGCCTTCGGTCTGGCGGCGGCCTCGCTCGACCGCGGAGCCACCTGGAAGTTCGGCGCCGAAGCTTCGTACACCACCCAGACCTTCAAGCTGACCATCGGTTACGGCCTGGACGCCGGCCGTAGCGTAATCACCCTTAGCACCGCCGGCCGCCAGGGAGCTCTGGAGGCGTCGGGCAACCTGCGCTACGACGGCGCCCTCCAGGGCAAGCTCCGCGTAGCCGCCAGGGTGGGCGAGGACGGCAAGGTGGCGCTCGAACACCGCGGTTCCGCAACCAGCAACCGCTCGGCGCTTGTCTATGAGCACCGCTTCGGCAGCATCAGTGGCGGCGTCGGTCTCGGTTACGAGTGGAACACCTCCTCGCTGAGCGCTATCGGCCGCGTGGGATACGAGGGTGGCGGCCTCAGCCTGACCGCCACTCACCAGCAAAGCTTCTCGGTGGCGCCGTCGCTCAGTACGCTGGGCTTCAGCTACAAGTTCGACTCCAACCTCAGCGGTGAGGGCGAGCTGGCCTACGAGTGGGGAACCGGCCTGAGCGGCACCTTTGGCTTGAAGCAAAAGCTGGGCCCGGCGAACCTGAGCATCAGCTACGCTCTCCCGAACGCCAGCGGCGACGGTAACCGCGCCCGTTTCGGCATCGCCGCCCCGCTGCCCCTGAGCGACACCGTAACCCTCGACCTTTCCGCCGGCTACAGCCGTAACCTGGGTACCGGCGACTACCGGGCGGCGGCGGGCGCCGGGGTTCGCTACAAGAGTGACGACATCTCGGCGACGTTCGGCGTCGAGGGGTCGCTCGGCAGCAGCGGCAGCAAGGTCACCCTCCGCAGCGGGGCCGCCGGCAGGCTCGACGACCGGCAGACGCTCTCCTTTGACGCCAACTACGTTTTCGAAGGCAGCGTGCACGGCCGCTTCACCCTGGCCTACGCCTACCGCGGCGAGGCTCTGCAGGTGCTCACCTACCACAGAATGATCAACGAGGGTGGCACCTCGTTCGAGGGCGAGCTGGCCCCCACCTGGCACCCCAGCCTCTCCTTCCAGCTGCGTCCCAGCGCTGCCTACCGCGTCTCCCTCAATGACCCCGGCGCAACCCTCTACCAGATCGGCCTTGGCGCGAACTACTACTTCACGCCACGCATCGGTCTGGGCGGCGGGGCCTACTACCTCTGGCAGCCCGCACTGGCCAGGTCGAACGTCTCGTTCAGCGTAGAGGGAAGTTTCCGGATGGTCGACCCCGTCTGGCTCAACCTCGGCTACACCTTTGGCGGGTTCAGCGGGTTGACGCCCGAGGCCAGGCCCGGTGTATACCTGCGCCTCGACCTTCTGACGGGTTCCGACAGCGATAGCAACGAGGGGACGCAGCAATGAACTGGATAGCGCGTAATACCTACCTTCAGGCGCTGGTTCTGCTGGTAGTGCTGGCCGGCTTTGGCTTGCGCGCCGGCTACGCCGAGCAAGACTTCCAGCGCTTTTACGAAAACGGCACCGAAGGGTTCAGGGGTAATTTCACCATCATCGGTAATACCCTGATGACCTGTGATAGCTGCGATACCACTTTGGGTAGCGGAACTCAGAATGGGAATAAAACAATGGTCTACGTAGACGTAGACAACGACGGTAACACCGCCAACTCGTCGGAGGCCAAACTCAGCCTCCCTGCAGGTAGCGAGATAGTCTACGCCGCCCTCGTCTGGGGAGCGCGGACCGATAGCCCGTCGGGCAACAAGACGATCATGTTCAAGAGGCCGGGCGACGCCAGCTACACCACCATCACCGCCGACTGGACCTCGTATATCTCTAATGATAACGCCGATCCTTACGCCGCATACGCGGACGTGACCGACGAGTTACGGGCTTTGCAAGACCCATCCGGATGGTACTGGGGCGCCGGTATCGACGCGGTCGACGGTGATAGTGACCTCCTGGGCTATTACGGCGGCTGGAGCCTGCTAGTAGTTTACAAGAACGACGACGACACCTCGGTCCGCCACATAACCGTGGACGCGGGTCTGATAAAGCTGACCTCGGGCAGCGTCGACGTGGAGGTAAACAACCTCGTCACCCCGGTCAGCGGTTCGTACTCCCTGAATCTGGGCGCCATCACCTGGGAGGGTGACGACGGCGTTGATGGCGACGAGTTCAAGGCCGGTCCCGACGCCAACAACCTCGATACGCTTTCTGATGCCGTTAATCCTGACGACAACTACTTCAACTCGAGCATCAGCCACTACGGCTCCGAATTCACTGACAAGAACCCCAATTACGGAAACCAGCTCGGTTTCGACTCGGACATCGCTTCATACAGCGGCCTTCCCAACGGTGCGAGCACGCTGCTGGTGAGGTATACCACCAGCGGTGACTGGTTCTTTCCGCAAGTGCTGGCCACCTCGGTGGAGCTGGCCATTATCAGCGGCAGCGTTTTCGAAGACGTTAACGGCGATAGCCAGCTGAACGACGCCGTGGGTTCGGGCTCGGTGACCGTGAGCCTGTACAAAGACGACGGCGACGGAGTTCCCGATTCGGACGATACCCACGTTGCCGACACGACGACCACGGCAATAGGCAAGTACTCGTTCCAGAACATCTCCGACGGCACCTACTGGGTCGTCGTCGACTCCAAGACCGTCTCCCCCTCCGCCGGCTTCAACAACAACCAGGGCCAGACCGACGTCTGGGCCGAGCAGACCTACGGCGCCGGCGGGAACTGGGGCGGCGCGCTGTGCGACGACG
>Ga0256914_1003790_pt1 | contig 11754 bp, 11 predicted proteins | sample HulkmetaG_FD_191571 | JGI IMG/M metagenome (GOLD analysis project Ga0256914, IMG submission 191571) | Hydrothermal chimney microbial communities from Main Endeavour vent field at the Juan de Fuca Ridge, Pacific Ocean - Hulk | ecosystem: Environmental > Aquatic > Marine > Hydrothermal vents ...
TTTATTGGCATTGACTGAGCTTGTGTCATAAAAATGAGCTTATACATATTATAAATTTTTCAAATATTTATAAAGCCTATTGAACTTTTTTATCATATGGACACCTGCAAAAACTTATATAGTCCATAGCTTTTTAGAATCACCTTTAGGTTATTATACCATCAAATCAAATACTTTTATCTGCTCTCCCAGCACAAGAAGAGGTCAATATTGTAAATATCACTTCTTCTTGGTTTTATATAAAAAGTCTCTATCTCATAATTTTCTATATTGTATTTGCCCTCCAAAGAATCTATCTCCTCTTTTAACTCATCGTCAAGTTTTCTGATCTCCTCTTCTATCGATTTAACCTCTTCTTCGGCTCTTTTTACATCCTCTTTCTCTTTGAAAACTCTTCCTGCACTTCTCAAACTCCCCGCTGCTCTTGTGGCGGTTGATCTTTTGATCGTTTTTCTTCCCAAAAAAGCATCAAGAAGTGTCATTCCAAAACCCAAAATCGTATCGGTCGTTCTGGCGGTTACATCATCTTGCTCTTTTTCCAGCTTATCTTCGGCTCTTCTTAATCTTTTTTCCAGTTTTTGCTCTTTTTCTTCATACTTTTCTTTCAGTTTTTCGATCTCATCCTCATATCTCTTTTTCAATATTTCCTGAATTTTTATCTTAAAATCAGCCAAAGTTTCATCGGGATTTGATTCTATTTTCAATTTTCTGTTTCTGTAGAGTTCGAGTTTTTTATTGTAATACAAAAAATCGCTAAATTCCTTTTTCATCTCTTTGAAGGTAGAAGATGAGATAAAAGAGGGCAGAGGATAAAATGAGGCATTTTTCAGGGGCTTTTTATCACATCTCTCTTTGTCTTCCCCCTCCTTTTCTTCAAGTTCGGAAAAATCAAACTCATTCATCCTCTCATCAAGATATATTTTAAAAGCATACTCACTCTCTATATCGATACCGCGCGAATTGTTGTAAAACCTAACAACAGCATTGAAAATCATAAAAGGTTCATAAACAGGCTCTTGATTGTGTGGCGAGAGATTTAGATAATAACTCTCTATATCTTCATGTAAGATCGGAGGCGCTTTTAGGAGACCTTCCAAAGAGGAGTTGTTTTTTTGCTCCTGTTTGGGTTCTTCTTTGAGTCTCCTTTTTTTATCACTCATCAGCTTTTTGATCTCCTGCTTTGTTATGGGTCCTCTTAGATATGAAAGTACCCATCTTGTTTCAAAAAGTGTCAAATCATCCTCTTTTGCACTCTTAAAAAGAAATGTTCTGCTTTTTATACTCGACAAAAGCTCCTCTATCTCTCTTTTATCCAAAGAGGCGCTGTTGCTTGAGATCAAACCGTCTATAACTCTCTCTTTGTCCTGTTTTGTCTGAAGCCTTCCAAGAAACCAGCTTCCGATATTTGACAATCCTTTATAGTCAAGATCTATCGGATTTTGGGTAGCCAAAACCACTCCTATTCCATAGGCTCTTGCCTGTTTCAAAAGCAAAAGCATAGGTTCTTTTGAAGGAGGTTTTGAAGTAGCGGGGAAAAACCCGAAAATCTCATCCATATAAAGCACAGTCCTTAAAGTCGGTGTTCCGCTTTGCCTTCTCATCCAGTCTATATATTTGTTTAAAAAGAGAGTTACAAAGAACATTCTTTGCTGATCATTTAGATGTGCGATAGAGAGGATGGAAACTCTCGGCTTTGCATCCTCATCATAGAGAAGTTTTTGGATATCAAGTTTCTCACCCTCTATCCACGCCGAAAATCCCGGACTTGCAAGAACATTATTTAAAAGCATTGCAAGTTTGAGTCTTTCGTTTTGGGGATAAAAACTTTTAAGAGGCAAAACTCCTATCTTGTCAAAAGGAGGAGAACTGATATATCCGATGATCTCTTCAAGAGACAAATCTTTTTTCTCTTTCCAAAAATAGGAAAATATGGAAGCCAAAAGCATATATTCGGGACTCAAAAGAGGATCAGCATCTATATCTATCAGTGTCAGAATGGATGAAACCACACTGTTTAACATAGCACTGAATGCATCCGGATCCTGAAGTATCTCTTCTGAGGGAGCTTCAAAACTGCTCAAAACAGAAAGCGGAATACCGGCTGTACTGCCCGGAGTATAGATAGTAAAATCAGCACTCTTTTTGAGTTTTTCTATTCTGCTTTTGTCCTGATGCCAACTCTCTATCCCCTCTTCCCACATTTTTGCCGTCTGTTTTGCATAATCAAGAGGAGACAAACCTCTGTTTGAAGCTTCATGCTTGTCTATCCACTCCTCAAAATTTTCCGCTTCAAGTTTTGGAAATGTCAAAAGAAGATTTCCCATATCTCCTTTTGGATCGATGATGATAGAGGGGATATTGTCAATAGCCGCCTCTTCGATGATATCGATACCAAGACCGGTTTTACCGCTGCCGGTCATTCCGATAATCGCCGCATGGGTTGTCAAATGTTTGCTTTTGTATAAAAACAGCTCACCGTTTTTTTTCAGACTTTTTGGATCAACCTTCTCTCCAAGATAAAATATTCCGAGTTTCTCATAATAATCTAATTCGTTTGCCATCTATTTCTCCTCTTTTATCCACCCTCCGCCTATCACTTTTTCACCTTCATAAAAAACCGCCGCCTGTCCGGGTGCCAATCCCTGAATCTTCTCTTTTAAAACAACGGTGGCTTCATCCTTTTCCACCAAAACTTTGCAACCGACTTTGGGACTTCTGTATCTTATTTTAACAAAAGATTCAAAAACTCTCTCTTCTATAAAAAAATTAATATTGTCTATTTTAAATTGTGAAACCTCAAGCTCTTTTTTACTGCCTACTACGATTTGATTGTTTTTGGAATCTATCTTGATGACATAATGCGGTTCATGCGCTCCAAATACCGTAAAACCCCGTCTTTTACCTATCGTATAGTGCATATATCCTTTATGCTTTCCTATAATTTTTTCGTTTGTATCAACTACATCACCGGGGAGATCGATATTGAAATGATCTTTTAGGATATCGGTATAACTGTTTTCGACAAAGCATATTTCAGTACTCTCTTTTTGTTTTGCTATCTCTTTTAAAACTTCTATATTTTCGCTTATGGCTCTAACTTCCTCTTTTAAAAAATTACTCAGAGGAAAAATGACAAAAGGAAGATTCTCTCTTTTTACAAATGCCAAAAAATAACTTTGATCTTTGCTTTTGTCTTTTGCTTCACATATAAATCCGTCTTTTATCATGGCATAATGACCCGTGGCTATCTTGTCAAAACCCTCTTTTTTTGCATACTCTACAAGAAGACCGAGTTTTATGGTTTTGTTGCAGACCACACAGGGATTTGGAGTCAAACCCTCTTTGTATGTTTGAACAAAATAGTCATAAACATTCTCTTTAAAAGTTTCTCCAAAATCAAGTACCCGATATCCAATCCCAAGATAGGATGCAACCTTTTTTACATTTTCTATATTTTTTTGATGATACTCTTCATTTTCATACAGCTTGAAATAGACTCCTTCGATCTCATGTCCCTCTTTTTGAAGAAGATATGCCGTTACCGACGAATCAACCCCTCCGCTCATTGCTACCAAAATTTTAGACATTGCAAAACTTCATTTCAACTGCTCAAGCCGTTCTTTCTGGCTTCCTATCTTCACGATCTGAATACCGAAATTTCCATCTACTATAACAACTTCTCCTTTGCCTATCACTTTGTTTCCCACTAGTATATCCAAAGGTTCGTTTGCAAGTTGATCAAGCTCTATAACGGAGCCTATATCCATATTTAACACATCTTTTAAAAGCATTTTTTTTGTGCCTATTCTCACTCTTACAGGCAGCTGAACATCCATAATCAAAGAGATGTTTCTTAGCTCTTCAGGAGCAAGAGAGGTTAGACATCCCTCATTTTCAGAGGTTTTTTGTTGGGGCTTTTTTGAAGTTTTATCTAAATCCTCCTCCTCTTTTGGCTCATCATCAGAAGAAGAGACATCGCTTTGTTTTAGTTTGCTATAAAGGTTTTCATCTATTGCCAGAAATATTTTCGTATCTGTTTTTGATATCTTGAATCGATAGATATAAAGCTCTTCAAAATCAGAAAAATCGGCTTCATCCAAATCAGAGTAATATTTTGCATCCAAAACTTCAAAACCGAGTTTGGGAAGGTCTTTTTGTGCTGACAAAGCGGTGGCAAAACTGCCGAAAATATTGGAGACAATCTCTTTAAAGGCATCCAAATCATCATCATTCATCTCCTCTTTCGCCTCGCCTTCTCCTCCTACCATAAAATCAGCCAAAGAGGTGGCTGCCAAAGGAGAGAAGATCATAGATATTTTGGATTCGATATCTCCGCTTGTTTTGATATTTGCAGCACACAGGGGAGTTAACAGTCCCGAAGATTCGGATATTTTCTCCTCTTTTTCAAGAATTATTTCAGGAGTATGACCTGTCAGACCCTCTATTATGGATACACTCTCTTTTTCCAGTAATCTTATAAATTCGCTCATTAATACTCTCTTGTTTCTGTTTTTAGGTCGCTAGAGACTTTTCTTAAGCGCTCTTTTTCCAGATTTTCCAATATATCTTTTATCTCATCTTTGTCAGTTCTTAGGATTTCTGTTATTTTGATGGACTTTCTGTATCTTTTCAACCCTATTTCTCCCTTAAAAAGCCTCTTTTGATCTATCGTCAAAGTTGCCGTATTGTCCGCCTTGCTGTCCAATCTTATTATATCACCTTTTTTCAGTTCAAGAAGTTCTTTAATGCCCATTTTGGCATTTCCGAGTATCACTTCATATTTGATATCAGCTCTTTTTATCAGCTCTTTTAGCTCTTTGTTCCTGCTCTTTTTTGAATTGGTCTCTCCCATAACAATATCTCTGTTTGCAAGTCTTGAAAGGATCGATTCAAGATATATGACGGGATAGGCGATATTGATCATTCCGTTGCTGTTTCCTATAATGATCTCCATAACAACCATTATGACGATCTCATTTTGGGAAACGATCTGAACGACACTCGGACTTGACTCTTTTGTCTCTATCGTAGGATATATATCCAGCACGGATGACCACGCTTCTTTTAGGTTTTGGATAATGATTCTTAAAATAGTATCCAAAAGATTTATCTCGATATCGGTCAGTTCCCTTGAAGATTCATAATTTTCACCTTTTCCGCCAAGAAGTCTGTCAATCATCACAAAAGCGATAGAAGGATTTATCTCCAAAACGGCACTTCCTTCAAGAGGTTTCATCGAAAAGACATTAAAACTTGTAGGGCTTGGAAGACTCATCAAAAATTCACCGTAGGTCATCTGATCAACGGAATGAAGCTGGATTTCTACAATGGAACGCATAATGGAGGAGATATGAGAGGCAAGATTTCTTGCCATTTTGTCGTGGATACCCCGTATCGCTCTTATCTGCTCTTTGCTGATACGGTTTGGTCTTTTGAAATCATAAAGAACTATCTGTTTTGAGGAAGGACTCTCTATGTTTTGTTCAAGGCTTTGACTCTCCCCTTCCTCATCAATAACTTCAAGTAGAGCATCGATCTCTTCCTGGCTTAAAATATCAGCCATCGTCCACCCCTACTACTTTCTCTCTTATCGTTCTTATCAGTTTTTTATGGATTTGTGAGATTCTTGATTCACTTATTTCCAAAATTGCACTGATCTCTTTTAGATTCAGTTCCTCAAAATAGTAAAGCTGGATAATCATCTGTTCTCTTTCACTCAGAGTACTCAAAATATCCTTGATATACTCCACAAGCTGCTCTTTTTCTATAACCTCTTCTGTGGAAGACTCTTCAAAAACGGCAATCTGCTCATTGAGAGGCATATTTGAAGATATTTCAGAAGCAATCCTTGCATCTCTTATCTTATGCACACTCTCATTTAATTTTTCCGCTAGATACTCATTGGTCGGTTCTTCCTCATACTCATTTAGATATTTTGCCACTTCCACTTCGATAGCTTTTATCAGTCTTCTGCTGCTTCTGCTGACCACATCAAGACTTCTCAAATAATCGAGCATAGAACCGTAAACTCTCTTTTTTGCGTATCCCCAAAAAGAGTTGTTGATATCTTTGTCATATTTTCTTGAAAGTTTTATCATCTCTTCGGTTCCGATAGAGATGAGATCTCCGACATCAACAGATGAGGGCAGACGCTCTTTTAGTCTATAAGCCATGGCTCTTACAGCCGGCATAAATTGAAGTACCATATTGTCCTGGTCTAATTTTACATTTCTTTGATATTCATTAACTACTTTATCTTTATTTGTCATCTTTTTCCTGCCCCCTACTTCAATTTACTATCTTCTTTTTCAATATCTTGTATATGAGAATTCATCTTTTTTTCTCTCTCTTCTATCTCATATATATAATAATCTATATCTTTTTCATACAGCTCTTTTTGAAATTTTTTCTTCAAATCATCTGAAGAATCGACAAAATAGACAAGGATAAGATGGATAAAAAGATAAAAAAACAGAGTAATTTCAAGTGTATAGATCACTATATCTTCAGGTGTGGAGAAATTTACAATGCAAAATGACAAGCCTATAAAAAAACCGCTTACCGTAAAAAAATATATAAACCTCTCTATCTTCACCTTGATCTCCGCTTTTTAGAACTGTTCCACTATCCTTTTGAAAAAACTTCCAAAACCTCTTTTGTTATCAAGCACTTTTCGTTCCATTTTATAGATCAAAGCACTTACAATATCCTGTATATTTTCACTTGCTATACTGTGAGGAAACTCCTTTGTAAATAAAATCCTCTGCTTTATGCTTCTTGCGATCACCTGATCTTGCATAATATAGCCCAAGTTATTAAGAGATAAAAAATCTCCTATATTATCTTTTGCGACTTTTTGGATTTTGTTAAAAATCGCATTTGCTTCTCTGTTGCCTTTTACCATATTGAATAAAAGATTTATTTGAGATTTGTGTTTGCTTGTAACCTTGACCGTTGCATAAGCGTCGGTAATGGCTGCAGGTTCAGGCACAACAATCACTATCACCTCATCAGCCTCTTTCAAAAAAAGCTGGGTATTTTCTCCGATACCGGCTCCCGTATCGATGATAACATAATCTATCTCATCCAAAATGGAAACTTCATCCAAAAACCTCTCAAAAACAAAGCTTTCACTGTGTTTTAAGATCTCCTCTCCGTTCTCTCCGGGGATTAAAATAAGATTTTCATTTATCTTGACAATAATCTCTTCAAGTGTAGCTTCTCCTTTTAAAACATGTAAAAGATTTTTGTTAATTTTGACATTGAACAAAATATCAAGATTGGCTAAACCTATATCGGCATCAAATAGTGCAACTTTATACCCGTAAGAGGATAAAGTATTTGCAAGATTAGCACTGACAGTACTTTTGCCGACACCTCCTTTGCCACTGGTTATAGCAATAAACTTTGTTTTTATATTTTTTGTCGGAATCTGTTCCTGTACTATTTTTTGAAGTTTTTGTGCTTGATTTATCATTTTTTACTCTTTTTGAAGCCTTCAAAAAGGGACTTTATCAAAAATTCCGCTTGAGCTTCCATGATATCGTCAGGAACTTCCTGTCCGGTAGAAAAATAACTGATAGGTTTATTCACATCATAAACCAAAGAGAAAATATTGCCAAAATTTTTGGTTTCATCAAGTTTTGTAAAAATTATCGTATCTATATTCAAAAAAGAAAAACCGTTATAAATATCCTGCAAATCCTCCAATTTCGTAGCAGAGGAGAGTATCAGATTGACATCTATCTCAAAATTTGTTTTGTCCAAAATCCTTTTTAATTTTCCTATCTTGTTTTTATCATACTGGGAACTTCCCACTGTATCTATCAAAACGATATCGCATCTGCTAAGAGAATTAACCGCCTTGTCAAAATCGTTTATATCCACTACATCTTCTATTGGAAGACGCATCATTTTGGCATATTGGTACAACTGTTCCACCGCTCCTATCCTGTAGGTATCCAAAGTGATGATACCTGTTTTGTGTCTGTATTTTACAAAAGAGTAACGAGCCGCAAGTTTGGCGATGGTGGTCGTTTTGCCGACACCTGTGGGTCCTACAAACATCATTATCTTTTTGGCTCCTTTTGGGAGATTGAGTTCTACCCGAATCGGTATGATTTTTTGTAAAAGAACCTGAAAATATCTTTTTATCGTCTCGGTACTGTTTCTCATACGATAAGGCATATTTTCAAGTGTCAGCTCCATAATCGTATAAAGATGATCTTTACTCATTCCGCTTTGATAGGCTTTTTTATAAATCTCTGAAAACTCAGGAGGGATCGGCAATCCGTCTCTTTGAAATGACTTCTCTTCCCAAAACATATTTTGGATTATTTTTATTTTATCTGACAGTTTCAAAATCTCTTTTTTTACTTTGACAATCTCGTCTTTTTCTGCCATATCCGATTTTTTTCTTTTAAAACTGTTCTCTTCCTCTTTGTTTACGGAAATTTTTGAATCGGTTACTTTTGCAATCTTGGAAATCTGCTGTGCAGCCTTTGAGATATCCAAAAAGACATCATCTTTTAAGAGGTTCTCTTTCTCCTCTTTTTGATCACTCTTTCTTGGAGTTTTTCCCTCTTCATCATTTAAAACGATGACAACCTCATAAAGACCCGCCGTTGTCAATCCTTTTTTCTTGATCTGTTTTGTGCTGACTACCAAAGCATCCTCTCCGCACTCCATTTGAGCTTTTTTAAGCGCCTCTGCCGGAGTGGGAGCGGTATAGGATACAAGTTTCACTTCAATCCTTTTATATAGTTTAAAGGTATCATAACAGAATCTCTCTCCTTGTATTTTGGATGAGGTATGATTAATTTTTTTTCACTTATCTTTATTTTATCAAAAAAAATGATATCTATATCCAAAGTTCTGGGAGAATTTTTAAAAAATCTTTTTCTATGAAAAAATTTTTCCGTATGAAGAGCATATTTTAAAAATATTTTAGGTGAAAGATTGGTTTTAAGCTCTATAACGGCATTGTAAAAATCACTCTGTTTCAGATATCCAAAAGGAGGATTTTTCAAAACGGGAGAGGTTGCTATGATATCCACTCTTTTGTCTCTTTTGAGATATAAAAAAAGTTTTTTGAACCTTCTGATAACATTTCCGATATTTCCGCCTATACCTATCGTAACTTTGTGTCTTTTAAAAGACCTCCTTTTACTTTTGTAAGGATAAAATTTTACAAAATACAAACTCAAATCAGGCGTCAATATTTTTCTCATAAGACCTCACACCCGTCCTTGGTAACAACCACCATATCCTCTATCCTGATACCAAACTCCTTTTCTATGTAGATACCGGGTTCTATAGTAAATACCATATTTTCTTCAAGTACCGTTTTTTTGTCTTTAAAGGAGATGACAGGAAGCTCATGTATATCGAGTCCGACTCCGTGACCTGTGGAGTGAACGAAATATTTTCCGTATCCGGCATCTGTGATCACTTCTCTTGCAGCTTTGTCGATGTCGCACACTTTTACGCCCGGTCGGACTCTCTTTATAGCTTCCTCTTGCGCTTTCAAAACGATATCATAAATTTTTTGGATCTTACTGTCTTTAAATCTCTGCTCCTTTTGAAAATTTATATGACCGTCAAAGAAGGCCGTTCTTGTTCTATCCGAGCAGTATCTTTGGTACTTTACCCCGGCATCTACCAATATAAGATCGCCCTTTTTGAGGGTTTTTTTAGCAGGTATTGCATGAGGTTTTGCCGCATTTTCACCTATTGCAACGATTGGAGAAAAACTTAAATCTAATTCACCTTTTTTACTCAAAAAAGATACGGCTTCAAAATGAAGAGTCTTTTCGCTTTTGCCTTTGGCTTTTTGAAGATACAAAGCAAACTCGTCAAATGCCTCTGCCGCTCTTTTTACAGCCTCTTTTAACAGTAAAATCTCCTCTTTTGTTTTTATAATCCTCTTTTTTTGGGAAAAGTTATATCTTTTATAAAAAAAGGCACTGCTTTTTTGTGAAATCTTTTCAAAACTCTCTACCGTCCACTCTTTTGGATTGTAAACAATCTTCTTTGCTCTTTTTTTTCTGATTATCTCTCCTGCTCTTTTTTCAAGATTTGAAGTCTCTATCACCTGCGCATTTTTTATATTCTCTTTTGCCTCCAGAGTATATCTTGCATCGGTGATAAAATAACTTTCATCAGAAAATTTTAAAAAGATCTCATTATCACATGAGAAACCGCATTCGTAGAATACGGCGTTCTCATCTTTTAGGATATAGTTCATTGCTACTGTTTTTGCTGAGCTTGTTGGGCTGCCTGTGCCGCCTGTTGCTGGGCTTTCATAGCTTGGATTTCATTTAAAATCTGAATCATTCCCATCATAGCCAAATGATAACTATAAGGTCCAAATCCCGTAATCTGCCCCATGGATACAGGAGCTATCAAGCTTTTTTGTCTAAACTTCTCTCTTGCGTAAACATTGCTTATATGAACTTCAATAGTAGGAAGAGCAACTGCTGTCAAAGCATCTCTTATAGCTATCGATGTATGTGTATAGGCTGCCGGATTTATGATGATGCCGTCTGCATCTCCCAAACACTCCTGAATCTTATCTACTATCTCGCCCTCAAGATTTGATTGAAAAAACTCTACTTCCATTCCATGCTGTTTGCCAAAATCCTCCATCTGTTTATGGATATCATCCATTTTCATAGGTCCGTAAATGTTTTGTTCTCTGACACCTAACATATTGATATTGGGGCCTTGAATCACTGCAATCTTCATATTTAACCTTTATATAAATTTTTAAAGGTATTATTATAACAATTTGTATATTTACACTAAATTAAAAGGATTGATTTGCAAGTATTAAGTGCCGATTATCTGCTTATTTGTGATAAAGAGTTTAAAATCATAAAAAACGGTGCTGTCTGTTTTGATGAGAAGATCATACAAACAGGCAAAAAAGAAGAGCTTTTCAAAAAATATGAAAACTGTAAAAAAGAGTATCTTGGCAAAAATTCTATACTGATGCCATCACTGATAAACACTCATGTTCATCTGGAGTTTTCGGCGAACAAAACAACCCTCAAATACGGAGATTTCATAACATGGCTTCAAAGCGTCATAAGATACAGGGATACTTTGCAAAACGGTTGCAAAGAGGAGTGTTACAAAAACGCTGTCAATGAGATGCTAAAAAGCGGTACAGGAGCTTTCGGAGAGATAAGCAGTAAAGGAGATGATCTTGATATCTGTGTCAAGACACCCCAAAAAGTGGTTTTTTTCAACGAAGTACTGGGTTCTCAACCCTCGGTAGTCGATGCTTTGTATCAGGATTTTCTAAACCGTCTAAACGAGAGTAAAAAGTATTCAAATGACAGGTTTTACCCCGCTATTTCCGTTCACTCTCCCTATTCAACCCATCCGATTTTGGCAAAAAAGGTTTTGCGAATCGCAAAAGAGGAGAATATGAGAGTCTCCACCCACTTTATGGAGAGTCTGGCAGAAAGAGAGTGGATAGACAAAGCAGAGGGAGATTTTTTGAAATTTTTTGAAAATTTCATACCAAACTCAAAACCCATGAGCAATGGAATATCTTATCTGAAACTTTTTGACGGAGTAAAAACACTCTTTACTCACGGAGTCTATGCAACAAAAGAGGAACTTGAAATGATAAAAGAGAGAGGTTTTATCACTCATTGCCCTGTTTCAAACAGACTTTTGAACAACTCTCTTTTGGATCTGAATCTGCTCGAAGAGGTAGGGTGTGATTATAATATCGCAACTGAC
>Ga0256914_1003791_pt1 | contig 11752 bp, 21 predicted proteins | sample HulkmetaG_FD_191571 | JGI IMG/M metagenome (GOLD analysis project Ga0256914, IMG submission 191571) | Hydrothermal chimney microbial communities from Main Endeavour vent field at the Juan de Fuca Ridge, Pacific Ocean - Hulk | ecosystem: Environmental > Aquatic > Marine > Hydrothermal vents ...
AAAAATTGTCACGAGGGACAGTGAAAATGAAATATACTGAGATTATCGAAAAAGATATAAAAGAGTTGCAAGAGCTTTTAAAAGAGAAAAAGATGCTGCTTTTTAAACTAAGAAACAAACTTAGAAACATGCAGCTTACAAACCCTAACGAAATCAGAGAAGTTAGAAAAGATATAGCGAGAATCAACACCGCTATATCCGCAAAACAAAGATCAAACGGTTAAGGCGCTGACGATGGGACACAAGAGAGAATTACAAGGAACGGTTATAAAAAAATCCGGTGACAAAACGGTTAAAATTTTGGTTGAAAGAAAAGTCGTTCATCCGAGATACCATAAAATCGTCAAAAGATTTAAGAAATATCTAATCCATGATGAAAGAAACGAGGCGAAAGTGGGCGATGTGATAAGAGTTATAGAGTGTCGCCCCATCTCTAAGAGAAAAACTTTCAGACTCAAAGAGATCGTCTCTTCAGGAGTGAAATAATGATACAAAGTTTTACGAGATTAGCCGTAGCCGACAACAGCGGCGCGAAAGAGATTATGTGCATCAAAGTATTAGGCGGCAGTAAAAGAAGATACGCAAGCGTCGGAGACGTAATAGTCGCTTCCGTAAAAAAAGCGATTCCCAACGGAAAAGTTAAAAAAGGCCAAGTCGTAAAAGCGGTTATCGTCAGAACGAAAAAAGAGATTCAAAGAGAAAACGGTTCTCTAATCAGATTCGACGAAAACGCCGCCGTAATACTCGATAACAAAAACGAGCCCGTCGGAACGAGAATTTTCGGACCGGTGAGCAGAGAAGTAAGATACGCGAACTTTATGAAAATCGTTTCGCTCGCACCGGAGGTTCTATAATGGCAGTAAAATTTAAAATCAAAAAAGGCGACAAAGTAAAAATCATCGCCGGAGACGACAAAGGTAAAGTAGGAGAGGTTTTGCAAGTTCTCCCTAAAAAGAGAAAAGTTATAGTTGCCGGTTGCAAAGTCGTTAAAAAGGCGGTTAAACCGAGCGAAGAGAATCCGGAAGGAGGATTCGTTCAAAAAGAGATGCCTATCGACATTTCAAACGTTGCTAAAGTAGAAGGTGAATAAGATGGTTGCAAGATTGAAAGAGAAATATCAAAACGAAGTTAGGCCGGCTTTGGCAAAAGAATTCGATATAAAAAATCCCATGCAAATCCCGGCTATCGAAAAAATCGTCATAAGCGTAGGAGCCGGTTGGGCGGCTAAAGACGCGAAATTGATGCAAAACATTCAAGATACGATCTCTTTGATAGCCGGACAGCATGCGGTTATTACGAAAGCTAAAAAATCGGTCGCCGGCTTTAAAGTAAGAGAGGGTTTTCCGGTAGGAGTCAAAGTCACTCTAAGAGGCGATAGAATGTATATTTTCTTAGACAAATTAATCTCTATCGCGCTTCCGAGAGTGAAAGACTTTAGAGGACTTCCGAGAAACGGATTCGACGGAAGAGGAAACTACAACTTCGGACTCGACGAGCAGTTGATGTTTCCGGAAGTTGAATACGACAACATTTTAAGAACGCACGGTATGAACATCTCAATTATCACAACGACCGATAGCGACAAAGAGGCTTTCAAACTCTTGGAAACTATCGGTTTACCATTTGCGAAAGGTCGATAATATGGCAAAAAAATCAATGATCGCTAAAGCTAAAAGAAAACCTAAATTCAAAGTAAGAGCTTATACGAGATGCCAAATCTGCGGAAGACCGCATTCGGTCTATAGAGATTTCGGCATTTGCAGAATATGTTTAAGAAAAATGGCAAGTGAAGGGTTACTACCCGGCATGAAAAAAGCAAGCTGGTAAGGAATGAAATATGCTAAATGATATAATTGCTGACGGATTAACGAGAATCAGAAACGCTGCAATGAGAAAATTGGAAGTAACCACCCTTCTGCACTCCAAACTTATGGAAGCCGTAGTTGATATATTCCAAAAGAAGGGGTATATCGAAAGCTACAACGTAGTTGAAGAAAAAGGCAACAAAAAATATATAAACGTGGTTTTGAAATACGACGACAAAGGAAACAGCGTAATTACCGAGATCAAAAGAATCTCCAAACCCGGTCGTCGTATTTACAGAGGAAAAGACGAAATCAAAAGATTTAAAAACGGATACGGAACCATCGTGGTGAGCACATCAAAAGGCGTGCTCCCGAACGACGTTGCCTACAAAGAGGGCGTAGGCGGCGAAGTAATCTGCAGTATCTGGTAAAAATTTTTTATGGCATTCGGTATTTTAAATATCGTAGACAAATAAAAAAGGATAAAAAATATGTCGAGAATAGGAAAACAGCCGGTTAACATTCCAAGCGGCGTGGAAGTTAAAAACGAAAACGGAAAACTTCTGTTTAAAAAAGGAAACGTTACTAAAGAGTTGGATACTAAAAACAACGTAAACGTCGTTATAGAAGATAATAAAATCAAATTCTCTCCCAAAGGCGACGACAGACAAAGCAGAGCCTTTTGGGGAACTTACAGAAGTTTGGCAAACAACATAGTCATAGGATTGACTCAGGGATTCGAGAAAAAACTCGAAATCAACGGAGTCGGTTACAGAGCGGCCGTTAAGGGAAATACGCTCGAGCTCCAGTTGGGTTTTTCCCATCCGATTAACTACGAGTTTCCGAAAGACGTCGAAATAAAAGTCGAAAAAAACATAATCACCATAAAAGGAAACGACAAACAACTCGTAGGTCAAATCGCGGCCGAGATAAGAAGCTTCAGACCGCCCGAGCCGTATAAAGGCAAAGGTGTTAAATACATCGACGAAGTCATCATTAGAAAAGCCGGTAAAACGGCCAAGAAATAGGAGTGTCTGAAAATGAGAAAAAAACTTTTGATGAAAAAAAACGCTCTAAGAATAAAAAGAAAAAGAAGAGTTAGAGGAAAAATTTCCGGAACGGCGGAAATGCCGAGAGTTACGGTTTTTAAATCCAACAGACACTTTTACGCTCAAGCTATAGACGATACGAAATCCGTCACTTTGGCTCATGCCGACGGAGCGAAACTCGGCGTTAGAGCCAACAAAGAAGGGGCGGTAGAAGTGGCCAAAGTTTTTAGCGAGGCTCTGAAAGCCAAAGGAATAGAGAAAGTGGTATTGGATAGAAACGGTTACAAATATCATGGCGTAGTGGCGTCTTTTGCCGACACTTTAAGAGAAAACGGAATCAAACTATAAGGGACGAGGAAGATGGAGAAATATAACAGAGAAGAATTCGAAGAAACTATCGTCAACATCGGAAGAGTAACTAAAGTCGTAAAGGGCGGTAGAAGATTTAGATTCAACGCCTTGGTAGTTGTAGGAAACAGAAAAGGTCTTGTGGGAGTGGGTCTCGGAAAAGCCAAAGAGGTTCCGGACGCCATCAGAAAAGCGGTTGACGACGCTTTCAAAAACATCGTGGAAGTAAACTTCAAAGGCTCTACGATAGCCCACGACGTGGAAGTTAAATACAACGCAAGCAGAATACTTTTAAAACCCGCAAGCGAAGGTACCGGAATTATTGCCGGTGGTGCCGCAAGACCCGTTATAGAACTTGCCGGAATCAAAGATATTCTAACGAAATCTTTGGGTTCCAACAATCCTGCAAACGTCGTTCGCGCTACCATAAAAGCGCTTAGCATGATCAAGAAATAAAGGACACATAATGGGATTAGAGAATCTTAAACCCGCAAAGGGAGCCACGCACTCAAGAAAAAGAGTAGGTAGAGGCCAAGGAAGCGGCAACGGAAAAACCGCCGGAAGAGGAAACAAAGGCCAAAAAGCCAGAAGCGGTTTTAAAATAAAAAGAGGGTTCGAGGGAGGTCAACAGCCCATTCAAAGAAGACTTCCTAAAATCGGATTTACTTCCAAAGTCGAAAAACCGGTGGCGGTAAATACCGATAAAGTCGCAAAAATAGCGGAACTTGAAGAGATTACGGTCGAAACCGTAAGAAGCGTATATAAGTTTCCAAAAAGCGTAACGAAAATCAAATTGATAGGAAGCAAAGCTAAAGAGTTAGCAAGTAAAATCAAAGACGAGAACGTAACATATAGCGGACAAAACAAATGAACAAAGATTTAGTCAATAAAATTCTAATAACTTTAGGATTTTTATTTGCTTACAGGATACTCGCTTACGTTCCCGTTCCCGGAGTAAACATAGACATAGTGAGAGAATTTTTCGACTCCAACGCAAACAACGCTCTGGGAATGTTCAATATGTTCAGCGGTAACGCCGTAAGAAGACTCAGCATCATATCTTTGGGTATCATGCCCTACATCACCGCCTCCATTATTATGGAGCTTTTGGCCGCCACCTTCCCGAGTCTCGGCAAAATGAAAAAAGAGCGGGACGGAATGATCAAATACATGCAGATCATTCGTTACGCCACCGTAGCCATAACCATCGTCCAAGCCATCGGAGTTTCGATAGGACTTCAAAGCTTAACAGGAAGAGGCGGAGAGAGCGCGATCATGATCGATATGACCACTTTCGTAGCCGTTGCCGCATTCTCAATGCTGACGGGAACGATGCTTCTTATGTGGATAGGAGAACAAATTACCCAAAGAGGTATAGGAAACGGTATCTCCCTTATCATTTTCGCGGGTATAGTATCGGGAATTCCCTCGGCGATAGGAGGAACGATCAACCTTGTTAATACGGGCGAGATGAATTTTCTCGTAGTGATAGCCATCTTGGCCATCATCTTCGCCACGGTGGGCTTTATCATCTATGTGGAACTCGGAGAGAGAAGAATACCGATCTCCTATTCAAGAAAAGTCATGATGCAAAATCAGAAAAAAAGGGTGATGAACTACATCCCCATAAAAGTTAACCTAAGCGGAGTTATTCCCCCTATTTTCGCATCGGCTCTTTTAATGTTTCCTTCAACTATTTTACAGGCAAGCAGCAATCCGATACTTCAGAGAATAAACGACCTTTTAAGTCCCAACGGATACCTTTTTAACGTGTTGATGTTTATTTTGGTGATATTTTTCGCATATTTCTACGCATCCATCGTTTTCAACGCGAAAGATATAGCCGAAAATCTCAAAAGACAGGGAGGATTCATCCCGGGAGTCAGACCGGGAGAGGCAACCGCAAACTTCCTCAACGAAGTGGCGAGCAGACTCACTTTATGGGGATCCGTTTATCTTGGAATTATCTCCACTCTGCCATGGGTTTTGGTAAAACTTATGGGAGTTCCTTTCTATTTCGGAGGAACCGCCGTTTTGATCGTCGTTCAAGTCGCTTTGGATACGATGAGAAAAATAGAGGCTCAGATCTACATGAGTAAATACGAAACGCTTAACGCGGTAGGACTTTAATGGCGATTCCTATAAGAAAACCCAAAGATATCGAAAAGTTAAGAGAATCCAACCGCATAGTCGCAAGGACTCTTAACTTTTTGAAAAGGGAGATAAAGCCCGGTATGACTCTAAAAGAGATCAACCGGATGGGGGAAGAGTTTATAAAAAGTCAAAACGCAAGAGCGGCGTTTAAGGGACTTTACGGATTTCCGGCAGGCGTCTGCACCTCCTTAAACGAAGTGATAATCCACGGAGTTCCCGACGATACCAAAGTCAAAGAGGGAGATATCTTGGGACTCGATATCGGAGTGGAAAAGGACGGCTGGTACGGAGACGCGGCGATTACGATACCGATAGGCGAAATATCTCAAAAACATAAAGAGCTCATAGCCTGCGCAAAAGACGCCCTCTATTACGCGATAGAGATTATCAGAGAGGGAATGAGATTTAAAGAGTTAAGCTACGAACTCGAAAAATTCATAAAAAGCAGAGGCTTCGTTCCTCTTAGAAACTTTTGCGGACACGGTATCGGGAGAAAACCTCACGAAGAACCGGAAATTCCCAATTATCTCGATTCCAAAAATCCCAAACAGGGACCCAAAATCAAAAACGGAATGGTTTTTTGCATAGAACCCATGATATGCCAAAAATCTCCCAATCCTAAAATTTTGGAAGATAAATGGTCGGTCGTATCGGAAGACGGGCTGTTTGGCAGCCACTACGAGCATACGGTGGCTATCATAAACAAAAAAGCGGAAATTTTATCAATAGACGAATAGAGGAGGAAACATTATGGCTAAAAGCGACGTTATAGAGGTGGACGGAAAAGTTTTGGAGGCGTTACCGAACGCAACTTTTAAAGTGGAGCTTCCCAACAAACACGTGGTGCTTTGCCACATCGCGGGAAAAATGAGAATGCATTATATAAAAATAATGCCCGGAGACAAAGTAAAAGTGGAGCTTACGCCGTATAGTTTGGATAAAGGCAGAATTACTTACAGATATAAGTAAACTTTTACGATTTTTTTGGTAAAATGCGTGCCTTTGCAAAACTGTGCGAAGAGTAATTGAAAAAATTCCACTGTTTTTTCAATTATTGGTTTAGAGACTTCACTAAACCTGTTCAGTTTGCTAAAAAGTGGAAAAATCACATTAGGAGCAGTCATGAAAGTGCGCCCAAGCGTTAAGAAAATGTGCGAAAAATGCAAAATCATTAAAAGAAAGGGGATAGTCAGAGTGATCTGCGTAAACCCTAAACATAAACAGAGACAAGGATAGTCGATGGCAAGAATTGCAGGTGTTGATTTACCCAAAAAAAAGAGAATCGAATACGGTTTGACTTACATCTACGGAATAGGACTTACAACTTCCAGAAAAATTCTCGACGCTACGGGAATTTCTTACGATAAAAGAGTTTACGAGCTGACCGAAGACGAAATAGCGGCCATAAGAAAAGAGATCCAAAACAACTACATGGTTGAGGGAGATCTCAGAAAAAAAGTCGCTATGGACATAAAAGCCTTGATGGATCTTGGAAATTACAGAGGTTTAAGACATAGAGTCGGACTTCCGGTTAGAGGACAAAGAACCAAGACTAACGCCAGAACCAGAAAAGGTAAAAGAAAAACCGTCGGTTCGGCGAGTAAAAAGTAGTGGAGTAGGAAATGGCTAAACGAAGAGGAACAAGAAAAAAGATAGTTAAAAAGAATATCGCTCGAGGCGTAGTTTATATCGCCGCGACTTTTAACAATACGGTCGTTACCGTAACCGATGAGATGGGAAACGTCATCGCTTGGAGCAGTGCGGGAAGTTTGGGCTTTAAAGGAAGCAAAAAATCGACTCCTTACGCGGCTCAGCAAGCGGTCGAAGACGCTATGAACAAAGCGAAAGAGCACGGAATAAAAGAGGTCGGCATCAAAGTTCAAGGACCGGGTTCGGGTAGAGAAACGGCCGTTAAATCCGTAGGAGCGATAGAGGGAATCAAAGTAATCTTTTTTAAAGACATTACGCCTCTTCCTCATAACGGTTGCAGACCTCCTAAAAGAAGAAGAGTATAACGAACCTAAAATATCATTTTATAAAGTTTTGAAGTTATAGGAGAAGATTAATGGCAAGATATAGAGGCCCAGTAGAGAAAATAGAAAGAAGAGTGGGTGTTAGTTTAGGACTAAAGGGCGAGAGAAGATTAGCCGGTAAAAGCTCTTTGGATAAGAGACCTTATCCTCCGGGACAGCACGGACAAAGAAGAGCCAAAATCAGCGAATACGGAATGCAGCTTAAAGAGAAGCAAAAAGCCAAATTTATGTACGGCATTTCCGAAAAACAGTTTAGAAGACTTTTTAAGGAAGCTAACGCTCAAGCGGGAAACACGGGAGAAAACTTAATCAAACTTCTTGAGAGAAGACTTGATAACATAGTTTACAGAATGGGATTTGCCACAACCAGAAGATTCGCAAGACAGCTCGTAACTCACGGGCACGTTTTGGTTGACGGCAAAAGAGTGAACATCCCCTCTTATAGAGTTAAACCGGGACAAAAAATAGAGATAAGAGAAAAATCCAAAAACAATCCTCAAATCCAAAGAGCGATAGAGTTAACCGCTCAAACCGGAATCGTTCCGTGGGTTGACGTAGATAAAGACAAAGTATTCGGCATTTTTACTAGAATCCCCGACAGAGACGAGGTAAAAATCCCTATCGAAGAGAGAATGATAGTAGAGTTCTACTCAAAATAATAAGGGGTAACAATGAAAAAAATAACGACTTCTCCCTACATACCCACAGAGATAGAGATAGAAGAGATAGACGAACGACGGGCGAAAATTTCGGCTTACCCTTTCGAAACGGGATTTGCCATAACTTTGGCTCATCCCTTAAGAAGACTTCTTTACAACAGTACGGTAGGATACGCTCCTACCTCCATCCGCATAGAGGGAGTCTCTCACGAGTTTGACAGCATAAGAGGAATGTTCGAAGACGTTTCTCACTTTATCATAAATCTTAAAAACATAAGATTTAAGATTAAAGGCGAAGAGAACTCCGTAAAAGTGGACTACTCTTTCAAAGGTCCCAAAGAGATAAAGGGAGCCGATTTGGAAAACGACAAAGTCGAAGTGATTATGCCCGATAACTATTTGGCAACCCTAAACGAAGACGGAGAACTCAACTTTTCATTGATCATAGAAAAAGGTATCGGATACGTTCCGAGCGAAAACATAAGGGATAACGTAAAAGAGAACTATATAGCTCTCGATGCTTTTTTCACCCCGGTAAAAAAAGCGGTATATGAGATAGAAAACGTCTTGGTGGAAGATAACCCCGACTATGAAAAGATAGTTTTTACGATAGAAACCGACGGACAGGTTTCGCCGATAGAGGCTTTCAAAAACTCTCTTGAGGCGATGTATAATCAAATGTCCATTTTCAACAAGGTTCTAAATCTCAACATTCAACCGAAAACGGAACACGTCGATAGCAAAGAGCTTAACAAACTTCTTAAAAAGATAGACGAACTCGAACTTAGCGTAAGAAGTTTCAATTGTCTCGAGAAAGCGAATATCGAATATCTCGGAGAACTCGCTCTTATGAGCGAACAAGAGCTTAAAAATCTTAAAAATCTCGGTAAAAAATCTCTCGAAGAGATTAAAGAGGTTATGAAAAAAGAGGGCTATCCGGTCGATAAAGAGCTTCCGCCGGAGATAGTTAAAGCCCTAACGGAAAAAATAAACGAGTTAAAATCAAAAGAGAAGGAATAAAAAATGAGGCATAAGCACGGATATAGAAAACTGGGAAGAACTTCTTCTCACAGAAAAGCACTGCTAAAAAACCTCTCGATAGCATTGATTTTAAACGGCAAAATAGAGACGACTCTCCCTAAAGCGAAAGAGCTTAGAAGATTTTTCGAGAGACTTCTAACCAAAGCTAAAAAGGGAGATTTCAACGCTCACAGAGCCGTTTTTCAAGCATTGCAAAACAAAGAGGCTACAAAAAAACTCGTAAACGAGATAGCGCCTAATTATCAAGGAAGAAACGGCGGCTATACGAGAATAATAAGAACGAGAATCAGAAGAGGCGACGCCGCCGAAATGGCATTTATAGAATTAGTTTAATTTTTCAAAAGAGGTTCACTCCTCTTTTGAGCAAATCCTTAACGAATTTGTTCCGATATTCGCACACTCATCCTATTTCGCCACTCCTTTATCCATTTTAAGATAATTTTTAACCTATATATTGTTTAATTAGACTAAAACGAAAAAGGATACGAATGATCCCTTTTACAGACGAAGAGTTAAAACCGGTAGTCGAAAAGACTCTGGAAAAAGTAAAACCTTCTCTTGCGCTTGACGGAGGAGGATTGAAACTGTTGGACGTTAAAAACGGAAAAGTGTTCGTTCAGCTCCAAGGAGCGTGCGTAGGATGCTCCGCGAGCAATCAAACCGTAAAATATCTTATAGAAAAACAGCTAAGGATCGATATACATCCTGAAATAGAAGTTATAAACATTCCTCCGGGAATGGAGAGCATGATAGAGGAACTTTCTAAATAAAAGGATAGGTATGAACAAATTTAAAGAGCGTGCTAAAGACAGTTTTTTCAAAAGAGAATATAAAAACGCACTCTTTAACTACGCTCTATCGCTAAAAGAGTATCCCGACGACGAAGAAGCGAAATTGGGAGCTCTTTTGTGCGATTTGGCGCTGGAGCACGAGGAGGAGGCGATGGCGCTTTTTGAGTACTATGAGATATCCAAAAACCAAGAAAACATAGATACTCAAAAAATCGTCAAAGAGATAATAGAGTCGGTAGATAGCTCCATGGACGCCATTTCATCCATATTCAGAAATTTTTTAAACGACAGAATTCTCCTCGAAGACGGTATAGAGTATGAAGACTTCAAACGGATAGTTAAAGAGAGGGGAAATTTCAAAAGCGTATTTGAAGATATAATGTTTAGCACGAGAGTTATCATATCCAAAAGAGAGGATTTTTTGGACTTTTTATCCGAACTTTTGGAAAACGGATTTGAGGATATGGCGCTAAACTACATAGAAGAGGCTTTAAAAATATTTCCTAACGACAAACAGTTAAAAGCCTTGCTTGAAAAAATGGGAGAAAAAAAGTAATTTGAAAGTACGAATACCTTACAAAAACGCCTCCTTCATAACCGACAACTCCGAAGAGGTTAATGAAAACGGCGCCTTTTTGCTCACCTCTCAAAACGAGAGATTTTTACAAAAAGCAAAAGAGAAAAATCCCGCATACGTAATCACCCCTCAAGAGCTGATAAAAGAGCTTAATCTATCGGACATAAAGATAGTAGGCATAACCGGCACCAACGGCAAAACGACCACCGCCGCCGCCATCTACTCGATGCTTTTGGATCTCGGATACAAGGCGGCTTTGCAAGGAACGCGAGGTTTTTTCATAAACGACGAGAGAGTCGAAGAAAAGAGCCTAACCACCCCTCCCGTTTTGCAAACGATTTATCATCTTTACCTATCCAAAGAGAAACGAACCGATTTTTTCGTTATGGAGGTAAGCTCTCACGCCATAGCTCAAAACAGAATAGAGGGACTTTCATTTGCGTTAAAAGTATTTACTAACATCTCTCAAGATCATCTTGATTATCACAAAACGATGGAAAATTACATAGAAACGAAAAGCTCCTTTTTTCAAGACGAGAGTATGAAGCTCATAAACAGAGAAGACAAGCATATAAAATACAACCTAAAAAACTGCTACACCTACGCGGTGGACGAGGCGGCTTCGTTTACCGTTACGGCTTACTCTCTAAAAGGAGGAATAAAGGGGCTTGTAAAGCATTTTCACGAAACGGAGGAGTTTTACTCCAATCTATACGGACTTTTCAACTTATATAACATATTAGCCGCCATAGGAAGCGTAAAACTTCTTACCGATAAATCTTTGAAAGATATCTGCGAAGCGGTGGAGAATTTCGCCGGAGTGAGCGGAAGAATGGAAGCGGTTAGCGAAAACCCTCTCGTTATAGTGGATTTCGCTCACACTCCCGACGGAATGGAGAAAGTTTTGGAAGCTCTATCCGATAACGAGCTTATAGTCGTTTTCGGAGCGGGAGGAGACAGAGACAAAACGAAAAGACCTCTTATGGCGAAAGCCGCTCAGAAATTTGCAAAAAGGATATATCTAACTTCCGACAATCCGCGAAGCGAAGATCCCTTGGAGATCATAAAAGATATAGCCGAAGGATTCGACGAAACCGATAACGTGCTTGCGGTGCCGGATCGCAAAAAAGCGATAGAGCTCGCTTTGAAAGAGGCTGCGGAAGGAGAAGTCGTAGTGATCCTCGGAAAAGGAGACGAAGAGTATCAGGAGATCAAAGGAGAAAAGATACCCTTTGACGATAGAAAAATCGTGAGAGAATTTTTGTCCGGAAGAAAAGGTTTATAGAAACTTTCCT
>Ga0256914_1003792_pt1 | contig 11750 bp, 11 predicted proteins | sample HulkmetaG_FD_191571 | JGI IMG/M metagenome (GOLD analysis project Ga0256914, IMG submission 191571) | Hydrothermal chimney microbial communities from Main Endeavour vent field at the Juan de Fuca Ridge, Pacific Ocean - Hulk | ecosystem: Environmental > Aquatic > Marine > Hydrothermal vents ...
ATCAATGAAATTATTCGGAACTGACGGTGTAAGAGGAAAAGCAGGAGTAAAACTTGATGCCATGACGGCAATGAGGCTTGCTATGGCGGCAGGCATTTACTTTAGAAATGAATCCATCAGCAATAAGATAATAGTAGGTAAAGATACAAGAAGAAGTGGATATATGATAGAAAATGCTATAGTTTCCGGTCTTACCGCGGTCGGCTATGATGTTATCCAAATCGGACCCATGCCTACTCCAGCCATTGCTTTTTTGACTGAAAATATGAGATGTGATGCAGGAATAATGATAAGTGCTTCACACAATCCTTTCTATGATAACGGAGTAAAATTTTTTGACAAAAATGGAAACAAACTAAATAAAAATATAGAAAAAGAGATTGAAAAAATATATTTTAATAATGAAGTTATAAAATCAAATCAAAAAACACAAATGCAAATAGGCTCATCAAAAAGAATTGATGATGTCATTGGCAGATATATAGTTCATATAAAAAACTCTTTTCCAAACAATATGACTTTAAACGGTGTAAGAGTTGTAGTTGATACCGCAAACGGTGCGGCTTACAAAGTTGCTCCTACAATTCTAACGGAGCTTGGGGCTGAAGTTTTTGTTATCAACAACAAGCCCAACGGGAGCAATATAAATCAATCATGCGGTGCCCTTCATCCTGAAGCTCTTAGCGAAGAAGTAAAAAGAGTGCGTGCCGATATAGGATTTGGGCTTGATGGTGATGCAGACAGACTTGTAGTGGTAGATGAGCACGGCAATGTAATTGATGGGGATAAACTTCTTGGAGCATTGGCTTTTTATCTAAAAGAAGAAAACAAACTATCCGGCAATGCCATATCGGCAACAGTTATGAGCAATAAGGCATTAGAAGACTTTTTGCTAAAAAAAGATATCTCACTTTTTAGATGTGATGTGGGAGATAAAAATGTTTTAGAGGTTTTACAAAAAGAGGGGCTTAATTTTGGAGGAGAACAAAGCGGTCACATTATCTTAAGTGACTATGCAAAAACAGGAGATGCCCTTGCAAGTGCTTTGCAAGTTTTGGCTTTTGTTCTTAAAAGCAATAAAAAAACTTCCGAAGCTTTTGATATTTTTGACCTTTATCCGCAAATTCTTGAAAATATTCCTGTCAACAAAAAAATTCCTTTGGAAAAAATTAATGGATATAATGAACTTATCAAAAAACTTGAAAAAAACAATATAAGACACCTTATAAGGTATTCAGGAACAGAAAACTTGCTTAGAATACTGCTTGAAGGAAAAGATGAAAAAAAAATCTTAAAAGAGATGGAGGTTTTAAAAGAGTTTTTGACAAGTGCTTTAAAGTGATAAAATCTATATGGATATTTGCTCTCTCGGCAATAGGTATATTTGTAATTGATCAAAATATCAAATCTATCTTTATAGACGGTTACAGCTACTATGGCGAATGTATATCTTTTATATTTACTTACAATAAAGGTATAGCATTTTCTATGTTTTCATTTCTGGGAAACAACTTAAAATATATACAGAGTATTTTACTTGCGGGTGTAGGAGTTTATATTATTTTACGAAAAGATTTGTTTATAAAATACTCTTTGCCGCTTGGCATACTTTTTGGAGCCGGAAGCAGCAATATATTTGACAGATTTATACATGGCGGAGTGGTTGATTATGTATATTGGCATTGCGGTTTTAAATTTGCTATATTTAACTTTGCCGATGTTATGATAGATTTATCTGTTATTATCATTTTATTTATAACTTACAAGCACTCAATCATTAATTGGACTCTTAAAAAACGATAATTTTAATTTAAGGAAAATTATGCCGAGAAAACCACGAGTAGATGTTGCGGGATACCATCTAATTATCAACAAAGGGGCTGCCGGAAGAAAAATATTTTATGAAGAAGATGATTATAAAAAATTTTTAGAAATTGTCTGTACAAGTGCAAAGCTTTATGGCTTTACAATACATTCTTATTGTCTTTTGCATGATCACTACTATCTGCTTGTTGAAACCAAAGAAGAAAATATATCATTATCCATTAGATATATCAACTCAAACTATGCCATATATTTCAATAAAAAATATAATAGAGCAGGGCATTTGTGGCAGGGTAGATACCAATCATGGTATATACTCAATAAATCATACCTTGATACACTGGTACTTCATATAGAACAATACCCTATAAAATATCACTTGTGTGACAAACTTGAGGATTTTAAGTACTCAAGTTATAGATCTTTTATAAACCTTGACAAGCCTATTTTATGCCTGCAACAATCTTTTATCTTTAAAAAGTATCAGGACATTGACAAAGTAAAAGCTTTTTTTGATGTACCCATAAGAGAAAAAAAGTTAAAAGATATTATTGAAGAGTTGCAAAAAGTAGTAAACTATAAAAAAAATACAAGCAATAAAATGCATAAAAGCTTGGAGGAACATTTTGATCTGATTTTAGGAAAGAAAGAGCGTAACCAAAAGATATATGAAGCATACCTTGACGGTTATACTCAGACACAAATTGCCAAATTTTTAAATATTTCTCAAGCTACAGTTTCAAATATCATTAAAAAACTCCTCCAAAACAATAAGCCCGATATAATTTGCATTTAAATCCTTCATTGGGTACAATTTCACAATAAAAACTCAAAATGAGTAATAAAAAATAAACTTGTTGCTATATTGCACCAAGATAACTATAGGAGAGATTTTGAAAAATCTGATTATTGTTGAGTCTCCTGCCAAAGCAAGAACCATAAAGAATTTTCTCGGAAAAGAGTACACTGTCATAGCAAGCAAAGGCCACATAAGAGACTTGCCAAAAAGTTCATTCGGCATAAAAATTAAAGATGGTTCATTTGTCCCCGAATACAGAGTTAGCAAAGACCATTCAAAAACAGTAAAAGAGATAAAAGAATTGGCCCAAAAAAGCGATACTGTCTATATCGCAACAGATGAGGACAGGGAAGGGGAAGCTATAGGTTATCATATAGCAAAAGCCATAGGGAAAGATCCAAGCTCACTTCCAAGAATTGTATTTCACGAAATTACAAAAAACGCCATTCAAAAAGCTCTTCAAAATCCAAGAACTATTGACACAAATAATTTTAATGCCCAGCAAGCCAGAAGGCTTCTTGATAGAATAGTAGGATATAAATTGTCTCCTTTACTTGCATCTAAAATCCAAAAAGGTTTAAGTGCCGGAAGAGTACAAAGTGCGGCCTTGAAGATAGTAGTTGACAAAGAAAGAGAAATCAGAGCATTTAAACCTCAAGAATACTGGAGCATAGAAGCCCTTTTTAACGGCACCATAGATGCACTTTTGATCGAATTTGAAAAAGAAAAAATTTCCAAAATGAGTATTAAAAACAGTGAAAGAGCAAGATATATAGAAGATATTTTAAAAAATGAAAATTTCAAAGTATCCGATATCCAAACCAAAGAGAGAAAAACAACAACCCCTCCTCCTTTTATGACTTCGTCTTTACAGCAGGCGGCATCTAACCAGCTTGGTTTTTCTCCTAAAAAAACTATGATGATAGCTCAGACACTTTACGAAGGTGTTATGACGCACAAAGGAAATATGGGTGTTATAACCTACATGAGGACTGACTCGCTAAATATTGCAAAAGAAGCCATAAAAGAAGTCAGAAAAACCATAAAAAGCAAATTTGGAGAAAATTATCTAAGTGAAAAAGAAAAATATTACACAACCAAATCAAAAGGTGCCCAAGAAGCACATGAAGCCATAAGACCAACCAACCTTGACTTTGATCCTCAAATCGCAAAACAGTATTTGAAAAATGATGAACTGAAACTTTATACTTTGATTTACAACAGATTTTTGGCAACTCAGATGAAAGATGCCGTTTTCCAAACACAAAATATAATTTTCAAAAGCAAATCTGCCAAATTTAAAGCAAGTGGAAGATTGCTAAAATTTGACGGTTTTTACAAAGCAACAGGATATAAAGAAAAAGATAAACTTTTACCAAAACTAACCATAGACGAAAATGTAGAAAAAACCAAACTTGAAGCTTTGCAGCATTTTACTGAGCCTCCATCAAGATATTCAGAAGCAAGTTTGATTAAAAAGCTGGAATCTTTGGGCATTGGAAGACCATCAACTTATGCACCAACCATATCTATCCTGATAGCAAGAAAATATATAGAAATTGAAAAAAAACAACTTATACCGACTGAAATTGCCTTTAAGGTTATCTCTCTTTTGGAGGAGCATTTTAGCAATATCGTAGATAGCTCTTTTACAGCCGCGATGGAAGAAAAACTTGATGAGATTGCAGAAGGCAAAGAGGATTGGCAAAAGATTCTTTGGGATTTTTATGGGCCTTTTATAAAAGAGATTGAAAAGGGCAAAAAAGATATAAAAAGTCAAAAAGTAGTTGTTCCGACAGGCGAAAAATGCCCTGAATGCGGAAATGAACTTGTTATAAGAAAAGGACGATTTGGAGAATTTATTTCCTGCAGTGCTTTTCCAAAATGCAAATATACAAAAAATATATCTGCTCCCAAGAAAAAAGAGAGTATCAAAACCGGCATAAAGTGCCCTGAATGCGGAGGAGATATAGTAGAAAGAAGTTCAAGAAGAGGAAAATTTTACGGATGTTCTAACTATCCAAAGTGTAAATTTGTTTCAAACTACCTGCCGACTGATAAAAAATGCAGTAAATGCGGGGGTATAATGGCACAACGAACTTATAGAAAAAAAGAGATACTTGAATGCATAAAATGCAAGCATCAAGAGGAGATAAGTTGAAAATAGGGATAGTATCCGACAGTCATAAAAAAATTGATTTGTTAAAAAATGCCCTGAAAAAACTCAAAGATGATGGAGCAGAATTTATCATACATGCCGGGGATATAGTATTGAAAGAGTCTCTTGAAGTACTTAAAAATTCCGGCTTACCGTACCGGGCAGTATTTGGCAATAATGATATGGGGCTGCTAAATTTAGCAGGAATTTATAATATAGCCACCGAGCCTCATTATTTTAAAATAGGAGAAATGAGAGTAAAGCTTATGCATTACCCCTACTATCTCAATAATGATGTAAATTTGATTGTTTTTGGGCATACACACTACTTTGAATGCGAATTAAAGAATAATACTTTATATATAAATCCCGGTGAAATATGTGCAAGAAAAAAACCTGTAAGTGAATTTGCCTTGGTAGAAAACAGAGATAACAAATGGAAAGTTTTTCACTATCAAAAAGATATGTCAAATACAAACTCTAAATACCTCATAAAGGAATTTAAAATATGAAGAAGATATATCTTTGCGCTATCAGCAATATATCAAGCGGCAATTGCAGTGAAGATTGCTCTTTTTGTACCCAAAGTTCATACAACAATGCAGATATAAAAAAGTACAAAGAAAAAGATATAGCAACTATTGTGCAAGAAGCAAAAGAAGCAAGAAAAAATCAAGCTGTAGGTTTTTGTCTTGTAACCGCAGGAAAAGGTTTGAACGACAAGAAGCTTGAATTTGTATGCAAAGCCGCAAAAGAAGTACTCAAAGAGATAGATGATTTAAACTTGATAGCCTGCAACGGAACAGCAACCAAAGAGCAGTTAAAAGAATTGAAAAAAGCCGGTATAAAAAGTTACAATCACAATCTTGAAACAAGCAAAGAATATTATAATAAAATTTGCTCTACTCACGATTGGAATGAAAGATATATAACTTGTCAAAATATTAAATCAACCGGATTGAAGCTTTGTACGGGCGGTATATTCGGACTTGGAGAAAGCGAAAAAGATAGAGAGTCATTTTTAAACTCTCTAATTAGCCTTTCTCCCGATTCGATTCCTCTTAATTTTTTTCATCCCAATCCCGCCCTTCCGCTCGAAAATAAAATATTTGATATAGAAAAAGCACTTTACTGGATAAGAAAAGTTTCAACAAGTCTGCCCGACACCAGAATTATGGTTGCCGGTGGCAGAGAAATAACCTTTCAAGAAAGATGGCCAGAGATATTTGAAGCCGGTGCAAATTCCATAGTTATAGGAAATTATCTAACAACAATAGGAAATCAGGCTGAAAAAGATATAAAAATCATCAAAAATCTTGGATACGAAATAGCAAAAAATTGTGAGTAAAACAAAAAAGTTATGATACATGAAAACATAATGATGATTATAACTATCTCGGTTATAATCATTTCTACTCCATATTTTTCAAGAATTATAAGACTGCCTCTTACGCCTGTTGAAATTATCCTCGGAAGCATTGCGGGGTATTTTGGCTTTATACATCATAATGAAATATTTGAGCTAATCTCTGAGGTGGGATTTTTATATCTTATGTTTTTAGCCGGAACGGAAGTGGACTTAAGAGTATTTAAAAATATGGATATCAATCTTTTAAAAAAGAGTATTGCATATATATCGTTGCTGTATCTGTTTTCATTTTTGTCTTCATATTACTTAAATTTAAGCAATATATTTGTCATTACAATGCCGCTTATATCCGTGGGGCTTATTATATCACTTTTTAACGAATACGGAAAAGATAAAAAATGGCTTATGTTGGCTATGACTGTCGGCGTACTTGGGGAGATAATCAGCATCACACTTATAACCTTTTCAAGTGCAATACTTACTTTTGGCATAGGATATGAATTTTACAAAACAATTGCCATACTGTTTGGCTTTTTGCTTTCCATCATTGTTTTATTTAAAATTATTGAAGTTCTTTTTTGGTGGTATCCGGGCATCAAAATATACCTTATGCCTTTTAAAGATAATGATGAAAAAGATATAAGAATTTCCATATCCATCTTTTTTATACTTATAGCCATATCGCTGTATCTACACTTGGAAATTGCATTTGGTGCTTTTATAGCAGGTATTTTTATATCAACTTTCTTCAAGCACAAAGAAGAGTTAACTCACAAACTCTCATCATTCGGATTTGGTTTTTTGGTGCCTCTCTTTTTTATCTATGTAGGCACTACGCTTGATCTTAACTCTCTTGGCGATACAGAACTTTTAAAAAAAGCTCTGCTTATTACATTTTTGATGATGGGAATGAGGGTTGTTTCATCCAATATTATATTTTTTGAATTAACATATACAAAAAGGATTCTTCTTGGACTTTCTCATTCAATGCCTCTTACTCTTCTTATAGCTATTGCAACTATAGCATATAATCTTAAAACCATAAACAAAGAGATATATTATGCTTTTATACTTGCAAGTATTTTTGAAGTTATATTTTCAATGATATTTATAAAAATTATGGTACCTAATCGGCAGTAAATTTTTAAAAAAGTCCAATCAAATAGCCATTACTGTTTTTTTTGATTTTATAGCGGTATTTGCCGTCAAGCCAAATTACAACTCTATAAAATTTTCCATGATTGCCTATGATAATTTTTATAAAAGGAGGGGTTTTTAGTTTGATTATTTTTGTATAGAAAGAGACATTTCTTTTAAAATCAACAGCTATCTTATATGGTTTTGCAAAAAATAATTCTCTTATCATTGAATCATCAGTTTTTAGCAAAAGCTTATTTCCATCAATCAAAACAGATAAAAATTTAAAAGGTTTTAAAAGTTTAGGCTCGGTTTTTTTTATCTTATTGTCCGTAAGTATCGGCATATTTGAAAGAATGATATCTTTATGCCAATCTATCTTTTTGTCAACGATAAAACTACTCTCGCTTACACTTCCGTCAACATTTAATATTTCAAATTTTACTTTTTTTATCACTCTTGAGGGGGTAGGCAATTTAAATTTTTCTATTTTTAAAGGTTTGTACTGTTGGGCTATATTGGTTGCCTTACCCATTGTTGCATTGGATACTACGGGCTTGAAGGGATTGTCTCTTGCGATTAAAGCCAGGCTGAAAACAGTTAGTGCAATAACAATTCTTTTCATTTTAAAATTTCCTTTTTAATTATCCTGCTCAGGCTCAAGCTGCAAAAGTTCAAAATAATCTTTTTGTAATTTTGCATTCTCTTTTTTATATTTTTCTATTTCGCTCTTAAACATTTCTTTTTTCTCCTGAAGATTTAAAAGAACTTCAAGAGAATTTTTACCGTACAAAAGATTGCCTACATATATGCCAAGTCCTACAACTATTGTTATCAAAAAAGAAACTTTTAAAAAAAAATAAAAGTTTCTTTTTTTAAAAGGCTTGAACTCGTCTAAAACTTGGTGTTTGCTCATATTTACTTAAACAAATGAGCACCCAAGTACTCTCCAAAACCCATTTCTCTCTCTATTGAAAGCAGCCTATTGTACTTTGCCATTCTTTCACTTCTGGCAGGAGCTCCTGTTTTAATCTGCCCTGCATTCATTGCTACTGCAAAATCGGCTATAAAAGCATCTTCACTCTCTCCGCTTCTATGGCTTACTACACATGTATAGCCATTTTGATAAGCAAGTCTCATAGTCTGCATAGTTTCACTAAGTGTTCCGATTTGATTAAGTTTTATAAGGATTGAGTTTGCTATATTTTTATCAATTCCTTCTTGCAGATATTTGGAGTTTGTTACAAAAAGATCATCACCTACAAGCTGTATCTTGTTTCCAAGTCTTTCAGTAAGAATTTTCCATCCTTCCCAGTCGTTTTCTTCAAGAGCATCTTCTATGGATACTATGGGGAATTTTTCAATAAGCCCCTCATAATAATCAACCATTTCTTCAGATGTCAAAGTTTTATTTTCTCCTTTTAATTCATACATACCATCTTTATAAAATTCACTGCTTGCCGGATCCATAGCTATGGCTATCTCTTCGCCCGCTTTATAGCCTGCTTCTTTAATGGCTTTTACTATATATTCCAAAGGTTCCGTATTGTTTTTAAAATTAGGTGCAAAACCACCTTCATCTCCCAGACCTGTTGCATGGCCATCTTTAGCTATAAGTTTTTTTAAGATATGATATACTTCACTCGCGGCCTGCAAAGCTCTTTCAAAAGTCGAAAAGCCCAAAGGCATGATCATATACTCTTGGAAATCCACGCTGTTATCCGCATGGCTTCCTCCATTTATTATATTTAACATAGGAGCCGGCATAACAGAGGCATTTGTCCCTCCGAGATATCTATATAAAGGAATATCCAAACTTGAAGCTGCGGCTCTTGCAACTGCCATGGAAACACCCAAAGCAGCATTTGCACCAAGTTCACTATAATTTTCAGTACCGTCACACTCTTTAATAACAGCATCAATTTCAGCTTGGTTAAAAGGAGAAATTCCTATAAGAGCGTCTGCAATAATTGTATCAATATTTTCACAGGCTTTCAAAACACCTTTTCCAAAATAACGACTCTTGTCACCATCTCTAAGTTCTAATGCTTCTTTGCTGCCCGTACTTGCGCCGCTTGGCACTATGGCACTCTCTTTTGTGCCATCACTTAAAATTACAGTAGCCTTCACTGTGGGGTTGCCCCTGCTGTCAAGAACTTCCTCGGCAAAAATATCCTCTATATATATCATTCTTTTTCTCCTTGTGCTTCTGCATTTTCAAAAAAACCCATGGCTTTTTTAAGCTCATTTTCTATCTCTTGTGCCAACTCTTTATCCTCTTTTAAAAGAGCTTTTACTTTTTCTCTTCCCTGTCCTAATTTTCTATCTTTATAACTAAACCATGCCCCGCTTTTATCTATGATATCAAGCTTTACTCCATAGTCAACCAACTCACCCTCTTTGCTTATGCCTTCACCAAACATTACATCAAACTCAGCCGTTTTAAAAGGAGGTGCTACTTTATTTTTAACCACTTTGGCTTTTACTCTGTTTCCTATACTTTCGTCTGCCTGCTTCAATGTTGCAATTCTTCTAACATCAAGCCTGACACTTGCATAAAATTTCAAAGCATTTCCGCCTGTTGTGGTTTCAGGGCTTCCATACCCCATCATTCCTATTTTCATTCTGATTTGATTTATAAATATAACAGTTGTATTCATTTTGTGTAAAATACCGGTTAGCTTTCTAAGAGCTTGACTCATAAGTCTTGCCTGAAGTCCTACATGAGTATCTCCCATATCCCCATCAATTTCACTTTTAGGAGTAAGTGCCGCAACCGAATCAATTACTATCAAATCAACTGCACCGCTTCTTGCAATACTTTCAACTATATCCAAAGCCTGCTCTCCGTAATCAGGCTGCGAAACCAAAAGGTTGTCGGTATCCACTCCGAGGTTTTGTGCATATTTTACATCCAGTGCATGCTCGGCATCAACAAATGCACAAATACCGCCTTTTTTTTGTGCCTCAGCAGTTATTTGCAAAGCTAAAGTTGTTTTTCCGGAACTCTCCGGACCATATATTTCTATAATTCTTCCTCTGGGAACTCCTCCTATGCCAAGAGCAATATCAAGCCCTATTGAGCCTGTGCCTATAGCTTCTATCGGTTCTATAACTTTTTCGCCAAGTCTTACAAGGGTACCTTTTCCAAAAGTTTTATCAAGTTGTTTTATAGTAAGGTCAAGTGCCTTTTTTTTGCTTTCATCTACAGCCATATTTTTACCTTTATCAGAGAATAGATTTATTTTATCATTAATTTAATGAAAAGATGATAAAATCTTTCAATTTGAAATAGATACTTTGTTTCTACAGGTACTTGACCAAAAGTAAAAAATAAGGAATTTTATGGAGCCAAAAAGAGAGCTTAGAGTTGCACATTCTCCTGATGCCGATGATATATTTATGTACTATGCTATTAAATTCGGCTGGATAGAATCAAACATTATCGATTTTTCAAATATTGCACTTGATATAGAAACCTTAAATAAAGAAGCCATGAAAAATACTTATGATATAACCGCCATAAGTTTCGGAATGTATCCAAAGATAAAAGATGAGTATGCACTTTTGAAAACAGCTGTCAGTTTTGGAGAAGGTTATGGTCCAAAACTTATAAAGAAAAAAAACAAACCCCTAAAAAGAAAATTCAAGGTAGCACTAAGTGGTGAAAACACCACCAATGCATTGCTCTTTCGCATAGCATATCCGGATGCCAAAATAGTATATAAAAACTTTTTGGAAATCGAAAAAGCCGTACTTGAAAATGAAGTTGATGCAGGAGTTTTAATACATGAGAGCATACTTGATTTTGATGAAAGCTTAGAGGTTGAAAGAGAATTATGGGATATTTGGCTTGATTTGGCAAAAGAAGAATTGCCTTTGCCTCTGGGCGGAATGGCACTAAGAAGATCAATACCGTTAAATGTAGCCATAGAGAGCGAAGAAGTATTGACAAAAGCTGTAAAGATAGCAAGCTCCAATGCAAGACTTGCTTCAGAAATGTTACTTGAGAGAAACCTTATAAGAGTTGACAAAGAAAAATTAAAACACTATCTAAATCTTTACGCAAACAAAAATTCCATAAGTATGAACGACATACAAAAAAAAGCCGTAGATAAACTTTTTAAAATCGGATACGAAAGCGGTTTTTTTGATGAAGCTATCAAATGTGAAGACTATTTTATACCATACCAATACAAAGAGTTAAGGAGTCTGTAATGGAAGCGAAACTTATCGGACTTGGAGTAGAGACATTCAAAATAGCTTTATATCTATCACTGCCGATGCTGCTTTCAGGCCTTATTGCAGGACTTGCGATAAGTATATTTCAGGCAACAACCCAAATAAATGAAATGACTTTGAGTTTTGTTCCGAAAATTATATTGGTTGTAGTTGTCATTATTTTTACAATGCCTTGGATGATGAATATGATGATAGAGTTTACAACTAAAATATTAAATATG
>Ga0256914_1003793_pt1 | contig 11747 bp, 11 predicted proteins | sample HulkmetaG_FD_191571 | JGI IMG/M metagenome (GOLD analysis project Ga0256914, IMG submission 191571) | Hydrothermal chimney microbial communities from Main Endeavour vent field at the Juan de Fuca Ridge, Pacific Ocean - Hulk | ecosystem: Environmental > Aquatic > Marine > Hydrothermal vents ...
TATGGTTTGAAAGTTTGGATCAATTATCGTAGTGGAGAGTCCAAGGCAAAAGCTGTGCAGGAGGCAATTATCTCAGCAGGTGGCAAGGCTGAAGTGATTGGATTTGATGTGAGTGATGAAGCCTCATTTGTAGAGGCGATCAAAGAGATTGTCTCTGTTGATGGAGAGATCGCTTATTTGGTTAATAATGCGGGTATTACCAATGATAAGTTGGCTATGAGAATGAAGAGTGAAGATTTTATGTCAGTTATTGATGCCAATTTGAAATCAACCTTTATTGGTTGTCGAGAGGCACTTAAAAATATGCGTAAAAAACGCTTTGGTGCGGTGGTCAATATCGCCTCTATTGTAGGAGAGACAGGTAATGCAGGGCAGACCAATTATGCTGCTTCCAAAGGGGGAGCTATCGCCATGAGCAAATCTTTTGCACTAGAGGCTGCTAGTAGTGGGATTCGTTATAATACCATTACTCCTGGATTTATTGCTACAGAGATGACCGAAGTGCTTAAAGATGAGGTCAAAGATGCCTTTGTTGCCAAGATCCCTATGGGAAGATTTGGTAACCCCTCTGAGGTGGCTGAAGCAACTGCTTTTTTGTTGAGTGATCACGCCTCCTATATTACAGGAGAGACACTCAAAGTCAATGGTGGGATGTATATGTAGATGTCACCTAAAATACTCCTCCTTGAAGATGATAAACTTTTTAATGAGACGGTTGAAGATTTTTTGGAAGAGGAGGGGTATGATATCAAGGTAGCACTAGATCCCTATAGTGCACTTGAATCTACTTTTGAGGAGAGTTTTGATCTTTATCTCTTTGATGTCAATCTTCCTTATGAGAATGGTTTTGCGCTTTTGCAGAAGCTTCGAGAGGCAGGAGACAATACCCCCACAATCTTTTTGACCTCTCGCGATGACAAAGACTCTATGGTAGAGGGATTTGGTGTTGGAGCGGATGATTATATGAAAAAGCCAATTGATCTGGATGAACTAGCCTTGCGTATAGAGGCAATTTTACGTCGAGAGCATGGTAGTGATGAGATTGTTTTGGGCGAGTTTAGAGTAGATTGTAGAGCCAAGGAGATCTATCAAGGAGAGAAACGCCTAAAGGTAAGTCATAAAGCGGTAGCGTTATTGCTTCTTTTTTTGGATGCCAAAGGGGAGGTTGTGCGACATGAGAAGATAGAGGAGTCTCTTTGGCATACGAGTCAAGAGGTAAGTCTTGGATCGATTCGTGTCTATGTGACCACCCTAAAAAAATATTTTCCTCGTGCCATTAAAAATATTCGTGGGGTAGGGTACCGTTTTGTTCAAGAAGAGATATAGATGAAGCGAGAGATATGGATAGGAACACTGCTCTATTTTCTCTCTACACTTATTCTCTTTGATCTGCTAATTGATTTTTCATTCTCTCCATTTTTTCTTTTTTGGTTACTACTCTCATTGGTTTTTGGTTATATATTTAGCAGTTATATGTTCTCGCTCAAGCAAAATTTGGATGAGAATCTATTGCATATTACCAAAGAGATACTCCATGAACTCAATATCCCACTATCAACTATCAAAGCCAATACCAACTTAATTAAGCGTACTCTATCAAATAATCAAAAAGATCTCAAGCGACTCTCTCGAATAGAGGATGCCTCTATTCGTCTGGAAAGGCTCTATAAGGAGTTGGTCTATAGTATTAAGAAAGAGATCCATCCCATCGAAAAAGAGATCTTTGCTCTTGATCTGCTTATCCAAGAGCGCGTTGAGAACTTTGGACTCCTAGAGCGTAATCTATTTGAGTTAAACCTCTCTCCTTTGACTGTTCGAGTAGATAAGATAGGGTTTGAGAAGAGTATTGATAATCTTATTAGCAATGCGATGAAATATTCACCAAAAGAGAGTGCTATTCAGATCTCCTTGATTGGAGAGGAGTTGATTATCCAAGATTTTGGAATAGGGATGGATGAGACTGAGTTGGTGCGTATTTTTGAGCGTTATTATCAGTTGGATAGTCAAAAGCACGGGGAGGGCATTGGATTGGCACTGGTCAAAGAGTATTGTGATAGCGAAGGAATTATGGTCAGCATCAATTCCCAAAAAGGGAGAGGGACTAAAGTGATGCTAGACCTTAGAAAAGTAATGGTTTAGATATAGGATTGATCAAGTTGATACTCATCAAACTCTTTGAGTTTGTTGGCAATAATGAATTTTTTGAGTTTTTGGGTATATTTCTCTTTGAGTTCACAGTAGTTTACCAAATACTGAACCAGTTGTAGAGGATCTTTGGTTATATCTCGCTGTTTTCTAAAGCTTTTATAGGCACCTCGCCCAATCACTTCAAAGTAGTGGTCAATAGCATCACTGAGTGTGGCATATTTACGAACATAAATGGCTTTTCCATTTCGTGTCCCTTTTGCCTTCATTCTTGGTTCGTTTTTGTTGTATGACCACATTCCAAAGATATTGTTCCCCTCTTTAAAGAATCGAGACTCTCCCCATGCAGATTCAATGGCCGCTTGAGCCAAAATAATGCTCACAGGGTGTGTCTGCATTCGCAAAAGTAGCTCTTGGTTATCTTTTGTCTTATAGGTTTTATACTGCTTTTCCAAAAAAGCAATATCCTCAGCAGTAGGATTGATAGTGTTGATAATACTCTCTACCCTCTCTCGTTTTATCTTTAATCTCTGTTTGCTAATAAGAATAGCTGGAAGAATCATATGAAAGAATCTCTTTTTCTTCTCTGAGACTTGAAGTTTATTAAGAGAGACGGTATTGAGATAGTTGATTGGCTCAATGGTTTTGCTCTTGAATATTTTGATATCTTTGGGTGATGCGATCTTTTTGGATATGATTTTTGTATAACCACTATGGAGATTTTCACTCTCTTCTTTGGTAGGAGAAGTAACCTCTTTTTGTATTGACTTTTGAGCAATCAGTTTAGTCTGATTATACTGCTCTAGCTCTTGAGTTACCTGTTGTAGATAGTTACTATCAAATGAAGTAGCAAATAGTGTTACAGCAGTAAGTGTTAAAAAGTGTTTTACCATGTTAAGTCAAGCCTTTTTAAAAAATTTCGGAATTATACATAAATAAACTTAAAATAAAAAATAATTCTATTGTGTTTTTTGCTATTTTTGAAAAAAAAAATTGAAATTTATAATATTTTGATAATAAGCTTCAAACAATGAAACTTAGGCTTTTGAGAGATTTAAAACAGCATTTTTTGGTATAGTATAATTTATGTAAGTCTTTTTTTGCTATTTTTTAATAAAATTATAAATTTCTCAATAGTAATAAGCTTTTAGTGTTTTTTTGCTATACTTACGGGCATAAATTTAAACTAATAGGAGAGTGTCATGGCACTATTTGATGATGTAAAAGAAGTAGTTGTAGAGCAACTAAATGTAAGCCCAGATGAGGTAAAGGAAGAGTCTAAGTTTGTAGAGGATCTTGGTGCAGATAGTCTTGATGTTGTTGAACTTGTAATGGCGCTTGAAGAGAAATTTGATATTGAAATTCCTGATGAGGATGCAGAGAAAATTGCAACAGTTGGCGATGCAATTAAATTTATTGAAAGTAAATAATTGATGAACTCAATAAATCCCATTTCTGATGGGGTTTATAGATGATTAAACTATATTTGAAGATTTATAACTTATTTGTCTTGATGTATATTTTAATATTTAAATAGGAGATCGAGTGAAACGCGTAGTAGTTACTGGCTTAGGAATGATCAACAGTGTGGGGCAAGATAAAGAGACAGCATTTGCTGCCATTTTGGATGGTAAGTGTGGTATTAAAGAGATTGAACTTTTTGATGCTCAAAATTTTTCAGTAAGAATTGCAGGAGAGATTGTTGGTTTTGATCCAAGTGAAGTAATGGATGCCAAAGAGGTTAAAAAAGCAGATCGATTTATCCAACTTGGTATCAAGGCGGCCAATGAAGCGATGAGAGATGCCAATTTTGGAGAGGATATTGACAAAGAGCGGTTTGGTATCTCCTCTGCATCTGGTATTGGTGGACTTCCTAATATCGAAAAGAACTCAGTAGTCTGTAGTACTCGTGGACCTCGACGCATCTCTCCATTTTTTATCCCCTCTTCACTGGTTAATATGTTGGGAGGATTCATCTCGATTGAACATGGGATTAAGGGACCTAACCTCTCTTGTGTCACAGCATGTGCCGCAGGAACTCACGCCATAGCAGAAGCGACAAAAACCATTGTCCTAGGTGGGGCAGAGCAGATGTTGGTTATTGGTGCAGAGTCAGCCATTTGTGGTGCGGGTATTGGTGGATTTGCTTCGATGAAAGCATTAAGTACCAACAATGATGATCCACAAGGTGCATCTCGACCATTTGATGCCAATCGAAATGGATTTGTTATGGGAGAGGGTGCTGGTGCATTGGTTTTAGAAGACTATGATACTGCTATGGCACGTGGAGCCAAGATCTATGCCGAGGTTGTTGGTTTTGGAGAGAGTGGTGATGCCAATCATATCACAACACCTGTTCCTGATGGACCCTATAGAGCCATGAAAGCGGCCATGAAGATGGCAAAATCTAAACTGGGTGAAGATCTTAAGATAGACTATATCAATGCACATGGAACCAGTACCCCTGCTAATGACAAAAATGAGACTACTGCTATCAAAGAGCTTTTTGGAGGCAAAGAGAACTGCCCACCTGTTAGCTCCACAAAGGGGCAAATTGGACACTGCTTAGGTGCAGCGGGAGCAATAGAGGCTGTGATTTCAATTATGGCAATGCGTGATGGTAAGATCCCTCCAACAATCAACTATACCACACCTGATGAGAATTGTGACTTGGATTATGTCCCTAATGAGGCACGAGATGCTGATCTCAATGTTGTGATGAGCAACTCGTTTGGTTTTGGCGGAACAAACGGCGTTGTGATCTTCAAAAAAATATAAGGATTTTTGATGGCAACCTATTTAGAGTTTGAGAAAAAGATTGAGCAGATTCAAGAGGATATTGACTCTGCTCGTGCAAGAGATGATCAGTATGCGCTTGAGATTTTTCTAAAAGATTTAGACAAAGAGGTTACCAAAACCTTTAAGTCTCTAAGTGATTATCAGAAGCTCCAACTTGCTCGTCACCCTGATCGTCCTTATGCTTTGGACTATATCCGTTTGATTTTGGATGATGCCTATGAGATTCATGGCGATAGGGCTTTCCGTGATGATCCTGCCATTCTCTGTTATCTTGGTTATGTTGATGGGCAAAAGACCATGATAATTGGAGAGCAAAAGGGGCGAGGAACCAAACATAAACTCAAAAGGAACTTTGGTATGCCCAACCCTGAAGGGTACCGCAAAGCATTAAGAGCTGTAAGACTTGCAGAGAAGTTCAATATTCCTGTATTGATGCTTATAGACACCCCAGGTGCCTATCCTGGTTTGGGTGCTGAGGAGCGTGGACAGAGTGAGGCGATTGCCAAGAATCTCTTTGAATTTACAAGTATCAAAGTACCAATGATCTCTATTGTAATTGGAGAAGGTGGCTCAGGCGGGGCATTGGCAATAGGTGTGGCTGATAGACTTGCAATGATGCGATATTCAGTATTCTCTGTTATCTCTCCAGAGGGGTGTGCTGCAATTTTATGGAATGATCCTAAAAAGGTAGAACAGGCAAGTGCCGCACTCAAAATTACACCTGATGATCTCTTCTCTCATGGCTTGGTGGATGATATTTTGGATGAACCACTCATTGGGGCTCATCGAGAGAAGCAGGTTGCTGCAGATATTGTAAAGTCTTACTTCTTAGAGAAGATTAAGGAGCTTAAATCTCTCCCTGTAGAGGAGATGCTACAGAAGCGTTATGAACGCTTAACCTCAGTAGGTGCTTATACAGAATAGAGAGTTTAAGTACTTAAAAATTGGAGCGGGACGAAAGTCGCCGACTTCAAATGGATACAATATTGGTCAACTACTTATCTACTCTATGCAATTCTATTGAGTTTTGATAGTCTCTTTAAGATGGGGATTTAAGTTTGATTTTTTTGTTTTGATGGTGGCGCCAGACGGAATCGAACCGCCGACACAAGGATTTTCAATCCTTTGCTCTACCAACTGAGCTATGGAGCCACACTCTGTAGATACTTCTTGTTTGAAGTGGCTGAAATTATAGCCACTTAAACTTAAAGTAATATTAAATTATTTGAGTTTTTTGATAAATTTGAAAAATTCCTCTCCTCGATGTTTGTAGGAGTTGAATTGATCAAAACTTGCAGCCGCAGGGGAGAGGAGAGCTATATCATTGGCTTGATACTCCCTATCAATGGTTGTTACTGCTTTCTCCAAGGTTTGACAAGGGGTAAATGGAACATGATGCTTATTAGCCAACATAGCAAGTTTTTTGCTATTTGCCCCAATTGTATAGAGATGTACTTGTCTCTTTTGAAGCACCTCAAATAGAGGGGTCAAATCCACACCTTTATCCTCCCCACCAATAATAAGTCGGATAGCGTTATCCTCATACCCTTTGATCGCTTGGATGGTGGCATCTATGTTGGTGGCTTTGGAGTCATTGACCCAAACTCTGCCTTGTGCATCACTAATCTCCTCTTGTCTGTGACTATCAAGTTTGAAGCTATTGATTCTATCATAGTCTATCTCATCAAATAGCGTCTTGGTAATGGACAAGGCAAGAAGAGCATCCTCTAAAAATGCCGCTTTGAATCGAATCTTGGAGCTATCTATCTTAAAGTAGTTCTCCAAAAATGTGGTTGTATCATACTCCACCACAAAGGCATTGCTCTTAGGAAGAGGAAGCCCTTTTGGAACAAGTGCCAACTCCCCCTCTCTCATACTCAATAGTGGTCTGAGTTTATCCTCTCTATATGCCTCCTTGGTGCCATGCCAATCGAGATGATCAGGGGTAATAGGAAGAAGAAGATAGATATTAGGAGAGGCTATTTTGGTATGATGAAGTGTAAAGGAGCTGGTCTCTAGTATCCAAATAGGAGCATCTGTAGAGAGTTCTGCCAAAGGTGTGCCGATATTTCCTCCCATCACAGCACCTCTTTTTTGGAGTAGATGACCTAACATCTGCGTAGTGGTGGTCTTCCCATTGGTACCACTAATCCAAATACTAAAGGGCATAGTAGGAGCAAAGTAGTCATATTCGCTCATAAGATGCTTGGCTGATTGGATAAGTGGATGAGTGGGAGGAAGACTAGGTGTGGTAACCTCTAGTTGACTGTTATTGGGATCAAAGAGAGTTGAAGGCAAAATGGTATTGCCCTCTTTATCTTGATAAGGGGTTTGGGTATTGTCATCAAAGAAGGTGCATCCTCCTCCTAGTTTTTTGGCAATAGCTTTGGTGGTTAATCCATAGCCAAAGAGGGTTGGTTTCATTGATTTTTCCTTATGGGTTATCTGATTTTTAGGGTGATGAGTGCGAGTAGATTAGAGATAAAAGCGATCATCCAAAATCGCACAATAATCTTATTCTCTGCCCACTTCTTCATCTCAAAATGGTGATGGATAGGTGCCATTAGGAAGATTCGTTTTTTACGCATCTTATAACTTCCTATCTGTAGAATAACAGAGACTGTCTCCATAACAAAGATCAATCCAATAAGAATAAGCAACGCTTCACTCTTACCGATAATTCCCATATAGGCAAGAGCTCCGCCAACGGCTAGTGATCCTGTATCCCCCATAAAGATCTCCGCAGGATAGCAGTTGTACCAAAGAAATCCAAGCAGTGCACCAGAGAGTGTGGTAGCAAGAATAGCGACCTCACCAACCCCTTTGATATTGGGCATGAGCAGATAGTTGGAGAAGATAGCATGACCTGTAATATAGATAATAATCCCCAAAGTTGCAAGAGAGATAATCGAAGGAACAGTTGCTAGTCCATCCAGTCCATCGGTGAGATTGACTGCGTTGGTTGTTGCCAAAAAGACAATGATCCAAAAAGGGATAGCGAAGTATCCGATATCAAGGATTGGCTCTTTGAAAAATGGCAAATAGATAGTCGTTGGGAAATTGGCATAGAAGATAAGAAATGTCACCACAACCCCTCCCACAAGAGCTTGAAGGATGAGTTTTCCTCGACTGGTTAACCCTTGGAGATTGTCTCCTGTAAGGATTTTGCCAAGATCATCTTGAAACCCAACCAATCCAAACCCTATGATAGTTAAGAGTCCTGCAATCACATAAGGGTTGGCAAGATTAGAGGTAAGCGTTACGCCAATAATAGTAGCGATAACAAAGACTGCTCCACCCATGGTAGGAGTGTTTTGTTTGTTCGCATGGTTAGGAACATATTTGTTGATGGGTTGTTGGGCTTTTCTAGCGATTGCCCATGCCATAAACCTTGGTAAGCTATAGAGTGTTAAGCCAAAAGCGATAAAAAATCCAACACCTGCTCGAACAGAGATATATTGTAAGATATTGATATTGAAAAGTTCATAAAGAGCATATAACATATTATAAAAATCCTGATTTAAGTTAATAAGTGATATTTTACTTAAAAATTTATAAGAGACAGGTCGAAAAAGAAGATGAATATTCAAAAGACAATTTTAATTATCACTGATGGGATCGGATGTAAGCCTGATAGCCACTGTAATGCTTTTAGGGATGCAACAAAGCCAACCTATGATCATTTGATGGCATCACTTCCAAAAACATTGATCTCCACCCATGGATTGAGTGTGGGATTGCCCAAGGGGCAGATGGGAAACTCTGAAGTGGGTCACATGACCATTGGTTCAGGTCGTATTTTGTATCAAGATCTGGTCAAGATCTCTTTGGCACTAGAGGATGGAGTGCTCAAGAGAAATGAGGCATTGAGCAAAACTCTCTCCAAGGGAAGTAGGGTGCATATCTTGGGGCTTATGAGTGATGGTGGGGTACACTCTCATATTGACCATATTATAGGATTGGCAAAACTCTCAAAAGAGCAAGGCAAAAGGGTATTCTTGCATCTTATTACAGATGGTCGAGATGTCTCACCTACCTCTGCAAAAGTCTATCTTCAGATGGTTGAATCGATCTGTGATGAGGATATCACTATTGCTAGTATTGGAGGGCGATTCTACACAATGGATCGAGATACACGGTGGGAGAGAGTCCAAAAGGGGTATGAAGCGATTGTAACAGCAAACAAGCGTACCCCTTTGAGTGCTTCAGCCTATATCGATCAATCCTACAAAGAGGAGATCTATGATGAGTTTCTTGAACCTGTAGCACTGAATGGTTATGGTGGTATGCAGGAGGGGGATGTGGTTATTATGGCAAATTTCCGATCTGATCGGGTACGAGAGATAACCACTGCATTGGGAGATCCAAGTTTCAATGGATTTGAGCGTGGTTATCTTCCTTTGCATATTGTGACCATGACACAGTATGATGTTGCTTTTCCTTATCCTGTGATGTTTCCTAAAGAGGTTCCTCAAAATACATTGGCTCAGGTAGTTAGCCGTGCAAGATTAACACAGTTGCATACTGCTGAGACAGAGAAGTATGCACATGTGACCTTTTTCTTCAATGGTGGATTGGAAGAGCCAATGATTGGAGAGAGTCGGGTATTAATCCCTAGTCCTGATGTTAAGACCTATGATATGAAACCTGAGATGTCTGCTCCTGAAGTAGGAGAGGCAGTGCGAAAGGGTATGGATCAAGGGTATGATCTTATTGTTGTTAATTTTGCCAATGGAGATATGGTAGGACACACAGGGAACTACGAGGCAGCATGTCAGGCAGTTAGTGCTGTTGATAGAGAGTTGGGATTGATCTTTGAGAGGGCAGAGGATAAGGATTATGCTATTGTATTAACCTCAGATCATGGCAACTGTGAGGAGATGAAAGATAGCAAAGGAAATACTCTTACCAATCACACTGTAGGAGAGGTGTGGTGTTATGTCAAAGCGAAAGGAGTTACCAAGCTTCAAGAGGGTGGAGGGTTGAATAATATTGCCCCAACCGTGCTTAAGATTATGGGATTGCGTATTCCCGAAGAGATGGATGCCCCTTTATGTTAAAAAAACAAAAAATTTATTCTTTTTTATGGTTTATTTTGCTATTATATAACAAAAATGGAGTGTCAATATAAGAGGGAGTGATAATGGATAGTGTACTAAAAGAGTCAGTTGCAACACTATTTTGCCATGCAATAAAGTTGGATGATAAGGAGCTGAAGTTAGAAAAGCCTCTCTTCTGTCGTTTTATGGGGGAAGATTTTGACTGTAGTAGCGAAGAGGCAGAGAGGCTTTTGGCTGAGATATCAGAGAAGGAGTGCAATAATATAGATACTCATGTCTCTATTATCTCCAATGCCCTCTACAACGAACCCTACAAAAAAATGAATATTTTAAAACAGTTAAACCATATTATTTTCAGGAGCAATATGAGAACAGAAGATTATGAGTTCTTCAACAAGGTCAAGGACTCTTTTTTCTCTCGATAAGAGAAGATAGATTATAGATATGATTCATTATTGATCTCTTCATCATCATAAGGATCATAATGAGGGGTAATAATCCATGATTTATTCTCATCAAGTCGCTTAATCCTCTCCTCAATCTGATCAGAGATAGTATGTGCTTCTAGTAGGGTCATCTTTGGCTCTAATACCAAATGAAACTCAACAAAATTATTACTTCCATCTGTTCTGGTCTTAAGCCAATGATATGAGTTAACCAAAGGGTGCTCTTGGATAAGGGATTCAATCTCTATAACCATCTTAGCATCAATAGCATGGTCAAGTAGAATAAATACCCCCTCTTGAATAATCTCATAAGCAGAGTAGATAATATAAATACCTATCCCAAATCCAAAGATAGCATCAACAATATCCCATCCTGTAAAATAGACTATCATCAAAGAGAAGAGAATTACCCCATTGCTCAAAAGATCGGTTTTGTAGTGTAAGGCATCTGATTTGATGACAATGTTATCTGTCTTTTCTGCAACTCCCAAGAGGTACTCTACCAACAGAAAGGTAACAGCAATAGAGAAGATCATAACCACAATAGCAGGGGTAAGCAGAGCAGTCTCCTTACCATAAATCGCCTTTTGGATTGATTCATAGATAATATAGAGTCCAGAGAGAGTAATAATTGTTCCCTCAATCACCGCAGCGATAGCTTGAACTTTCCCTTTACCATATTGAAATCGATCAGTCGCCTTCTCTTCAGACTTTTTAATAGCAAAGAAATTAAAAATTGAGATAACAGTATCAAGCAATGAATCAATCGCTGAAGCCAAAACAGCTACAGAGCCAGAAGCAACACCAATAACAAACTTGACAATAGTTAAAATGGTAGCAACCACACTAGCAATAACCGTTGCTTGTTTTTGTGGGGACATAAAGGATCTCCTTGATTTAAATAAACATATTTTAGCGAAAAAACTTTACTAACCAAAGAGCATTAAGATATATATCCAATCAGATGAGACGAGACCGTTTAGACGAGAGGTAATCCTCCACTAAAAGTTAATGACACGGAATTTCTAACACTCCCATCTTTTATCCTTTAGTTTGTATTTTTGATTTTTACTTTTTGGTTTTTCTGGAATAGTATATTCAATCAAGTTCATTTCAAGTAAATGTTTAATAGCTTTTTTAAAACTGCCAGATAAGCTTTTTAAACCTAATCTATTGCTCAACTCTTTTGATGACAAACTACTATCTTGAAGATAATACAATATCTTTTTTTCTGTTTCAGTTAAATCTTCTTGGGCCTCTTCTTGGGCCTCTTCTTGGGCCTCTTCTTGGGCCTTTA
>Ga0256914_1003794_pt1 | contig 11746 bp, 8 predicted proteins | sample HulkmetaG_FD_191571 | JGI IMG/M metagenome (GOLD analysis project Ga0256914, IMG submission 191571) | Hydrothermal chimney microbial communities from Main Endeavour vent field at the Juan de Fuca Ridge, Pacific Ocean - Hulk | ecosystem: Environmental > Aquatic > Marine > Hydrothermal vents ...
TTCCCGGTTGATAACCTTTCCGACCCCCTTGCCGGAATCCTGCTGCTCCGAATCATTGAACACCACAACACCGACTGAACACACTGGTTGCCACTGGCACAAGCTGGCCATTCTCCTGCACCGCAGCCCGGTGCAGGCCGCCGGGCTTCTACGCGGCTCCATCGCGGCAGCGCCGCCGCCAGAGAACGTGCTGCCTCTCATGGTTCAGTATGCCGAGCAGAACAACCTGGCATCGCTCCTGGCAAGGCACCTGCTCGCCGGGTTCCTGCTGGCATCGGCCAGGGAACGCAGCCAGTGGCCCCGGGACAGAATCTTCTCCCTCCTTGCCCCTGAAGTGCCCCCCTTGACACCGGAACAGCTCTGCAGCGTTGACTGGACAGGAATCCCCCTGCTGACAACCCGGGACAACCTGGCGCATTGTGTCTATCTTCTGCTCGCGCCCGGACAGACGAACGTGAACGGCTGTCTGCTCCCGCCCTGTCCGGACCGGGCCACGGATCAGGCCATTGAGCGGGCGTTCAGGCTTGGCATGCCAAATGCGCGTCACTGCGCCTACTGGTTTCTCCTTGCGGCCACCAACCCGCCCGTCCAGGGCAGATCCCTGCAACTGCCCGTTGCCCTGGCCGCCACCCTGATCGGCCAGGGACGTTCCTGGCCCCCTGGCCTTTTTGCCACTGGCCGGCTGTGCCAGGATGGACGGATTGAACATGTTACCGGGCTGCGAGCAAAGCAGCAGCTCGCCCGTTCGGCCCACAGCCGTCTCTTCCTCTACCCGGCCGGACAATCATGCGAGACACAAAACGCGTTGGGCTGCACGCACCTGGACCAGGCCAAAGAAAGCCTGCAACTTTTTCTCGAAGGCCACAATACAGAGCAGACAGCCCGTTATCAGGCCTGCTTGCATGATCCGGACACCCTGCTCGCCCATTTTCACCAACTGCCGCGCCAGTTCCTCGCCCAGCCCCAATGCGGGAACATGCTGGCAAAGGCCGCAAACAGTCCTGACCAACATCTCCCCCAGCTCGCGCAATGTTTCTCCCGCTGCCGGAAAAAACCAGCCCATGCCCGGCTGCTCGCCCATCTCTTCAAACCGGAGCAACTGCAGGCCCTGATCCTGGACGGCCGGGACAGTGCCCGCATTGACAAGGCGGTCCTGTCCTGGATCGACTCCATGCTCGCCCATGCCACCCACCACGGAGACCTTGACCTGTCAGAGTCCTGGCAAGAAGCTGGCAAGAGGCTGCGCGATCTCCAGGAGCGAAACGATCAGATCAGACTACTGCTCAGAGAGATCGTAGCGGAGCGTTTCAACCGCTATGACTTTCGTCCCGGACTGCCGCCCCTCTTTGATAGCCTGCTTGAGCGCGCGACCTGGATCCATGCCATTGACGGACAGAGCAATTTTCTCCTCGGTGCCATGCTTGGCACCAGGGCCCAGAATTTCGGCTTTTGCGGCCCGGCCTACCACCAACAGCTTGAAGAGGCGGCCCACCGGGCCGAGACCGCCTTTGGCCGGCGGTATCGCGACGAGACGAACCGGCTGCTCAACTACCGTATCTACGGCCTGCTCGACATACAAAGTTACGACATGGCCGGGCAGCAGATGCCGGCCTATCTCAACCTGGCGGATACAGCGGATGCGGACCAGATTTTCCGACAGGGTCTGGGCCTGCTGGAAAAAACAGAACAACAACACGCCTTTCAGGCGGCCCTGGCATTTCGTTTTCTCGCCGCAACCGGCTACCCAGCCGGGGATGGCCTGCCGGATCATGTTGTCATGCTGACCAGGAACAGGGAATACCACCCCTGGCAGCTTATCTGTGTCAACCTGGCCAGGCTGGCTCTGCGGGCTGACCAGCGGGATACGGCAGAGCAACTGCTCCGCTGTTCCATCGAAATCTGCAACCAGGGCGGCGATACAATGCGGGTCATGGCCCTGCTGCCCCTTGCCCTGCTGCACAGGCATCGCATGGCCACGGCAACGGATGATAAAACGGCCCTGAGCCTGGTTGATTGGCTGCGCGAACAGAGCAGTCTGAACAAGAAACACTTTGCCTGCCTGACGGCTCAAACCCACGCCGCTCCCCTGCTTGAGACTGTCTGGGGGAAACGGAAAAATCTTTTCCCTTTCAGTTACCGCTGAGCGAGGAGACTGGAGACAGGAGACGGGAGACAGGAGACGGGAAACAGAAGCCGGAAGCCAGAGGACAGAAGTCAGAATGGTGGTTGGGAGCTGCTTGCACGAAAGCAGTATCGAAGGTTCCAGCCAGGCGAACCGCAGGGGAAACAATACCTGGATTCCCGCCTGCGCGGGAATGACCGGGAATGGTTCTGTCTTCTGTATCCTGCCTTCTGGTTTCTGGCCTCTGTCTTCTGGTACGCCCATCAAAAATGTTGCCAAACCATATCCTGGAACGCCTGTTTGGTGTTGGGCAATGGTCAACCTGCCCAATGGTATTGAGGATAGATGACGGCTGCCGGGCCTTGATGGTAATCACAAAACGGATTGTGATTACCACCAATCCTCAGAAATCAGGAAGGGACGACGCGGGATTTTAACCGGCCATGTTGGATATGGCGCAGAGCGCCAAGAAGAACGTTACACCGCGAAGCGGTGTAACGAGGAAGCCTTGCCCCGGTCATTCCTGCGAAGGCAGGAATCCAGGAGTGCGGGAGATGGCACAGCCCATCTTCAGGCGTGCGCGGGAATGGCCCGCTTCATCCAATCCATGTCTGTTTTTCGAGGATAGGCGGTGATTGCAGCGAGTTGATGGTAAGCACAAAAAAAAAGAAAAAAAAGAAAATCCGGCCCGGGTGACCGTAAAGAAACAGCAAGAACGGTCTAAAGCCGCAACAAAGAACCAGGAAACCGGAACACCAACATGGCTCAACTCTATCTGCTTTTCAATCACACCCTGACCCGCGAGCAACAGCGGTGCGCCCGCAGCGAACTGGGAGTGCAAAAAATCGTCGATCCACCAGCCCATGTCAGGGAACTCTGGGCCAATATCCCGACCGGCCGGGCAGCCATCCGTCCGGCCCTGGCCCCGGTGTTTGCCTGGATCGACCAGGAGATTGCTCCGGGTGACTTTCTCCTTGTCCAGGGAGATTTCGGGGCATGTTGGCTGGTGGCAGAATATGCTGAACAGTGCGGCATCATCCCGGTCTACGCCACCACCCGGCGCGAGGCCACGGAACGTCACACCGGCGACAACCAGATTGAAATAACCCACACCTTCCGCCACGTGCGGTTCAGACAATATGGAAAATAAGGAGCAACCATGCGCAACGTCTATCTGAGTTTTCTGGGAACAGGAAAATACGAAAAAGCAACCTATGTGCTGGCTGGCAGGACTGCATCGCCAACCCGTTTTATCCAAGCCGCTCAATTTGAGCTTCTTGACGCGAAACGACCTGACCAGGCTTACATTCTGGTTACCAAGGAATCGAGACAGAAACATTTTGCCGAGCTTCGAAATGAACTCGAATCGTTCGCCGTCCAGGTTCAGGATATTGAGCTCAGTAATGATATGTCTGAACATGGACAATGGAGTTGGTTTGAAACCATATTGCAACTGATACAACCTGAAGACAGGCTGGTGGTTGATCTTACGCACGGCTTTCGTTCCATGCCCATCATTTTTGCAACCGCACTGAACTTTCTGCAAAAAACCAGAAAGGTAACCCTCGATCACGTTTTTTATGGCGCTTTTGAGCAAAATCCGAACCAGCCGCCAATCATTGATATGCGTTCCTTTTTTGACATCAATCTCTGGGCTGATGGCGTCACACGTCTTGTTGAAGACGCAGACGCGTCTGCTCTGGCCCGGACGGCCGAGATCAGCCCCAAAAAACAATTCAGTGAATTGTCTGATGACCATTTCACAAAAAAATGCAGAAACATCACAAGACTGCTCAAAAGTATCGACGTCAACAATATCGGGGAAGAGGTCCAGGAACTCCTTGAGAAGATCTGTTCCATGCGTGAACACGCGTCTCCTGGTACATCCATACTTCTTGAAATGATGGAAGAAAAATTTAGCCGATTACAGGTAGCAGAAATGTCCAACCCGGACAAAAACGGCTACACCCTGTCGTATTACAAAATGCTTCTTGAATTGTGCCGGTTATTGCTGGATCACGGCCTGATTATGCAGGCATTTACCGTCATGCGGGAATGGATAGCCCTGTTGGTTATGCTCTATTTTGAACAGCAGGAACACATGAACGCCGGCAAAAGACGCAAACGGGTAGAACATTACAGTCCTTTCTTTTTCAACATGATCCAGTATGACCGTGAAAAATGGAATTTTCCTGAAAGCGCACAAAAAAAGTTACAACGACTCGAACCATTCTACGATACTCTTGCTGATCACCATATTCTGGACCCCCTTCTTCTCGTAGAGCCGACAGCTACTGACTCTACATTGCCCATCAAGCGGCTTTCCGTTTATCGCAATGGCTTTGACCATGCCTGGTTGGGAAAATCAGGCATGCAACCTGACATGGAAGAGCAGGCCCGTGTGTTCCTGAGCCGCCTTGAAGATGTATTGCAACGGCTGGAACGGTATTATGCGAAACAGGCTGAACAATAGATCATCCAACACCGCAGAAAAACATCAAATATGCAGATCCAGGAATACAGATTTCACTGCCGGTTCACCAGTCCGGCCCGGCTGCCCGGCTATCCCGGCTCAACCCTGCGCGGCGCGCTTGGCTGGGCCTTGAAAAAAACCTGTTGCGTCCTGCGCAACAAAGAATGCCAGGACTGTCTGCTCAGGGACCAGTGCGCCTATGGCTGGCTCTTTGCCACCGAGGCATACACCGGCAGCAAGGGCCAGCGTGTCAACGCCCGCCCCCATCCCCTGGTTATCCGGCCTGAACCCGCCGCAAAAATGGAACTGCAGGCCGGTGATCCCCTGCGTTTTTCCATGCTCCTCTTTGGCCGGGGCAACGATTACCTGCCCCACCTGGTCCATGCGGTCCGCCACATGGGCCGATCCGGTATCGGCCAGGGCCGGGGCCAGGGCATGGGACGTTTTGCCGTGCAGCAGGTCACGGCTGGCGGGGAAACCTGTTTCAGCAGCAGTGATGACATCCTCAAGCGGCCCAGCGTCCTGCGGGAACTCTCCCTTGACCCGGCCGGGACGGCCCGGGCCGGGGCCATCCGCTGCACTCTCCTTACGCCGCTCCGGCTCAAACGGGGCAACCGGCTCCAGCTTGACCTGCCCTTTGCCGAACTGATCCGGGCCTGCCTGCGCCGCGTCTCGGCCCTGGAAGCCGCCTATGGCTCAGGTGAGCCTGAGCTGGACTATGCCGGCCTGATCGAGGAGGCTGAAAAAATCCGGATCACAAATTCAGAGGTGCGCTGGCAGGAACTGTTCCGCTGGTCCAACCGCCAGCGCAAAACGATCTCCCTGGCCGGCCTGGCAGGAACCTGCGTCTATGCGGGCGGGCTGACCCCGTTTCTGCCACTGCTCACCTACTGCCAGGAGGTGCACATCGGCAAACAGACCATCTTCGGCCTGGGCCGGATGGCCATTCTTCCCGAAAAAGAACCGGAAACCGGGCCTGAAGAGAAAAAAACTATCAGGTGACCGTATTGAATAACAGAACCATTCGAACTGTTTCCCAGGGAGGAACACCACTATGGATGATGAACTCTTTTCCCGGCCCGAGCCGGAAGACCAAACCCTGTTTGGCGACGATGCCCTCGACTACATGGTCTACAAGGAAATCCATGACAACAAACCGCCCCCGCGCCGGCCCGGCTGTTTGTTCACCATGTTGCTGCTGCCGTTTTACATTCTGATGAAACTCGTGACAAAACGCTGATCTGGTTGTCACAGATTCCCATATCATTACCACTCAAGCATGGAGATGCAGATGAAAGAAAACGTCATAAAAATAGCGCTTGCCGGGCTCCTGCACGATATTGGCAAACTTGTCCAGGGCTGCCTGCCGCTTTCGGCCGAATACAGAAACAATAACGCCGACCTGTATCAACCGTTCAAGGACGGGCATCACACCCATATCCACGCCCTCTATACAGCAGCGTTCATTGAACAATTCGCAGACAAACTGCCACCCCAACTCAACAGCGCCGACTGGGGGAACGGTGACATTCTGCTCAATCTGGCCGCCAAACACCACAGACCGGAAACTCCCATGCAGTGGATAGTCACCATGGCGGACAGGATCAGTTCCGGCCTTGACCGGGCCATGTTGAACAGCGGCGATGCAATTCATTTCAAGGATTTCAAGAAAACCAGGCTGCTGCCGCTGTTTGAAAAGCTGGGCCGCGAAACAAAGGGCGACAGCCTCGCTGCCCATGACTGGATGTACCCTCTGGCCCCGCTGCGTGCCGATACCGTTTTTCCGGTCAGGAAAACCCGGGCCGGGCAAGCGGAGGCGGACAAGGAATATCAGGATCTCTTTGATATCTTTACAGAACACCTTGCCAAATTGCGGCACAGGGACAGTGATATCGGGCTGTGGCTGGACCACTTTGATTCCCTGCTCAAAACCTGCCTCGCCTTTGTACCGGCAGCCCGGGCCGGCAAGATTGTACCGGATGTTTCCCTGTACGACCATTGCCGGACCACGGCAGGTATTGCCTCGGCCCTCTACCTGTACCACCTTCAGACCGATACGCTGCAGGAACAGAAAATTCAGGACCGGGCCGAAAAAAAATTCCTTCTGGTTACCGGAGATTTCTACGGTATCCAAAAATTTATCTTTGCCTCGGGCGGCGATGTCCGCAAATACCGCTCCAAACTGTTGCGCGGCCGTTCTTTTGCGGTCTCTCTTTTTTCAGAACTGGCCGCAGACCTGCTCTGTGACAAGATTGGTCTCTCTTCTCTTTCGATTCTCTTTAACGCCGCTGGCAAATTCACCCTTCTTGCTCCCAACACAGAACAGGCCCGGCAGGCGGTACAGGAAGTAGAAACCAGCATCAACGACTGGCTCATTGACATAGCCTATGGCGAGGCATCCCTGGGCCTGGCCATGACCGAGGCCTGTCCGGAACAGTTCCAGGCCGGCGAGTATGGTGAACTGCACGATCGGCATATGGATGCTGTTCACGAGAAAAAAGAGCTCAAGATCAACCTGGAGCAATACAGCGGCCCTGTTCCCGGATACCAGGACTCGTTCAACAGGGGTACGGGCGGACTCTGCGGCCTGTGCGGCAAAAGACCGGCCACAGAAGAAGCCTCTTCGGACCGGACTGTCCTGGGAATATCGACGGTGGATGCCTGTCCGGTCTGCCGCGACCACGTTCTGCTTGGCTCGTTCATTGTCCGCAACAAGTGGCTGGCCATTCTCGACACACCGGATACCCCTTCCGGACAGGGCTTGCTGGCCCCGATTTTTGCCAGGTATCAGATCGCTTTTACCGGCCCTGAAGCGGCCATGCCATCCGGCCGGATCCGCAGGCTCTGGCAGGTCAACATCAACGAGGACGGCACCCTGTTTTCAGAGGTAACCATGCGCCCTCTTAATGGTTATATTCCTCTTTATGCAGCCGGGGATATTGCTCATCCTCTGCTGTGCGATACAGACGGCGATCAATCCGAAGAAATCCGGGAAGGCGCTCCCAAGACCTTCAACCACCTCGCCCGGCTGGCCAGACACGGGCAAGAATCCGGTGGAGCTCCCGCCGGAACAGAAGCCCTGGGCATACTCAAGGCAGATGTGGACAACCTGGCCCTGCTCATGGGCTGCGGGCTGCCAGAGGACCAGTACACCGTCACTCGGCTGGCCACGCTCAGCCGTCAGCTCGATGGTTTTTTCTCCATCTACCTGCCCATGCTTTTGAAAAACAACCCGCGGTTCAACAATGTGTACACGGTCTTTGCCGGCGGCGATGACCTCTTTCTCATCGGTCCCTGGAACACTGTTTCCAGCCTGGCTCTTTACCTGCGCCAACAGTTTCACCGTTACGTCTGCGAAAATACCGGCATCACCTTTTCGGCTGGTATCACGGTCCACAAGCCCGGCGTACCGGTGGACAGGATGGCCCTGTCTGCCGAGGTGGCCCTGGAAGAAGCCAAGCAGAAACCCGGCAAGGATAGTGTCAGCATGTTTGGGCAGACCGTTGGCTGGAATGATTTCGCCGCCCTGCTGGATAAACAACAGACCATGCACAAATGGCTCGAACTCGGATATATCAGCCCGGCCATGATGTACCGGTTTAACCATCTCATCGAGCTGGCCGGCCGCGAGAAACATGTTCTGGCGCACCAACAGGTTTATATGGACGACCTGGATGCCATGAAATGGCGGGCCATGTTCCACTATTCCGTGGCCAGAAACGCCGCGCCTGGACAAAAAAAAGATCGCAGGAAAGAGGCAATGGACGAGGTTCTGCAAATGGGCGCATGGATGGAGCAATATGGCGCAGCCACCCGTATCCCGCTCTGGCACCTGCTGTATGACCGCCGCTAAATCAAACGTTATTTGAGATAGTTATTCTTCACCACCAGATACACAAGGAGGGAAACACATGCCGTTACAGTTATGGGAAAATCGAAAGGAAAAAAAACTGGACCCCACGCTCTTTTCCAGCAAGGCGGAAGAGTTTGCCAAACAAATAAGTCATGAGGCAAAAGGAACAACAAACAAGGGCACCCAGTTGCGGAAATTTTTCGACGAGATTCTCCGCCTCGATACCCTGGCCCAAAACGGGAATGCGGATTGGAATATCCTGCTGCCCCAGGTTCACATGCTCGTTGCCAAGGCCGCATACGCCCAGGGACGCAAGCTGGTTTCGGAGAGTTTTGTCCGGCATATCCGTGAAGGTGTCAACCAGATCGAGGACAAGGCGGATCTCCATGTTTTCAGCAGTCACATGGAGGCATTCATGGGCTTTTACAAGCTCTACAACAAGGATTGATCCCCTCTTTCCCAACGCACAAACCAACAAAGGAGCATTGATATGAAACTTGTCAACATAAGCAATATTCAGGGCCGCATCATTCTCGAAACAGGTCTGCACATTGGCGCCGGTGATACTGAAATGCATATCGGGGGCACGGACAATCCCGTTGTTGTTCATCCCTATACCAGAGAACCGTATATCCCCGGCTCATCCCTGAAAGGAAAGATCCGCTCCCTGCTTGAGATGCGCTCCGGACTCATGGCCGTCACCAAAGGCGAACCGGTCAGCGCAAAAATCCTCAAGAAGGTGCCGGATGAACAACAGCAGGAGGCTTTGAAGATTCTCCGCCTGTTTGGAGCCAGCGGCGCTGACAGTGAAGAGATGGATGCTATCGGCCCATCCCGCGCCTCTTTTGCCGACTGTTCATTGAACAGGGACAGCAGGGACCGGGCGCGGGCCAACAACTGGCCCATGACCGAGGTAAAGTCGGAAAACACCATTGACCGGATCAAGGGCACTGCCAAGAATCCCCGCTTTTTTGAACGGGTGCCGGCGGGCATGAGTTTTGATTTCACCATCACTCTTAAAGAAATGGAAGATGATTCCAACCTGCTCGATTTTCTGTTCCAGGGGATGAAACTGCTGGAACTTGACGCCCTGGGGGGGTCGGGAAGCCGGGGCTATGGAAGGATCAGATTTGAGCTGAAAGACGATGAAATGCAGCAGCGTTACGATGCCGCACAACCATTTTGAGAGGATCGCAGAACATGAAGATGTACGCCATAATCATCAGGCCGCAATCCCCTTTCGGCACACCGCCCAAGGGTGATACCCTGTTTGGCCAGTTTTGCTGGCAGGCGGCGGAAGATCCCGGCCTGCTCGACAAGGGGCTGGATCACTGGCTGGCAGGTTATCATGAGTCCCCGTTTGCGGTCTTCTCTTCGGCCTGGCCCCTGTTGCGGACAGAGCAGCAAACCTGGATTGCCCTGCCCAGACCTTCGGTAACGGACAGGAAGAACGCCCCGGCAAACAGGCGGGAAAAAATAGAGCATCATAAGGCACTGAAAAAACGGAAATGGCTGCTCGTTGATTTTACCCTGTCCTGCGATATGGATGCGGACAGATGGAAAAATGATGAGGAACTGTACGAGCTGTTTCTCCAGGGACAGGATCGCAGGACCAGAAAAACATTGTCTGGCCTCGACCCGGTTCAGAGACGGCTTGTCATGCAAACAACCCGGACCCACAACACCATTAACCGGCGTACCGGCACCACGGGCAGCGGCATGTTTGCGCCATATACCCATGACAACATCCAGTACGCCCCAGGCCTGTCTCTGGTGATCTTTGCCGCTGCGAACAGCCAGGCCCTTGACGGGCGGCAGCTTGAAAAGGGGTTTGCAACAATGGGGGCCTGGGGTTTTGGCCGGGATGCCACCACCGGCCTGGGCCGCTTTACAGTGGAAGAGGTGCGTGAACTTACCTGGCCCAAGGCCCGGGACGAACACAACGCCTGCCTGACCCTCGGCCCGTGCGTACCACGGAAAAAAACCTTTGTCCGCATGGTCGCACCCCCTTTTACCAGGTTCGGCCGGCACGGGGCGCCGCTTGCCGCCCGCAATCCGTTCAAAACGCCGGTGATCATGGCAGACGAAGGCGCACTGCTCTATCCTGTTGAAAAAGAAAAAATTTTTTCACTTCCCTGGATAGGCGAGGCTGTGCAGGGCATCTCCGCCGTTGACAAACGAACCGTTATGCAGGGTTATTCCCTGTATCTGCCCTTTTGAGGTTGAGTTATGAATGCTACAACATACCATTGCAAAATCAGACTGTTGTCACCAGTGCATATTGGCTGTGACGAAGATTATGAGCCCACCGGATTTGTCCTGGATGACCAGAACAAATGCCTGATCGCCTTTGATCCGTCCTCGTTCCTCGGCATGCTGGAACAACAGGATCTCCAGCGTTTTTCCGAACTGTGCCGGCGGGGAACAGTGGCCTCGCTGCTGGAAATATACCGCTTCATGCGCAAGCACCGTGACCTTGCCAAAGGCAACCCCATTTCTGTATCCGGGGATTTCCTTGAGCATTACCGGCAGACGTTAAACTTGCGAGAGAATCAGGTGGCCAGGCAGCTCAACCAGTTCCGGATTGCCAGAACCGCCTATGAAAAACTGACCGGCACCCCCTACCTGCCGGGCACGGCCCTGAAGGGCGCCATCAGAACCGCTGTGCTTAACAGGCGCAATAATGGCCGCTCTCAGCCATATAAATCCAGCCGGGATCTGAGCAACGAACTGCTCGGCGGTGACTTTGACAAGGATCCGTTCCGCCTGGTCAAGGTGAGCGACTTCCATGCCCTGCAGACAGTGCAACGCCGTATTGTCTACGCGGTCAACAAAAAGAAAAAGCCAGCGGAGCGTGAAGCCAGCGGACCATATCAAATCCTGGAAGTTATTGAAACGGGAACGGAATTCTCCGGCACCATCACGATCATGGAGCCCGCCGGTCAAGCGGCCATTGCCAGCCCCGTCACCATGAAGGAGATATGTGATGCGCTCGGTTTTTTCCACACCGAAATGCAGCAGGAACAACGCATCCTCGATACCCTGGGCTCCCAAACGGTTTCCCTGCCCGAGCCGCCGGCCTTGCCGGTCCGGATAGGACGCCACAGCGGCGCAGAATGCGTTACCATAGCCGGTCGGCGCAAAATCAGAGTCAAAGTAGGGCGCAGGGACCGGAAAGACCTGCCCAACTCCACCACGCTCTGGCTGGCCGCTGACGCCAGGAAACCGGCTTCCAACAACGGCCTGCGTCCATTTGGCTGGCTCGCTTTCTCTCTGCTCCAGCAGGAGGAATCCGACA
>Ga0256914_1003795_pt1 | contig 11744 bp, 5 predicted proteins | sample HulkmetaG_FD_191571 | JGI IMG/M metagenome (GOLD analysis project Ga0256914, IMG submission 191571) | Hydrothermal chimney microbial communities from Main Endeavour vent field at the Juan de Fuca Ridge, Pacific Ocean - Hulk | ecosystem: Environmental > Aquatic > Marine > Hydrothermal vents ...
GTGTGGGGGGGGGGTAGGGGGAGGGGTCGGGGGTGGGGGACCACTCGACAATGCAATGCTGAATTTTGCTCAATTTCTACATCTTTTGCCTGCACCCCCCAGAATCGGCGAGAGCCGGGTTCGCCATCCCCGGCTCTCTCTAAGGAGGAGAAGAAGAGAAATCGCCCTTCATGCCCCTAATATACCGCACTGTTTTTCATTGTGCTTGACGATTACCCTACGATTAACCTACGGAATCCCAACAATTTTGAAAGTTTTCAGGTTCGTTAGCGTAATTCGGCGTTGCCGGTATAAACCGGCAGCAGGAAACAGAACAGATGCAGCATTACGCTGCCTTGGTTTGCTTATGCTGTGCTGCCAAAACTGATGATCGCTTCGGTCTCATAGCCGACTCTGGCGCTGGAGAAATTCAGGCGGTGCGGTCCGGCTGCCACCAGCACGGAAACTTCTTTGCCTGCCGAGAGCAGTTCCGATGCGTGCGAACCGATCAGCCGCCCGATAACCGCGCCTGGCACAACGACAAGATCGCCATTCCTGAAGTGTTCCGTGCTTTCTTTGATGCCCGGTTCCACCGTGACAAACGCTGCTTCCTTGGGGAGTCCCCGAATTTCAGGGACACGCTCCTGGGGACTGAATACCACCAGGGGTACCTGCTTTTCTTTGTAGATGCGCGTGGCAATCTGCAACGCAACCTGCAAATCGGCATGATACCCGGTTGAGCCGTCGTCTGTGCCGGTAAAGAGCACTATCCGCTGTGTTTCGGCCTTTGCAAAACGAACTGCTGCTACCGGAACTGTGGACTGCGTGCCGATGCGGTCAATTTCATGCCCCAGAAGCAGTTGCTGGGTGTTTGGCGGCTTGTCCCATTCAATCAGAATCAGTGTTCCGTTGCGTTCTTGCAGTTCGTGGATCACCCCCACGGGGAAAGATGCGTCAATGCGCAGCACGCCCTCCACGTCTGCTGTGGTTGCCGCACCGAATTTTTCTGCCTGCTTGAGCAGATTTTCCGCTTCTTGGCGCAGGTGCTGTGCATCGTATTCCGGGAGCACTACTACAGGAGTGATGGTCCCCGCATCCGCCTGGGCAATGTTCGCTGCCAGAGACAGGGTACGATTCAGGGACGCGCTCGGATGCACCGGCACAATTACGGAAATCCCTAACGGGCGCACGACCAGGCTTTCGGGTTTGACCTTCCGGGCGAAGAACAGCGTCCCGATTGAAGTCACAATCAGCGATACCAGCACAACCAGCAGCACGGCATTGACTACAGTTTCATCAAACAGGCCAATTTTCAATCCGACCATCGTAGAGGCAAGAGTCGCGGCCGCCTGTGCAATTGTCAGCGAAAAGATCACCCCAATTTCCGCCCAACTGAACTTGAACTTCCAGCCGGAGATGGCCGCAGCCAGAAACTTCCCCAGTGCCAACGCCCCCCCAAAGAGCAGTGCCAGCCGCAGGGTAGAGATGCTGAAGAGCACAACCGGATCAATCAGCATCCCCACGGAAACCAGAAACGCCGGAATGAAAAGTGCGGAAGCGAAAAACTCATTCTGTTCCATCAACCGCCCGCCGTTAGGCAAAAAGCGATTCAGTCCAATCCCGGCAAAAAAGGCGCCAACCAGGCCCTCGATGCCGGTAATTTCTGCCAATAATCCTGCTGAGATGAATGCTCCGAACACGAACACAAAGCGCAGCATACGCTCCTGCCCCGGCCCGGCGAAAAACCGCCGTGCCAGCCAGGGCAAAAAGATCATGCTGTAAAGCAGCAGTAATCCCAGGCCCAGGCCAAGTTTGAGCATAATGAGCATTCCGCTGCTGCTGGCGGTTGTTTCGCCGCTGGTCATGCCGGAGACCATTGCCAGCACCAGCAGGGAAAGTGTATCGGTAATTGCGGTTGCGCCGACCACCACGGCCACGGCCTTGTTGCTTGCCAGACCGGTTTCCCGCACGGTTGGGTATGCTACCAGCGTATGCGATGCCCAAACCGCGCCCATCAAAATCGCCGCTCCCCAGGAGAGGCCGATAGAACGGGAGGCAAGCAAACTAAAAGTGAACGGGAAAATAAAAGTGAGCAAACTGAACGTGACGGCTGCCGATTTGTAACGCCGGAACAGGTTCATGTCCAGTTCCGCACCTGCCAGGAACATCAGGTAGAAAATCCCGATGCTCCCCAACACATCCATTGAGCCTTCCGGCAGCCAGCCAAGCATATACGGCCCGAAAATCATCCCGCCAATCACAAGGCCGAGCATTCCCGGCAGACGGAACCGCTCTGCGACGAGCGGTGCCGCAATGATGATAAAGGCTAACACCGCCAACACCCAGTTGGCCGCAGACGTGGCTTCGGCAAAAATTTCCTGGATCATGGTGATCTCCTGTAGGTGGTACATGAGGACTGGCAGTCCTGTCAGGACTGCCAGTCCTTGCGCATTACGGTCAATCCATATCTTCCGGCAGCCAGCAGCAGAGCACCAGTTCGCGGGCCGCTTTGACCTCGTCCAGCCGCCCGAAGGGGGTCTTGTGCGGGGCGGTTTTGAGAACTTCGGGGTCAGTGCGGGCTTCCTCGGCGATGCGGATCAGGGCATCGGCAAAGGCGTCCAGGGTTTCCCTGTTCTCCGTTTCGGTGGGTTCGATCATCAGGGCTTCCGGCACAATCAACGGGAAGTAGTTGGTCGGCGGGTGGAAGCCGAAATCCATCAGCCGCTTGGAAATATCCAGGGCGTGGATGTCGGGGGCGTCTTCCCAGTGCCCTTCGGCGACGAACTCGTGCATGCAGATGCGGTCGCCGTGCGGGATGGTGTAGGTATCGCGCAGCAGGGCTTGCAGGTAGTTGGCGTTGAGTACGGCGTGGCGGGCGGCTTCGCGCAGCCCCTGCTCGCCGAGCATCATCATGTAGGTGTAAGCCCGCACCACAATGCCGAAATGCCCGTGGAAGGATTTGACCCGCCCGATGGTTTTGGGCGGCGAATACCAGCCGTAGAGCGGGGGCGTTTCCTCGTCGCCTTCGTCCACAATGGCGGCAATCGGCGTGGGCAGGAAGTCCGCCAGTTCGGCGGTCACGCCCACAGGGCCGGAGCCGGGGCCGCCGCCGCCGTGCGGGGTGGAGAAGGTCTTGTGCAGGTTGAAGTGCATCACATCAATGCCGCAATCCGCCGGGCGCGAGATGCCCATGATGGCGTTCAGGTTGGCGCCGTCGCCGTAAACCAGCCCGCCCGCTTCGTGCACCAGATCGCAGATTTCGGTGAGATTCTCGTCGAACAGCCCCAGCGTGTTGGGGTTGGTGATCATCAGCCCGGCGAGGGTGTCATCACACTCGGCTTTGAGGGCCTCCAGGTCAATGTTGCCGCGCGCATCCGAAGGGATTTGCACCACCCTGAGGCCGCTCATCGCCGAGGAGGCCGGGTTGGTGCCGTGCGCCGAATCGGGGATGAGCATCTTCACCCGCTTGTCATCGCCGCGCGAGCGGTGGTAGGCGCGCATAATCAGCACGCCGGTCAGTTCACCGTGGGCACCGGCGGCGGGCTGCAAACTCATCGCCGCGAAGCCGCTGATTTCCTTGAGCCACTCCTGCGTTTCGTAAAGCAGGCCCAGCGCGCCCTGTGTGGTTTCGATCGGCTGAAGAGGGTGCAGGTAGGCAAAGCCCGGCAGGCGCGCGGTCTCCTCGTTGATTTTGGGGTTGTACTTCATCGTGCAGGAGCCGAGCGGGTAGAAGCCGGTATCCACGCTGTGGTTGAGGTGCGAGAGATTGGTGAAATGGCGGATGACATCCGCTTCGGAGAGTTCCGGGAGCGGGAGATCCTCGCGGGTGAAGGATTCCGGCAGGGGCGCGGCGGGCACATCCGGTTCCGGGAACGTCACGCCCACCCGTCCGGGAACGGACATCTCAAAAATGGTGGGGTTCACCACCTTGGGGGCTTCCTCATCTTGGGGCAGTTCCAGTTTGATCTCAGGCATGGCTCACCTCCGCCAGGTGTTCAACCAGATGGTCAATCTCGTTACGGCTGTTCATCTCGGTGACGGCAATCAGCAGGCAGTTTTCCATGCCCGGATAGGCGCTGCCGAGGTCGAAGCCGCCGAGGATGTCGTGCTCCAGCAGGCGGGCGTTGATCTCCGCCGCGGGGAGCGGGCAGCGCACGGCGAACTCGTTGAAGAACGGCGTTTGCGGGAAGCATAACCCGAATTCGGGCAGGGCGGCGATTTGTTCCGCGGCGTAGTGCGCTTTGTGGTAGTTGAGTTCGGCCACCCGTTTGAGGCCGCTTTTGCCCAGCAGGCTGAGGTAAACGGTGGCGGCGAGCGCCATCAGCCCCTGATTGCTGCAAATGTTGGAGGTGGCTTTTTCGCGGCGGATGTGCTGCTCGCGGGTGCTGAGGGTGAGCACATAGCCGCGCTGACCGCGGGTGTCCACCGTTTCGCCGACGATGCGCCCCGCCATTTTGCGGACGTACTTCTGCCTGGCGGTGAAGATGCCCAGGTACGGCCCGCCAAACGCGAGCGGGATGCCAAGCGGCTGTCCCTCGCCGGTGACGATGTCGGCGTCGAACTCGGCGGGCGGTTTGAGCAGCCCCAGGGCAATCGGGTTGATGTGGATGGCGAAGAGGGCCTTGGCGGCGTGGACGGCTTCGCCGAGGGCGGCGTAATCGTAGATGCGCCCGAAGAAATCGGGATATTGCACCACCACCAGGGCGGTCTGGTCGTCAATCAGGGGAATCAGGGCTTCGGGACCGGCATCGAGGGGGATGTCGCCGCCGAGGACTTCAATTTCGGTGCCCTGAATGTAGGTGTGGACGGTCTCGCGGTATTGCGGGTGCAAAGCCGGGGAAAGCACCATCTTTTTGCGCTTGCCGCGGAAGTTGTGGAACGCCATGTTGACCGCCTCGGCGACCGCGGTCGCCCCGTCGTAGTGCGAGGCGTTGGAAACGTCCATGCCGGTGAGGGCGGTCATCAGGCTCTGGAACTCGAAGATGGCCTGCAAGGTGCCCTGGGAGATTTCCGGCTGGTAGGGGGTGTAGGCGGTGTAGAACTCGCCGCGCCGCAGGATAGCATCCACCGCGGCGGGGATGTAGTGGTTGTAGGCGCCCGCGCCCAGGAAGGAGGTCAGTTCCCGGACGGTTTCGTTGGCGTCGGCGGTCGCCGCGATTTCGTCCAGGGCTTCCATCTCGGTGAACGGCGCGGGCAGGTTCAGGGGGTGGTCGGTGGTGCAGGCGGGCAGGTCCTTGAACAGGTCGTCCATGCGCTCAACGCCGATGGTCTTGAGCATGGCCTGCCGGTCTGCTTCGGTGTGGGGAAGGAACATAGGGTCTCCTTGCGATGACGACTGGCAGTCCTGTCAGGACTGCCAGTCGTGTTAGTCGCTCAACGCGCCGTATTCGGTTGCATCCAGCAGTTCTTCAATCTCGGACGGGTCGCTGATTTTGATTTTGAGCATCCAGGCCTCGCCGTAGGGATCGCTGTTGATCAGTTCGGGGCTGTCGGCCAGGTCTTCGTTGATGGCGATCACCTCGCCGCTGAGGGGCAGGTAAACATCCGAGGCGGCCTTGACGGATTCGACCGCCGCGCAAGCGTCGCCCTTGCTGGCCTTATCGCCCTCGTCGAGAACGTACTCGACGAAAACGATGTCAGATAACTGCTCCTGGGCGTAATCGGTGACGCCGATGGTGGCGACATCGCCTTCGATGCGTGCCCATTCATCGTTGGCAGTGTACTTCAAATCTGCGGGAATGTTGGAATCTGCTCGACTGCTCATGGGGTACCTCCGGAAGATTGATGGTTGAAGATTGATTTACAACACGCAAACCTGCACACTTGCAAACAAAAAGACGCCCGCGCAAAAAAACGCGTGCGTCTCTGTCATGAACCTGAGAGATTCGCCCCAAACACGAACATCGGGCTTGCACCTTCGGTGTCTTCGCAGACTTTCCAGAGCGTGTGCGAACACAGGGTCCTTTTACCTGAGAGTTTCGCCCGCGGGTGCGGGTTTGCCCCTTCGGTGCCCGGAGACGGGTCTCTCCCCTGTGCTCGTTGAGTTGTCAAAAGTTGCTGCGTACGTTCTCATTCTAACAAGGTTGATGGGCAAAAGCAAGGGGCGCATAAAAAAGGGTGCCAGCAAAAGATGTAGAAATCGGGCAGCCGCATGTCTCTGCCCTTCCCTCGGCGGGGCGGGGTGTTCGGTGCTTGTCCTGTTCGCAAAATGAAGACTGGCAGTCCTGCCAGGACTGCCAGTCTTGTGTGCGGCGCACTTCGTGTGCCGCACACACACCGAAGAACCCAGTCCCCCCTCTTCCCTGGGGAGTGCGAAGCCTGCCCGCAGGGTGAGAGGGGACACAGGGGGGATGGGGAGACAGCGGGTTTTCTGCTGCCTGCATCACAGAAAGTGCATAACAGCCTCTAATTACCACTGTTTTTGGATACCAGCGGGAGATAGACCTGGTAGGTGATCTCAATCTGGAAGGTCGCAATCACCGGATCATGGTCAGAATTGTGCCACAGATTGGTACCGTCACTGGAATAGGGGCGGAAGGGGAAATCGGCGTTGAAGTGCATCGGCGAAACCCCAACCAGCGCATCCACCAGTGCCGGCGAGGCCAAGATGTGATCCAGAATTTGTGAGACTCCCAGATAGTTGTAACTGTAGCGCTGGTCAGCAGGAAGTGTGTACCAGGTGTTGGTGAACACCTCTCCGGTGTAGAGCGCCTGCAAGGGGGCGGAATCCTCAAAGTCGTTGAGGTCGCCCATCATCAGCACATAGGGCACCGCCTGCTCAAGCCGGGCTGCCAGCGCATTGACAAACTGCCCCTGTTCCAGACGGCGCATATCAGCAGATGTGCCCCCCCGCTTGGATTTGAAGTGGTTGGCAATCACCACCACTTGCTGCGGACCGGCAGCCAGATTTACAGTACCGGTAAGCACCACCGGGCGGCGGGAGAAGAGCGGATATTCGCCCTGTGCCTGACAGGTGGCCCACATCGGATCGTAATTCGACGAGGGGCTGCCATAAGGCGAGCAGTCCTGGTATGCGGTGGAGGTGATTACATTGGTCACCAGATCCGTACGCCACAGAAGCGCAACGCCATGATTGCCGATGTCAATGTGAGAGTAGGCATAATCATAGGCATATCCGGCGGCTGCCAGGTCAGCAACCAGGCCAGGCAGTACAGCGGGACTCTCAATCTCTTGCAGCGCCAGGAAAGTCGGGCCGTTCATCTGGACAACCTGCGAGATGAACTTGGTGGTTTTGACCGCCGGATCGTCATCATCGAAGTTGTAGGTGTTCATTGTGGCGGCGCTGAACTGTATTGGGGTGGCCGCGGGCCAGGATGGGGCCTCGGCAGGCAGCGGCATGTTGTAATCAACCGCATAGCCGTCCTGCTCGACGATGACGTAATCGCCGTAGGTGAAGGTCAACGGGCCGTCAACTCCTGAAACTTGGCTGCCCACAATCAGGTTGGGCGCACCGCTCCCATAACGCTGGTAAGGACGCACGCCAACCGGCATCCCCTCGTAAGGGCTGTTGCGCAGGGCGTGGTCAACGCCCAGGCTGCCGGGAATCACCCGGATGGTGCCGTAATTGGTCGGGCCGACCACGGTGGTTGTGCTGGGGAACGTCACCAGCATCCCTTCCAGGGATTCGTAGTACAGCGTGCCGGAGATGGGATCACCCAGCGGGGTCAGTATGGTGGCGGAAACCGTTCCGGTACCCAGAACGGCAATATCGTCTGGATCCACTGCGATTTGGGTAAGGCAGGCATCTCCGCTGCACGCGGCATCCCACTCAGCGAACTCCTGCACTTCGCCTGTGACCTCAACCAGTTGCCCCACGCTGATGGTTGGGTTGGATGTTCCGATGTTGATGAAGATTGCATCTGATGTGTTCGGGTCTCCGTCTCCGTTGGCATCCTGAATGAAGAAACCGTCAAAGTTGCCAGAAGGGAAGTTGCCTTCAAAGATACCGGTGACCACACCGCGCGTTGTAGCCATTTGCCCAACCCATTCCGAGCGCATTCCATCGCCCTGGATGGTGTAGATGGGCGTGTAATCTCCCACGAAGGTATAAACCGGTGTGCCGAAGGTCGGCGTGAGCCATTCTGTGGCCGTGAAACCGTATTGTGCGTTGATAATGGCGGTTCCAACCGTGACCGGTGCGGTCGCGGAGAAGTGAACATCCACAGTGCCCTGGTCGGAAAGGCTGGCAACCACCCAGGTGATGACACCGTTGGCATAAACGCCGCCATCCGCTGGTGTGATGCCGCTTACGTTTGCAGGAACCGTATCGGTGATAACCAGATGGGTCAGTTCGCTTCCGGTGTAATTCTCAATCGTAATGGTGTAGGGCAGTGTTGCACCGGGGTCAACATTGGGAGGCGCGGCCTTGCTGATCTCCGGCGCGTTGCGCAGCAGGGCGAGATCCGCGGGACGGCGAGGCTTGATTTCAAAGGTGCCGTTGTATTCTGTGCTGAAGCCAGTCACTATGACAGTATCCCCATTGCGTGTGCCCAAACTGCACATGTCCGCGCCGGTGTCGGCATCAACATAGACGAAAACCGCTCCACTGCCATCATCAACAGAGAAGTTGTGATCACCGGGGCAATCCAGCCCGGAAATGGTGCCCTCGACCTGCACCAGCCAGCCTTCAGCCTGTCCGGCATCAATGATTCCGGTATCGGTAATCAACGGTGTAACTTCCGGGCCGCCGGAGACAAGGGCGAGAGACAGAATATCGGAGAACTGCTCCTGTCCGTTGTGGGTGCCCCGCGTTCCAATCAGACGAACGGTATCACTCAAACTCACCGCGGGGGGCGGATAATCATACACAGCAATGCCGCCGCTGGAATCCTGCAAGGCCCATTCGGTGAAGTTGTAGGTTCCGGGCGCAACAATCACTTGCCCTTCCACGGCGAAGGTGTCACCATCATTGCCGGCGCGTGCTGTAGCAATGGGAACCAATGGGTAAAGCGTGGTATTAACCGCAGCCGAGTTATTCGCGAAATCATCCACTGAGGTAGTGCTGACGACAGCCCGGTTGGTGAGTACAAAGCCGTTGGAAACGGCTGCGGGGGTGGTAACGGTAAGGTGCACGGTTTCGGTGACACCGGCAGGGATGTCGCCGAATTCCCAGACAATTTGATTGCCTGAGTGAGTGGCAGTGAGCGCATTGCTGGCGCTGACCACATTGGTTACGCTGATAGGCAAAGTGTCCGTGAGCACCACATCGGCAACCGGCACCAGCAGCGGGTTGTGAACCCGAATGGTATAGGAAATTGTATCCCCTGCAATAGCGTACTGCGGACCGCCTTTGGTTACGCCCAGGTCATTGGCCGGGGTTCCCAGGCTGATGTCCGCATCGTCACGCGGTTCAAGTTTGTAATTGCTGTAAGAATACCAGCCGATACCGCGGATGAAATCGTAGTAATCGCCCACGGCAGGTGTGTAAGTGAACGAGCCAAGATCATCCGCACGGGCTGTACCGGAACCATCGTTGAATTCCCATTCTCCAAAATTTAGCAGCCCTGTCACAGTGGCATCTTCAAACTGGATGTAAACCGATTCCCACTGTTCGGCGGTGGCGGCAGAAGTGAAACCGCCTGTATTTACCAGGTCGGGGCCAGGGATGGTATTGCCGGTGCTGAGTACGGTAAGCGAATCAAATACCAGTGCAGTCATACCGTATCGCTCGGCTACCGTTCCCAAAACACGCACTTCGTCTCCGCGGCTGACGCTCACGCCGGGAAAATTACCGCTATCGTAAACGTACAGGCCGCTCCACGCACCGCCGCCTGCGGTTTCAATAACCATGGCTCTGCTGCCCAGTTCTCCCGGTGCCGCCGTGACAATCCCTTCCACGAAGACTGTCCGGCTCTGGTAGGGCGAAGCATCGGCACTGCCTGGATCATTTACATACTGAATAGCATGGATGCTGACCAGTGGATGTACAGAAGAGTTGAACGTGGCCGTAGCGGTATACACATCGGTGCTGTTTTCTTTTGTGCCGATTACATCTGCGGTATTGGTCAGTGTTACCGTTCCTGTGATCCCGGCATCTGTCGTGACCGTGATGTTGAATGTGCTCTGCGTGCCGGAAACGATCGGCCCCAGAGAGAAGGTGTAAACCCCGGCTGCCGGATTGCCGTAAGGCAAACTGGCACTATCAAAGGTCACGCTCAGCGGCAGGGTATCGGTGACAATGACGTTCGTTACAGTCATCATCTGGCTGCTGACAGTGACCGTGTAAACCAGATCATCGCCGGGCATGACAACGGCATCGCCGGTTTTGGAAATGGTCAGGCCGGCAGCAGCCCCGCAACTGACCGTGTGAGTCCCTATGCCATCAAAGGTATCCTGCGGATACCCGACCCATTCCACGGAGGGATCAAAGACATCACCAGTATTCGTATCGCCCTGGCATACTGTAGCCAGTCGCCGAATTGTGTTGTCTCGCGTGGATGTAGCGTCTGTCCCCCACTCCGAACCCGGATCGTATCCCACTTGCCCGATAGAATCTGCTACCGTTGCCCCGTTTTTGAGAACGACGGCATCATCGCCATTAAACGAGAGACTCCCGGTTGTCAGGTCGGCAAGATTTAGCAGGGCAGCATCAGCAGATGAATGGACAACCACAAAAACATCTCCGGGAGCGAGGCTGCCGCTCAGGGAAATTGTCGCGCCCACGGAGGTATTCCCGTTGTAATAGAGTTCAATTGTGTACGTGCTCAGGTCCACAGAGCCGCCCGTTCCATTGTAAATTTCCAGCGCCTTGTTGTTGCCGGAGCCTTCCACGTATTCCGAAAAGAACAGTTCTGTCGGCGGTGTTGTTGGTGACTGCAACTGCTGCGTTGCAGCATCCATGCCAGATGCTGCAACACCTCCGGGCAGGGCAAAAAACAATGCCAGCAAGAGCGCAATCGCGGCCCCAACTGGCATTCCAAGATAAATAAATGACCGATGCTTTGTTTTCATGTTTTACTCCTTTTTTGAGATGACAATAGGACTTTGGCTGAAACGCCGCAAACTGTCGATCAGAGCGAAAGCCCTGGGAAAAAGGCCACGCGGCCTGTTTTTATTGATGCCGTATGGTTGGAAAAAGAGCCCCGGCACCCGCCGGGGAGAAACCATGCTCCGGTTGACTGGCAAAACACAGGATACTCCGTGCTGCCAAATCATACTGCATATTCAATCGCCGGGCAAGTTCGCTTTGTCATCAGGGTGCAGGCAAAAGATGTAGAATTTGCAAAATTCAGCATTGCATTGTCGAGTGTGCCCCCGCCCCCGGTTTCTCCCCCTACCCTCACCCCTGACCCCTCTCCCACAGGGAGAAGGGAACCAAAGCGGAAATTTTGGGGAGGGGTGTAGTTTTCAGGTGTGTGTGCGGCGCACGGAGTGCGCCGCACACACACCGAAGAGTCCAGTCCCCCCTTCCCTGGGGAGTGCGAAGCCTGCCCGAAGGGTGAGGGGGGATGCAGGGGGGATGGGGCTCCAGAATACCACGGCTTGTTGGCAAACAGCAACCTTTCTACAACATTTGCTTGCACTCTTGTCATATTCGGTTGTGTTTTTTTGTAGCGGCCGGAGAACTTATTGTCCGTTGATGGCCTGCCGCAGCACGGCGTTGATCGCCGCCGCGTTGGGGAGCAGCACCTGCGCGCCGCCGGGAGTCGTCCAGGGGATGACCTGCGCCGGGCCGATGAAATACTGGTGGATGCGGCTGGTATCGCTCAGTTTGGCCGCCAGCGGCAGCAAGGGGGCGATCTCTC